>Ga0114129_10016104_pt1 | contig 10635 bp, 9 predicted proteins | sample RhiMetdeltSRZDD1_FD_80071 | JGI IMG/M metagenome (GOLD analysis project Ga0114129, IMG submission 80071) | Populus rhizosphere microbial communities from Tennessee, USA - Rhizosphere MetaG P. deltoides SRZDD1 (version 2) (version 2) | ecosystem: Host-associated > Plants > Roots > Rhizosphere >... | reverse complement strand
GTAGCCAAGTAGTCGTGGAATTGGTCATGTTCCCGTGGACCCTACAACGGACAGGTTGGAGGCGGCCAATGGACGCGTGCCGCCAATAAAGCCTGAGTCGTACATTCGGCGGATTTGGATGGTCGCCCCGCTATGTGGGGCGTCGATCATCCACTCCACGCCGGCGCCGTCCCGACCAAGGTAGATCGCCACGTGGTGGATCGAGCTCGGGTCGGCGGTGTTGTAGGCCCAGAACAGAAGATCGCCAACCACCAGGTCCCCTCGGGCGACAGGGGGACTAGCCAGGTACTGCTGGCGTGAGGTGCGGGGGAGTCGCACCCCGGCCTGCTGGTAGGCCCGCATGGTGAACCCCGAGCAGTCGTAGTAGCCGTTGCTGCCGTCGCCGCCCCACCGGTAGGGGGTGCCGATCTTGGAGTAGGCGAAGGCCACCACCCTTCCCAGCAGGTCGCCGGCCGGCAGCTCCAGGGTGGTGTCGGCGGCGTAGGCGGCGGCCTGGGCGAAGACCTTGCGGACGTAGTCGGCGGTCTCGCAGCGCCGGTCGAGGCTGGGAGGGTGTCCTTCGGGGCAGTCGGCCTCGTGGGGGATGCCGCCGGCCTCCTCGACCGCGTGTGGGCCGGCGTTGTAGCTGGCGATCGCGAGGCGCTGGGTGTCGGGGTTGCCGGCGCCCAGGCCGCAGAGGTAGTGGGCGGCGCTGAAGATGACGTCGGCGACGTCGCCCGGGTCGATGGTGGCGTTCTCGTCGGGGTTGCCGTTGACCTTCCACTCCTCCCAGGTGCCCGGGAGGAACTGGGCCATCGTGAAGGCGCCAGAGCGCGGGTTGACGGCGGTGTTGTCAAAGCCGCTTTCGACCTTGAGGACGGCGGCCAGCAGCGGCGGGGGCAGGTCGCAGTAGGCGCCGCCGGCGCGCTCGATGAGCGGGACGAGCTCGGCCGGGATCCCGGAGGCCGGGCTGAGACCGGCGGCCCCGGTCGACCCGCTGAAGGCCGCGGCGACCCCGCCAAGGGCCAGCACCGCCGCCAACCCAAGGGCGGCGAAGACCACCGCGAGCTTGCGCAATTGGCGTCCCCCTTCCCGGTCGGTGCCGCCGTCACCCTGGAGGGCTCGGCTCACCGTCAGCCTCACTGCCGAGTTCGCCGACGGCGGCCGGTGGGGGAGAGAGACCAGCGTCGCGGTGCCGCTCGCACGGCAGGAGCTCGACCGCTGAAGTTGGGAGCGCTCCGGTGAGCCTGTCAGCAAGCGGCCCCTGCCAGCGTGCACGTCGATCCAGCAGCGGCCGACGCGAGCCTGCGGCACCGGTCGCGATCGGCGCTGGCGGCCAGACGGCGGCCGCCGACCCAGGTAGGGAGGACGTCATGCGGGAACGAGTCTTGGCGGTGCTGGCCCAGCAGGGGGGAGGCCAGGGCGGTTTCAAGGTCGAATACTCGCCGGACTGGAGCCTGTTCGCCCAGGGCGACAACCTCACCAAGACTGGGCTGAACCTGCTGGCTGCCGTTGGTCTGGTGGCCTGCACCGGGTTCTTCATCTGGGGCGCGATCCTGGCCGCCGGCGGCGTGTCGAGCCAGATCCCCCACAACGTCGCCCGCGGCAAGCACCAGATGTTCGTCTCGGCCATGTGCGCCCTGGCGATCGGCGTCGGCGCGATGGTCATCAACACCTTCTTCGCGGCCGGGCAGTCCACAGGCTGAACCCGCCTGCGCAGCTGACCAGACCAACGAGAGGAGGACCAGGTGAGCCGTCAACCGACAAGGCCGATACTCGGCCCGACGCCGCGGCCGCGACCACGGTTGCGCTGGCTGGCGGCGCCAGCCGTCGCGGTGATGGTCGTCGCCGCGCTGCTTAGCCGCCCATGGAGCCGGTCCGAACCGGCGCCAGCAGCGGGCGCCCCCACCGGCCAGATCGTCGTCAGCGATTCCGCCGGAATCGACCAGATGCCACGGCGCTGGCAGGCGGGCGTTCCACTCGGCTGGGCGCACACCCGCCAGGGTGCGATCGGCGCCGCCGCCGGGTACGCCAGCGTCTTGTCGAGGGTATGGTTCCTCGCCGACGGCGACCGCCGGCACCGGGCGCTCGCGGCCATGGCGGCCCCCGAGGCGCTGATTGGGTTGCAGACGGCCCAGGATGGCGTCGCGGCCGGGGTTGCCCGCGGGCCGTTCGGCGCCAGCCTGAACCGACGCGGCGTCCGGTCGATGCTGCGCACCAGCCTGCTTGGCTATCGGGTCGACCAGTACACCCCTACCCAGGCCCAGATCGCCCTGTGGGCGGTGGTGCTGTACGGCAACGACGGCGGCCTGGCCCCCCAGGCGCTATATGCGACCTCCACGCTGTGGCTGGGCTGGGCGGGGGACTGGAAGCTGCTGGGGGCCTCCACCGTGCCCGGCCCGGTGCCGGTGCACGGCCAGGCCACGCCAAGCCCCGCCCAGGAGCTGGTCGACGCCGCCGAGGACTTCAAGGAGTTCGGCTATGCACCGGCTGCGTAACCTCCCCCGGGCACTCCTGGCGGCTGCCCTGGCCGGCTGCTTCCTGGCCCTGACCCCGCGCCCGGCCACGGCCATGCCCCCGCCGCTGCCGCCCCGCGGGCCCATCCCACCATGTGCCAGCGGCCCCGGCGGGCTGATCGGCTGCATCCCCAGCCCCGGCGACCTGCTCAGCGGCGCCGCCCGGACCGCCGGCGGCGGGGTGATGAAGGTGTTCACCGTCTTCTTCACCGACGGTGCCAAGTGGTTTCTGGACCGGCTGCAGGAGTTCCTGACCGCGCCGACCCGACCCGATCTGTCGGCCAGCTGGTGGGTCGAGAAGTACAACCTGATGCTGGCCCTGGCCGCGGTGGTGGCCGCCGCCACGCTGCTGCTGGCCCTGATCGACGCCGCCGCCAAGGGCAGCCCCGAGGGCCTCGGCCGCGCCCTGTTCGCCGACGTGCCCGTCGCTGGCCTGGTCGGCGGGATCGGACCGCTGGTCGCCCAGTACCTGGTCGACCTGGCCGACTGGCTCAGCGGTCGCCTGCTGAAGGACCTCGGCGCCGACAGCGTTGCCGCCCTGAGCCACTCGGGGGAGTGGTTCGCCGGCTTCTCGGCCGCCACCGCCAACCCGGCCGCGCCGCTGGTGGCCGGGCTGATCGCGGCGCTGGTGACGATCTTGGCGGCCTTCGTGATCTTCCTGGAGTTGATGCTGCGCTCCAACGCCATCTACCTGATCGCCGCGCTCATCCCGGTCATCTACGCGATCCGCATCTGGCCAGCCGCCAAGACGGTGGCCCGGCGCACCACCGAGGTCCTGATCGCGGTGATCTTCACCCTGCCGGTGGTGTCGCTGGCCGTGAGCATGGGCGCGGCCGCCAGCGGCGCGCTCGGCGGGGTGGGCGACGCGAGCTTCAAGGACTTCGGGACCGCGATCGCCGGGGCGGTCCTGCTGCTGCTGGCGGCCCTGGCCCCGTGGGGGATGATCGCCTTGATGCCGGCGCTGGAGGGCGCGGTCTCTCACGCCTACCGGCAACGTGCCGCCGTCGGGGGCGGCGTCCGCAGCGGCGTGCAGACCGCCTACACCGGCACCTATCTGGGCCGGCTGGCCAGCGCCGGCGCCGCCCGCCGGGCCGCCGCCGGCGGCGGGGGAGCGGGGGCAGGTGGCGGTGGTGCGGGGGCGGCCGCCGCTGCGGGCTGGGGTGTTCCGGTCGCCGCCGCGGCCGCCCGGGCCCCGGCGCAGGCGGGTCAGGAGGTCGCCAGCCGCCAGGAGCAGCTGGGCCAGGCGGTGAGCGGCCCGGCGCCGCCGACCTCGACGCCAGCCGCGCCCCAAGCTGGCCAGGGCCGGCCGACGGCCGGCCCCCCTGGCCCCCCCGGCGCGCGGGGGCCGGCCGGCCCACCGGGTGAGGGCCGCCAGGGGCCACCCGGGCCGAGCTCCGGTCCGGGGACGGGTCGGCGGCCATGACCGAACAAGCCGTCCGCTACGAGTTTCCCCCGCCGGAGCATAAGCACCTCCTCGGCCCGTTCACCGCCGGGCAGATCGCGATCGCGCTGGTGACGCTGTTCATCGCCGTGTTCGGCATCGCACGGCCCGACCCCAGCGTCCCCCGGCTGGCCCTGGCGGCCGGGCTGGTCGTCGCGGTGGTGGTGCCGGTCGCCGTCCCCTGGCGCGGCCGGATCCTCACCGAGTGGCTGCCGATCGCCATCCGCTTTAGGCGGGCCCGCTGGGCCGGCCGCACCGACTACCGGTCCAGCGCGCCGCATCGGGGAACCGTGGCCGCCGGCCGGGTGCCGCTACCGGCCGAGATCGGCACCGTGGAGTTCCTCGCCCACGCCCACAACGGCGGCGTCCTCGGCGTTGCCGTCGACCGCCAGGCCGGCCTGTACAGCGGCGTGCTCGAGGTCGAGGCCCCCTCGTTCCTGCTGGAGGACCTCGCCCGGCAAGAGGAGCTCATGGCCCGCTGGGGCGGCGTGCTGGCCCGCCTTGGGCACACCAGCAGCGACATCTTCCGGTTGCAGTGGGTCGTGCGGACCGTCCCCGATGACGGCAACGGGATCCGCAACTACCTCAAGCGTTCGCAGGCTCGCGACCTGGACCAGGCCAGCGCGGTCATCCGCTCCTACCTGGAGCTGGTCCGCCTGTCCGGCCCGGCCTCCTCCGAGCACACCACCCTGGTCGCGGTGCAGCTCTCCAGCCGCCATGCGGTGCGGGCCATCCGCGCCGCCGGCGGCGGCGACCAGGGCGCCTGCGCGGTGCTGGCCGAGGCCCTGGAGGCGATCGCCGAGGGCCTGGACGGCGTCAACGTCGGGGTGCGGCGGCTGCTGGGCGTCCGCGAGTACCAGGGCATGCTTCGCACCGCCTTTGACCCCGACGCCCTGGCCGACCTGAACGTGCTGGCCAACCTCCACCCCGACCGGGAGTGGGGGAGCGATACCCCGTGGCCGTATGCGACCGAGGAGCGCTGGGGCTACTACCGGACCGCCGACCGCGCCTGGCACCGGAGCTTCGACCTGGTCCTGCCCATGACCGAGGTGCCGGCCGACTGGTTCGTGCCCATGGTCCTGGAGGGCGACGTCAGCCGCACGATCAGCATGACCCTCAAGGCCGTCCCCCGGCAGGAGGCCAACCGTGAGGTGAAGCGGTCACTGACCAGCCTGCGGGCCGAGGCGGAACGCAAGGAGCAGCTGCGCCAGCTCCGCACCGCCGAGGACGAGAAGCGCGAGACCGCCGCCGACCGCCGCATGCGCGAGCTCGCCGACGGCCACGGGGTGATGGTCTACGCCGTCACCGTGACCGTGACCGCCCCCGACCTGGCCAGCCTGGATCGGACCTGCAAGTCGGTGGAGGCCGTGGCCGGCCAGGCCTACTGCGAGCTGCGCCTGCTGGAGGCGCAGCAGGCGGCCGCGTTCACCTGGGCGCTGCCCCTGGGAAGGGGCCTGGAGTGAGGGCGACCCCGCGGACCTACCGGCACCCCTACCGGGGGACGACCCGGCACGTGCAGTCGGCCTTCCCGTTCATGGCCGACGCCGGCCTGGGCAGCGACGGGGTCATCATCGGCCGCGACGGGCTGCGCCGTACCTTCTGCTACGACCCGTTCGTGCTCTATCAGAAGGGCCGGCTCAACGGCCCCAACATGCTGGTCCTGGGCGACATCGGCTACGGCAAGAGTGCCCTGACGAAGAGCTACCTGTATCGGCAGGCCGTCTTCGGCTACACCCCGCTGGTCACCGACGTTAAAGGCGAGTACGACCGGCTGTGCGAGGCCCTGGAGGTCAACCCGATCCGCTTCGTCAGCGGCGGCCACCTGCGGCTGAACCCGCTGGACCCCAAGATTGGCGGGGGAGCGAGGCTCACCTTGCTGCGGTCGATCGCCGAGCTCCTGCTCGACCGCCAGCTATTCCCCCGCGAAGGCGCGGCGCTGGAGCAGGCCTACGAGCAGGTCAACCTGGCGGCCCGCCGCCGGCGCCGGCAACCGCGCATCCCCGAGGTGGTCACGACGCTGCTGCGGCCCTCCGAGGATGGCGCCAGCGCGCTGGAGACCACGGTGGGGGAGTTGCAGGAGTGGGGCCGCGACGTCGCCTTCTCGCTGCGGCGACTGATCACCGGCGACCTGGCCGGCATGTTCGACGAGGAAACCAGCCCCGGCCTGGACCTGGACGCCCGCATGGCGTCGGTCAACCTGCGCGCGGTTAGCGACGCCGCCAAACCGATCCTGATGGCCTGCGTCAGCAGCTGGCTGCGGGGGGTATGGGGCCGCGACGACGGGCGCCGGCGGATCGTGGTCCAGGAGGAGGCCTGGCACCTGCTGAAGTCGCCCACCTTCGCCGAGATGCAGCAGGAGAACTTCAAGCTGGCCCGCCAGTTCGGGGTGCAGAACGTCGTCGTCATGCACCACCTGGGCGACCTCAAGGCGGCCGGCGACGCCGGCAGCCGCACCGCCGAGATTGCCCAGAACCTCCTGGCCGACGCCGCCACCCGGGTGCTGTACCACCTCGACGAGGGCGAGCTGCACGCCACCGCCGAGCTGCTGGGGCTCAACCGGGCTCATTGCCGGGTCATCCCCAGGCTGTGGCGGGCCTCGGGCCTGTGGGTGGTCGGCGGCCGCGCCTTCATCGTCCACCACCGCCTGGCCGCCGCACCCAGCCCGGAACCGTGGATCGTCGACACCGACGGGGCGATGCTGGGGCTGGGCAGCCAGGGGTCGGCCCCGTGACCGGCCAGCCGCCCCGGCCCGACGGGGAGGCGAGGGCATGAGCGTCGACGGGCCGCAGGGGACCCGCGGGCCCGGGATCGGCGCGGTCGCGTTCGTGCCGGTGGCCGTGACCGTGGCCGTGCTGGTGGGCCTGCTGTGGGCGACGGGGACGGTGAGCGCCCTGATCACCCACGGGCAGCCTCCGGACGCCAGGCTGGAGGAGATGGGCGCGGTCGCCGTGCGGCTGGCCCAGCATCCCGGCGACCCGGCGGCCGCCTGGCCCCAAGCCGACCGGCGGCTGATCCCGGGCCCGGCCGGCTTCTACCTGACCCTGCTGGTCCTGCTGGGCCTGACGGCGGTGCTGATCTATTTCTGCCGGCGCGGCTACCAGCGGCTGCAGACGGTCCTGCCCGGCGGCGGCCAGTACGGGGCGGTCTGGGCGACCCGCCGCGACCTGGGCGACCTGGTGGTCCGCCGGGGCACCGACCTGACCGGCCGGATCGTGCTCGGCCGCACCCCGTGGCGGCAGACGGTCGCCTCCACCTTGCGGCACAGCCTGCTGCTGTTCGGCCCCACCCTGAGCGGCAAGACCCTCAGCTTCGTCATCCCGACGGTGCTGCGCTGGCGGGGCCCGGTGATCGCCACCTCCAGCAAGGTCGACCTGCTGCTGGCCACCATCACCCGCCGGCGCCGCCGCGGCCGCGTCTACCTCCTGGACCCGTTCCGGGCCTCGGGCATGCCCAGCATCCGCTGGTCGCCGCTGGTGGGCTCCAGGAGCTGGGCCGGCGCCCTGGACATGGCCTACTGGTTGACCCAGGCCGCCTCGGTGTCCCATTCGATCCAGACCGCCGAGTTCTGGGAGACGCTGGCCAAGAACCTGCTGGCCCCGCTGCTGTACGCGGCCGCCAACAAGCCCGGCCAGACCATGCTGACCGTGGTCCACTGGGCGAATGAGTACCAGACGGCCGAGGAGGTCCTGGCCGTGTTCGCCGCCATGGAGCAGCCCGACCCCGACGACCCTGGCCCCAGCCTCGCCCGCAGCGCGTTTTTGGCCAGCGTCAAGGCCGACTCGCGCCGCAAGGACTCCATCTACGGCACCGCCCAGGTCCTGCTGGACGTCTACAAGTACCCGGCGGTCGCCGAGACCGCCTCGGGCTGCGACATCGACCGGGAGGCGTTCCTGCGCGGCTACGACAGCGCCGGCCGACCGGTCGACAACACCGTGTTCGTGTTCGCCCCCGAGCACCGCCAGGACCAGCTCCGGCCGCTATTCGAGGCCTTCATCTGCTGGCTGATCCGCGCTGCCGAGGACCGCTACGCCGCCACCGGCACCGCCCTTGACCCGCCGCTGCTGGTGATGCTGGACGAGGCGGCCAACATCGCCCCGCTGCGCAAGCTCGGCACCTACGCCTCCAGCCTGGCCAGCCAGGGCGTGCAGCTGGTCGCCGTCTTCCAGAACTTCGGCCAGATCAAGGACCGCTACGGCACCCAGGCCAGCACCATCGTGACCAACTTCCTGGTCAAGGTGCTCATGGGCGCCACCACCGACCGCGAGCTCCTGGACCTGCTCACCTACCTGATCAGCAAGGAGGAGGTCGCCCAGGAGTCACTGACCTATGGCGTGGATGGGGCCCGGGTCGCGACCGCCGCCATCCGCCAGCGTGACCTGGCGCCGGTGCACTCCCTGGTCCAGCAGCGACCCGGGCAGGCGTTGGCGCTGCTGAGCTACCGCAGGCCGGTCCGGCTGCGCGTGCGGCCGTACATCGAGTTGCCGGAGTTCCGGGCGGCCCCGGAGGCCGCGGAGGTCGACATGGCCGTCGGCCGGGTGGATGCGGCGTGACCGATCCTCCGGTGGACGTCCGCACGACGGTGGGGGAGTGGCGTTCTCCACATGCCCCGGTCCGGCGGGTATGGTCCGGGTCAGAGGTTCGAAGCGAAGACACGCCGCCTCGGGCGCAGGTGGGGAGTGAAGGTGGCGGCCGCCGTCGCCGCCAGAGCACCCATGCCAGCAGGAGGCAATGCGACGCCTGCCGCGGTCACCAGCCACGATCGGCGGTGGATAAAGAGGCCGCCGGCGCCGAGGCCGGCCAGCAGCCCGGCGACGTGAACGACACAGGAGGGATGCGATGCCCGAGCACAAGATCGGAACGCGCGAGGAGTGGCAAGTCGCACGCGACGAGCTGCTCACCAAGGAGAAGGAGCTCACGCGCCGGAACGACGAGCTGGCCCAGGAGCGGCGCGAGCTGCCCTGGGTGCCGGTCGAGAAGGACTACCGCTTCGAGACCGAGGACGGGACCAAGTCGCTCGCCGACCTCTTCGATGGGCGCTCGCAGCTGCTCATCTACCACTTCATGTTCGGTCCCTCGTACGAGGCCGGCTGCCCGGTCTGCTCCTCGATCGCCGACACCCTCGACCCCAACGCGATTCACTTGCGGGCCCGCGACGTGACGCTGATCTGCTCCTCGCGGGCGCCGCTCGACAAGCTGCTCGCCTACCGGCAGCGGATGGGCTGGAGCTTGGGCTGGGTCTCGACGGCCGGCAGCGACTTTCACCGCGACCTCGGCTTCGTCCACACCGAGGAGGAACTGAAGCCGTTCCTCGAGGGCGAGATCCCCCCGACCGTCAACCAGATGGCGGAGGCGTGCTCCACCGACGTCGTGGGCTACGTCACCGAGGGCCCCGGGCTGAGCGCCTACTCGCTCTCGGACGGCACCGTCTACCAGACGTATGTGACCACCGCACGCGGCCTGGAGCCTGCGATGGGCTACTACGGCCTGCTGGACCGGACGCCGATGGGCCGCCACGAGGAGGGCGAGCAGACCCACTGGCTTCGCCGCCACGACGAGTACGGGAAGACCTGAGCCGCCGCCTGGACTCTTCTTCGACGCCCCCGAGCTGGTCACCGTGCTGGCGTCGATCACGGCGGGGTGGCCTGCGGCTGGGTGATCACCCTGTGTGGAGATCTCAGTGCATGCCGCCATCGCCGCGGGGGCGGCCACCGCGCTACCGCTGGTCTTGGCCCCGGCGCTGCTGGCCCCATGGCCCCGTGGTGGTCGTCATCGCCTGGTCGCGGATCCAGTTGGGCGATCACACGCCAGCGCAGGTCCTCGCCGGCATTGCCCTCGGCATCGTCGTCACCGCCACCATCTGCCCCGCTTCTGCGGTAGCGGGACTCCGGGCCAGGTGCAGCCGCCCAGCTTGCCGGCCGTCACCGATCGGCGACGCTTCCTGCGAAACCAGCAGGATCGGCCGGCCCCAGGTCGGCCACCGTGTAGCCCTGGGGATAGACCTTGCGGTAGGGGACGCCGTACTTGCGGCCCTGCGCCTCGACCGGTTCGCGTCGTGCTGGCAGCAGCCCCAGGCCCAACAGCCGCGCCCGCATCCTGAGCGTGAGGTGCAGGGCAGCCCGGATCGGTCGCGGCGGCGCCCCGATCCCGACAGCCCCCCGCAGCCGGTCATGGAGTAGGACATCGGCCAGGGCTCCCGCCAGCGGGGCCAATGGACGAGGAAACCGGCCGACCAGCAGCACCCGGCTGGCCTGCACGAGGCGCCGACCTGCCGGGGTGAGCCGCAGGTGCTCACCCTCGAAGGCGACGAACCACTGCTCGACCGCTTGGTAGCTCGGGGGGATGTGCTGAATCCCTAGCTGCTGCCCGAGCTCTCGATAAAACCAGTAGGCGGCGGCCTGTTCATGGCAGCAGACCTTGCGCCAACCGTATCGCTGCAGCCACCGGGTGGGCACCACCATCAGGGCGCTGAGCACGTACGGGTAGTCGGCGTTGGCGATCTGGTAGCGGCCATGGATCCGCCGCAGCCGCTGGACGACCTTCTGCCCCTGGGGATCGGCGAACCCGTGGTCCACCAGCTCAAGCATCTGTGAGGCTGCGGGGCGGTGGTCCTGGGTGGGCTGCTGTCAGGATCGGCGCCGGTGACTCGGGCTGACTCATCAAGCATCTGGCCGCCGGTGGGCGTGCCTTGCGGTTGACGCG
>Ga0114129_10016103_pt1 | contig 10636 bp, 5 predicted proteins | sample RhiMetdeltSRZDD1_FD_80071 | JGI IMG/M metagenome (GOLD analysis project Ga0114129, IMG submission 80071) | Populus rhizosphere microbial communities from Tennessee, USA - Rhizosphere MetaG P. deltoides SRZDD1 (version 2) (version 2) | ecosystem: Host-associated > Plants > Roots > Rhizosphere >... | reverse complement strand
TCGTTCTTTACTTCCGAATTGAGCCTAACAAACCGGGGAAGCCAGGAGGCTACCCTTCAGTTTATCTACACGGCTTCGTCAGAATTCGGAGGTGGCGGCGGAACAGCATCTGACACGCTGGAGGCGGGACATCAGAGGATCGTTCCGGATGCTATTGCTTATCTGAGATCATTGGGAATTCCTATTGGCTCTTCTGGTGACCACATCGGCACGCTGAGGATCCGCGTCCTGGGTGTTCCGGCTTCCCAGGTATCGGCAACCGTGCGGGCCACAACTGCGGTAGCCGGAGGACGCGCCGGTCTGGCCTATGCAGGGATTCCCACCTCTCAAGCATTAACAGGAACTGTCTACCTTTGCGGCCTGCGGCAGAACTCGAGCGACCGCTCGAACGTGGCCCTACAGAATGCAGGGACGTCAAGCGACGGCGACGTTGTCTTGCAATTGACGGTATTCTCGGGCGACCTCAACAACCCACTCCAACGAAAGCTGCCAGTGGTGAGCCTGGCACCCGGCGATTTCAAGCAGATCTCCGGAATTCTGGCATCTAATGGGCTTTCATTGTCGAACGGGTACGTTCGGGTTGAGCGTGTCGGCGGCGTCGCCCCCTATTACGCTTACGCAGTGATCAATGACCTGGCCAATTCCGACGGCTCATTCATATCTCCACGGCTCGAGGACGAGCCCGTAGGGAACGATCCGCTGATCGTGCCAGCAGTGGTCGAAACCAGTTCATTTGTCAGCGAACTTGTCCTGACTAACTGGTCTTCGGAAACCAAAAGCATCTTCTTCCAATATTATGCTCTGGGGATCGAAACTGAATTCCATTATGCCCAGCTCCAAATGGATCTCAAATCGGGTGAACAATGGATTATTCCAAACTTTGTCGGGCTTCTGAGGCAGCATGGAGTGCCGGGAGTCCAGAAAGTAGGTCCAACATATGCTGGGGTTCTCTATGTGTCGCCGTTGGTGCCTGTGGGCCATATCGCGATCGTAGACGCGCGGGGCGTCTGTGTAGGGGCACGGACCTCTTCTGCTGGAGGAGGTGGACGGTACGGAGTATTTTATAGCGCGGTCTCCAAACCGAGGCTGTCTACCTCGAGCCTCTGGCTCTACGGTCTTCAGCAAAACTCGGAAACCCGCAGCAACGTTGCCCTGGTCGACACAACAGGGTCTGCCCCAACCAACAGCTACAAGATCGAGCTCTTTGACGGTGACACGGGAGCCAACACTCTCATCGGATTGACTGTGGAGACAAACCAGTGGAAGCAAATCAACCGCATCCTGGCTGACTACGCCCCTGGAGTCAAACAAGGTTATGCACGTGTCGTGCCCACAGGCGGATCCACACCCTTCATCGGCTACGCCGTCATCAATGACGGGGCCTCTCCGGGCGAACGAACCGGCGACGGAGCGTTTATCACCAGTTCACCATGAATTCAAATCATGTACTAACAAAGCATGAGATCATGGGCCCCCACGCAATGTTTCGCCGATCTGGATTCCTAAGAATCCTCGTCCTTTCGAGCATCCCGTTACTGCTGATTGCCATTTCGTGGGAGAGCCTGGCAACCAGAAACGGCTCTTTGTACTCTCAGACGCGGATGCCTGAAACATCCGTGAGGTTCGTCCATCACATACTCGATTCTGGTCTCTACACTTTGGGAGCCGATATTGGCGACGTTGACAGCCATGGGTTGGCAGAAATCATTGCGTGCGACGCCCAGGGAATTTATTGGTATGCTCAATCTGAAAAACATATTATCGACCATTTCACCACGCCGACGCTGTTCATTCACCTTCGGACTGCTGACATTGATCGCGACGGGGATATCGACGTCGTAGCCGTAGATCATCGCAATGGCAATCTGTTCTACTATGAAAATCCGGGATCGGGTTCGGCCAAGGCGAGACCTTGGCCCCGTCATTTAATTGATGATAAGGTGGTCGGGGCTCATGCCGTAGCTCTCGCTGATGTTAATCGAGACGGCCGCACAGACGTCGTCGCCTCAGGGGAGGCGGAAGCCGAACCACCCTCAAGTGTCTTCTGGTACTCCTGTCCCGAGAAACCGAACGAGGCCGTTCGCTGGCCGAAGCACGTGTTAGGTCCCGGGCAGGGCGGCGGCTTGGCCCATTACCCAGGCATTGGCGACGTGAACGGTGATGGACGGCTAGATGTGGTGCATGCCGCAAAACAAGGAGAATGGTACCGAATGTGGCTGCAGCCTGAAGATCTGAATCAGGCTTGGGTTTTCAAGGAAGTCGGCAAGGGTTATGTGCAGGCTACGAATATTCAGGTCGCCGATGTCAACGGCGACGGCAGGGCGGATTTGGTGGCGACTCAAGGACATCATGTTGGGATTCTCTGGTTTGAAGGACCAACGATGGTCCCTCATTACATTGACCAGTCTCTGAGGTCGCCTCATACATTGGCGGTGGCCGACATTGATTCCGACGGAGATATTGACGTCGTGACCTGTGCCTTTGAGAGCAAAGTCTTGGCCTGGTTCGAGAACAAGGGTCGGGGCGAATTTGAGCGGCACGATATTTCTCTGAATCAGCAGGCTTATGACCTGGTGGCGCGTGATGTCGACGGCGACGGAGACCTCGATCTGGTCGTCGCCGGTCAAGAGTCCCGCACGGTCAGTTGGTACGAGCAGGCGGGAAGGCCCAGAGGAAAAGTCTCAAATCGGGAGTGATCCGTGTGCAGGCAAGTGGCGTAGTCCCACACTCCAGGGTGGAAGGTAGGTTGTTAAGGAGCGTAGCTCCCAAACTATTGTGTCAGCCCCACTCCCCTTGCCCCTCTCCCCCGCAGAGGACGAAAGTGTCAAAGAGGTGGTCCCGTTGCGGGGGAGAGGGGTTCCAACCGTGATCCTCTACCCAGGGCGGCGGTCGCGCGTGACCGCCGTCACTCGCTCCCTGGCCCTGGGCTACGTTCCGCGGCCCCTACAGGGCCGAAAACCAGCCCAGGGTAAGGCTTTCAGATACCACCTGTGTCCCGCGAAAGATGGGACGCCATCCGCCCACGGGAGAGGGTGAGGAGGGCGAGGTGAGGGGCCAGCCTCGGTAGAAGAAAGCACGAGAGGTGTCGCTATACTTTGCGAACATAAGTAGGGGCCTGGTGGTTTTCAGGCAAGGATCTTTTGAGCCACGTTTCCATGCACATCGGTCAAGCGGAAGTTGCGGCCAGCGTAGAAATAGGTCAGCTTCTCATGATTGAGCCCGAGTAAGTGCAGAATTGTGGCGTGCAAGTCATGAATGTGCATTCGGTCCTCCACCGCGTAATAGCCGAACTCATCGGTGGCTCCGTAGGTGACACCTGCTTTGACTCCAGCTCCGGCCATCCACATGGAATAACCGTAGGGATTATGGTCGCGCCCATCCGCACCCTGCGCCCAGGGAGTTCGACCAAACTCACCTCCCCACAAAACCAAGATGTCTTCGAGCAGACCTCTCACCTTCAGGTCCTTCAGCAGACCGGCGATAGGTAAGTCCACCTCACGAGCACTTTTCGTGTGCAGCCGAACAAGTTCGGTGTGCTGGTCCCACTTGTAGCTGTGCCAGCACTGCACAAAACGGACGCCTCGTTCGACCAAACGGCGTGCCAGTAAGCACTGCCACCCAAAATCGCGTGTTTGCTCCCGGTCCAAACCGTAGAGCCTCTTTGTGGCCGGTGATTCGCGTTCGACTTCGAAGGCTTCAGGTGCCTCAGCCTGCATGCGGAACGCGAGCTCAAAGGCCTGAATACGATCTTCCAATGAGGAATCAAATTCTCTTTCGAGCGCATGTTCCCGATTCATCTTCTGCAGCATGTCCAGCTCATATCGCTGTTGTTCGGCCGAAAAACGCTTGTTGCGCAGGTATTCGATCGGCTCGTCCTTCAAGTCAGCCGCCTTGAGGTTGACACTTCCGATAGGGGTGCCCTGATAGGCGCCGGGCAAGAAGCTGTTGCTCCAATTGCTCTGGCCGCCATGACCATCCCGGTTGGGCTTGATTGTGATGAAACCGGGAAGATTTTGATTCTCAGTGCCCAGCCCGTAGAGGACCCAAGAACCGAGGCTGGGGCGATTGAAGGAAATGGTACCCGTATGCAGTTGCAGAAGCGCACCACCATGATCAACCCCGTCTCCGACCATGGACCTGATAACACAAAGATCATCAACACAAGAACCAACGTGCGGAAACAAATCACTCACTTCGATACCAGTCTGGCCATAACGCTTGAACTCCCAAGGGGACTTCATCAGGCCTCCCACTTTGGTCTCATCAAACGTGAGCGATCGCTTGAGGGGCATTGGTTTTCCATTGTCCAGTGCCAGCCGTGGCTTGGGATCGAAGGTGTCGATATGAGAAGGTCCTCCATGCATGAACAGAAAAATGACCCGCTTGGCCCTGGCGGGGAAATGGCTAGCTTTGGGCGCCAGTGGACTTCCAGGATTTGCCGTGTCATCAGCCCGTGACTCTTCGGCCAGAAGAGCCCTAAGGCCCAATAGACCGAAACCACAAGCCGTCGTGCGTAATAGAGCACGGCGAGAGACGCCGTAAGATTGAGTTCTCGAATTCATACTTTCTGCCCCCGTAGAGTCACAACAATCTGGAAAAATTACCTCTCTGATTATGTCGGAACGTGAATTCAATCTGCATAAATGAACGCATTCGACGCCATCAAGATCTGACAGAAACTCGCCCATCCTTCTAAGAGAGCTTGCGACCCTGACGTAGCCGGAAAACCCGAAGTGTACTCAATGGCATTTTGAATTTCGTGAGCGGTTGGACTGCGTGATAAGGAAATGAGGTAGGCCCGTTGGACACGCTTGGAGTCGTCAAGGTTCTCGCTCTTCAAAAGAAACTCGGCAAAGCTCCGCGACCGTTCCAGGACAAAGTCACTATTCATCATAAACAGGGCCTGTGGAGCCACGTTACTGTGGGTGCGTCCGTCACTGCTCGTGGTGGCGTCACCGAAGTCAAAAAGGTTCAGGAGACTAAAGAGATTGGAACGGCGCAACGGCAGATAGACAGTTCGACGTTTACTTTGAGGCAAATCAAAACTGGGACGCTCGTTCCCATCCTCGGTGTCGGTATAGGTTTGTAAAGGCCCTCCCACCGTCAAATCGAGTGTTCCATCGAGATTGAGAAATGAGTCGCGGATTTCCTCGACGGCAAGCCTGCGACGATTGAAACGCGACCACAACTCGTTAGAGGAGTCAGCCTCCGCTTTCTCTCGGTTAATCTGGCTGCTCATCTGGTAGGTATTCGACAACATCATTAACCGATGCATCGCTTTGATGGACCATCCATTTTCAACAAATTGGCCAGCCAAATAGTCCAGAAGTTCCGGGTGAGTAGGCTGAAGTCCCATTTTTCCGTAATTGCTGGGCGTTCTCACCAAGCCTTCACCAAAATGCCACTGCCATAACCGATTGACCATCACACGGGCGGTCAAGGGATTCTTGGGATCAGCAAGCCACCTGGCCAGTTGCAGGCGTCCGCTTCCCGGCTGAGGCTGAAATGGTAATTGTTCAACCAGGACCTGGGGAACACCCTTTGAAACTTCCTCTCCCTGAACTTCGTGGTTCCCGCGAATGAATACGCGTTGCTGAATATCTTGACCTTCTGCCACCGCACAGGCCATGGGAGGCTCGGGTTGGGAGGCCTTTTTCAGCTCCTCCGCTTCCTGCCGCAAAGCGGCCAATCGCTGCCGAGATTCAGCGGAGAAAAAATCTTCTTGATTCTTTTCAGGCAGTGCCAGTGGTCCGGGGCGCAAAAGCTTGCCTGTCCCTGGATCAAAGCTCCCAAATGACACTTCTGAAAAGAAACGATCCTTGCCCCCATCAAACTTAGGCTTTTCAGGAATCTCCAAACCGCCCTGTAGCGCAGCTTCAATCTTGGTCTTCCAATCAGCTAAAGTGTGCTGCCACTCCTTGGCTGTAGTCTCGAAATGGTCCTGATACTCCTTGGCTGTGGCCGCCAGCAAGGATTCTTGGACCGCGTGCCAGCGTGCCAAATGTGGCTTCACCTCACCGTCTGGCTTTAGATACTCAACCCATTTTTCCAAGACAGCGAGATCTAGACCCTGCTTGAGGGCCAGCTCACTTGAGGATGCTCCAGTTTCGTAGACTCTCCAAGCAGCCGCCATATAGTCCGTTAGATGACTGCTTAGCTGCCGAGCATAGCGAGCTCCTTCCTCTTGCACAATCCATTCGATTTCCTTGTTCTTTGCACTGAGCTTTTTCTGCGACTCCTCATACCGCAGATAGACATCTCGAGCAACGAGGGGCTCAACATAGAACTGAGAAACGGTCCCCTCAATCTTTTTGAAGGAACGAGTACTCGCAAAGATGGAAGCCAGCGAATAGTAGTCCTTCGTCGAAATCGGATCAAACTTATGGTCGTGGCAGCGAGCGCAGGAAATTGTAAGCGCTAGAAAGGCCTTGCTGGTCACATCGATCTGCTCGTCCACAACGTCATAGACCATCTTCACCTTGTCTTGCTGCGCGATGGGTTTCGGTCCCAAGGCAAGAAATCCGGTAGCCACAAGAGCATCGGCGTTGACCTTGTTGGGGTTTGACCGTGGCAGAAGATCACCGGCCAGTTGCTCCGTAATAAATTGGTCGTAGGCAACATCACGGTTGAAGGCGTCAATTACATAGTCTCGATAGCGCCAGGCATAGGGATAGCGGCGATCTTCATCGGCTCCCGTTGATTCTGCATACCTAGCCAGGTCCAGCCAGTGCCTTCCCCAGTGCTCCCCATAACGCGGCGAAGCCAGCAAACGGTCGATTATCTTGGTATAGGCATCTCCTGAAGAGTCAGAAAGGAAGGCTCTGATCTCCTCCTCAGTTGGAGGCAGGCCCGTGAGATCATAGGTTGCTCTCCGCAGTAACGCCAACTTCTCCGCTGGGGGAGCGGGTCCTAGGCCTTTGTTTTCCAGTTTCGCCAGGATAAAGAGGTCCACTGGAGTTCTTACCCAGGATCTATTTCGTACCGGCGGCAAACCGACTTTCTTGACAGGGCGGAAGCTCCAAAACTCTCGCTCCGCAACCCCATGCTGTGTTGTCGTGCTTCCTGAGGTGGGTATGGTGGCAGTGGACTCGGGCCAGGGAGCTCCGATTCTCACCCATTCCTTCAGATCGGCAATCTGTTGATCTTTCAACTTGCCGTCTGGAGGCATCTTGAGTGCTCCTTCATAACCTATCGCCTGAATCAAGCGACTGGCTTCAGGATTTCCTTTGATCACGACCTGACCTTTCTCGCTGCCTTTCAAGAGGCCCGCAGCCGTGGAGAGATTCAGTCCGACCATTTGCATCTTGGGTCCGTGGCACGCGAAACAGTGATCAGCCAACACGGGTCGAATCTTCGATTCGAAAAATTCGACACTGTCAGCTGGCTTCGCTATGCCTGCGGTGGTCGCCAGAAAAATGAATAAGATTGCACCGAAGAACGTTAACCACATTCTCGATCTCACTCCGAATCCTTGAGCCGCAGACCATGCCCAGGTGTGTCATTCAAGATGATAAATCCGTTCTCATAACGATAAGGAGCCTCCAGCAGACGGTTCCAGGCAAGATCACTGAATTCGGCATATTTGACTTCAGGTAAGGCGGCTGCCAAATTCAAGTTAATTTCGAACACGCTATTGCCCACATGAACGGGAATACCGAAAGCCGCGCTGAGCTGAGCGCTTTGCCGCGCTTCGCTAATGCTGCCTCCGATGTTCAAATAGCCTACAGCCTGAGACTGCAACAGCCGTCGCTTTCCATCGAAATCCAGGTATTCGCCGGTGACTATGGGCGTCTGGACTTGGGCCTGCACTAGCGAGAGCCCCTCATAATCATCTCGCAGACATGGATCTTCTAGCCAAGCTGGGTTGAAGCCAGCCTGATGATAGGCACGCATGACGCGGAGCGCATCTGCCGGACACCAAGCTTCATTAGCGTCGGCTCCAAAATAGGACTGCGGTTTGAGTAAGCCCGTCAAAAGCTTCAACCGCTCAAGATCCCATCTGAGGTCTTTGTGGCCCACTTTGAATTTGAAATTTTGGAAGCCCTTGCCTTGAAACTGCTTGATCAAGCTCACTGCATCCCCTTCGGAAAGATTGAATTCGAGAGTCGATCCGTAGGCAGGCACTCTCGGGCTCAAGCCACCAAGGTACTTCCAGAGCGGCATCTCTGCGGCTTGAGAAACAAGATCCCACAGCGCTATATCCGTCATCGGAGAAAGTTCTACAGAATGACGATTTCCGCCTCTCGGCCGGAGTATCCGATTGAGCTGAGCAGCAGGGTGGCTGCCCTCGAGGGCTGCCCATTGCTTGTCGAAAGACACGATACTCCGAGAACTAATACTTCGTTCTTGAAATCCCAAACCAGTCAAACCAGTATCCGTGGTGAGTTGAAGAGTTTCCAAGGTGATAGAATCGTAGCAAACCTGAGAATCTCCGATTGGCCGGTCAAGCTTTACAACATGAACGCCGAGGCGATATTTCTGGATCTTCATGATGTGACTCGAAGCCTCCCAGACAACGAAATCGAAGACATCTCTGCCGGCGGAGCGGAATCGATTTGCCGGGCTGAGTCAATCAGCAACCAAAGTAACCCGGAAATGATACCGGCAGACCCAGCAACCTGGAGAGCCAGCTGCCAATCGAGACGCGACACTAACCACGGAAAAAGAATCGTTCCGAGGGCCGCGCCCAGGTTCCCGAGTCCGTTCATGAACCCGCCAACAATCGCCGGACCGCGACGTGTAATATCAATGATCGTCGCCCAAAACGCAGGCGCCGGGACTACCTGCAGACCGGCAGCCACCGCAAAAAGGACCGCTGAGCCTGTGTTATTGCGGATCAGCGGTGCTACGATACAGAGCAGTCCGGAAGCGATCATCGAGACTAATGGAACAATGCGACGGCCCCAAGGGCTTCCCCAGCTCTTCACGGAGGCATCACATAGAATGCCACCGAATAATGCTCCGACCGCGCCTGTCAGGTAAATCAGTGAGGTCAGCGCGGCAGAATAGAGGTCGCTGATTCCGCGCACCTGAACAAGATAAGTGTAGAACCAAGTTAGAAAGACGAATCCGGAAATCCCCATAAAAAAGCAGCTCACGCAAAGCATATATGCCTCGCGAGATCGGGCCAGTCTCTTGAACCAGATCAGGTCCGTCTTCTCCAATTGAAGTTCTTCTCTTTCAGACTCAATCAGCCGCAGCTCTGAAGGAGAAACTCGCGGGTTTTGTGAAGGCTCGTCCGTGCCGGTTTGCCACCAGCAGAACACTGCAGCGAACGTGATCACGGCCGACAGAAGAAAGGAATGACGCCATCCCAAATGACTAATGACGAAAGCGATAAAAACCGGAGTGAATATTCCTCCCAGGTTCGAACCCATATGGATAAGTCCGCTCGCCATGGCGCGTTCGCTACGCCGCATCCAATTAGCCAACGCCCGGGCGAAAGTAGGGTAGGCACAGGCTTCGGCAACTCCTAAAAGGAATCGCATCACGAATAGAGCGGTTCCAGCATACTGGGTTCTGGCGATCGCTGACGGAGTGAAGCCAATCAGGGCGGTCAGTACGGCCCAGAAGATTCCAGCGACCGTCAAAACTCTGTGGGCCCCAAAACGGTCAGCCAGCCAGCCGCCCGGCACCAGCCCAAATGCGTAGCCGAAAAGGAAGGCGCTGAGCACATTGCCAAGAGATTGAGAAGACAAGTTGAATTCGGCTGCAATATGGGGCGCTGAAACCGAAATATTAATTCGATCGACATAGAGAACAAACGCCACCATGCAGAGAACGGCAAGAATAACCCAACGGTAGCGGCTGGGGCTGTGTGGTAGAGGATCCGAGCTCATAGAACGGCTACTATTGAGAATCGCAGAATATCCCTACCCTCCGATCGATTTCTGCAGCTACCGCAGGGGCTGGCCGGCTGTGAAAAAATTCAACTCCGATTCCCCTCCTTGGTAAGGAGGGGGCAAGGGGGTGGTCGTAAGTCCCGCTATACAAACCCCCTAGAGTCCCCCTTAACCAAGGGGGACACTTGCGAAGGAGCAACATGAATAACGATATAACCATCTCGTCACAGTCGATGGCTCAACCTACAGGTTGAAAGAGGGTCGAGGCCTTAACTCAAAATGATGATACCTGTCCTCGCCACAAACCAGTACGGGGTTCCATCCTCCTCCCGTCGAATTGCTCTTCACTTGTTTCACCGTCGGTGGCACGAAGCGGAGAGTTAAGCCGCAGCGCCTTCGATTGGAACGATTGGGATTGCTGCCGTGAATCAGTTTGCCATGATGAAGCGACATTTGACCAGCCTTCAAAACGATGTCCACGGCGCTCTCGGCATTGACTGCCGAGTCGGCTATCTCCTGGTTGATACTCAAGAGATTGCCTGCCTTGCATGACTTCCCATGGTCGAGAATCTCACCCAGTTGGGACCCAGGGATCACCCGCATGCAGCCATTTTCCTGATCGGCATCGTCAATGGCTAGCCAGGCCGTTATTGCAAACGGAGGTTCCAGCCCCCAATAAGTCACGTCCTGATGCCAAGCCACAAACTTGTCGCCACGGGACGGATATTTGCAAAAGAAATGTGTTGCCAGAAGCAGAACATCCGGCCCGATGGTTCGTTGAACATGATTCAGGA
>Ga0114129_10016102_pt1 | contig 10636 bp, 7 predicted proteins | sample RhiMetdeltSRZDD1_FD_80071 | JGI IMG/M metagenome (GOLD analysis project Ga0114129, IMG submission 80071) | Populus rhizosphere microbial communities from Tennessee, USA - Rhizosphere MetaG P. deltoides SRZDD1 (version 2) (version 2) | ecosystem: Host-associated > Plants > Roots > Rhizosphere >... | reverse complement strand
CGATGACTGACTCGAACAGGCTACGATCATAGAAAGCAGCAATACCGATAGGAACTTGCGCATTCTGACCTCCCGGTTAGACCTCAATGCTCACTCCTGCTCTGAGAAACAGGAATTGAAACGACACTTCTGATAATCCCAAGCATCGAGTTGCGGCTTCGCGGTAAATGGCAGCCTGCTGCAAGTATCGGCTGGCTCTCGCCGGCGCTTCCGATTTCGTGACATGATCCGTCTTATAGTCCGCAATCCAGGTCCTTCCGTCAAGTCGGTAGATGAGGTCGATTACGCCTTCCATGGTCTGTCGTTCCTTCCACGGCATCAGGAAGGGTGTTTCTCTGCCAAGGATGGTGGCCTGGCGGAGTGTCTGATAAAAATCGGAGGAGAGGAAGGTCCGCATCAGCGCAGTCAGGTCATCTTGAATGATCGCGCTGTCGAGCGCATCGTCCCCTGTGAGGCGCTGACAGAGCGTTTCGATTTCGGCCGCGTCTGGCGGCTCAGTCCTTGCGAAGTTCCATCGCTCGAGGAGCGCATGGGCACAGATGCCGACCACTCGTGCCTGGTTTGCTCCCCCATCGTGACCAGCCGATTGGGGATGAATTGAGCGTTCCGCTGCCTGCATGAGTGAGGGCGTCAGTCGCTTCTGCGTCTGACGTGCCAGTAGCCATTGGTCACGTCGGGATCGCTGTCGTTCCAAGAGTGGCGTGAGTGCCGGAGTCGGGGCAAATAAACCAGTCTTCGAAGGACGATGTCTCGTGGTGATCGCTTCAGGTGTGACCACCCTCGTGATTTGTCCCGCACCTAGTTCGAGCGTCTGACTATCGTTGGAGAGAACGTCGTCGCCCATGGCGCCCTGCAACATTGACCACACCGTATCCCGTCCATCTCTCTGAGGCCGACCTCCTGAGAGGATGAGCAGATCACGAGCCCTTGTCATGCCCACGTAGAGGAGGCGACGTTGTTCCGCGGCCTCGCGCGCAGCCATTTTGTTCGCCACCATGACCGAAGCGAAGTTGCACTGAGCCCCGAGTGTCACGCCGTAGCAGCGACTGGACCAATCGTAATGAACTGCGGGACCCTTGTTCGGATTCCGCGACCCTTGGTGCAAGCCGGGCAACACCACAACGGGAAACTCCAGTCCCTTCGCCTTATGAATCGTGAGCACGCGTACCGCCTCCAGCGATGCTTCGGACAAAGCGCTTTCCGCCTCCTCCGGCTGGTCCAGCAAGCGTTGCATCATCAGTTCAACAAAACCGGTCAGGGTGAGGTGAGGACGATCGGCTAATTCCTCGGCCATGTCGCGAACTTTGAGTAGGTTCGCCACGGCCTGCTCGCCGTGGAGTGAAGCCGCAGCCAACTCCATCACCGGCAGTCGGTCGAAGATCTTCGTGAGGACATCGGGGACCGGGAGGATCGGCGCAACTCGATGGAGCTCGGTCAACCGTGCATAGAGGGGCTTGATTGCGGCTGCCTGAGGATTCGTCCAACGCGAGAGGGCCGTAGGATTGGTAATGTCAAGGCCGCCAATCTGTTGTAACGTCAGCAGATCCCGGTCGGCAAGGCCGCCGAGTGGAGAGCGAAGTAGTCCGACAACTGCGATAAGGTCATGCGGATTCTCGATGACACGGAGCACATTGACCAGATCGATGATTTCCTGGCGCCGGTAAAAATGCTTTTCTCCGTCGGTCAAGTACGCGATGTCATAGCGCCGCAAGGCATCGAGGTAGTCTTGAGACTGCGTGAGCCGTCGAAAGATGAGCGCGACGTGACCTGGTTGTAACGGTACCGACCGCCCGTCCCGATCGAAGACCGTTGTGCCGGCAAGCAATTCCTCTTTCATCCACCGCGCAAGACCTTCGGCTTCGGCTCTGGTCGCCGATGCTGCATCGACCTCCTCATCCATTCCCGTTACGAGCCGGATTTGCACGCCGCACAGGGACAGTTCCGCTTTCCGTTGCGGCCGTGCTGAAAGCCGTTCGTTCGAGGGCTGAATATGTTCCGCCGCCTCGAATAGCCGATCAAACAGGTCGTTGACCACGGTCAGGACCGATCCATCGCTCCGGAAATTTGTTCGCAATGAGCAGGCCATCCCGCCACCGGCCAGAATCTTTTTGAGCACCCGCTCAAACGCCTCAATGTCGGCCCGGCGAAATGCGTAAATGGATTGTTTGGGATCGCCGACGATAAACAACTTCCCGGGCTCCAACTCCAACTCTTGCCAGGAAGTTTTCGCGCTTCCCTGCCGCTCGGCCAGATACAGCATGATTTCGTATTGGATCGGATCCGTATCCTGAAATTCATCCACCAGGATGGCGCGATAGGTCTGCTTGATCCTTGCCCGCACGGAGACATGGTCACGCAACAACGCCTTGGCGCGGACTAACAGCCCATCGAACGAAATCCACCCTGAGGCGGAGAAGGCTTGGTGAAGGTCGGTGACAAAGGGAAGGAGCAAGCCGATCATCTCCTGGACGAACCTCTGATCGACGGTCAGGAGACGCTGTGCGACCGTCAACACCGCCTTCGCCTCCGCAAAGGCAGCATTGTCCCATCCAACCGTTGCCTTACCGATATCCTTTTGCAACCATGTCCGGTCGTCGGCTGAGAGCTGCTCAATGGCTTCTGTCCCCTGCTCCAAGAGGAGTGAGAATAACCGTTCCGTAGCGAGGAGCATTTTTTCCGTCTTCAATTGCTTCGCCTTCGCTCTCGCCTCCAGCAGGCGGGACGCGTTGTCACGCATGGTCGTCAGCCAGCGGCGTAAGGTTTCATTCATGAGCGATGGTCCGCATTGCCGTTCCAGCTCGTTAAGATCGATGGATTCGCCGGCCAGGGTCTCGGCAAGCTGCCGAATCTCCTCCAGATTTGTCGTTCCCAACACCCGACGCCATCGATCGTGGTGTCGTCCGTTGGCGCCCAGCTCCTCAGCGAGCCATGCGTCCCATCGAGACTCAAACAATTCGTTGAATCTTGACCCGTCATCCTCTTGAAAATATGGGTCGATACCGGATTCAAGTGGATGCAATCGCAATAGGTGGGCGGCAAAACTATGGAGCGTGCCGATCTGGGATTTTTCCATCTGACCTAGGGCGGCGGATGCGCGGTCGACGACCGCTTGAGTGGAGAGTTGATACCGCGATCGAAAGAGGGTCGTCAGGGATTCGTCCGCCTGGTCGGCGAGCTTCGTCAGCTCACGCCTCAGGCGCTGTTTCATTTCAGTCGCGGCCTTGTTGGTAAACGTCAGGGCGACTATTTCGGTTAGAGCCAAGGGCTGGGGCTCCCGCATCAATAAATTGAGGATGCGGTTGACAAGGATCGTCGTCTTGCCGGTACCAGCGCCAGCCACCACGACAATGTTCCGATTCCAGGTGGTTTCTGCCAGGAGCCGATCCTGCGCATCAAGGAGCATTGATCGGTCAGTCATCCTGCACCTTCTGCTTACGCAGGTGGCGCAAAGCCCGCGCTTCAGTTGAGCGGTAGGCGCGCCACCAGGCCGTCTGGTCATTCCGCCGGCAGGCGGCGGACATGTCGCAGTGGTCGCAATAACTGTCCGGGAGGATGAAGAATTCCCGACGCTCGATGCCTTGCACAAGGGTCCCGATCGTGTCCCTAATGGCTGCGCCGGTTTTGCCGGTCATCGCTGACACCTCGAACGTCGAACGGGCGATTGACGGATCCCATTGAGGCGCCAGATAGAGAAACTGCACTTCTGAAGGAGTTGTAAGGGGGGACGTCGTCATCGATCCATAGAGTGGCGGTTGGAGTTTGCGTCCACGGACCGCGGACAGCACGAGATTGCGATCCTGTTGGCCCATCTCGACCCCTTGCTTGAACTTGTAATCGACGATGCGGACAGCCGGCGGACTGGTTCGGACATCGATTCGATCCAGTTTGCCCCGGATTCTCAGCTTCGCGACGCCAAGCAACACAAACCCCTCCGCTTCTGTTTCAAACGAATGGGGGCGGAATCCGCTCGCCCGGTACTCCTCTTCATCTGATGCGATGGCCTGAATCACCAGCTCAATAATCTGGTCTTGCGTCATTTTCCATAACAGTTCGTGGCCGGTTCCCTGCGTTGCGGCATGACCGGTAAATACTTCGCTTGCCGCGGTTGAAACGGTATCCCGGATATGCGCGGCATCGAGATGAACATCCGGCCAGCCGGACGTTGCCAGCTGTGTGTAGGACAGTCGCAGCGTGTCGTGAATGAGCGTGCCGACGGTCGAAGGCAGGAGAGTACGATTCTGCATTGACCGAACCGATTGAAGTCGCAAAAGCTTTTCGGAGAAATAACGAAATGGGCAGGAGGCATAACGTTCAAGCGATGTCGGTGAAACACCTTGCTGATCGAAGAGGGAACGGACTGCCGCCTGCGGCCCAAGCAGGCCGTCGAACGGGCCAAGGGCCAATGAATCACGTTCTCTGACTTTCTGCTGAGTCAGGCCGTTCTCGGAAAGCACAGGATCCTGATCGGTCTGATTGAGCAGGGGCCCGGCATCCTGGTCCCGGAGGAGAAGCGTGAGCGCGAGATCCTGTGCCGGAAGCAGTTCCTGCATCGTCGGCTGTGTGGCAAGACGAGCAGTCAATCTGCGAGCAACCGTCGTCTCAGGGGCTGGGATAAGCATCGGATCGCCGAGCGCCCGGTCAATGAAGGTCGAAGGTGACTTGGCGAGACCGTTCTGGTCGGCCCGTTGGTAGAGCAGATGGAGCCGATGGGTTGCCGCGCGGCAAAGCAACTCGAAGAGCAGCCGCTCTTCTTCGTGCCCGGCCAACTTTTCTTCGATAAGAAACCCGAGGGTGGACGCCAGCACTTGACGCTGGCGGTCCCGCAGGAAGGCGTCTTCACGGATGAAGCGAGGAAATATTTGCTCATTCAGGCCGATGATGAACAGGGCGCGAAAGCGGAGGCCACGGGCCTCCATCGCATCAAGCACTGAGACGCCCCGATGATCATCCCCTTCCAGAGGCAGCACGGTCTCATCCATCGATCGAAGAAACAGCTGCATCCAGCCTTCCCACGACAATTCGGTGTAGAGAGGATCCAGCGCTGCCAGCCTTGCAAGAGCCCCTTTGATAAAGGAACCGACGAGCAGCATTCGCTCTGGCTCAATAGCGTGATCGCCGTTATCGGTCCACCCAGGAATTGAAAAATGCTCCTTGATGAGCCTGAGAAATGCATCTGTCAATTGATTGACCGATCCGTGCTTGGGGAGTGCTGTGCAATCGTGCATGAGGCGAGCAACATTCGTTGCCAGCAGGACTGCCTGCGCTGGATCTATTGATCCGATCGGCCGGTCATCCGATTCGGGATCGTCCATCCTCTCCCCAAAGATTGAAGAGGCTGAGGCAGCCGAAAGACGTTGCCATTCTCCCTGCCCTCTCGTGATGCCGAGCGTCGACACGGCGATACGCCATTGGTCCTGACGAGGCTCGACCGCTGGTTGCTCGGCCTGTCTGATGCGGTAGAACGGCGAAGTGACGACGTCCAGGACTGCAGATCGTTCGAAATCGTTCAACGGCAGAGACGCCAAACGGGAAATGGCCTTGACCAGCGGTTCGCGTGACAGAGGTTGTCCAGTGGTGGACGTGAAAGGTATGAGGTGTCGATCGAAGACTGATTTCAGTCTGCTCCGATAAGGTTCCAATGATCGCGCGACCACCCCAATCTCCTCAAACTGATAGCCATGTGCTTCAACGAGCGTGAGAATCTCCCGGCAGACCGTGGCCAACTCCTCCTCTACCCCGATGACATTCGTCACCGTCAGGGGGACAGGAGTGGACAAGGCCGGATTGTGTCGATCCCGGATCTCGCATGAGTCCGTCCACGGCATCAGATGCCGATCGAAAAAGCGCCGGGCGAACGCATAAGGTGCAGTGGCCTCCACCGGCACAAACAAGGTAACCGGGGCATGGCATGTCACGGCTTCAAGAAAGGAGAGCTGCAGTTGGAGGAAATCGTAGAATCCATAGTAGCAGATTCGTTTCAGGCCCATGAAAAAGGTTGAGCGTGGTAGGGCCCCACTCAGTGTCGATAAGAGGTCGTCGGCCGATCCCACATCGAGCGAACGGCTGCCTTCCAGTATGGCAGCCTCCATTTTGAACAATGCTTCAAGCCAGGGGCAGTCGTCTTTTTCAAAGAGCCCTTCCGACAACGCCTTGAGCACGGTGGAAGGAACCACGGCTGCGTCTTTGAGGTCTCGGAGTGTCGACCAGAGTGCGGTCCAGGTACCTGGTGCGGGAGGTAGGCGTGCCATCATCTCCAAGCCCGGGAGTTTCCGCTCCACCACGTGGCGGACCAACTGCTCAAAGTAAAAGTCGTCGACGAGTTGCATTGGAAGTAGCGGCTCGCCTGCCGCAAATAGATCGTCCCGCAGGCGCAGGGCGAACTGATGAAAGGTCATGATCGAGCAATTGAGCAATGAGAGCTGCGACTCGATGGCCAGGAGGCGTTTGAGCCGATCGGCTAACGGTGTGGAAGGAACGACGATTGCGAGCGAGGCGAAGGGATCGCCGCTTTTAACTGAACGGACCTCTTCGATGAGGGCCAGTTCAAGGGCAGGATGAAAGGGCCCGGTTACGATGCGAGGCATCGAGTTAGTGTTGAATAAGATCTGTTGAGAGTTGACTGTAAGAGCAAGCGGGAACTCACCATACGTGCATGATTGACCGTCAGGTATGGTTACCCGGTTTCAGGTCCTAAGAGCTCGCCGTTGCAATCTACACAGGCCCAGTCCCCGTCGATAAAGGCCATGGGGTCGCCGCAGATCGGGCAATCCGGAGGCGGTCCCTTATCGATGCGCGGGAGAATCGGTAGTTCGATATCGTCTTCGTCCATGTCTTTCAGCCTGTTGAAAATGGCCGCCAGCTTCGTTCTCGCATCGCTTAGAGGCTCAACGTGCGAACCAAAGTACGCCTCGCCTCTGCGCGCGCTGCGGCCTTGCCGGACGGCCATTTTGAACAGCCAGCCGGAAAGAATGTTTGTTCACTTCCATTCCCTAGCTTTCTCTCGGACGCATTTTGAGCTGCAATGCCTTTTCGGCGCTCTCCCGGCTCGGGACGCCGACGAAAGTCAGGCGACCATCGATAATCGTCGCAGGGACGGCACGTACCGCGTGACGGTTTGCCAGTTCCTGACCGTCCGGTGTCGTGATGTCGACTTCCCGATAAGAAAAACTGTACTTCACACGGAGTTGTTTCCACAGGCTTTTGGCTGAAGGGCAGGCTCCGCAGCTCGGCGAAACCAGTAACGTAATGTTCGGCATGTATCATACTCCTCATTCGATATGGATCTTAACACTGGCTGAAAAGGTGGTGCAAGGAGCGGGAGCAGGGATTGATCAGAGATCGAGCGGCGCACGCGATCGCATGCGCTTCATCACACGAAAACCGCGCGCACGCGCGTCGCGTAAGATGGCACGCCGGATCTCCATCGGCAGCGATTCCGGTGCATGCACGCCGAATGACTCGCGCGGAAAGTGCTTAATGAACAAGGCGGCCATTTGGGCCGTTGCCCAGGCGATGGGGGAACAGAGCAGGCCCTCACGCCGAAGCTGAAACAGGCTCGGGACCATGACATCCCAGCGGATAGTTGTCGGCCGCTCACGCTTGATGCCGTCGACGATGACCGTTGCGGCAAAATGCGCGTTGTGTAGCGTGCCTTGACGAAACAACCGGCGGACAGTTCGAGGCGTCGGCGTGCGAACGAATCGCGATGGCGTTGGACGACTCGATTTCCTCAGCTTGCCCTGCCGATACCACCGGCGCAGGCGATCGATATCAGATCCCCCGAATTTGGCATCCATGGCGTCCATCGGAATTGAATAGGGAGCGGTAATGACTTCATCCTGGGCGGCCAGGACCACACTGACCGGGCCAATCGGTGCCGGAAATTGAAACAGTTCCCGCTCGCCGAAGCGCCGACCGAACTCGAAGCGGCCATCCACATAGATGCGCGGGCGCGCGATGGCTTCATCGAACGAGGCCTCGGCTGACCACTGCGAGAACGGGCCATCAGCGTCGGTCGCTTCGTAGAGACGCACCCGAACCGATGCAACGGAATCGAGCTGATCCGCTCCCCCAGCAATGAGAAGATTGCTCAACCCCGGTGCGACCCCGGCCGTGATCACCGCTGTCCGTCGTTTGTCCTCGAACTTGTGTGCAAATCCGGTTTGCTCGGCGCGAAACGGGTGGCCGGTATAGTGTGACGCCGTATCGAGATAGTGAGCGCGCAGCCGAAGGGCGGCTCTCATGATGGTTTTATTGAGAACCGGTGGGCAGGCATTCACGAGCAGTTGCGTACGGCGCGCCGCTTTCAGGATACTCCACATATCACGGGCGTTCACCCGTTCGATCGGGATTCCCGACTTGGCGCCGAGGAAATGGTGCGCTCGTTCAAGATCGCGATCGCCGCAGGAGACTTTATGGCCTTGTCGAGTGAGGAATTTGACCAGGAGCGAGCCGGCCGCACCGATGCCGAGAACAAAGATACGCATGGCGCCGCAAGCTTACCATAGCTTCTTCGCTTACGGCCCTAGAAACGCATAATTGAGTGGTCAGCGCCCCTCCGGCCATCCACCCGATTGATTGACATTGCCACCGACGATGGGAGGATCTCCAGCGCGATTTCCGGCTGGATTGCCGGGCGGTGCCACGATATTACCGGCGGAATTGGGATAATACGGCGAGGAAGCTCTCGACATCGTGCTCCCCGATTCTCCTGTATTTTGAGAGAGCGAATTTTGAGTGGCAAGCCTGTGACGCTCTCCGGAGCAGGCCGTCGCAAGAATGAGCACGACCGCACCGAAAAATATCGTCGTTCTCTGACGAGGCGACATAGTGGAACCATTAAATTTTTCCCACGAGATCAAGGCTGGGCCTCAGCGCACGCTCACCAGGCTTCCATCCGGCGGGACATACTTCGATGCCGCCATTCTCGCGCACGAACACGGCAGCTTGTAATTTTCGAAGCAGCTCCTCCATGTTTCGACCGATCGAGGTATTGTGAACCTCGAATGCGCACAGTTTGCCGTCGGGATCAAAGATATAGCTGCCTCGTAATGCTACTCCCTCTTTTGACAGGTAGCAGCTTAGTTGTTGGGCCAGCCGTCCGCCGGGATCGGCAACCAGCGGGAACCGCAAACCCTTGATAGCGGGAGAAGTGTCATGCCAGGCTTTGTGCACGTACACAGAGTCGGTGCTGACACCCAGCACCTCTGCGCCCTGTTTCTGAAATTCCCCGTAGAGGGCTCCAAGTTCCTCCAATTCGGTCGGACAGATAAACGTAAAATCTCCCGGGTAGAACACGAGCACGAGCCATCGATTCCGATAGCCCTGCAGGGTAATCGACTCGATGGCTTGTTGATGGTACGTCTGATAAGTGCCTTCGGGAACGGATTGACCGATCGTCGCCATGAACGTGTTCCTCCGCTGTATTAGCTACAGTTTTTGACTCGTGAGGTATTCCGATCGACATTGTGGCCTAGGAGATCTCCAACGTGGCGCAGTGCTTCCTTTTCGACGGCCAAGAGGTTCTGTGTGTCGCGCTTACCGGGGCTGCTCTTGAGACGGGCGCTGTTCATGCTCGCGGTCACGCTGGCCTCCTGATTCCTGCTGCCTCGGTTCTTCAGGATTCACGGCTATTTTAGGATCGACGGGCGGTGGAACGATCACCGAGCCAGGCAGCGGTTCACCTTCCGGCTGCTTGACCATGCCAGGGTCACGAGGCGCAAGAGCAGGTTCCGGTGGCGGGGTTTCCGATGGGGGTGGAGGCGCTGGTGGCGCAGGTACACTCTCAGCCCCTGGAGCAGGCTGAACAGGCAACACAAAGAGCACCAGGCACAAAATGAAAACCCACATACTTTACGGTATCGCCGTGATGATTGCCGCTTCTACTGGGATTTTCCCTTGGACGAACTGGAATCGACCGATGGGTTCTTGGAAGGGCGGGGTGGAGTTGGGGAGATCAGTGGAACCAGATGCCCTCGACCGAATCTCTGAATGGATACACATGAATCATCCAGCCGAAAAGCTGCGGCAGCCAGCGGCCGTTCATGGCATCGCATTCACTCTCTGTGAGGATCGACCCGTTGGGGCCGAACTTCTTCCAATCGGCTGTCTTGGCAGTTCGTTTCGGCGGAAGACAGATGTTCACGTGAGCATGCCACTGGGCGACACTCAGTGGAATCCGCTGGTTCAGATCTTTCTCCGTGGCCCGCTTGGGTGCCGTATACATCGCGCCTTCGAGTTCATATCCCTCCGTCGTCTTCTTATACAGGAGTGACGTCGGTTGCTCCGGATTGAATCGAAATGCTGACTTGAATCCCCGCCACTTGCTGGTGAAATGATAATGCGTCTGCTTCACGTTCGGCAGGAATGGTTCGTAGCCATCCTTGATGGCCTTTCGATAGTCACGGTAGGACTCCAACGAGTTCCGAAGGGCTGCCACGATCTCCGCTGCCCGTTCTTGATCGGCCGGATTGGGTGCCTGACGCGTTGTCCAGCGGAAGTGCGGTCCCAGATGAACGTGTGTTTCAGACATCGATGTGACGGCTTCCTGGGCGTGTCGTTCGTGTACACTACTGTCCTCATGTTCCTTGTGCGCGTCATGTGCGTTTTGCTCGGGAGAAGGCGGCTTACCAGGAGG
>Ga0114129_10016100_pt1 | contig 10637 bp, 8 predicted proteins | sample RhiMetdeltSRZDD1_FD_80071 | JGI IMG/M metagenome (GOLD analysis project Ga0114129, IMG submission 80071) | Populus rhizosphere microbial communities from Tennessee, USA - Rhizosphere MetaG P. deltoides SRZDD1 (version 2) (version 2) | ecosystem: Host-associated > Plants > Roots > Rhizosphere >... | reverse complement strand
GGTCTCCAAAACCGGCGGTTGGGGGTTCGAGTCCCTCCGCCCCTGCAAGGGAGCATCGATGAACAGGCAGATGAAGCGAGCGCAGCGCCGCCAGGGCACCCAGGTCGAGCGTGCCCAGGCCGCCGCCGCCTCGCGCCGTGCGCAGCTCCAGCAGAAGAAGCAGCGCACGGGCGCCCGCCAGTTCCTGAAGGAGGTCCGTCAGGAACTGAAGAAGGTCATCTGGCCGACCCGGCAGGAGCTCACCACGTACACGATCGTCGTGCTCGTGACCGTCGTCGTCCTGACCTCGTACGTGTTCGGGCTCGACGTCGTGTTCTCGAGGCTCGTCCTGAACGTCTTCACGAACTAAGGCTCGCACCCGATGAACGAATCCCCGATCGACCCTTCGGACGAGGCTGTGCCTCAGCCGCCCGCCGACGCGGACGGCGATCGCGGCACGCCCGAGCAGGAGGCCCCGCGCGAGCGCCTGGTCGAGGCGTTCGAGCAGGCCGCCGAGAAGGAGGCGATCGCGGACGCCGCGATCGAGGCCGCGCTGGAGGAGACCGTCGAGGAGGCGATCGAGGACGCCGAGGCGGTGGAGGAGGCCTCGGACGCGGCGATCCAGGACCGGTTCGAGGAGCGCGTCGAGGAGGCCGTCGATGCGGGCCTGGAGGGCCAGGACCTCGAGAACGCGGTCGTCCGGGCGGCCGCCGACGCCGACCTGCAAGAGGCGATCGCCGACGACGCGATCGAGGCCGCGCTCGAGGAGACCGTCGAGGAGGCCGTCGCCGACGCCGTGTCCGTCGAGGAGATGAGCGACGCGGCCATCGTGGGCGACCTCGCCGACGAGGTCGAGTCGATCGCCGAGGACGTGGAGCGCACCGAGTCGGCCGAGGAAGTCGCGCCGACCGAGGAGGCGGCACCGACCACCCAGGAGGCGCCCACCGAGGAAGCGCCAGGGGTCGTGGAGGCCGCGCCTGCGGAGGAGGCCGAGGAGGAGGAGCCGCCGGCCGCCCGGGATCCGTTCGGGAGCCCCGGCGACTGGTACGTGGTGCACACGTACGCCGGCTACGAGAACAAGGTCAAGACCAACCTCGAATCGCGGATCCACACGATGCAGATGGAGGACAAGATCTTCGACGTCCACATCCCCATGGAGGACGTCATGGAGATCAAGGGCGGGAAGAAGCAGGTCGTGCAGCGCAAGGTCTTCCCCGGCTACCTGCTCGTGAAGATGGTCTACGACAACGACTCCTGGTACGTGGTGCGCAACACGCCCGGCGTGACGGGGTTCGTCGCGGCCGGCACGGGGAGCAAGCCGACCCCGCTGTCCCGCCGCGAGGTCGAGAAGATCCTGTCGGTGAAGAAGGAAGAGGTGAAGCCGCAGTTCCGCCTCGGGTTCGAGGAGGGTGACGTGGTGCGGATCATCTCGGGCCCGTTCGCCGACTTCAACGGGACGATCAGCGAGATCAACCTGGACCAGAGCAAGCTGAAGGTGCTCGTCAACATCTTCGACCGGGAGACGCCGGTCGAACTGTCCTTCGACCAGGTGGCGAAGGTCTAGCGACACGCGGGAGGCCTCGCGGCCGTTCGAACCGCACGGAGGTGAACCGAACAGATGGCGACCAAGAAGAAGGTGCTCGCCGTCGTCAAGCTCCAGATCCGCGCCGGTCAGGCCACGCCCGCGCCCCCCGTGGGGACGGCGCTCGGCCAGCACGGGGTCAACATCATGGAGTTCTGCCGGCAGTACAACGAGCAGACGCAGTCTCAGGCCGGCCAGGTGATCCCGGCCGAGCTCACGATCTACGAGGACCGCTCGTTCTCGTTCATCACCAAGCAGCCGCCGGCCGCCGAACTGATCAAGCAGGCGGCGGGCGTGGACAAGGGTTCGGGCGAGCCCAACCGCGAGAAGGTCGGGCGCCTGAGTCAGGACCAGGTCCGGCGGATCGCCGAACAGAAGATGGCCGACCTGAACGCCAACGACGTCGACGCCGCGATGAAGATCGTCGAGGGCACGGCGCGCAGCATGGGCGTGGAGGTGTCGGCATGAGCGGCCGGGGCAAGCGGTACGCGCAGGCCGCGGAACTGGCCGAGCGTGAGGGGGAGCACACGCCGGCCGGGGCGATCAAGGCGCTCAAGGCGTCCCCGGATGCGAAGTTCGACGAGACCGTCGAGATCGCGTTCCGCCTGGGCGTGGATCCGCGCAAGGCCGATCAGCTGGTACGAGGCACGGTCGCGCTGCCCAACGGCTCGGGCAAGTCGATGCGGGTCGCGGTGTTCGCGGTGGGCCCCAAGGCCACCGAGGCCAAGGACGCCGGCGCGGACCTGGTGGGCGGCGAGGAGCTCGTGGAGCAGGTGATGGGCGGTTCGATCGACTTCGACGCCGCCGTCGCCACGCCGGACATGATGGCCGCGGTCGGTAAGGCAGGACGGGTCCTCGGACCCCGCGGCCTGATGCCGAACCCGAAGACCGGCACCGTGACCAACGACATCGCCAAGGCGGTGCAGGACATCAAGGGCGGCAAGGTCGAGTACAAGACCGACCGGACCGGCAACGTCCACATGATCATCGGGAAGAAGTCGTTCACCGAGCAGCAGCTGCTCGAGAACTACCTGGCGGTCGTGGACGAGATCATCCGGGCGCGTCCCTCGGCGGCCAAGGGCAAGTACGTCAAGACGCTCACGGTCTCGACGACGATGGGCCCAGGGGTCTCGATCGACACTAACCGCATCAAGGGGACCACGGAGACCGCCCAGGCTTCCGCCTGATCCCGTTCCGGCTCATGGCAACATGAGCCCGTGCGCGAGTCCGTCTCCGAGCTCGAGCCGGCGCCGCCGGCCCCCGAACCCACGCCCGAACCGGCCGACGCCCCGCCGCGGTGGCCGCTCGTCGTGGTGGGGGCCGTGGTGCTGTTCAACCTCGTCGTGCTCCACGCCGAGGCCCGGACCGTCCAGAACCTGAACGACAGCTCGGTCCACCGGTCGATGATCGCGTGGGCCGAGGACCGGATCGAGGAGGGCCACCTGCCGCTGGACGGTTGGTACCCCGATCTCGCGCTGGGGTCCTCGCGGTTCCATCACTACCAGAGCCTTCCGCACGTCTTGGGCGGCGTGATCGCCCTCGCGATCGGGAGCGAGCGCGCGCTCTCCTGGACCCTGTACCTGGGGCTCGCGCTGTGGCCGATCGCCGTCTACGCGGGGGGCCGGCTCCTGGGCTTGCAGCGGTGGGTGTGCGCGATCGCGGCCGTGGCCTCGCCGCTGATCGTGAGCGAACCGAACCTCGGGTACGAGTGGGGGAGCTATGCCTGGCGCGGCTACGGCACGTGGACACAGCTGTGGGGGATGTGGCTGCTTCCGTTCGCCTGGGGGCTGTCGTGGCAGGCCGTCGCGAAGGGGCGCCGGTACTGGCTGGCCGCGCTCGTGCTCGCGCTCACGATCGCCTGTCACCTGCTGACCGGGTACCTAGCGCTGCTGTCGCTCGGGGTGTTCGCGCTCGTGAAGTGGCGCGAGCTCCTGCCCCGGATCGGGCGGGCCGCGCTGGTGGGGTTCGGAAGCCTGCTCGTGGCCGCGTGGGTGGTGGTGCCGCTGGTCGCCGACCGCGTGTGGACCGTCAACGACGAGTTCTCGCGCGGGAAGTTCTACTACGACTCGTTCGGCGCCGGGAAGATCATGGGCTGGTTCGCGAGCGGCGAGCTGTTCGATCGCGGCCGTCCGCCGATGGTCACGATCCTGGTGGCGGCCGGGCTCCTGGTCGCGCTGTGGCGGTACCGGCGCGAGGAACGGGCTCGCGTGCTGCTGTTCCTGTTCCTGCTCTCACTCGTGCTGTTCTTCGGGCGGCCGACGCTCGGGCCGGTGCTGCGGATCCTGCCCGGCTCGGGCGACCTGTTCCTGCGGCGGTTCGTGTTCGGCGTGCATCTCGCGGGGCTGTACCTGTGCGGTCTGGGCGCGGTCGCGGCGGCCCGGTTCGCGAGGACGCAGCTGCAGCGCTTCCAGCCGCTGCGCGAGCAACCGATCGCGATCCCGCTCATCGGGGTCGCGGTGGCGATCGCCTTCTTCGCCCCCGGGCTCATCGAGCGCACCGAGTGGGCGCATCAGGGCGCGGTGTGGATCGACGAGCAGGCGGTCGCCGACGCGACCGACGGCGCGAACGTCTCCGCGCTGATCGACATCGCGCAGGCGCGCGGGCCGGGACGGCTCTATTCGGGGATGCGGTCGAACTGGGGGTCGACGTACGAGGTCGGGCAGGTCCCGATGTACGTCTCGCTGCTGAACCACGGCGTCGAGGGGGTGGGGTTCGTCCGGCCGACGTGGTCCCTGACCGCGCCGATCGAGTACCGGTTCACCGACACCAGTCCCTCGAACTACGAGCAGTTCGACGTCCGCTACACGATCCTGGACCAGGACCGGCCGCCGCCCGTCGATGCGCAGAAGATCGCGCAACGGGGGCGACACATCCTGTGGGAGCTGCCGAACCCGAGCTACGTGGCGGTGGTCGACGTCCTGCCGCCGATCACGGCGGATCGCACGAACCTCGGCATCCGGGTCGCCGACTGGTGGCATTCGGACCTGCCGGGCGAGGGCGCGAACCCCGGCATCGCGTTCGAGGGCAACCCGGCGCCGGAACCGACCGTGACCGAGGACGACCTGCCCGCGACGCCGGCCGGCCGGGTGATCGACCAGGACGTCGACCTCGCCGACGGCAGGGCGACGACGACCGTGGTCGCCGATCGCCCGGCGATGGTGATGCTGAGGACGACGTTCGATCCCAGGTGGCAGGTGACGGTGGACGGCGTACCGCAGGAGCCGCAGATGATCGCCCCCAGCTTCGTCGGCCGGGAGGTGTCGGCCGGCCGGCACACCGTGCGCCTCGTCTACGAACCGTTCCCTCGGTACGACGTGATGCTGCTGATCGGGTTGGTCACGCTGATCGGCCTTGCCCTCGTGCCCGGACGGCTGCGCGCGCGCCGCTCGAAGCCGCCTGCTTGATCCTCCATCGGATCGTCGCACCCGATACCTCAGGAGTCCTTCCCCGGCTGCCGAGGAACCCTGTGCGATGCTTAGCGCGATGCCCAGGGGAAGCTCGTCCGCGGCGGGCTGGCGCCGCGAGCTGTCGAACGCCCTGCGCGCCAAGCGCGCGACCGTCGGCGTCGTGGGGCTCGGCTACGTCGGCCTGCCGATGTTGGTCTCGGCGGCCCGGGCGGGGTTCCGCGCCGTGGGCCTGGACGTCGATGCGGAGCGCGTGCGCGTCCTGTCGCAGGGGCGCTCCTACGTCTCGGACGTCCCCGACGCGGTGCTGGCCGACATCCGCTCGCGGCTGCGGGCCTCCACCAGGCCGAGCGTCCTGCGCTCGTGCGACGTCGTCCTGATCTGCGTGCCGACCCCGCTCACCGACCACACCCCCGACCTGCGGTTCATCGAGGCGGCCGGCCGTGCGGTCGCATCGGCGTTACGTCCCGGCGTCCTGGTCGTGCTCGAGTCCACGACCTACCCGGGGACCACCGAGGAGGTGCTCCGGCCGATCCTGGAGGAGTCGGGCCTTCGGGCCGGACGCGACTTCGCGCTCGCGTACTCGCCCGAACGCATCGACCCCGGCCGCGAGCTCGACCACATCGCCAAGACGCCCAAGGTCGTGGGTGGCCTGACCAAGGGCGACGGCGAGCTCGCCGCGCACTTCTACCGGACCTTCATCCACGAGGTCGAGCAGGTCTCGACCCCGCGCGAGGCCGAGATGGCCAAGCTGATCGAGAACACGTTCCGCCACGTGAACATCGCGCTCGTGAACGAGCTGGCGTTCCTGTCCAAGGACCTGGACGTCGACCTGTGGGAGGCGATCGGCGCGGCCTCCACCAAGCCGTTCGGCTTCATGCCGTTCTGGCCCGGCCCCGGCGTTGGCGGGCACTGCATCGCGATCGACCCCTCGTACCTGTCCTGGCGTGTGGGCCAGCGGACCGGCCACCGGCTGAACTTCGTCGAGCACGCGCAGGAGGTCAACGCGAAGATGCCCGGTTTCGTGGCGCAGCGCGTCTCGCAGACCCTGAACGACGTGGGCAAGCCGCTGCGCGGCTCCAGGGTGCTCGGGATCGGGGTCACGTACAAGCAGGACGTGAACGACGTGCGCGAGTCGCCCGCGCTGATCGTCCTGGAGAAGCTCGCGGCCGACGGCGCCAAGGTGCAGTACCACGACCCATTCGTGCCGTCGCTCGAACTGGGCAGCAAGCGCCTGCGTTCGAAGGGCCTCACCCCCGAACGTCTTGCTGCGCAGGACGTGGTGGTGGTCCTCACCGCGCACTCGTCGGTCGACTTCGCCGAGGTGGTGCGCCACGCGCCGCTGGTGGTCGACACGCGCGGGGTCACACGCGGACGGCATCCCAACGTCGTCCGGCTCTAGGCGGCCTCGCGAGGATGAGCGCGCTCGATCCCCCCGATCGCCTCGCCGACGAGCTCCGGCTCGAGGCCGCGGTCCGCGACGCCGCGCGTGTGGGCGTGCACGCCATGGCCCTGCGGGTCGCGACGTACGGCGCCGGCTTCGTCGCGAGCGTCCTGCTGGCCCGGGCGCTCGGGCCGGCGGGCCGCGGGTTGTACGCGTTGCCGCTCGCCGTGCTCGGCATCGTGATGGCGCTCGCGCCGCTCGGGCTCGAGCAGGCGAACTTCTCCCTTTCTTCCCGTGGCGTTCGCGCCCAGACCCTGTGGGCGAACGCGACCGTCGCCGCCATGTTGATCTCGATGTGCGCCGGCGTGGTCCTCGCCCTGGTGTCCGTGGCGACGCCCGGGACGATCGGGGGCCTGCCCGTGTCGTGGTACCTCGTGGTGCTGGCACAGATCCCGATTCTGCTGCTCACGCTGTACTGGTCGAGCGTGCTGCAGCTCGAGCATCGATACCGGTCGGTGGCGTTCGGCGTGCTCGTCGCCACTGGCGCGCATGCTGTCCTCGTTGTGCTGCTGGTCGCCGTCGGAGCGATCACGCCCTTCCGGGTGCTCGTCCTAACGTGGTTCGTCAACGGACTCAGTTGGGCCTGGATCCTGTCGCTCGGGCTGCTATCCGGTGCGGCGAGTTGGCGCCCCGACCGGCGCATGCTCCGGGCCGGTGTCGCGTTCGGCCTCAGGGTGCACGGAGGCGCCGTCTCGTTCTTCCTACTGCTCCGCGTGGATCAGGTGCTCGTGCAGGGCCTGGCCGGGTTTCGAGCCCTCGGGCTGTACGCGCTCGCCGTCACGATCGGCGAGCTGTTGTGGCTCCTGTGCGAGCCACTCGCGATCGCGGCGCTGCCGCATCAGGCCCACGCCGACGGGGCGATCGACCGCCGGCTCGCGTACGCGACCGCCCGCCTCGCCGTCCTGTTCGCGGTTGTGGGAGCCGCGATCCTGTGGGTCGCATCGCCCTTCCTGATCGGCCTGGTCTACGGCTCCTCGTTCCGTGGGGCGGCGACACTGCTCCGCTGGCTGCTCCCCGGGATCGTGGCACTGTCCGCGGCCCGCCCCCTCGCCACCCAACTGCTGCGGGACGGGCGACCGGTGCTGCTCACCATGCTCGGCATCGGAGTCCTTGCGGTCAACATCGGACTCAACCTGGTCCTGATCCCGGCGATCGGCGCGGTCGGAGCCAGCATCGCGTCGAGCGTGGCCTACGTCGGGCTCCTTGGCGCCTACGTCGCCTTCACGCGTCGCGCGGGAATCGTCGGGCTGCGCGACCTGGTGCCTCGGGCCGTGGACCTGTCCCGCCTGAGTTCGATCGGCCGGCGCCGGCCCATGGGGTTGCCCTCGTGAAGAGGGCGCCGCGACTGGTCTTCGTGATCGCGTCGCTCCGAAGAGGCGGCGCCGAGCGCCAAGTGGTCGGGCTGTCCGAGGCGTTGCGCTCCCGCGGCTGGGATGTGTGGATCCTGTGCCTGAACACCGCAGGTAATCCCGAGTGGTTGGACCGCGTTCGACGATCGGGCGTACGCGTCGAGGAGCTCGATATCGGTCCACACGGAGACAGGGCGCGACGAGTCAGGAGCGCGATCCGATTGTTCCACGGGTTGCGATGGCTGCGGCGCGTCCGTCCCGACGTCGCCTACTGCTTCATGTGGTGGAGCTACGTGCTGTTCGTCCCGATCGCCAAGCTGCTGCGTGTGCCGGTCGTGGCGACCTGCCGGCAGAGCCTGTCGGACACCGAGGGCGCCAGGCGGTGGCTGCGCTGGTTGCACCTGCTGGTCGACCGGCTCGCTGACGTCGTCGTGTGCGTCTCGGAGGCGGCGGGGGAGGACGCGGTCCGCAACGTCGGCACGCCGGCACGAAAGGTCGCGGTGATCCCCAACGGTGTGGTGCTCCCGCCCGTGCCGCCGGCAGCCCCGAACCGCTCGAGCGTTCGCATCGCCTGCATCGCGAACCTGCATCCGTACAAGGGCCACGCCGTGCTGCTGGACGCGTTCGCCGCCTCGCGCGAGCGGCTGGGACCCGGGCGGTTGCACCTGGACCTCGTCGGCTCCGGGGTCGAGGGGCCGCGGCTCGAGCGGCAGGCGGAGCGGCTCGGTTTGGACGGGGACGTCTCGTTCCTCGGCACGGTCGACGACGTCGAGGAGCGGATCGGCGCGTCCGCGTTCACGGTGCTGCCCTCGATCAGCGAGGGCAACCCGCTCTCGGTCATGGAGTCGATGGCCCTGGGCCGTCCCGTCGTCGCGACCGAGGTGGGAGGGGTTCCCGAGCTCCTGGGCGACGGCGGCGGGGTGATGGTGCCGGCCTCCGATGCCGGCGCGCTCGCCGACGCGATCTGCGATCTCGCCGACGATCCGGGGCGCCGGGCCGAGCTCGGGGCGCAGGCGCGCGCGATCGCCGAACGGCGCTTCTCGATCGAGGCGATCGCCGACCGGACGCTCGCGCGGTTCCGCCGGGTCGCGGCAGCCAAGGGCCGGCGGATCCCGTTCGGCGAGGGCGAGCGCATCGGCGCGTAGGCCGCCCCCGTTCAAGACGCCTCGGGCGCAGGACGAAACAGAGTCCATGGACGGCAGGGCTCCCGAGACGCTCGGGGCCCGTCACTGGCCTGCGCTCGACGGGCTCCGCGGCGTCGCCGTGCTCCTGGTCGTGCTGTACCACGCCCGCGTGCCGTTCGTGCGCGGGGGTCACGTCGGCGTCGACCTGTTCTTCGTCCTGAGCGGCTTCCTCATCACCACGCTGCTGCTCCGGGAGCTCGACGGCGGGCGGATCGACCTCGTCGCGTTCTACGTCCGCCGCGGGCTGCGGCTGCTCCCGGCGCTCGTGGTGTTCGTCGCGATCACTTGCGCGGTGGTCGCTCTCGCCGGGCCGGACGTGTACGAGGCCCCGACGGTTCGCGGCGCGCCGTTCGTGCTGGCCTACGTGGCGAACCTGCATCAGGCGTTCGGCTGGGGTGGGGGCCGGCTCGGGCTGTTCGACCACACCTGGTCGCTCGCGATGGAGGAGCAGTTCTATCTGCTGTGGCCGGCGCTGCTGGCCGGGCTCGTGGTCGTGATGCGCCGGCGGCGCGAGCGCGCGGCCGCGCTGCTGCTGTGCGCGGCGTTCGCGGTCGGCCTGTACCGGCTGTGGCTGGCGTTCGGCGGCGCGGGATGGGAGCGGCTGGCCTACGGGCCCGACACGCGGGCCGACGGCCTGCTGATCGGGTGCGCGCTCGCGCTGTTCCTTACCTCGCCGGCTGCACGGAACCCTCGGTGGCTGTCCGCGGCCGCGTTCGGCGCGGTCGCCTTCCTGGGCGTGGTCGCGTGGCGGGTCCCGGCCGGCGACGCGTTCATGGTGTGGGACATGGGCTGGACCCTCGTCGCGGTCGCCGCGGCGATCGTGACCTGGACGGCGGTGGCGCACGCATCGCCGGTGATCGCCGGCGTGTTCTGCTGGCGACCCTTGCGCGCCACTGGGCGTATCTCCTACGGGCTGTACCTGTGGCACTTCCTGATCGTGTTCGGGATCGGGGCGGCCGGGGCGTGGTCGTGGCCCTGGTGGGCGGCGGCGCCCGTGCAGGTCGGCCTGTCGTTCGCCGTCGCGTGGGCGTCGTTCGTGCTGGTCGAACGCCGCTTCCTGCGGCACAAGGAGTCGTGGGCGCCTGGCGCGCGCCCGAAGGCCGTCCTCGCCGAGCCCGCCGGCGCCTGATCAGTCCGGACTGGGCGAACGCAGCCGCCGCGCCCGGACGAGCACCACGAGCGCGAGACCGACCGACGCCCACGCCACCGTGAGCACGGGCGCCGCGCCGGACTCGTTCGCGATCGCGACGCCGACGGTGGCGCACGCGACCTGCGCGAGACAGATCACGCCCAACACGGCGCGGTCGGAGAGGCCGAGCCTGGACAGGCGGTGCGACGAGTGGTCGTCGCCGCCTTGCAGGACGCTCCGGCCGGCCCGGCGGCGGGACGCGACGACCATGGCCGTGTCGAACACCGGCACGCCCAGGATTAGCGCCTGGATCACCAGCCGGAGCCCGCCCGAGACGTCCACGTCGATCAGCAGCCCGAGCGAGGCGAGCAGGAACCCGAGCAGCAGCGACCCCGCGTCTCCCAGGAAGATCCGGGCCGGCGGGAAGTTGTGGCGCAGGAACCCGACGCTCACCCCGGCCAGCCCGGCCGCGAACGCGGCCACCAGGTAGTCGCCCTGCGGCGCGGCGATCGCGAAGTAGGCGAGGCTCGCGATCGCGGTGACCCCCGAGGCCAGTCCGTCCATGT
>Ga0114129_10016098_pt1 | contig 10637 bp, 8 predicted proteins | sample RhiMetdeltSRZDD1_FD_80071 | JGI IMG/M metagenome (GOLD analysis project Ga0114129, IMG submission 80071) | Populus rhizosphere microbial communities from Tennessee, USA - Rhizosphere MetaG P. deltoides SRZDD1 (version 2) (version 2) | ecosystem: Host-associated > Plants > Roots > Rhizosphere >... | reverse complement strand
TGACGCCGAGCTTGACCAGGGCGGGCGCGAGCAGCGTCGCGGTCAGGATGTAGACGCTCACGGTGGGCAGGCCGATGCCGAGCACGAAGGCGAGCACGGCAATCAGCAGCAGCAGCAGAAACACATTGTCGCCGGACAGCGCGAGCAACTGGAGCGTCATGCTGAAGGCGAGGCCGGAAATGCTCATGATCCCGACCATGATGCCGGCCGCGGCACCGATCAGGATGATGTCGAGCGAGACCCGCCCGGTCTCGATCACCGCCATGACGATTTCCCCGACGGTGGCGCGCTTGCGGCGATAGCCGAAGACGAGCGCCAGCGCGATCAGGAGGCCGGTGGAGACGATCGCGGCCTTTTCCGGCGTCAGCCGGAAGACTTCGGGATAAATCAACGCGACGACGAGGAAAGTGATCGGCACCAGGAAGTGCCAGCCGGATTTGATCACCTCGGCGAGCGTGGGTGCATCCTTGATCTGGGCTGAGCCGATGCCGTGCTTGGCGGCCTCGAGATCGACATGGATGAACAGACAGGCGTAGTAGAGCACGGCCGGAATCGCCGCCGCGATACAGACCGCGCCGTAGGAAACCTGCAGGAACTCCGCCATGATGAAGGCGGCAGCGCCCATCACCGGCGGCATCAGCTGGCCCCCGGTCGATCCGACCGACTCGATCGCCGCCGCCCGATAGGGCGTGAAGCCGGATTTGATCATGGTCGGAATGGTGACGATCCCGACCGCGAGCACGTTCGATACCGCGCTGCCCGAGATCATGCCGAACAGCGCGGAACCGACCACGGCGATCTTCGCGGCGCCGCCGCGGAAGGTGCCCATCGCCGACATCGCGAGATCGGAGAAGAATTCCGCACCCCCGGTGCGCGCCAGCACTTGACCCAGGATGGTGAACGGGATCACCACGAGAACGGCCACGGCCAGGATCGAGCCGATCATCCCGTTCACGTCGAGTCCCACATAGGCGACCATGCGCTGCGGCGAGACCCATCGGGTCTGGAAATCGCCGGGCAGGAACGGACTGACGTAGACGTAGACCGCCATCGCCAGAATGATCCCGACGAAGCCCCATCCCGACGTGCGGCGGCTCGCGTCCAGGACCAGAACCGTCAGAACGGCGCTGCCGACGATGCCCTCCACGGGCAGGCTCGCGAGTCGTAGGTCAGCGCCTCGTAACGGACCGTGATGTAGCCGCAGAGCAGCAACGACAGGACCACCGCGACCCAGTCGCTCCAGCGGCGCGGGCGCGAGGTATCGGCGATGAAAGCGAGCGCAAGCGTCAGTCCGAGGCAGACGGTGAGAAGCTGCTCGGTATAGAAGGAAATGTTGAAAACCTGCCGGGGGACGTCCAACACCCACAGCACGACAGCGGAAACCAACAGCGCCTGAAAGACATTGGTCCAGAAGATGGTGGCTCTCGAGGCGGTGGAGGCGAACTCCGCCGTGCTCGCAATGAACCGTTCTTCCGACGCGGCCGAGATATTTCTTGCCTTGTCCGGAGCAATGCGCTCTTCGCTCACCGGCAAGCCTTACTCGTACGCATTGGCTTCGAGTTTGTTGTCCCGGAAGTATCTCAGCGCACCGGGATGGTAGGCGAGTTCATGCTTGCGATGCAGGCGCTCCGGCGCGAAGTCGTTGAGCACCGGCGCGGTCGCAACGAGGTCAGGCTTGTTCTTCGCCATTGTGTCGAGCATCTTGTAGACGACGTCGTCTTTGGTCCTGGCGTTGGTGAACAGCAGGTAGTCCATGGCGTAGGCCTTCATGGGCTGCGCGACGCCGACGAAAACCGGACCCGGCCTGACCTCGACGAAATATCCGTACGGGAAGACCTTGCGGCTCGCTTCCAGCCCCTGCGGCGTGTCGATGATGGCAAGAGCGCGTACGCCGCCCACCGTGGCATCGGCCTCCCGCACCTTGGGTCCGCCGAAGGAGAACATGAAGGTGTCGTTGGCGCCGGCGAGAAAATCATCGGCCCCGCGCAACACGTTCGGCACCATGACCGGTTTCACATCATTGAGCGTGAGGCCGGCGGTCGCGAGCATGGCGAGCGAGTTGCGGTCGAGCGTGCGCATGGCGGAATAGCCGGCCGGGACCCGCTTGCCCTTGAGGTCGGCCACGGTGTTGATGCCGCTGTCCTTGCGGCTGAAGAACCCGATGCGAAGTGTGTAGATCGAGCCGATCACGCGCAGATCGTTCTGCAGCCGGCCGGTCTCGACCCCGTCGACCACCTCCAACATGTTGGCAATGCCGAGATCGATCTCGCCCTTCGCGACCATGGGAATGAGCACGGATTCGCCGGCCGTGGCCTGCACGAGCGTGTTGAGGCCACCCTTTTCCTTCAACACCTTGGCGATGGCGGACGCGGCCGTGTGGGCGAGCGTGCCGGGCTGCATGGTGGCAAGACCGTAGGTCTGCGCGCACGCGGTGCCGGCCGCGAACGAGAGCCCGGTGAGCACGATGCTGGCGGTGCGGATGACGGAAGCGACGACGGACATGGTTTCCCCCCAGGGATGGAAATCTGCGTTTCAGCGGGTCGTCGTGGGCTCGATCTTGTTGTCGTTGAAATATTTCAAGGCGCCCGGATGGTACGGCACGCTGTAATTCTTATACAGCCCGGCTGCAGTGAAGGAGCGCAATGCCGGCTGAATCGCGACCAAGTCGTCCTTGTTCTTCGCCATCGCCTCGATGATCTTGTAGACCTGTTCGTCCTTCACCTTGGCGTTGGTGAACAGAAGATTGTCCCAGGTATAGACCCCTATCGGTTTGTCGACGCCGATGAAGAAGGGGCCGGGCGCCGCAGGCGACAGGTAGCCCTCGGGGAAGATCTTGCGCGCCGCGGCCATGCCGCTGTCCGGTATCTCCAGCACGCGGATGCCACCGACGGTCGCGTCGACCTCGCGCACCTTGGGGGCGCCGAAGGCGAAATAGAACGTGTCCGCCGCGCCCGCTACGAAATCGTCGGCGCCGCGGATGACATTGGGCACCAACACGGGCGAGATGTCCTTTTCGGTCAACCCGCCCGTCGCCAGGATCGCCCGCGACACCGTATCGAGCACCCTCTGGGCTGAAAATCCGAACACGACTTTCTTGCCTTTGAGGTCGGCGATCGTCTTCATCGCCGTGTCCTTGCGCACGAAGTAAGCCGTGGGCAGCGGATGGATCGCGCCGATCAGGCGCAGATCCGGCAACCGCGCGCCCTCGACGGCCACCGCGACTTCCAGCGCATTGGCGATGCCGAGCTCGGCCTCGCCGCGACCGACCAGCGGGATCAGGACGGACTCGCCCGCCGTGGGTTGAACCAGGGCATTCATCCCGGCCTTTTCCTTCAGCACCTTGGCGATGGCGGACCCGGTGGTGTGGTTGAGCGTGCCGGGCTGCATGGTGGCAAGCCCGTAGGTCTGCGCCGCCACGCTCGCCGCGCTCAACGCGACGACCGCGGCGGCGATGGTCGCGGCCAGCCCGGCGCTGGCAAAATCGTGCCTGAAGGTGCCAATCATGGAACGTCTCCCCTATTTCTGAGCGCTCTCGCAGGGCGCTATTGTTCAGTCGAAGCTCGCGCGGCGAGGCCGATGTGCTCTCCACCGGCGTCGGGGAGAGCGTCTCATGGTGCGCGCCGTCACTGCAGCGCCGCGGCTTCGATCTTATTGTCGGCGAAGTATTTCAGAGCGCCGGGATGATAGGGGATGTCATATTTCTTGTAGAGTCCCGCGGCCGAGAATTCTCGCAGCACGGGTTGCACCGGGAGGAGATCGGCCTTGTTCTGCTCCAGCGTGGCGATGATCTTGTAGATCAGCGCATCGGGCACCTTGGCGTGCGTGATCAGCACATTGTCGAAGGTGTAGACCTTCATCGGTTTCTCGACGCCGATGAAGACCGGCCCTGGATTGGCATCGGTCAGATATCCATAGGCCGAGATGTTGCGCGCCGCAGCCATGCCGCTGTCGGCAATTTCCAGCACGCGGATGCCGCCGACGGTCGCCTCGACTTCCCTCACCTTCGGGCCGCCGAAGGCAAAGAAGAACATGTCGGCTGCGCCGGACACGAAATCGTCGGCGCTGCGCACCACGTTAGGCACGAGAACGGGGGTAATGTCCTTCTCCGTCAAGCCACCCGTGGCCAGCATCGCGCGCGTGAGCACGTCGATGGTGCGCATCGCGGAATAGCCCATCGTGACCTTTTTGCCTTTGAGATCGGCGATGGTCCGCATCGGCGCGTCCTTGCGCACCCAGAACGCCGTGCGCAACGGATGCGCCGTTCCGATCAGCCGCAAGTCCTGCTGGCGGCCTCCCTCGATGGCAGCCGCGATTTCGGGGGCGTTGGCGATGCCGATCTCGGCTTCACCACGACTTACCATGGGAATGATCACGTTATCGCCGGCCGTGGGCTGAACGAGCACGTTCATGGCGGCCTTTTCCTTGAGCACCTTTGACACCGCGGAGGCCGTGGTGTGGTTGAGGGTCCCGGGCGGCAGCGTGGCGAAACCGTAGGTCTGGGCGCCGGCGCTTCCGGCGCCCGCCGCCATGCTCACAACACCGATCAACAGGCCGATCAAACGCGCCGCGGCGGCATGCGCAGAACGTGCGAGAATGGATGTCATCTACTTCCCTCCGGTTGATTTTCTTGAGCCGAAACCGCCATGGCCGGCGCGGACGCAAAGCGCGCTGCCCGGTTGACGATATTTGCATGGCGCATTGGACAATGCGAGTTTGAACGGGCTCCGCCGGGACGTGGCGAACGGGCGCATGGGCAGGGAGCATGGGGCAAGAGCGGCGAATGACCACGTCTTTCATTCATGAAATCCAAGCCCAGCGCGTCGTCTTCGCAGCCGGCGCGGTGGCGCGCGTCGCCGACGAAGCGGCGCGCCTCGGCGTGAACCGTGCGCTGGTGATCGCCACGCCCGGGAGCGGCGCGCGGCTCGGCGCCCGGCTGGTCGAAATCCTCGGGGCGCGGGCGGCGGGACTGCACGCACAGGCGGTGGTGCATGTGCCCAAAGCGGTGGCGGAAGCCGGCCTCGCGGCGGCGGCCAGCGCCGACGGCCTCGTCGCGGCCGGCGGCGGCGCCGCCATCGGGCTTGCCAAGATCATCGCGCGCGATCGCGGCCTGCCGATTCTCGCGGTGCCCACCACCTATTCCGGATCGGAGGCGACGGCGATCTGGGGACTGAGCGAGGGCGAGCGCAAGTTCACCGGCAAGGACAGCCGCGTTCTGCCGCGCACCATCGTCTACGATCCGGATCTGACCCTCGGCCTGCCCGCGCCGGTGAGCGCCGCGAGCGCCATGAATGCCATCGCCCATTGCGTCGAGGGCCTCTGGGTGGGTGACCGCACGCCTTTCCTGATGGCGCTCGCGACCGACGCGACGCGGCGTTTCGGCGTGCATTTGCCGCGGGTGATCGCCGACGGTTCGGACCGCGAGTCGCGCGCCGAATGCCTGATCGCGGCCTGGCTTGCCGGTGTCGTACTCACCGCCGGGACGGCGCTGCAACACAAGCTCGCCCACGTGCTCGGCGGGCTCGGACTGCCGCATGCCGAGACCCACGCGATCATCCTTCCGCACGTGACGCGCTTCAACCTCGCGGCGGCGCCGGAGGCGCAAGCGCGCTTGACGGAGGCATTGGGCGGTGATCCGGCGGATCGTCTCGCCGTCATGCTGCGGGGTTTCCCGATCCCGCAGCGACTGGCGGACGTCGGATTCGATAGCGCCAAGGTCGATTTCGTGGCAGGCGAGGTGGCGGCGATGTCGATCAGCGCGCCGCGAAAGGTGTCGGCCGAAGACGTGCGCGCCCTGCTCGCGGCCGCGTATTAGTGCAGATCGCTTCGGACTGACCGCGATTTAGCTCTGAACATTCGGGCGCATGACCTATCCCGAAAAGTCTGCAACTTTTCGGATCATGCTGGCGTTCACCTGCCGCTGTGGGTGCCTTTGATCAGGTCGCCATCGAGCTTCGTAAACGGCACGAAAGACACGCGGCCGCCCTGATAGATATCCGAGCGTGCGATGTTGATGGCACCGTCGGCGGCTTGCTGCTTGGCCACCTTGAGCACGTGCTGGACGCCGGGTGGGCCGACCGGGATGACCATGATGCCGTTCGGCTTGAGCTGCTGCAGCAGCGGCGGCGGAATGTGATCGATCGCGCAGGTGACGATGATCTTGTCGAACGGCCCTTCTTGCTCCCAGCCGTAATAGCCGTCCGCGTTCTTGGTGGTGATCGACTTGTATTCGGTATAGCCGCGCTCGATCAGCGCATCGTAGAGACGGCGGGTGCGCTCCGCCAACGGCTTGATGATCTCGATCGACCACACCTTGTCGGTCAGGTTCGAGAGGTAGGCGGATTGGTAGCCCGAACCGGTGCCGATCTCGAGCACCTTGTCGCCGAACTTGACGTCCATGGAATTGGTCATGCGTGCGACCGTGTGCGGGCCGGTAATCGTCACTCCGTAGCCGATGTTGAGGTAATGCCATTCATAGGCACGGCCGAGATTTTGCCTGGTGACGAACTCTTCGCGCGGCGTCAGCAAGTACGCGCGAATATCGCGCTTGTCCCAGATGTCGCGACTGGCGAGCAGCTGCTTGTACCGGTCCCAGCGCTGCCCGAGAAAGCCTGGGTCCTCGCCGCGGTTCTTGGTCATCCAAGCGATGAAATCCGACTTCGGATCCGTCGGCGGTGCGGCGCTCCAGTCGTAGGCGACCGGAACGTTGGCCCGCGCTGTCCCGGGCAGCAAGCCGGCCGCGCATGCGGCGACCGTACCCGCCATGAAACGACGGCGATCGAGCGTCGCCGATGCTCGATTGAGACGGGCACAACCAGCTTCCATTGCGTGACGCATCGCTCCATCAGCCGCAGGTTGCCTTGGCTTAAACGTGTGCTCTTCCACATTCAAGCCGGCCCGGCTGGCCTCTTCGCTGCTGCATCAGCCCCCGTTGCGCGGCGGCTCGACCCGGAATCCGGCCCCCGGTTCGAGCGCGATCCGGCGTTCTTCCACCGCCGCGCCCCATCGCGCGGCCTGCGCCAGTCCGCCGAAGGAGAAGAAATGCGGCGCGATCTCACCAAGATGCCTGTGGGCGCGCGCCTCGGCGATCGTGCGCACCAGGATGTCGGGCGTCGACATGGCAAAAAGCTGCCGCACCAGGCCGGCCTGCCGCGCCAGTCCCTGGGCGGACGCCCGCACGCCGCAGCGCCGGGCATAGCGCAAGAGCGTCGCAAGATTGGTGGGACCGGGAAAGCCGATCCGCACCGGATGTTCGACGCCGAAGTCGCGCAAGCGGCCGATCCATTGCAGGATCGCCTGCGCGTCGAAGCAGAACTGGGTGACGATGTGCACGGCCATCCCGGTCGTCTCGGCGACATGGATCTTGTCCGCCAGCGACCGGTCGAGATCTTGCTCGGATATGCGCGGGTGGCCGTCGGGATAACCTGCGATGCCGATCTCCACGATGCCGTGGCGCTGCAATGCGCCGCTGTCGATCACCTCGATCGAGCTGCGGAAATCGCCGGCCGGCTGATCGCGGTCGCCGGCGATCACCAGCACCTGCCGCACCCCCGCCTCGCCGCCGACGCGGGCAAGGAAATCATCGAGCTCGCGAGCGGTGGCGAAGTTGCGCACGGCCAGGTGCGGCACCGGTTCGAAACCTGCCGCGTGCAAGCGCACCGCGGCTTCGATCGCGTCCTGGACCGGTCTCGTCGGCACGGCGCTCAGATAGACGCGGGTGCCGGGGCGGGCGACGGCGGCCAGAACGGTGATCTCGTCGGCCGACGGCCGCGTCGCTTCGAGCGAGAAGCCGCGCGCGAAATCCACGATCGCACTGACCGGGTCGATGCAATTGTGCGGCTCGACGGTCGTCACAGACGAGGTTCCGTTCATAGGCATCGCCTTTGGCTCGTGCCCCGGCGACAGGAGCGAGGCGTCCCTACTCCGAGCGGATGGAGACCCGGGACCAGGCGCTCGCTTGGCCGCGACACGAGCGATGAGGCCGTCACTCGCGCCGGCGCGAGATCACGTATGACTCGTCGTAGAACCAGAGCGCCCCGTGATCGCGCAGAACCTCGCGCGTCGATTCCAGGTAACGGCCGTCGGCCACGACGTCCGCAAGCCGGTCATCCTCGACCTGGGCCACGTAAATCGCCGCGTTCCACGCCGCGAACAGCGTCGAGGTGCCAATCGACACGTCCGATATCTCGCTGGGCAGCGTGTGCATGTCGTAGCGGAAGAGAGAGCGGTTGTCGGCATAGGCGTTGAAATTGAGGTCGCGCCCGGCAGGGCCAAGCTCGTGTTTCACCGCCTTCATGATCTGGTGGCGGTCGTGGACGAACGGATTGTCGCCCGGCCAGACCTTCTGGATGATCTCCATGCCCGGATCGTTGCCGTGGGAATGAATGGCGATCAGCCGACCACCTGGTCCGAGCGATTTGGCGAGCGGCGCGATCACGCGCTTGGCCTTGAAATCGAGCGATGCGCGCGCGCGGTAGGGCTGCGAGGCGATGACCAGATCGTAGTTGGCGACCGTGCCGCCGGGACGCGGAATGATGGGATCGAGCAGGAACTTGTGGTCCTCGCGATAGAGCACGAGCACGACCGGCCGCTCGTAGACCGGATTGCCGGTCTTGGCACTGACCCCGGCCTTCCAGTTCTGCGACAGGAACGGCACCAAGTCGGTGATCTGCTGCTCGAAACGGTAGGCGGAATCGCCGGCCAGCGGCACTTCGTGCCAGACCAGGCTCGAGGCGGCGGAGAGCGATTTCACCGCCAACCACGGCGCGTCGGCATAAGCCAGATTGGTCAGCACCAGCACGGTCGCCGGATGCTCGAAGAACCGATCCGACATCTTCTGCAATGCGAGGCGGACATCCTCGAGGCTGATCTCCTTGCCCACCACGTAGAACGGGGTGTGCGGAAAGCGGTCATGCATGGCGCGCATCACCCGCAGCAGGACGGTGCCGTCGCCCACGCCGGCATCGAACACCCGCAGCGCCGGAGGGCGCGGATGGATATTGGCGAGCTCGAGCCCGACCCGGCTGGCGACCACCCACTTTTCGCTGCAGGTGTTGACGAACAGCAGGTATTTCTGCCGGTTGTCGAAGAAGCGGAAGTTGCGCTGCGGGTCGCGCTCCCCGGCGGCGACCGGTCCGGATGAAGCTGGCGCGGCCGGCGGGCGCGCCGCCCGCTCGATGATCGCGGGGCGCGCGACACCCGTTGCCATCCGATTGTTGTCCATGAAGCCTCGGATGCGGTCGAGAGTTTCGGTGGTGATCCGACCGCCGTTGCGCAGCCTCGCGGTGAGCTTGCCGTCATTGACGGCGCGGCGGCCGAAGGTGGATTCCGCAAGCCCGCTGTGCCGACAGTAGTCGGCGATTTCCTGCAGCAGTTCTTGGGCGTTCATGCCAGACGCCTCGGTTGAGAGTTTCGCTCCGCTCCGGCCCGCGCCCGTTGCGAGGGGCTTGTGTGGTGCGCCGGAACCGGCACAGCGAACCAAGTGGACCAGTAGGCGTCAACCACAAAACATCCCATCTCTCTGGTGGGAGGCATAGTGGGTTGTTGCCCACATCGCAGTAATGCGCGTGGTTTGCCGCCAAGAGGGGACGAGATGTACCGCATCATGGGTCAGAGATAGGGAGGTGGGAAGTGTCCCACCAGAGGGCCGCAGAGCAGTCGGCCAAACTCGCCGCGGCTCAATCCAGGGCCCGCAACACGCCCTTGGCGATCGCGGCGGTGCCGTCGGGACCGCCGAATTCGCAGGCTTTGAGGCCGGCGGCGAAGGCGCGGTCGACCGCACGCTCGATGGTGCGGGCGGCCTGCGCGGCGCCTTCGTGGCCATGACGGTCGGCGAGCCAGTCCAGCATCATGGCAGCGGAGAGGATCATGGCCGTCGGGTTCGCCAGTCCCTTGCCCATGATGTCGGGTGCGGTGCCGTGGCATGGTTGGAACACCGCGTGCGTGTCGCCGATATCGGCCGACGGCGCCATCCCCATGCCTCCGATCAGCCCGGCGGTGAGATCGGAGATGATGTCGCCGAACATGTTCTCCATCACCATCACGTCGAAATCCCACGGCCGCCGCACCAGCATGGCCGTGCACGCGTCGACATAGATGCGGTCGGTGTCGACGTCGGGATAGCGGACCGCGCATTCGTCGAAGATCTTGCGGAAGAAGGCGTAGGCCTTGAAGGCATTCGCCTTGTCGACGCAGGCGAGCCGGCCGGGAGCGCCGCGCGCCTTGCGACGTTGCGCCAGGCGAAACGAGAAGTCGAACAAGCGCTCGCTGGTCTTGCGCGTGATCAGCAAGGTCTCGCGCGCTTCGGTGTCGGTCACCACGCCCTTGCCCATGGAGGCGAACAGACCCTCCGTCGACTCGCGGATCACGATGAGATCGATCCCGCGCTCGGCCGCCCCCACGATCGGGCTCGGGATGTTCGGGATCAGGCGGCACGGACGCACGCCGGCATAGAGATCGAAAATGAAACGCAGCTCCACCTGCGGCATGATCTCGGTATTGTCGGGATAGCGAATATGCGGCAGCCCGCAGGCGCCGAGCAGGATGGCATCGGCCTGCTCGCACAGCTTGACCGTGGAGTCGGGAAGCGACGCGCCGGTGTCGCGATAATGGCCTGCGCCCGCCGGCGCCTCGGTGAAGCG
>Ga0114129_10016097_pt1 | contig 10638 bp, 12 predicted proteins | sample RhiMetdeltSRZDD1_FD_80071 | JGI IMG/M metagenome (GOLD analysis project Ga0114129, IMG submission 80071) | Populus rhizosphere microbial communities from Tennessee, USA - Rhizosphere MetaG P. deltoides SRZDD1 (version 2) (version 2) | ecosystem: Host-associated > Plants > Roots > Rhizosphere >... | reverse complement strand
TGATCGCGAATGCCAAGCGAGCGAACGCGTCGGACGAATATGTCGCCGTAACAAGCATCCCGATCGCGGATCAGATAACGAGGGAGTTGCTCCCAACCACAGGCCGCCGTCAGTTGGTTGGCAATCCATTCCGCCGTTGGGTGTGCGGTAACGCCGAGCCAGAGGATTTGCCGCCGGCCGTGACCCATGATCAGCAATCCATAGAGCAGCCGGAAGGAGACGGTCGGCACTACGAACAAATCCATCGCCGCGATCCCATTTGCGTGGTTGCGCAAGAACGTCTTCCCGCCCTGCGACGGTGGAGTTCTCCTGCTCACCATATACTTGGCAACGCTAGTCTGCCCGACATCGATGCCAAGCTTGAGCAGTTCGCCATGGATCCGGGGAGCGCCCCACAAAGGATTGGTGACGCTCATCTCCCGCGTCATAGACCAGCTTCGGATCGATCGGCGCAACGAGACCAATGCAACGCGCGAGTTCGAGTTCGGTCGGATTTTGCAACAGTTGTCCGCCCGGACAGAGGATAATCGGCAGCCGGGCCGGATCGATATGAAAGCGTTCCACCAACGCTTTGGCCTCGGCGTCGGTCTCCGGATCGAGTGTCTGCTGCAGATGGCCGTTGCGCCTTAGAAAATTAACCAGTCGCAAAACATCCCCATTGTCTGCATGGCCGATGATTACAGGACCGCCTGAACCTGCCTCAAGTAAACCGACGCGCCGGAGAATGAGCGCGCGCATATTTCGTTCGCCTCTACGGATCCCTGCGCGCGCGCATCGACCAGGCCGGCTGGCCAGCCAACTGCGCCAATTCACCCATGAAAGAGCCAGGCCCATGCGTGACGATCAGCGGACCCCGTCCTGACGATGCATGCTGGAAAACATCGACTTTGCCGGACAATACGATGGTGAAGCCTTCGGATACGCTGCCGGCCTTCGCCAGAGCGTCATCCTTGCGGTACGATCGCAATGTGCCGAAGTGTCGGACCCGCTCAATCTCATACGGCTCCAGAACCGGAAACATCTGGTCCCGTCGCGTATCAACTACCGAATGTGCCGGCACAGCCATGGTTGTTCGCCACTCGCTCTCAACGGTCCGGCCGGCGCTCAGGTCACGGAGATTACGTGCTGCAATACCGTCCGCAGGTTTGCGGCGTCGCCCACGCCGACGGCTATTTCAAATTCTTTTTGCGCCCGCCGCCAGTGCACTGCGGCCGCCTTAAGGCGGGCCTCGCCAGTCGTGGTGAGCTTTACGCTGCGTGTGCGGCGATCGGGCCCGGACCCAACTTTCACCAGCCCGTCGCGCTCAAGCGGGCCTATGGCGCGGCTGAGGGCGGTACGCTCCATTACCATGGTCGCGGCTAACTTGCTGATCGGCATCGCGCCCAACCGGCCGAGCTTCGACAAGATCGAATATTGCGTGGCGCGCAGACCTACCTCCGCCAGATGCTGGTCGTAGAGTTGACTGATGTGGCGCGCGGCCTGACGGAGCGCCAAGCAATTGCATGGCGTCGCATCGACGCCATCGGCCGGCTCCGCATGTTTTGGCATGGCTGGCATTCCTGAAATGACGACGGTTGCTCTTGCTAAGATGTGCATACACACGTATCAATGTCAATTGAAACGTGCATATGCACTGTTTTGTCATTAGGCCGAAAGGGCGCTTCCATGGACCCGCGAACCCGAATGCTGGTGGAGGCGCCCATCACCCGCACCATCCTGCGTCTGGCCCTACCCAATGTCGTGGTTATGGTGGTGCAGGCCTCGATCGGGCTGATCGAAACCTATTTCGTCGCAAAGCTTGGGCTCGACGCGCTCGCCGGCATAGCGCTGGTGTTCCCCGTACTCATGCTGTTGCAGATGGTATCTGCGGGCGCGATGGGAGGCGGCATTCTGTCGGCCATTGCGCGCGCCTTGGGCGCGGGCCAGCGCGATCGTGCCAATGAACTGGTTTGGTCCGCCGTCGCGATAACTATAGGACTGGGCGCGCTCACCACTATCGTCGCGCTTCTGTTCGGACCCAAGCTCTATGCGTTGATGGGCGGCCGAAACGGATCGCTCGCCGCGGCAACCACGTACTCTGGTATCGTGTTCGCGGGCGCCATTCCGCTTTGGCTATTCAATTCTTTCGCCGCGGTCATCCGCAGCACCGGCAATATGTTTTTCCCGGCTGCGGTAATTATCGCGGGGGCGTTCGTTCTGATTCCACTGTCGCCGCTGCTGATCTTCGGCCTCGGGCCGTTTCCCCATCTTGGCATCGCCGGCGGCGCTGTCGCGGTCTTGCTCTATTATGTGGCGGGCTGTGTAATCTTCGCGAGCTACATCTGGTCCCGCCGCGGAGTGCTCAATCCGTCTTTAATTCCCCCGCGCCTCACCTGGGCACCAATGCGCGACATCCTTCGCGTTGGCGCAGTTTCTTCCATAGTCAGCCTGTCGACCAATGTCAGTATCGCGACTGCAACTGGCCTCGCCGGTCTGGTCGGTCCTGCCGCGGTTGCTGGTTACGGCACCGCTGCGCGACTCGAATATCTGCTGGTGCCGCTGGTGTTCGGCTTAGGCGCGCCTGTGGCCGCCATGGTCGGCACTTGCATCGGCGCCGGCCGTAGAGCCCGGGCGCTGAGTGTCGCATGGACCGGCGCAGCGATTGCCGGCGCTCTTACCGGAGCGATCGGTCTTGCGGCCGCGTTGTTTCCGTCCGCCTGGCTGTCGTTGTTCGGGAATGATCCGAGCATGATCGAAACCGGATCGCTTTATTTGCGTATCGTTGGTCCGACCTACGGCTTCTTCGGCGGCGGTCTCGCATTGTATTTCGCCTCGCAAGGTGCCGGCCGCGTGAGCTGGGCCATGATAGTGGCGGTACTTCGCGTCATGATCGCCGCCGGCGGTGGATGGCTTGCAGTTACGATCTTAGGCGGAAGCACCGCGCTATTCGTTGTGATCGCCGGGGCGCTCGTAATTTACGGACTTGGCAATGTAGTCGCCGTTGCGGGCGGCGCATGGTTCAAGACCGTCAGCTCTCAAAATCGGCCGAGAATTGAGACATCCCATGTCCGTGCCATCGTCTGAAGCGACCATCAAGCCGCCACAGCGCAGTTTCTGGATCGCCGTGATCTGCGGAGCCGTGATTCTCACCATCGGGATCGGCGCGCGCCAAAGCTTTGGCATCTTTCAGAAGCCGATCGCAACCGACCTCAATGTCGGGCGCGAGGTGTGGTCGTTCGCCAATGCGCTTGCGGTGCTGCTAATGGGCGCGTTCTCGCCATTCGTCGGCAACGTCGCGGATCGCTTTGGCACAGCGCGGACCGTCGCGGCCGGCGGCGTTTTTTATGTCATTGGCATGTTCATGATCGGGTTTGCGACTGAAGGCGTCATGCTCACGTTCGGAAATGTGTTGTGCGGCATCGGCATGGCGGCTGCGGGGTTTGGGCCGATCTTCGGCTCCATCAGCCGGCAGACGCCGCCCGAGAAACGCTCGGTCGCCCTTGGTGTCGCAACCGCAGGCGGATCGTTTGGTCAATTCGCCATCGTGCCGTTCGCGTCGCTGTTGCAGTATCGGCTCGACAATTGGCATACCACCATGTTCATCCTTGGCGTGATGTCGATGCTGATGGTGCCGCTTGCCTTCGGCCTCCGGGAGCAACGCGCCGCCGGCTCAAGGCCCGGCACGGCTATCCCGCAAGACGCCAAAGATGCGCTGCAGGAGGCGTTCCAGACGCAAGGCTTCTGGCTGCTCACCATCGGCTTCTTCGTGTGCGGCTTTCACGTGACGTTTATCGGCCTCCATTTCCCCGCCTACATTGCCGACAAGGCGGTCGGCATGTCGTTCTTCGGCACGCCGGTTTCGGCCCTCGAACTTGGTGGATGGGCCATCGGCCTTGTCGGCCTGTTCAACATCGCCGGCTCGTTGATCTGGGGCTGGCTCGGGAACCTATATCCAAAGAAGGACATGCTGGCGCTGCTTTACGCCTTGCGTGCACTTGCATTCGTAATCTTTCTCGCTTTGCCCCTTTCATGGGTCTCGGTTCTGTTGTTCTCGGCGTCGCTCGGGTTCCTTTGGCTTGGCACGATTCCGCTTACCAGTGGCCTTGTTAGTTACATGTTCGGTTCCGCGCATATGTCGATGCTATGGGGCATCGTGTTCTTCAGTCATCAGTTCGGTAGCTTCCTCGGGGGCTGGGGCGCCGGGCGGCTCTACGATCTCCAGGGCAACTACGACCTGATGTGGTGGATCTCGGTAGGGCTCGGTGCGTTCGCGGCCGTAGTTCATTGGTGGATTCGCGAGCGGCCGGTCCCGCGGCTCGGGATGGCGGTGGCGATGGCATGAGCACTATCCGCACGCGCATCCGAAATAGCCACAGCGCACGGTTCGTCCGCCGCACGCGCGCAGCGCAAATAACTACAGCCACCGGAGCGTCGCCCGCCGACACGCCCTATTGGTTGCTGTGGTCGACTGGGATCGTCGCCTTTGTACTCTCCATTGTTGCATTCGTTCTGTGGGGCATTAACGGTGCCAGCACCTTGTTCGATATGATCGTCGCGCTTTGTACCTGAGAAAGGAAATGTCATGTCGATCACTCTTAAGAAATCACTGTGTATCCTTACCGCGCTTCTGACGCTCAGTGTTCTTGCGCCCGCTTCGAGCGCGCTCGCCCAAACGAATAGCCCCGCACGCACCTCTAGCGTTCTGCCCTCGGGCGGTGGGCAGGCCCTGCTCGATCCGTCCGACACGGTGATTCTCTTGCTCGATCACCAGGCCGGTTTGTTCCAGACGTGAAGGACATCGGCATCGCCGAGTTGCGAGCTAATGTCGCGTTGATCGCAAAAATTGCGACGTTGCTGAAAATCCCCGTCATCACGACTGCGTCCGAACCCAACGGGCCGAATGGACCGTTGATGCCGGAGATCCATCAATTCGCGCCGCATGCGGTCTACGTGCCGCGCAAGGGTGAGGTGAACGCCTGGGATAACGAAGACTTCGTCAAGACGGTGCGGGCCACCGGCCGAAAGACGCTGATCATGGCCGGGGTCTGGACCAGCGTCTGCGTGATGTTCCCGGCGCTCGATGCCAAGGCGGCTGGGTTCAAGGTTTATGCGGTGATAGATGCATCCGGCGACCCAAGTGAATTGGCGTCGCGCACGACACTTGCTCGCTTCGCCCAAGCCGGTATCATTCCCACTTCGGCGAATGCGGTGCTGTCGGAGATACACCGCACGTGGAATCGTCCTGAAGCGCCCGAGCTGGCGAAGCTCTACGCCCTCGCGACGCCGCATTATGCCGCCGTGATGGAGAGCTATCAAAAAGCCCAGGACGTCGCCAAGCAGGCGAAATGAGGATCCACGCAAAGGGCATGGAGGTAGCTATGGCCACTACAATCAGGGTCAACGGCGTCAGTCACACGGTTGACGTTGATAATGACACCCCTCTCTTGTGGGTGTTGCGCGACGTGCTCGGCATGACCGGCACGAAGTTCGGCTGCGGCATGGCGCTCTGCGGCGCGTGTACCGTGCATATCGACGGCACGCCAACCCGCTCTTGTATCACCCCTGTCGACAGCATCGGTGCCTCCGCGATCACAACGATCGAGGCAATCGCCGCGACATCTGCGGGCGCCAAGATCCAGAAGGCCTGGCTCGACCGGGAGGTCGTTCAATGCGGGTATTGCCAGTCGGGCCAGATCATGTCCGCTTCGGCGCTGCTTGCGAGCAATCCTCATCCGACGGACTCCGACATCGACGACGCAATGTCCGGCAACATCTGCCGCTGCGGAACCTATGTCCGCATTCGTGAAGCGATCAAGCAGGCCGCGCAATCGAACGGAAAGAGAGGCTGACCATGACTCTCAATCACCTCGCTTCCCAAGCCGCTGGATCGGGGCGATCGCCAGCGAACGGTGTTTCCAGGCGCGGGTTCCTGCAGGCCGGAGCGGCCGCAGGCGGAGGCCTAATGCTGAGCCTGAGCTTGCCGTTCGCAAATGGTGAGGTCGAAGCGGCCGACAGCTTCGCGCCTAACGCCTTCATCCGCATCGAACGCGACGGGCGGATTGTCCTGACCATGCCCTATGTCGAGATGGGCCAGGGCACCTATACGTCAATCCCCATGCTGATCGCCGAAGAGCTAGAGGTGGATCTAAAACAGGTGCAGGTCGAACACGCTCCGCCCAACGAAAAGCAATACGGCAACCCGCTACTCGGCGGAGTGCAGGCAACTGGCAACTCGAACGCTGTACGCGCGGCATGGCAGCCCCTGCGCCAAGCCGGCGCGACCGCCAGATCCATGCTGGTCGCGGCTGCGGCAAAGAGATGGAATGTCGATCCTGTGTCCTGTCGTGCGCAAAACGGCGAAGTGCTCCATGCACCGACGGGAAGACGTATCAAATATGGCGAACTTGCCGCCGACGCCGCCCGCATGCCTGTGCCCGGAAGCGTCGTGCTCAAGCAATCCAAGGATTTCAAACTCATCGGCACGCCGGCCAAGCGGCTGGACACACCGGCGAAGGTCAACGGAACAGCTGTCTATGGCATCGATGTTCGGCCGCCGGGCGTGAAGATCGCGACCCTTGCCCAATCGCCCGTGTTCGGCGGTCGTGTGAAGAGCGTGGATGATAATGCGGCCAAGGCCGTCAAAGGCGTGCGTCAAATCGTGCGGCTAGACGACGCCGTCGCTGTTGTGGCTGACCATATGGGCGCTGCGAAGAAAGGGGTGGCGGCGCTAGTGATCGACTGGGACGACGGTGCGCACGCCAAGCTCAATACGGATGACATCCTGCAGGAACTCGAGCGGGCGACACAGAGGCCTGGAGCCGTTGCGCAGAATGTCGGCGATACCGACAAGGCCATCGCGAGCGCCGTCACCAAGGTCGAGGCGACCTACCAGGTTCCGTTCCTCGCGCACGCGACGATGGAGCCGATGAACTGCACCGTGCATGTTCGCAAGGACGGCTGCGAAGTCTGGGTCGGCAGCCAGGTCCTCGCGCGAGCGCAGGCGGCGGCGGCGAAGACCGCCGGCCTGCCGTTAGACAAGGTCGTGGTCCACAACCATCTGATCGGCGGTGGCTTTGGCCGGCGGCTGGAGATCGATGGTGTCATTCGCGCCGTACAGATCGCGCAGCATGTCGACGGCCCCGTCAAGGTCGTCTGGACGCGCGAAGAAGATATCCAACACGACATGTACCGGCCCTGTTTCTTCGACCGGATCTCTGCCGGTCTCGACGAAAAGGGAAAGCCGGTTGCCTGGAACAATCGCTTCGCAGGCTCCTCGATCATCGCGAGATGGCTACCTCCGGGGTTCAACAATGGTCTCGACCCCGACACCACCGAGGGCGCGATCGATCTGGTCTATGCCCTCCCGAACCTGCACGTCGAGTATTTGCGGGTGGAGCCTCCGGGCATTCCGACGGCCTTCTGGCGCAGCGTCGGGCCGTCGCACAATGTCTTCGTGACCGAAAGCTTCATGGACGAACTGGCGGCGGCCGCGAAGCAGGATCCGGTCGCGTACCGGCTGGCCCTCCTCGACAACACGCCCCGCGCCAAAGCCGTCCTTGAGCTTGCTGCGCAAAAGGCCGGCTGGGGACAGCCGTTGCCTGACAGAGTCGGCCGTGGCGTCTCCCTCCAGTTCGTCTTCGCGACCTATCTGGCACTGGTTGCTGAAGTCGAGGTGTCGAGGGACGGAGCGGTTCGCGTCCGGCGCGTCGTCTGCGCGGTCGATTGCGGCACCGTCGTCAATCCCGACACCGTCCGGGCGCAGATCCAGAGCGCGGTCATCTTCGGCATCACGGCGGCGCTCCATGGCGAGATCACTCTGAAGGACGGCCGTGTTGAGCAAACCAACTTCGATACCTACCAAATCCTGCGCATGAACGAGGCGCCGGCCGTCGAGGTCCACATCGTCCAGAGTTCTGAGCCGCCGGGCGGAATGGGCGAGGCCGGGACTTCGGCCATCGTTCCCGCAGTGACCAACGCGGTCTTCGCGGCAACAGGCAAGCGCTTGCGAAAGCTGCCGATCGACACGACCGCGTTGAAGCAGCCGGTGTGAGCGGCAAAAGCATGACCGTCATTTCCGTCATTATTGGGAGCACCCGCGAGGGCCGTTTCTCGGAAAAGCCCGCGAAATGGATTTTGCAACACCTGAAGAAGCGCGAGGGTGTCGACGCTCGGCTTCTCGATCTTCGCGACTTTCCGATGCCGTTCTTCGATCAGTCAGCAACGCCGGCTACGCCAGGTCGCCCGCCCTACAAGAACGAGGTCGTGAAGAGATGGACTGCCGCAATCGCGCAATCCGATGGCTTCGTCTTCGTCACCCCCGAGTATAACTTCGGCCCTTCCGCGGTGCTCAAGAACGCAATCGACTGGGTCTATCCCGAGTGGAATCGCAAGGCGGTTGGCTTTGTGAGCTATGGCTCCGCCATGGGCGCACGCGGCGTCCAGCAGCTCCGCTTAACGGCAATCGAGGTTCAGCTCGCCCCGATTCGCTCATCGGTCCTTATCCCTGTCGCCACCTTGTGGGCTCACTACCAGGGCGGCGATGTCGACGCTGGACTGGCCGAGCTGGAGGCGCCCGCCGGGGCGATGATCGACGATCTGCTGTGGTGGACCGCGGCCTTGAAGACGGCGCGGGCCAGCGCGTCATGACCGGCAACTGCGACACGCGTCTTATTCTCCGCGCTATTTTCTGAGGAGTCCCAATGGCCCTTTGACCCAGCCAATCACCGCCTCCGAGCAAGGCAGGGCCCGTATCCGCTACAAGATCGAACGCGTGGATGACACAACGTCTGTCGTTCGCGATCTCGATCTATTGATTGAAATTCCCGGCTCTACGCCGAAGCGCAGTTCGACCGCTCAAAATTGCCTTAGTAACCGAGCCAAGCTTATTAGGTCCGCACATTGATACTCCGATTAGTCCTCGTGACGGTGGCTGTCTTCGCAAGTTAGATAGCTCTCTAATCTGCCGAAATAGTCGACGGCAAAACCGGCACCGCTGGTGTCAACGTGGCGACCGGGCTGGCCGTGCGGGGAGAACGGGTCACATGACAAAGACACCGCCGTCCGATCACTTCGATGGCAATCGCTTCTTCAACCCGACTCTGCCGAAAGGCTTTGCGCCTTCACGGGTGAGCGCCTTAAAGATGGCGCGCGGGCCGCGCAGTCGATGGCCGGCTTGGGTCGAGAACAAGGGCGTGCACCGGCTAAACGAGACCCGCGCGGCGGATGAAATCGCCATCACTTTTGTCAACCACGCGACTTTTCTGATTCAGACTGGTGGGAGCACAATTGTGACTGATCCGATTTGGTCGGAGCGCGCCAGCCCTTTTCGTCGGGTCGGTCCCAAGCGGGTGCGCGACCCGGGTGTGGCGTTTGAGGACCTACCGAGAATCGACATCATCCTCATCAGCCACAATCACTATGACCATCTGGACATCGCGACGCTAAGGCGTCTGCGGCAATGCTTCGCGCCAACAGTTCTTGCTGCCGCTGGCGACACGCGACTGCTCGGACCCCTAGGATTCAAGGCCCTGCGCGAGCTCGATTGGTGGGACGAAATTCAATTCAATCGTGCGCTCAAAATAGCCTTCGTGCCGGCGCAGCATTTCTCCGCGCGTGGCTTATTTGATCAGCGAAAAAGTCTTTGGGGCAGTTACATGATCGAAAGCCGTGGGCGCCGCCTGTATTTCGGGGGCGACACGGGATATTCAACCCATTTCTCGGATATCAAGGCCCGGCTTGGCGCCCCCGATATCGCGATGCTCGGCATCGGCAGCTACGAGCCACGCTGGTTCATGAAACCGATCCACATGAACCCCGCCGAGGCGGTCTGCGCGCATTGCGATCTTGGCAGCAAGCAAAGCATAGGCATGCATTTTGGCACATTCCAGCTAACCCCCGAGGCGATCGACCAGCCGCAAGCGGATCTTAAACGCGCGCTGTCTGACAGCGGTATTCCGGAGAGTGAATTCGTGACTCTGCATGAAGGCGAAACACGCATCTACTAGGAGGATCTACGATAATCCCGAGATCAGGTGACTCGGCGGAATGATCTCCGGCTCCGAACGCGGTTCTTCACCTTCCGGTTTTGGTCGTTCGCCCACCATGTGTTCGCAACCTTTTCCTTAACTGGTTGCCTTCGCCCTAACCGCCGGACAGATGCGCGTCCGAGATGATGTGGATGCCCGCTCGTCGGCATTCGTTGCAATGATGGGAGCAACAGAGCGTCCGCCGCACGCAAGGAGCCTGCAAACTACTGGTTTGGCCGGCGGCATTATCGAACAGTTCGACGTCAGGGTTCAGTCCTTTCGCACACTTGAAGGGGAAGTATTGACGCTGCTACGCGTGCTCGATCTAAGGATGACGGAAATTTTTGGCTGTGTGTCCGCGTTGGGGTCATCCGCTTCGAAAGCGGCTTGCATCAAGAACAAAACCAGTCGATTTGTCGGAATGACCGCCCGGGAACTTGTCGGAATGGCGCTATCGAAATCGGCTAAGTGGTTGAAGACATTGGTGGGCGCACAAGGACTCGAACCCTTGGACCCGCTGATTAAGAGTCAGCGTTTTAACTTTGATTTGATTACTTGTTTTTTCAAACCGACGGCTAAAGCCCGCGTTTCAGATCAAAAACCTATAGCGATTTTTCAAACCGCTTCTCTGTGG
>Ga0114129_10016096_pt1 | contig 10638 bp, 7 predicted proteins | sample RhiMetdeltSRZDD1_FD_80071 | JGI IMG/M metagenome (GOLD analysis project Ga0114129, IMG submission 80071) | Populus rhizosphere microbial communities from Tennessee, USA - Rhizosphere MetaG P. deltoides SRZDD1 (version 2) (version 2) | ecosystem: Host-associated > Plants > Roots > Rhizosphere >... | reverse complement strand
GGCGGTTCTTCCGATTCCGATCACCATTTCGCCATCGGGAAAAGCCTTCACGATGGCGAATGTTGCTCAATTACTTCTTGAGATTCGCCAATTCGCGCTAATGCCGCTGATTTTTTGAAGTGGTGCTTACTATACGCGGCCCTTCTTTGCGGGATCGCGTCAATTTTCCTTTCTTATTCTGTCCTGGCGATTCGAGTACGATTGGCACGTGTCCTATTTGGAACCTGCACTACCGTTGCTTATTTTCCTCGCGTTGATCGGGCTTGCCAATGCGTGGCGCCGCTCTGCAAAAGGCCGTAGGCCGTGGCTTCTAACCATAAGCATCGGTGGAATCCTGCTTCTTTCGCTGCCTGCTGTCGCTTGGGTTCTGTCCCGGCCCTTAGAGAGTTGGTACCGAGACAATCCACTTCCTCGTGAGTCCGCGGATGCGATCGTGATCCTGGCAGGTACCGTCAGATTGGCGACGCCAGGTCAGCCGTATACGTTCGCAGCTCCGGATACTTATGAACGGCTGCAGCATGGAGTGTGGTTATTCAAGAACTGGAAAGCCGTGCCGATTTTAGTGTGCGGCGGCTCGTTTGACGACAAGGAGCCATATTCGGCAACGATGAGCCATGTCTTGGAATCCGAAGGCGTTCCACGCAGCTTGATTTGGATCGAGAAACATTCGCGATCCACACATGAAAACGCGTTAAACGCTGCCAAGATTTTGCGGGAGCATGGAGTCTCGCGGATTGCACTCGTCGTCGAGGCCAATAGCATGCCGCGCGCCGCAGCATCATTTCGTAAGGCCGGTATTATTGTCGTTCCGGCACCTGCACGATTTACCAGACTCCATTACGAGTTCACCGATGTGTTTCCGGATTGGCGCGCGATGGCCTTGAACGGTGAGACGATCCATGAATTTCTGGGACTCGCCTGGTACCGTCTTCGAGGCTGGATTTAAAACGGATTCACACCCGATCGAGGTTGTTGTAAATCGCCGAGATATTCGCCGTCAGCCGGTCCTCCAGAGGCGTACGCTGTCCGAGATATACGGAATACTTTTCCAGATTATCCGCGACGAACGAACCGAAGCCGCCGGATTGTAGAGTCGGGAGTGAAGCTGGGGTGATGGTCTTCTGCAACTCCGCTAGTGGCGTGCCAGCCTTCTTCGCCCGCTCGACGCGAGCTGTCAGATCTTCGATATAGTTCCGGAACTGGCCCATGCGAGCGCGACCATGCTGCACGGGTCCGTGCCCCGCAATGATGTGGTCGAACTTCCACGAACCCACCGAATCGATGGTCTTTGGCCAGGGGCGCGGAAAACCGTCGTTGAGATTCGGAAGAAATCCGATGATCGCGTCGCCCGAAGCCACGACTTTCCTGGAGGGTGAAAACACCTGAACGTCGCCGGCCGTGTGTGCCTTGCCGTTGAATGCCAGTTGGAGTTCGCCGGAGCGATCCTTGATCACGTGCGTCTTGGCGAAAGTCAGGGTTGGGAGTTCCAACGGATAGCTCTTCATTTCTTCCTGGTACGCCGTGAGCTGGCGCAATTGGTCGTCACACCATGCCCGCTCTTCCGGTGTCGTTGCACGGGACAGGCGCGACCGAACCGCGTCGATCAGGCCGGGCACGCTATCCAGCGATTCCTTCAGCCGGTCGCGCTGAAGTTGCGTCATCAACTGCTTCGTCGCTTCGCTGGTGATGATTTCAACCTTACCGCCCGCGTTCTTATACGCAGTGTCGCCCTGAGTGTGATCCCAGTGAAAGTGGCTGTTCACGAGGTATCTCACCGGCTTATCCGTGACTTCCTTCTTGATCTGCGCGAGCAACGCCGCAGCCGCCGACGGCTTGGAGTGGGCGTCCACCACGAGCACATCGCGATCCAGGACAAAGATCGCCGCGTTGCTGTTGGTCAGCGCCTGTGGCTTGGCCAGTGCAGCGAAGACTCCGTCACCGACTTTCTCGATCGTGAAGAGATTTCCGGTTGCCGTCTGTGCCTGCGCCCGAGCCCAACCGGCGCGAAGGAACGCTTCTTCGAAGATAGTAGCCCCTGCCAGCACACTTCCAAAGCAGATGCGAAAAAAATCGCGGCGACCGTGTCCGTGATGATGGCCCATGGGACCTCCCTTTTGTGTGCTTCAGCATAAGCCGTTCGGTTGCATTTGCGAGGAAAATCGCACGGCCGTTCACAGGTCAGCGAGGAGCCGTCCTATGTGTAGCTCCTGGGACAATCAGCACTCCCTTTTGCAGATCCGAAAACATCTGTGAACATCCGCAAACATCCGTAAACATCCGTAAGGTTGGTACAAAAGACAAATTGCTGCGGCATACTCTAGCGGAGTCAGACGAACCGTCAGCGCTCTCAACCGTGGTTCACACGAGTTGTGGCTGCTTGAAGGATTCAATATGAAGACGCCTTCGAAAACTCTCAAGCTCAGTCTATCCGTTCTCGTCGTTTTGGTGGTTACGCGGCATGCTCCGATTGCCGTCGCCCAACAGACAGGCACGTTCATGCCGGTTGGCAACATGAGCGTCCCGCGGTCGTTTCATACGGCAACACTGCTTCCGAATGGAAAAGTATTGATTGTGGGAGGCGTGTTCGCTCCTAGCGGTTCCCCGCAACTTGCGGCCGCGGAACTCTATGATCCAGTCACCCGCACGTTCACGCCAACCGGCAACGTGAGAACGCTACGGTCGTCAAGTTCTGCAACTCTGCTCAACGACGGCAGGGTTCTTATTGTTGGAGTCGACTCTGCGGCGGGTGGGGTACTACAGAACAGTGCAGAGCTGTATGACCCGGCCACAGAAACCTTCACGAAGACCGGTGGAACGGCCACTAACCAGATTGGAGGCTGGGCAATCTTGCTTAATAGCGGGAAGGTCCTAATTGCAGGGGGAAGAATCGACTCGCCGGTGAATGGTCCAGCACGCATTGCGAACCCCGAAGTGTATGACCCCGCAACCGGTACATTCACGGCGACCGGACCATTTGCGACAACTGGTGGCACTTTTTATGTCACTGGGGGACCAGATGTATCGGCTGTCAGTTTACTGCCCGATGGGAGGGTTCTGATTGCGGGGGAATTGACCTCCGAAGTTTACGATCCAGTCTCCGGCACATTCAGTCTGACGAGTCCAATGACGACTCCCTGCTTCGGCGCTGGAGATCAGCCGTTGTACATCGCAGGCCGCACCGCCACTTTGCTTAAGAATGGCAAGGTTCTGCTTACCGGTGGCGAGCATGAGGACTGCGGACGCTTTAAGAATGCTGAGCTCTACGATCATGTTGCGGGAATTTTCACGCCCACTGGGAGTATGACGAGAGCGCGAGACAATCATGCTGCAGTGCTGCTCGGCGATAACACGGTCTTCGTGAGCGGTGGTGAGAGTCAGGACTCTTACGGCAGTGGGTTCATTTTCTCCGGCACTACAACCAGTGCGGAGGCTTTCAATCCTGACACCGGGTCGTTCACAGTTATCGGTGACATGAATGTGCGTCGCGCGGGACATACAGCCACTCTGCTCCTGGATGGAACCGTATTGCTAACTGGCGGTTATGGCTACGGCGGAATTGGTGTGTATCTGGGAAACTTCTCTAGTGCCGAGCTGTATATTCCGCCAGTGCCGGTGCCGGCCCCAATTGTAACGGAGTTGCAATTTGACCGAACTGCTGCTGTCGCGGGGTCTTCGTATTCAGCTGTAGTTGCCGGTTCCAATTTGACTCCGCAGACATTTCTCGATGTCCTTTTTACTGCTCCGGGAAGTACCTCCTCCCTGGTTGCTCTGAATTGGCAAACCGGAGTTACATCTAATCATGATGTCCCATTCGCTACTGCACGAGGAGACTGGACGATTAAGGGAGTACGCCCACATCAGTTTGAAACGGATCACACGGGCATCTTTTTTCCCGTTTCGGCAACGATAACGATTGTGAACCCTCAAGTGGTTACGGGCCTGCGATTCGACCGAGCGAGTGTTGTTGCGGGATCCTCCTTTTCGGCTAACATTTCGGGCTCGAATCTCACTACACAAACATTTTTTGATGTCCTCTTTATCGCTCCCGGCAGTGCAACTTCCGATGTTGCCTTCAATTGGCAAACCGGTTTCGAATCCGGCCACGTTGTCCCTATTGGAATGGTTCCAGGAACCTGGGCGATCAGCGGTGTGCGCCCACATCAAATCGAATCGGACCACGTGGGCGCATTCTTTCCCGTGTCGGCAACGATAACGGTTACGGTTCTGCCTTGATTCAGGCGTCGATCTGCTATTGGTCAAGAATTTCTTTGAGACGTGGTCCGGCGCACCCTTCACCGTTCTAAATCGGGGAAACTCTGTCCGTCCGGACATCAGCAATCCCAATGCGCCTTCTGAACACCCGAGCGATCGTGTTCCAGTCAAGACACGGGTGCGTGTGTGACGCCCGCCGACGTCCACTGGATCGACAACCGTGGACTGCCCAACGCCAACACCGTCGGCCGAAACACGCTGCTGGCCGGCGGGATCAACAACTTTGACTTGACCCTCTCGAAGTCCTTTCAGATTACAGAACAAAAGCGCCTGGAGTTTCGCCGGGAGGCTCTAAATGCCCTGAACCATCCGCAGTTCACGCAATTTCCAGAAAGGGACGTGACCTCCCGGGGCCCGGTGCCCGGCTCACGTTCCCACTTTCTGAATCGCGACTTCACCGACAGTGGCATCCGCACGATGTGGGTTCAGTTGAAACTTTTATTTTGAATGAACCCGGATCGATTGTGACAGGTGGTGTTCTAGGAGCTTCATCAGAATAGCCTGCGCTAGGCTCATTCCTGCTTCAACGCGATCAACGGATCCACGCCCAGAGCGCGACGCGAGGGAAACCATGCCGCGAGGAGGGCAACGACGAGAAGTACGGCGACGCTGATGGCGAACGTCCAGGGATCGTGTTCGGGGACGTGGTATAGCAGGCTGCGCAACCAGCGAGCCGCAGCGACCGATCCGAGCAGGCCGATCAGAATTCCGGCCACAGTCCACCGTATGGCATGGGCAAAAACGAGACCCAGGATGTTGCCGGATGCAGCGCCCAGAGCTATGCGCACTCCAATCTCTTGAGTTCGCTGTGTCACGAGAAAGGAAATCACGCCATAAAGACCTATCGCAGCCAACGACACGCCGATCGCCGCGAAAAGCCCCAATAACACGGCATTGAACCGCGGCCGATCTGCCAGTTTGTTCACGCGCTGGCTCATCGTTTCAATGACTACAGGGAGTGTCGGATCCATAGCGCCAACTTCGCGGCGGATCGCATCGGCGATTACCTGTGGATTCACGAAGGTCCTGACAATGACACTTGCCTTTCTGGCCGGTATCGCCACTCCGTGTTTTCTCACGACATAGTATTCGGGATCATCGTTGTCGGACAGGGCCGGATTATTTCTCGCATTGCCGGCAATGCCGATCACACTATCCCATGGCAACTGCTGATTGCGACGCATCTCTTTGCCGATGGGATCCTCATTTGGAAAAAGCCGGCGGGCCAGCGAGTCACTGATGATAATCGTGTTTTGATTGGGATCGCGATCCTCTTCCCGAAAACTACGGCCTCGGAGAATTGGAATTCCCAAAGTTGTGAAGTAATCGGGTGTGATAATCCGCCACGTGACGTTCCCTCCGGTCCCCTCGACGATGTGGGGCTGGCCCCGAACCTCGAGACCTGCAAATACGTGATATCGAGATCCTCCTGGCATGAGAGGGACAGAATCTGTAAGCGCGAAATTACTTATTCCAGGCAACCGATGCATACGCGATTCGAGTTCTTCAAAGAAGGCGAACTGTTGCTCAGGTTGCCTGTATCGCTGCAGCCCGAGCGTCACCGAGGTCGACATCACGCTTTCAGTCTGCATGCCCAGTGGTACCGTTTGAATATTCCATAACGTACGCAACAGAAGTCCTGCACCGCTAAGAAGCACGAGGGAGAAAGCAATCTGCGCCGCTACCAAAGAGTGCCGCAGAACACCGCGGCCGACGCCTACCGTGCGCCACCCGGCCAGCGACTCGGCCTTGGGTGCGTGAAGTGCCGGCACGATGCCGAACAGAAGACCGGAAACCAGGGAGACGGCGATGGCGAAAAGCAACACGCGAAGATCGAGCGTGGCCTCTTCCAGACGCGGTATACCGCCCGGAGCGATCGCCACAAACACCCGCAAGAAAACCCATGCGAGCACCGAGCCCGCAGCGCCTCCCACTACGCTTAATGCAAAACTTTCCATCAAGAGTTGACGCATAAGGCGCAATCGGCCGGCTCCAAGTGCGACACGCATCGCAAGCTCGCGAGTCCGTGCGGCCGCCCGTGCAAGGAGCAAATTCGCGACATTCGCGCAGGCGATAAGCAGGACAGCCATGACGGCTGCGGTAAGAATCCACGACGCCGTGCGGGCATCCTGAACCTGGCGATCGCGGATGCTTCGAATCCGGAACTTCACCTCGTTTCGGAAAGCTTCCGGCGCCCATCGAAGAGCCTCCTGATAGAGCGGCTGCATCGCGGTAGTTGCCTGCGGAATCGTAATGCCCGGCTTGAGCCTTGCATACGCGCGCAGGACTGGGCCGGTGGCGGGATGCGCCATCGCGCTCCAGTTCAGAGCCTGCGGCATAAAAATGTCCGTTTTGCCCATTCCAGGCATTTCGAAATTGGCCGGCAGGATTCCAACCACAGTCGCTGGAGCACCATCGAGCGAGATTGCTCTGCCAAGAACATCTGTGTCGCCTGCGAACCTGCTGTACCAAAGACCATAAGACAGCAGGATGACTCTCGGCTGGTTGGGACGGTCCTCTTCGGCGCGGAAGTTGCGTCCAAGAATTGGTTGGACCCCAAGAGTTGGAAAGAAACTCGCTTCGACCGATGCGCAGGAAACCCTCACAGGATTCTGATCCGTCAGATCGCAATCGAACCCGCCGGGGACATGTGTTCCCATCGATTCGAAAGGCGTTTGAGCGGCACGCCAATCGAAATAGTCGGCGCCTAGCACGAACTCGTTGGGATCCAATGGAGCCGTGATCCCGACCGAAACCACTCGGTCTTCGTCCGCGTAGGGAAGGGCGCGGAAAAAAAGGCGATCAACAACGCTGAAAACTGCAGTGCAGGCGCCAACTCCTAGGGCTATGGCGAGAATCGCCGTGATCGCGATGCCGGGAGTCCGAAGAAAACTGCGGCACGCATAACGGATGTCCTGGCCAACGCTTTCTGCAAACACGTGCATCACTCATCTTCTCCTTGGTGTTCCTGTGAAGACGAAATTTCAAGCGGTGCACCTGGTCAAAAAGCGGCCCGGGCACACCTTAAGACGGCTGTCGATATATCGCCAGCCGATACTGTCGTATATTTGGCCCCTTTGTCAATGGCATTGCGCCATACTCGAAGTGATCCATCCGCCCTTACCTGCTCGGTGCGTGATCACTGCCTTTGGCGCGTTTATTCCTGTCGCAGAGAAACGATGGGATCGACCAGGCTCGCGCGTCGCGCAGGAATGTACGCGGCAAAGACTGCCATCACAGTAAGGACGAGACCAGATGCCAACAAAGTCGCTGGATCATGTCCGGCCACGCCGTAGAGAAGTGAACGTAGCCATGACGCTGCAGCCATCGCGGCTGGAAACGCCATCAACAGTCCGACCGCAACCGGTGTAAGTGCGTTGAAAATGACTCCTCTGAGGACGACACGCGGGGTCGCGCCGAGCGCGATTCGAATACCGAACTCTCCAGTGCGCCGCGCAACGGAGTAAGACATGACGCCATACACTCCGAGACTCGCGAGAACGAGAGCGGCGAACGCGAACGACAACACCAGATTCATTTGGAATCGCCGCTGAGCCACTGATTCCGCCAGCACATCTTCCATCGTCCGAAATGCCGACAACGGCAGTTCCGGATCGACGTCGTGAAGCGCTGCGCGGATTTCGTGAGACAGCGCAGAAGGCTCGAGATCCGTTCTAACGATGAAAGAAACGCCTTTTGGGTTAAACGAGCCCTGCCAATACGGCACGTACAGCGTGAACTCCGGCTTCCTGTCCAGTCCGGCGCCATGGACATCTCCGGCAATGCCAACGACTTGGATCGGCGGCCGTGTCTCCGCACCGAGCCGAAAACGCTTGCCGATCGCACTCTCGTGTGGCCACAGATGCTCAGCCGTTGCCTTTGAAATGACGGCGACACTCTTACTTCGATCATGCTCGTCGAATGTCCTGCCGTGATAGAGGGGGATGCCCATCGTATGCAAAAAGTCCCTATTGACCGTTCGAATATCCCCGACCGGTCGCTCCGGGGTAGCAGTGTCTTCTGGGATGATGGAGTTGTTACTTCCTTCACCTGATAACGGAAGCTTATTCGTAACACCAGCCGCCGTGACGCCCGGCAATGTTTGCAGATGCTCTATCGCAGCCGTGATCAACTCGGCCTTTTTCTCAACGGTTGGGTATCGCGCCGCGCTGAACGTCACATCGACAGTTACGATCCGCGTCGTTTCAAAACCACGATCGACGCTCAAGAGATTGAAGAAGCTTCGGACCAACGACCCGCCGGTGACGAGACACAGCGCAGTCATACCGACTTCACAACTAATCAAGAACGACCTCAAGGTTCCGCTCGCTCGGTTTGCAGTCGCGCTGCGTGATGCAGACGCCATGGACCGGTGCGGGTCTGCGTTCGCAAATCGCAACGCAGGCAACAGTCCGACGAGTAATCCGGCGAGAACGGAAACTATCAAGGCAAAGAGAAACACTCGATAGTTCAGTCCGACCTCATCGAGACGCGGCAAATCCGTGGGCGCGACCGACAGAATGAATCGAATCACACTCTGCGCGACCAAGAGGCCGCACAACCCGCCCAACGCGGAGAGCGTCAAGCTCTCCAACAACAACTGGCGAATCAGGCGGCGGCGTGAGGCACCGATGGCGGCGCGAATCGCGATCTCCCGGCGCCGGCCGGACATCCGCGTCAGAAGCAGATTCGTTATATTGACGCACCCGACAAGCAGAACAACTCCGACAGCCGCAAGCAGTAGCTTGAGTCCGGCCCTGGAGCGGCCGGCCATCTGCTCCTGAAGCGCCCGAATGGAGGGTTCTAATTGCATGCCCGATTCGGGCGCCTGCATTGCAGACATCACCGTTTGAAGTTCTGATCGCGCAAGGCTAATTGAAACGCCTGGTGCCAGGCGCGCAATGCACGCGTAATTGTGATCGCCCACGGGCGACATTTCCTGAGGCTGCAGCGCAAAGGGTTTCCAAAGCTCAGGACGGTCTGCGGCGATGTTCATGGCATAGAGATGACTGAGCTTGGGAAAATGGAAATCCGCGGGCAACACACCGACCACTTCATACGAGTCGCTATTTAAAGTAATTGTCTTACGGACGATCTCCGGATCCGCTGCAAAACGGCGTTTCCACAACGTATCGCTGATCATCACTACATGATCGCGGCCCGGCTGATCTTCCTCTTCCGAAAACATTCGGCCAAGCGCCGGCTGAACACCCAGTATCGGAAACAGCGCCGGCGACACTCGCGCAGCACTAACGCGTTCCGGTTCACCGGAGCCGGTGAGATTTAAATAGATACCTCCGATCAAGGCCATTGCTTGAACGGACCGCGACGAGCGTCGCCATTCGTTGAAGTGACTGGCGTTCACGGGAAGACGACTTCCCGACCGAACTTGTTCATCGATGACGACCAGTCCCCCCGGATCGCGATATGTCAATGGTCGCAGAACGACAGCATCCACGACGCTGAAGATCGCCGCATTCGCTCCGATCCCAAACGCCAGCGTCAACAGAACAATCAGCGAGAAACCCGGATTTGTGTGCAGCTGACGAAACGTGTAGCGCAAGTCTTGGTGAAGGTCGGCGATGTATCGAGAGAAGGCGGTCGCTCTTGAGAACTCCATCTCAGTCCTGAACCGCTCGCGCAGCACTATCCGTAACTCTCGGGCTAATTCATCCCACGGTCTCGCACGGCCGCGAACCTCATTCCACGCGTCCTCCGGCGAGAGACCGTTGCGCAACGCGCGTTCGTAGTTTTCCTGGAATTCGAGCGCGAGTTCCTCTACGACCTCGGCCTCCGCCGGACCCGAAACGTCCAGCTTCGGGAGGTTTTCGCGGACGTATGCTCTGAAGTCAGGCATTCTCTACTCCTCCTGCGCAGCATTACTCGTGTCTAAGTGCAACCATCGGATCGACCTGCATGGCACGCCGCGCTGGCCAGTAGCCGGCGAACAGGGCAACGGCGACGATGGCGAATGTCGCGAGCATGAGCGTGGTCGGGTCTGTCGAGCTCAGGCCGAACAATTGGTTTTCTACGAGAGTGCCCGAGCCGATAGCCAAGAACACTCCGATCGCCGTGCCTAGGATCGTCATCTGGAGCGTGTCGCGCAAAATAATCCAAAGAACCTGGTAGCTGCGGGCGCCAAGGGCCATGCGGATACCAAATTCACCCGTACGCCGGGCTACACCGAAAGAAACGACACCATAAATGCCGATGCACGCCAGAAGGCTGCGAGCGCACCGAAAGACGCGGAAAGTTGGGCCACGAGACGCTTGTCGACAACAGAGTCTTCCACCAGTTGCTCGAGCGTCGTGATCTCGCCAAGCGTCAGGTTCGGATCGACCTCATGAATGGCTCCTCGGATTTCAG
>Ga0114129_10016093_pt1 | contig 10639 bp, 8 predicted proteins | sample RhiMetdeltSRZDD1_FD_80071 | JGI IMG/M metagenome (GOLD analysis project Ga0114129, IMG submission 80071) | Populus rhizosphere microbial communities from Tennessee, USA - Rhizosphere MetaG P. deltoides SRZDD1 (version 2) (version 2) | ecosystem: Host-associated > Plants > Roots > Rhizosphere >... | reverse complement strand
GCATCCCGACGGATCCGAGCATGTGGTCCCCTTGAAATAGATGACGTCGGGAGTTATGGATGGAAAAAGCGGAACGCCGGAGCCCCCAAGCAACCGGCGTCCCACCAGCCGTCCGAAGGAACCTTCGGGTCGGCACCTGCCTAGGTGCAGTGCAAGCACGTTGCCGGGCCCCGCTCAGGGCCGTCGCACATCCAACCCATTCAGCAAGAACCAGTTAGTCGGGGCGGCGGTTTTGACGGTCTCGGCGGCTACGCGGCACGAACGCCACATCGTGGCGGCACGGCTCACGCAGCCCCGGAGGCGACGCTCAAAGTTTCAGTACGACTTTGCCGATGACGCGGCCCGATTCCAGCGCCTCATGAGCCTCTGCCGCACGCTCGAGGGGAAACGTCATATGGACGATGGGCTGCACTTCTCCCCGTGCGAGGAGCGGCCAGACCGCCTTTTCCACGGCCCGCGCAATGGCTCCCTTTTGATCCGGCGTCCGCGCGCGCAGCGTGGAGCCCGTGATCGTCAGTCGTTTCTGGAGTACGGCGGTGAGATTGACGGTCGCGCGGGCTCCGCCCATCAGCCCGATCTGCACGAGCCGTCCGTTCAGCCCCAGCGACTCGATGTTTCGCGGGAAATAATCGCCGCCGACGATGTCGAGGATGACATCGACGCCGGCGCCGCGCGTCACTTCGCGAACGACGTCGACGAAGTCCTCGGTGTTGTAGTTGATGGCATGCGACGCGCCGAGCTGCAGGCACGCGCGGCGTTTCTCCTCAGACCCCGCCGTTGCCAGCACGGTCGCGCCAAATGCGCGCGCGAGCTGAATCGCCGTCGTGCCGATGCCGCTCGTGCCGCCGTGAATCAGCACCGTCTCTCCCCGTCGCAGCGCGCCGCGATCGAACAGGTTCGTCCAGACCGTGAAGAACGTTTCGGGCACGGCGGCGGCCTGCACGTCGGTCAGGCCGTCGGGGATCCTCAGGCATTGCTGCTGCGGGGCGGTGCAGTATTCAGCGTATCCTCCTCCCGACACCAGCGCGCAGACGCGATCTCCAATCGGAAGATCCGCCGACGGGCCGTCGGCGACGACGGTTCCGGCGATCTCCAGGCCGGGGATATCGGACGCGCCGACCGGCGGCGGATATTTGCCGAGCCGCTGCATGATGTCGGGACGATTTACGCCGGCGGCCGCGACCCGGACCAGAACTTCACCGGCGCCTGGCGTCGGCACGAGGCGCTCGACGAGACGCAGTACTTCCGGCCCGCCGGGCTCGGCGATCTCGATGGCGCGCATCGAGCTCGGGATCCGATCCATGATCTATTTCAGGTCCGAGGGCAGACGAGGAGAGGACAGGAGGCGCTCGAACTCTTCCCAGCGTTTCGACGGGTTCTCGGGAGCCCCGCCTCGCGATTCGATGTAGCTTCGCACCATGTCTTTTCCGAGGTTGTAGTTGATCACGTAGCTGCGATACTGGTCGAAGAACCGCACGCGCTGAAGCGCGCGTTCGTGAGACATCAGCGCATAGCGCTCGAGCCACGCGGCCGCCGCCTGGCGGTCGATCTCGCCGTTCAGATATCGGCGCGCGGCTTCATTGCCCGCGTACGACAGCTTGTCCACGAGCGCCTGCACCTCGTAATACTCGGATGCCCGCGAGGCATCGAGGCCCGCCAGCGGGAACAATCGGCTTTGCTCGAACGCGACACGCTCTTTGCCCGGAAACGCGACCTCGATCCCGAAGTTGGCCGTGCCTTCAGCGATCAGCGACTGCGGCGAGAAGAGAGGATAGACGGTGAACTCGATCCACCCGCGATCCCGGACGAGATGGCTCTCGAGAAGTGCGTTGTAGACGTGATGCCCAGGATAGCCTTCGTGACACGCGAGATCGATGGCGCGGTCGATGTAGATCGGTAGATCGGTGTTGACCTGAATCACACTCCGGAAGTTTCCCTGATACCAGTTGTAGCCGCTCCAGGATTTGTTGGTGACGTACTCGACCGTGAAGCGTTCCTCTGCTGGTAGCTGCACGTGAGCGACCGTTCGGGCACGGCAGCCATCGATCGCTGCCTTGAAGACGGTGTCGAGCCGCTCGCGTGGTATGACGAAGCTCTTTCGCCATGCTTCGTAGCGATCGACGAGCGGACCGGTGCCTGGGAACCGCTGCTCGAGCTGATCGAGGATCGCCTTGAAGTCCGATTCCGGATGCGTCGGCGCGACCGCGTCGTACAGCGCGCCCGACTCCTCGTCGAACGAGAGGCGCTGCCCTTCGAGCATTCGCACACGCGCCTGAACGGCGGCGAGCTGTCGATCGAGATACTTCCAGCGGAGCCCGATCAGCTCGTCATCGCCGTTGCCTTGCGCGCTCTTCTGAGGTGGAGACTTCTGAAGATCCTGCCGCAGCCGGGCGGCACGTTCCGCGACCGCCGACAGCGGCAGCTTCGTCGTCTCGGCTTCTTTCTTCCATTCGGGCGGGCCGTAAAACGCGTCGACGTAGTCGTGATCGTGCTGGCCGAGTGCAAGGACGAGGCGCACGTATTGTTGGGCGATCGAGTCCATCGAGCTCCGTCCCGCCGGTGGGCGCGCCGGACGCTGCATCGCCGCCGCCGTGACGAGGGCCACCACCCAGCACGCGATCGTGACGAGGCCGAACGTCGCTCGTCGCACACCTTATCTTGACACCAGATGGCCCGCGAAGGCGATCCGGCGCCCGCCTTGCAGGACATCCCAGGCACATGCGACGGTTCTTCTTTTCGCTTCTTGGCTACTTCCTGACGCCCCCCGGCCTCGTCGTGATGGGAATCCTCGATGCGTCGATGGTGTTCTTCCTGCCGCTTGGAATCGATTTCGTCGTGATCATCATGACGGCGCGGCAGCCCGCTCTGTTCTGGGCGTACGCGCTGCTCGCGACCGTGGGATCAGTGGTCGGCGCCGGACTGACTTACTGGATCGGCCGCAAGATCGGCGAAGTGGGTCTGAAGCGCTTCATCAATCCGAAACGTCTCAGACACATCAAGGCGCGAGTGAACCGTGGCGTGGCGCTTGTCGCGGCGCTTGCGGTCGTCCCTCCTCCGTTTCCGTTCACGCCGTTCGTGCTGACCGCGGGCGCGCTGGGGATGAATCCCTGGGCGTTCCTCTCTTTGCTCGGCGGGTTTCGTGCGCTGCGGTTCGGCGTGGAAGCTTCGCTCGCGTCTCGCTACGGCAGCCGGATCGTACGATGGATGAAAACGCCGACCTTCGAAGCCGTCGTGATCTTCTTTATCGGCATCGCGGTGATTGGAACGGCGATCTCATTGGTCGCGCTCGTGCGTGGATCGAGGGGACGGCGCCGGAAGGCTTTGGCATAGAATCTCACACGCATGCGGACCGTTCCGTTTTTCTTCGACACCTTCCCGAAGAGCCGTCGTCCCGAGTATCCACGCCAGCGAGGAGAGCTTCGAACCAGGGTTCTAATTGTCGGTGGCGGTCTGACGGGCGTTTCCTGCGCGCTGTCGTTCGCGACGGCGGGCGTGCAGGTCACGCTCATCGAAGCGGATCGAATCGGCGCCGATGCGACGGCCGGCAGCGCGGGGCTGTTGCGTCAGGACTTTGACGCGTCGTTCCAAGAGACCGCATCACGATACGGCCTCCGCGCTGCACGCCATCTCTGGCAGGCGATCAGGCGTTCGTCTCTGGACTTCGCTGCGGCAATTCGGCGGCTTGGGATTCGCTGCGATCTGGCGCCGCAGGATCTGCTGCTGTTCACGCGCGACGGCGCCGACGCGGCTCGCCGTCTGACGCGCGAGTATCAGGCGCGCCGCGACGCCGGCCTCGACGTCACGAGGCTCACTGCTGCCGCCTTGAAACGGGACGCGGCCATCGCAGGCGATGCGGCGATTCGAACGCGAGGGGACGCTTTCGATCCGTATCGCGCGTCGGTGGGTCTTGCCTCGGCCGCGGCTGAGCGGGGGGCGGTGATCCACGAGCGTACGCGTGCGAGACGCGTGCGCGCGGGACGAAAAACCGTCCAGGTGAAAACCGAGGCAGGCGTCATTACCGCGGATGCGGTGGTCATTGCCACGGGGGCGCCCATCGAGGACCTTCGTGCGCTTCGCCGTCACTTCGTGGCTCACGAAACGTACGCGGTCGTCACCGAATCGCTACCGGCGGCGGTCAGGCGACAAATGGGCCGTCGCGCCGCCGCGTTGCGCGACACCGATTCGCCGCCGCACCTGCTGCGATGGATGAAAGACGATCGGGTGTTGTTCGCGGGCGCCGATCAACCGCCGACGCCGGCGCGCGCGCGATCGAAAACGTTGATGCAGCGCTCCGGACAGCTGATGTACGAATTGTCCACGCTCTATCCTGCGATCTCAGGTCTGCAGCCTGAGTGGACGTGGAGTCTGACCCATCACACGTCCGTCGACGAACTTCCCCTCGTCGGTCTGCATCGAAACTTCCCTCGGCACCTGTTCGCTCTGGGACACGGCCGTCACGGTGCGGGCGTTGCGTGGCTGGCGGCGCGTGTTCTTGTCCGTGAATTTCTGGGAAATCCCGCCAAGGGGGACGATTTGTTCGGGTTTTCGCGCATCCTCTAGGCCCATCAGTATTTAACCATTCGACCACGGCCACGGTCTAACGACCGGACCGGGGACCAGCGTGCAAGATACTCCCAGGCAGTAAGGCGCCACTATGCCTTGGGGGCTTACCATCGAGCCCGACGGGAGGACCATATGGCCCGGAGCGAACCCATCATCGAGCATCTCCTTCGGCGGGCGGGCTTTGGTGGCTCCGCCGAACGCCTGGAGGCGTACGCGGATCTTGGTTATGCGACCGCGCTCGATCGCCTGATCAATTACGAGCAGATCTACGACGGCGTCGATACGCACATCGGGCAGCCGGGTTATGTGGGAATCACGGCTCGCACCGGATTTGCGCCTTCCACGAACATCGCCGACTCGCGCCAGCGATGGCTCTTCAGGATGATCCATACCGAGCGTCCCCTTCAGGAAAAGATGGCGCTCTTTTGGCACAACCATTTCGCCACGGCCTACAGCAAGATCAACGGGGTCTACGGCCCCATAGAAGCCACGCGGATGCTGGCGGCAAAGCCCTCCGAGGATCCGGGCGGCGTCAGAGGGCAGTTGGAGCTCTTCAGGGCGCACGCGACCGGCAATTTCCGCGATCTCCTCATCGCGGTCGCCAAAGATCCGGCAATCCTCGTGTGGCTCGACGGCCGCACGAACGTCAAAGGCAAGCCCCAGGAAAATTTTGCGCGCGAGCTGATGGAACTGTTCACGATGGGCGTCGGGACATTTCCGGAAGCGGATGTGTACGCCGGAGCGCGGGTGTTCACCGGCTGGAACCTCACGCGAGTCAATGGCGCCGCGACCAACGGCTACTACGCGTTTTTCTACAATTCGCGGGAGCACGAGACGAGCGCCAAAGAGTTCTCGTTCCCGATCTACAAGAACGGCAGCAAGGTCATTCCCGTGCGCTCAGCGACCGACGGGATGCAGGACGGCCTCGATCTGCTCAACGCCGTCGCCGCGCACCCGGCAACGGGGCCGCGCCTGTCGCGAAAGCTGTATCAGTATTTCGTCAACGAAGTGGATCCGCCCGATGCCGGCTTGATCGCCGACATGGCGCGGATCTATTACCAGAACAACTTCGAGATCAAGCCGGTCCTGATTCGGCTGTTCACCTCGTCGCAGTTCGTCGATCCCGCCAATTACTTCAAGCGGTACTCGTGGCCTGCGGAATTCGTCGCGAGAGCGATCAACGAGGTCGGCTGGGCGGGCTTCTCGGTGAACGACGCGCTGAACCCGATGATCACGATGGGCCAGCAGTTGTTCGAGCCGCCGGACGTCGCCGGCTGGGATCTCGGCGAGAGCTGGTTCACCAGCGGTGCGATGCTGGCGCGCATGAACTTCGCCGCGCAGCTCGCCACGAATCAGAAGTTCGCGCTGCGCGACGCGTCACGAGGCGTCGTGCGGTCGCCCGAATCGCTCGTCTCGTGGGCACTGGATAGACTGACGGCGGCGTCGTTCCCGACGGATTCTTACAACGCGCTGATCGACTACGTCCGCGCCGGTGGCAGCTGGACGGGGTCCGACACTCAGCTCTCGATGAAGGCATCGGGGCTTGCGCATCTGATCGTGGGATCGGGCGAATACCAGTTGGTGTAGCCATGCTGACCAGACGCGAATTCATTCGTGACGGTGTTGCGGCGTTCACCTTCAGCTTCGCCGCACCCGCGTTTCTCTCCGATCTCGCGCGTGCGCAGGGCAGCGCGCGGCGCAATCTCGTCGTCCTCTACTTGAGCGGCGGCAACGATGCGTTGAGCATGCTGATCCCGTACACCGACCAGCAGTATTACGCGCGGCGACAGGTGCTCGCGATTCCCGCCGCCCAGGTGCTGCAGATTGGACGCGACAGCGCAGGCAATGCGCTCGGCCTCAACCCGCGCCTGACCGGACTCCGCAGCATCTACGACGCCGGGCGCCTCGCCTTGATCCAGCGGACCGGCTATGAGAATTCGAGCCGCTCGCATTTCCAGGGCACCGACATCTGGTCCACCGCAAATCCCAGGTCGTCGACGGGTCCCGGCTGGCTCGGACGGTATCTCGACACGATCCCTTCGCCCGTCGATCCGTTGATCGGCTGGTCGACGACGCGCGATGTGCCGCACGTGCTGCTGGCGGACCAGGTCGGCATCGCGGCGATCCCGAGCATCTCCGGGTATTCATTTGCGAGCCCGAATCAGAACGTCGGATCCGAACCGCTGTACGCGCGCCAGGCCGCGGTGCGGATCGCCTCGCATGTTCCCGTCGACATGCCGCACCTGTCGTTCGTCAACGCCACCGCGCAGCAGGCGTTCGCGACGCTCGATCGGGTCGCGCAGGTCGGCACGTACCGCCCCGCGGTCACATATCCGCCCAACGGGTTCGGCCAGGCGCTGCAGGCGGTCGCCGGTGCGATGGTCGGCGGGGTCGGGACGCGGATCTTCTTCGTCCAGACCGGCGGCTACGACACGCATTCGGGGCAGAACACGAACCAGGCCAACGGCGCCTACACACAGTTGATGGCGACGCTGAACGACGGGATGCTCGCGTTCTACAACGATCTCGTGAGGCAGGGACTCCTTGGGGACACGATGGTGCTGCAGTTCTCGGAGTTTGGCCGGCGTATCAACGAGAACGCCAGCGCGGGAACCGATCACGGCGCTGCCAGCGTGATGATGGTCATGGGCGGCGGCGTGCGCGGCGGCATCTACGGCACGGCCCCGAATCTCCGTATCGGCTCGGACAACCCCACGCTCGAGAACAGCGGCAACGACGTGCGGTACGAAACCGACTTCCGCTCCGTCTACGCGCGCGTGGTCGATCAATGGCTCGGCGGCGACTCCGTGCAGGTCCTCGGCGCGGACTTCAGAACCGGCGCGCCGCAGTTTGTCTAGCGATTTGGTGATTGGGTGATTGGGTGATTGGGGGATTGGATGATTTGGTGATTTGGTGATCTTGCTTGCGCGGCCTACCGGCCGCGCGTTAAACGGATCCTCGATTACCAAATTACCCGATTACCCGATCACCCAATCACTGAATCACCCAATCACTGAATCACGCAATCACTGAATCACCCAATCACTGAATCACCCAATCACCAAATCACCAAATCCGCTAGTCCATCCCATAGATTCCCCTGAGCGCAATCTCGATCTCCGGGTAGCGGAAGTGAAAGCCCGCGTGCTGGGCGCGCGTCGGGAGGGCGCGCTGGCCGGTGACGAGACTCTCGGCCATCTGGCCGACGGCGATGCGGAGCGCGAACTCGGGTGCGGGGACCAGCGCCGGTCGGCGGATCGCGCGGCCGAGCGCGCGTGAGAGATGCGCGCTGGTCACGGGCTGCGGCGCGGTCGCATTCACCGGTCCGGTGATGTCCGGCGTCTCGATGATCCACCGCACCATCTCGATCCAGTCCAGACGATGGATCCACGAAACAAATTGACGGCCCGAGCCGATGCGGCCGCCAACGAAGAAGCGAAACGGCAGCGCCATTTTCGGGAGCGCGCCGCCCGAGCGCTCCAGCGCGATGCCGGTGCGGAGAAAAACCACGCGCGTGCCGTCGCGTTGAGCGCGCTGCGCTTCGGCTTCCCACTCGACGCAGAGGTCGGCGAGAAACCCGTGGCCCGGCGGCGACCATTCGTTGACGGTCGCGTCGCGCGTGTCACCGTAGTAACCGATCGCACTGCCGCTGATGAGCAGGGGCGGTGGCGCGGACGAGGCGCAAATCGCCGCCGCGAGCGATCGTGTGGGCAGCAGGCGGCTCTCCCGCAGCACCTGCTTCCTCGCCATCGTCCAGCGTGCGCCTGCGACGGACTCGCCGGCGAGGTTGATGACCGCCGACGCGCCGTCGATCACGGCTGGAAGTACCCCGGGGCTGCCGTCCGGCGTCCACCCGACGCGCGTGATGCCGGGCATTCCCGTTCCTGAGTCGTGCTGGCTCTGACCGGCAGCGAGCGATCGCGTGAGCACTCGGACGTCGTGTCCTTCCTCGGCCCACGCCTCGCTGAGAGGACTGCCGAGGAATCCGGTGCCGCCGGCAACCACGATTTTCATCGGTGTGTTGGACGAATGGTCCGCCTGCGAAGTTTGCAGAAGAGGATGAACTATAATGGCGCCTTACGCTCCCCGCAGCCCTTTCTTCCGCGGACGCCCATGAATCATCTGTGTCGCGCCGCGGTCCTCGCGCTGGTGCCCTGTGTGGCGGCCGCGCAGGATCGGGCCATTCCTGTGCCAGCAGCCGTCAAGGCCGAGGGATTGCCCCCAATCCCGCAGTCGATCGCGGACGATCTGAGCAAGTACACGAATTTTCGTGACGCCCAGCTCGTCGCCTGGAATCCGGCGAAGCGCCAAATCCTCATCCAGACGGTGTTTGGCTCCTCCCCGCAAATCCACCTCGTAGAGGGTCCCGGTCGAGCTCGCACGCAACTGACCTTCGCCGAAGGCATCTCGCGACGTGACGCCTGGGCGCGATTCGATCCGGCGGACGGCAACGTTATCGTGTTTCGCCGGGACATCGGCGGCGGCACGGAAGCGAACCAGATTTTTCGGTACGACCTTGCGACCGGTCAGACGACCCTGCTGACAGACGGGAAGTCGCGTTACGGAATCCCGGTATGGTCGCGGCAGGGACAATGGATTGCCTACGACTCGACGGAACGAAATGGCCGCGACCACGATCTCTATGTGATGCAGCCGTCGGATCCGAAGTCCGCGCGGCGCGTGGTCGAGACGCAGGGCACGTGGGAGGTGCTGGACTGGTCGCCTGACGGCGGAGCGCTGCTGGTGGTCGAGTTGATCGGGGACGCAGAGACCTACCTCTGGCGGGTGGACGTCAAGAGCGGCGAGCGCAAGGCATTGACGCCGCGCGAACAGGGTACGGCATTCTGGGATGGCGGGCGATTCAGCGCGGACGGCCGCTCCGTCTATGCCATCAGCGACAAGGGGAGCGACAGGAATCGGCTGTGGCGCGGCGACCACTCCGGCGGCAACTGGAAGCCGTTGACGAAGGACACCGAGTCGGTTGACAGCTTCGACCTCTCGTCGGACGGTCTGATGGTTGCCATCGTGTTCGATCGCGGGAGCGCGAGCGAGCTGCAGGTGCTCGATATCGGAACGATGAAAGCGCGCCCGTTGCCGCCGATTCCGCCTGGCGTCATCACGCGCCTCGCGTGGCGCCCGAATTCGCGGGAGGTCGGTTTTACGTTCGCAAATGTCAAGACGGTCGGGGACGTCTTTTCCATGGACGCGTCGCTGAGCACGCTGACGCGCTGGACGACCAGCGAGGTCAGCGGATTCAATCCGGAAACGCTGTCGCCGCCGGAAGTGATCGAGTGGAAAAGCTTTGATGGGCTGACGATCAGCGGGATTCTGTACCGGCCGCCGGCAAAGTTCAGCGGGCCGCGGCCCGTCATGATTAATATTCATGGCGGTCCGAACACCGAGCGTGCGATGCCGCGCTTTCAGGGCCGGAGCAATTACTTCCTGAACGAGCTCGGGATTGCGATCATCTTCCCGAACGTGCGCGGCTCCCCTGGATTCGGACGCAAGTTCGAGCAGGCGGACAACGCACTGGGGCGGGAAGGCGCGATCAAGGATATCGGTGCGCTGCTCGATTGGATCGATGCGCGCCAGGACCTCGACAAGACGCGCGTGATGCTCACGGGCGCGAGCTACGGCGGCTACCTGAGCCTCGAGGCGGCCATCGTGTACAACGATCGAATCCGGTGCACGTACGAAGCGGCCGGCATGACGAATCTCGTCGCGTTTCTCGAAGAAACGGATCCGTCCCGACAGGCGGAACGGCGGCCCGAGTACGGAGACGAGCGGGATCCGCAGATGCGCGCGTTTCTGATGTCGATTTCGCCGATTTCACGGGCGGCAGAGCTGAAAAAACCGGTGGCGATCATCCACCCGTCGAAAGACATTCGTATTCCGGTGGGGCAGGCGGCGGATTTTGCCAAGGCCGTGCGCGCGAACGGCACGCCGACCTGGTACATCGAGTACACGGATTTGGGTCACGACAATTTTCCCGGCCAGTACAACAACTTCAACTTCTACTGCTGGGTCCTCGTCGTGAAAACATACCTGTTGAATTGAGTGCGATTCGTTTCACAGG
>Ga0114129_10016090_pt1 | contig 10640 bp, 7 predicted proteins | sample RhiMetdeltSRZDD1_FD_80071 | JGI IMG/M metagenome (GOLD analysis project Ga0114129, IMG submission 80071) | Populus rhizosphere microbial communities from Tennessee, USA - Rhizosphere MetaG P. deltoides SRZDD1 (version 2) (version 2) | ecosystem: Host-associated > Plants > Roots > Rhizosphere >... | reverse complement strand
TGCACGGGAGCGGCGACTTACCCGTCTCGTAGTACTTCGCGACGAGCGCCTGGTAGCGGTCCTCGAGGAATTTCACGGGGTGCAGGCTCGCGCCGTTCTGCTTCCGGTGATCCTCGATGGCGCGCAGGATCTCGGCGTGATGCTGCTCGACCGGATAGCCGACGTTGTCGAAGTAATGCCCCGACTCGTGGCCGACGTTCAGATGGAGCTCGGATCGCCGGAAGTCCGGGATCGCCTGACGAATCGCCGCGAGCGTGTCGTCGACGCGCGTGGCGTTCTTCGCCATCAGCGTCATGCCGATCACCGTCTGGAAGTTCGACCGCTTGATGCCGCGGAGCCGCTTGAACGTCTCGATCGCGCGATCGAAGCTGCCCGGGAGCCCGCGCATCTCTTCGTGGACCGCTTTGGGACCGTCGAGCGAGATGGTCACCATCAGCCGGCCCACGCCGCGCGCGAGCGTCCGCTCGACGAGCGACACGGTCTTGTCGCCGAACCAGCCCGTCGTGGGAAAATTCAGCAGGAAGAGCGACCGGCAGTTCGTCTGAATCGCGGCGACGAGATCGTCGAGGTCGCGGCGCATGAACAACTCGCCGCCGGTCAGATGCACCCACTTGAACTGCGACCACCGATCGAAGAAGAGACCGACTTCGTCGGGCGTCATCTCGTTCACGCTCTTCTTCTGCCAGATGTTGCACATCTCGCAGCGGAAGTTGCAGTGGTACGTCGCGACGAAGGTGACCTTGTACGGCAGCTCGGGTGAGCGTACATTCGCGCCCAGAATCGCGCTCGCGAGGCCCAGTCGGCGGCTCAGCATCGGTGGTGTTCGTCGAACCTTCGTATTATACTCCTTGGATTACCGACGCTCAGCCGATCCAGCCAGCAGCGCCGCTTCCCGATGCGCGTGTGACCGTAGTCATCCCGACCAAGGATGAAGAAGGGCTGATCGGCGAGATCATCGAGGCGGTCCGGCCGCACGCCGACGACATCCTGGTCGTCGACGGCCACTCGACGGATCGCACGCGCGAGATCGCGCAGGCGGGCGGCGCGCGCGTGATCCTCGACAACGGCCGCGGCAAGGGCGAGGCGCTGCGGCTCTCGCTCGCGCAGGCGACGACCGGGATCGTCGTCTTCATCGACGCGGACGGCTCGCACGAACCCCGCGACATTCCGAAGCTCGTCGCGCCCATTCGCGCGGGCACGGCCGATCTCGTCATCGGATCGCGCGGCAAGGGCGGCAGCGACGAGCTGCACGGCACGCTCGAGCAGTTCATCCGCTACGTCGGCTCGCAGCTCATCATGCTCGCGATCAATTACCGCTGGAACGTGCGGCTCACCGACAGCCAGAACGGGTTCCGCGCAATCCGCCGCGACGTCGGCGTACGGCTCGGGCTGACGTCGAACCTGACGACGATCGAGCAGGAAATGCTGATGAAGGCGCTCAAGCAGGGCTACCGCGTCGACGAGATCGCGAGCCACGAGTACGAGCGGCGCTGGGGTACCTCGAAGGTCGTCGTGTGGAAGCTGTGGTTCGCGTACGTATGGTCGTTCCTGCGCAACCTGATCTGAGCACGAGGCTGGATCTGACGCGGCGGCAGGCGATCGCCTGGGTCGCCGCGGCCACCGCCCTCGGGGCTGCGCTTCGCTTCTACGGCCTCGCCTGGGGCGCGCCCTACTTTCACTTCCATATCGACGAGCACGTCGTCTTCTCGTACGCGAACGCGCTGTCGAAGAGCGCGAAGCTCGCGGCTGACTCGTCGAAGTTCTTCATGTACTCGCCGTTCCCGATGTACGTCCTCAACGGGCTCGTCGAGATCTACGAGGTGCTGTTCCACCGGCTCGACCTGACCAACCCGCGGCACGAGGTCGTCTACATGGTGCTCGGGCGCGCGATCTCCGCGACGCTCGGCACGGCGACGATTCCTCTCGTCTACCTCGTGGCCCGACGCGTGTCCGGCCGGCTGGCCGGCGTGCTGGCGGCGTTCCTCCTCGCCGTCAGTGTCATCCATCTCCGGGAGTCGCACTTCTTCAGCCTCGACGTCAGCATGACGTTCTTCACGATCGTCGGGCTGTACTTCCTGATGCGGATCGTCGAGCGGCCCGAGCCGCGATCCGAAGCCGGCGCGGCCCTGGCGCTCGGGCTCGGCGTGGCGTCGAAGTACTCGGCTGCGTTCCTGGCGCCGATGATCGGCCTCGCCGAGCTCCTGTCGCCGAACGGCCCGCGAGTGCTGTTTCCCGTCGACGTGCGCGCGTGGATCCGCACCGCCGCTCGAACGATCCTCGTCGTCGCCGCCGGCATTGCCGTGTTTCTCGCGCTCGACTGGATGGTCATCAAGTACTACGCGAAGTTTCGCAGCGACCTCAGAGTGTGGGTGATCGAGCCGCTCAGCGGCGCGACGAAGCCGGAATGGATCGCGCAGTTCGCCGACGTCAACGCCGTGCCGTACTGGTTCACGAACCTGTTGTGGTGGGGACTCGGCCCGTTCCTAGAAATCTGGGCGATTGCCGGCGTCGTCTGGCTCCTGGTCCGGCGCGATCGCGTCGCGATCGTCGCGGCGCTCTTCCCCATCGTGTACGGCCTGTCGGCCGGCAAGACCGCCACGATCGCGCCGTTCATCCGCTACACGGTCCCGCTCGCGCCGCCGCTCGCCATCACGGCCGCCGCGCTGAGCGCGGATCTCATCAGGCGACCGCGCTGGAGAATCGCCGGCATCGCAGCGACCGCCATCGTCGTCGTCACGACGACAGCGTGGGCGCTCGCTTATATAAATGTGTACCGTCAGCCCGACAGCCGGCTCGTCGCCTCACAGTGGCTGCTCGACAACGTGCCGGCAGGCTCGAAAGTCCTCATCGAACCGTCGCACAACACGCCGCCGATGGGCTCGTATCTGACCGCCGTGGACTTCAACAAGAACTACGTGCTGTTCTATCCGGCCACCGACAACGGCCAGCCGCGCGTCGATTACTATCAGCTGTTCGCGTTCGACACCTATCGCAGCCTGTACAACCGCGGGGTCACCGATGACTGGCGGCGCGACTACATTCGCCGGCGGCTGGCGCTCGCGGATTGGATCGTGATGGACGACACGTTCCTGCAGCAGTACCAGCACCTGCCGGTGCCGGATCACGCGGTCGTCAAGCAGTACTATGAGGATCTGTTCGCAGAGCGCCTCGGCTTCAGGCAGGTGAAAACCTTCAAGGTGTATCCTTCGCTCTTCGGCCGGACGATCAACGACGATGGCGCGGAGCTGACGTTCCGATCGTTCGACCACCCGCGCGTGTTCATCTTCAAGCGTCAATGACGGCGCTCGTCACCGGCGCCACCGGATTCATCGGCCGGCGGCTGATGCGCCGGTTGGCCAGGGACGGGGCCGGCAGCGTCATCTGCCTGGTGAAGGCGCCGGCGAACCGACTCGAGGCCGACGCGCTCGCCGCGTTCCGCGCGCAGGGCCTGCGCCTCATCGAAGGCGATCTGCTGCGATCGCCGGTTGCCGCCGAGCCACCGCCGGAGGTCGACGTCGTCTTTCATCTGGCGGCCAACATCGATACCGACGCCGCCGAGCGCGATCTGCGCGTGAACCACGAGGGCGTCTCGCGTCTCCTCGACTGGCTTCGGCCGCGGTCGCCCAACCTTCGCATGCTGTACGCGAGCTCGGTGGCCGTCCACGATCGCGATCGACACCCCGACGGTCCCATTCGCGAAGACAGCCCGTTCGTTCCGCGGACCGCGTACGGCCGCACCAAGCTCGAGGGCGAAGCGATCATCCGCGAGCGGTCGTCGCGCGACGGGTTCTCCTGGACGATCCTGCGCCTGCCGACGGTCTACGGGCCCGGACAGAAAGCCGACGGCCTCTTCGACAGGATGATGGCGATGGCCAGAACGGGCGCGCTGCTCGGCCGCATCGACTGGCCCGGCAGGTCGAGCATCATCCATGTCGACGATGCGGCGGAGGTGATGATCGAGCTGGCCGCGAGGCGTGAAACCGCCGGCGAGATCTACTGCGTCGCCAGCGACGAGTCGCTCACCGTCGGCGAGATCGCGCGGTGCGTTGGCGAAGCGGTGGGACGGCCGGTGCGACCTCTCCGCATCCCGGCGCCGGTTCTCGCGCTGGCTCGCCGTGCCGTGTGGAGCCGGACGCTTCGCGTGAGCCTGCCGCGGTCGGCGCAGCTGCCGTTCTGGCGATTGAGCCTGATCGTCTCCGACGGGTTCTGGTTCGATACGGCGAAGCTTCGGCGCGTGTACCGAAAGCCGATTCGGAATCTGCGAGAGGGCCTGCGCGACACGATTGAGTAGCCGTGGGCGCCGAAGCGCGGAGCGCGAAGGCGGCTCAGCGCGGCCGCACGGTGATGCCCGACAGCGCCTTGCGCTCTTCGGGCTTGAGCGAGTCGACGAACGCGCCCGACCGCAGCTCGAATCCGGCCTCGGTGTGGAACGTCCAGCCGGCCGCCCCGCCGTCGTGCGCGGCGAACATCGCGCGGCGATAGGCGTCCGCTGGGGGCGAGCCGTGCTCGTCCGCGCGGCGCTCCTCGCTCAGCAGAATCGGCAGCGGCCGCCCGATGCGCGACAGCGCCTCGCGCACGACCTTGATGCGAGGACCCGTCGCCGCCGCCCAGTCGTCCGTGCGCGGGAAATGCGGCGCCACGACGTCCACGCCGACCGAGCCGGCATCGCTGCCAGCCTCTTCGCGCAGGTTCTTCGCCTGCTCGTCCCCAACGCGGCTCTCGTCCGTGACGACGTGCGCCGCCGTGCTCGAGATCGTGACGAGGCGCGCGGGATCGATCGCCTTGACCGCATCGCGCAGCGTTCGCGCCGCCGCGTGCGACAGCGGACCGTCGCCGTGATCGTGCTCGTTGTACAGATCGAACAGGACCCGCCGGCGGTCCTTCAGCGCCGTAGTCATCTCGCGGACCGCGCGCAGCCGCGCCGCCTCCGACGCGAACACGGCGTACGGCTGGTTCGGCAGCTGCCCCGGCCGCAGCAGCACGAGCTCGAGGACCATGCCGCGCGCGTCGAGGCGCTCGACCAGCGCGTGCAGCCGCGCTCGACCCTGTGCCGTGAGCGCGCCGTCGGCCTGATAGATCGGCTCGTGCCAGTGCGCCCAGACGCGAACCGTGTTGATCCCCCAGCCCTTCAGCGTGTCGAGATCGCGGTCGCTTGGCGGCGCCGATCCGAGCGCATCGAAGAGACTGACGCCGAGGAGAAATGTCGCCTGGCCGTCGAGGAGGATGGAGGTTCCGGAAACGGAAAGACCCGCCGCGGCGACACGCCGAAGCGCGAAGCGCGAAGGCGGCTCCGCTAAAAGCCGCGCGCTGCACAGCGCACAGAGAATTATCGCGAGGAGATGATGCGCCCTGGGACGCTGCCCCTGACGGCGTTGGTCGTCGTGCTCCCGCCTTTGAACGTGCTGTCGCACAGTAACCAGTCCCAGTTCTCGTACACCGCCGTGAGCGTGCAGATGCCGGTCACGGTCTCCCAGACGTTGCCTGCCTTCCGAATGTCCTGGAACGTGCAGGTCCCAACCATTGTCCCGAACGTCTTCTCCGGGTTCAAGCTGATCGAGACGACGGTAAAGGTGCCCGACAGAATCTGGAAGAGACGGCGGTTGTCAGCGACGTTGTCGCGCTCGTCGGCTTTGCCGGGACAGCTGTCGCTGAAATCCTGCACCGCCTGATCCGGGCTGACCGAGTAATCGGCGAACAGCCGCGTCAGGAAGCGCTCACCCTTCTCGCGGATCGTTCTGTACGAGTCGTTGTAATGCGCCTGGACCGACGCGGCCACCTGACGCTGCCTCGGCTCCGCGTCCGGAACGGTCTTCGTGACCGTGACCGTCAGCGTGTAGAGGTCCGGCGTCCGCTGTCCGTGCGGCGCGCGCCACTCGACCTGCCGTCCGCCGCCGATGAAGAGCCCGTTCACCGGCGACGATGTCCACGCGTACGACATCTGCTCCGGCGACATCTCCTGATCTTTCACGGTCGCGACGAGCGCGATCGTCTCGTCGGCCTCGATGCGCGGGCCGCTGCCTGCGAGTGTCACGACGGGCGGCGTGTTCGGTCGCGGCGTGGGTGTGGGCGTTGGAGTCGGCGTCGGCGTGGGGGTTGGCGTTGGCGTGGGGGTTGGCGTCGGAGGGGGAGTGGGAGTTGGTGTCGGGGTCGGCGGGACGGTAGGCGGCGGCGACGGCCGCGTCGGCGCGGGTCCGCCGCAGCCGCCGACTGCCAGCGCGAGCAGGATCGCAACGGCTGCCGTGAACGACGCTCGTCCCGCCACTACCGATCCGAAATGATCCGGCCCGGCACCCGTCCGCGCATTGACGAAGGCAGCACCGTCGTGCCCGTTCCGCGGAACGTGCTGTCGCACAGCCACCACCGCCAGTCCTCGTACACTGTCGTCAGCGTGCAGACGCCGGTGACGCTCTCCTTCTTGCCGAAGTTCGGAAACGCCGGGTTCTTGACGATGTCGACGAACGCGCAGGTGCCCTTCATGGTGCCCGCGGTGAACGCGGTGTTGAACGTGATCGCGAGATCGGTGAACGTGCCCGACAGGATCTGGAAATTCACGCGGTTCTCGGCGACGTCGCTCTGCTCGGCGAACTTGCCGGGGCAGCTGTTGCTGAAGTCCTGGACCGCGTCCTTCGGCGACACCGAGAAATTGGGAAACAGCTGCTCCAGATAGCGCTTCCCCATGTCGGTGACTTCCCGCCACGAATCGTTGTAGTGAATCAGCGTGCTCGCCCTGACGACATGCTGTTTCGGCTGGCCGTTCTCCGTGAAGTTCTCCGTCACCGTCACGGTGATCGTGTAGGTGCCGGGCGTCGGCCGAAGGTGCGGCGACTTCCACGTGACCAGCCGGCCCGTGCCGGAGAACGCGCCAGCGTCGGGCGTCGCGGACCACTGGTACGTCATCTGATCCGGCGGCGTCTCGGCGTCCGAGACAACCGCCGTCAGGTTCACCGACAGATCCGCTTCGACCCGCGAGCTGTTGCTGACCAGATTCACGACCGGCGGCGTGTTCGGCCGCGGAGTGGGCGTTGGCGTCGGAGTGGGCGTTGGTGTCGGGGTCGGCGTGGGGGTCGGCGTGGGCGTTGGTGTCGGCGTCGGGGTCGGCGTGGGAGTTGGCGTCGGCGTCGGAATTGTCGTCGTGGTCGTCGTCGGCGACGTCGAGTTGCTGCAGCGGGTCGACACCATCGCGGCGGCGACGACACACCCGACCGCAAGGCTCCGCCGAAAGAATCTATAAACGGTACGCATGCTGGTCTCGAACAGGAGCGCTTGATTATACACGAGTTATCGCAACGTCTCGACCGACGTAGGACGCGGGGTCTCGAGCCGCGACACGAGGACAGTATAGAAGGCCTGCGCGATCTGGCGATGGCCGTCGGGCGTTCTCGGATGCAGCCCGTCGAAGTCGATGAACGGATCCGGCGATCCCGCAAACGCCGCGTTGTAGACGTCGACCAGGATGGCGCCCTCGGCCGTCGCCATCGTGCGAATCGACTCGTTCGCCGACGGCACGAGGCGCGCACCGCGCGCGCGGAACCCGCCGACGCGCTGCGGCGGCACCGTCGCCAGGAACACGGCGATGCCGCGCCGCCGCGCCTCCTGGACCATGCTGCGCAATCCCTGCACCGCGACGCTGATCGTGCCGGGATCGCTGTCGTTCAGATCGTTCGACCCTTCCATCAGCAGCAGCACCTGAGGCGTGTCCTGCGTCAGCGTCGCCTGGAAGCGGACCATCGCATCAGCCGCTCGCTCGCCGCCGCACCCGCGGTTGTGCACGGCGATGGTCGATGCCTGCGTCGTGTAGCGCTCCGTCAACAGCGTCTGCAGCACGTTCGGGTACGCCGTCGCTCGATAGCTCGCCGGCGGTGAGCAGGGCTGCACGTCGAGCGGCGCGAGGACACCGGAGGCATCCTTCCCTTCCGTGATGCTGTCGCCGAAGGCGGTGAAGCGGGTCAGCGTCAGCGTCGCCGGCGCCGGCGGCCGCACGGTCGCGACGAAACTGCACGACGCGGTGCGCTGCTGGGCGTCGGTTGCGGCGCACGCGATCGTCGTGGCGCCGACCGGAAGCCGCGATCCGCTGGCCGGCGTGCAGACCGTCGACACCGGCGGCGCGCCTCCGGTCACCGTCGGCGCCGGAAAGATGACGGCGACCGGCTGGCCGTCAGGCGACGTGACGGTCACGGGGACCGGACAGACGATCGCCGGCGCCGGCGGAATCGTCGTCGTGCTCGTGGACGACGAGGTGGTTGTCGACGAGGAAGTGGATGTCGAAGACGTGGACGTGCTCGTTGTGGTCGATGTCGTCGTGCTCGTGCTTGTCGTGCTGGTGCTTGTCGTGCTGGTGCTCGTGGTCGTGCTGGTGCTGGTGCTGGTGCTCGTCGTCGTGGTGGTGGTGGTCGTCGTGGTGGACGGCGAGGGTCCCGACACCGACTCGGTACAGGCGGCGGTGAACGCGCCCGCAAGAGCGAGCACCAGCGCCGGCCACCACGGGGATCTACAGGTCACGCGCGCAGCGCACATGGTACCATGCGCGCGTAAATGCCCCACAAGCCGCTGTCCTTCTCGGCGCTGGGTGCTGTCTGTCTTGCGGCGCTCACGCTATGGATATCGGCTGGAACGCTGACGGTCGCCACCGCCGACACGGCGTCGGCGCGCTACGGCCTGCTGCCGTCGCCGGGCTGGCTCGCGCTCGCGGGCATCGGCGCGCTGATCCTTGCGCTCGCCGCTCGACCGACGCCGCGTGCGGGCGCGATCCTGGCGACGTCGGCGCTCGTGCTCCTGCCCTGGATGCCGATGCCGATCCCGACTGCGGCGTTGGTCTGGACGGGGCACCTGCGGCTCTGGCTCTGGCTGACGATCGTGATCGTGCTCGTGTGGCCGCCGGCGGTCCGAGCCGCCGGAGCGCTCGCGATCGCACGCGATCCCCGGCGCGCACCGTGGCTCGCCGCGGCGGTCACGGCGCTCGTCGCGTTGATCGCGGCGAGGCAGGTGTACCCGCGGTTGCCCGGCGGCGATGAGCCGCACTATCTCGTCATCGCGCAAAGCCTGCTGATCGATCACGATCTCAAGATCGAGAACAACCATCGGCGCGGCGACTACCGCGCGTACTTTCGCGGCGATCTGAAGCCGGACTATCTGCGGCGCGGAGCGGACGGCGAGATCTACTCGATCCACGCGCCTGGTCTGCCGGCGCTCGTCGCGCCCGCGTTCGCGCTGTTCGGCTATCCCGGCGTGATGGTCGCGCTCACGTTCTTCACTGCGTGCGGCGCGGCGTTCGCGTGGACGGCGGCGTGGCGCGTGACGAACGACCTCGCGGCGTCGTGGTTCGCGTGGGCCGTCGTGGCGCTGACCGTGCCGTTCTTCTTCCAGACGTTCGTCGTGTTCCCGGACGGTCCGGGCGCGGCGCTCGTGATGGCTGCCGTGGCGACGGCGCTGCTGGGCGCTGCCGCGTCGGAGCCGCTGCTCGCCGCGACCGGCGTCGGGCTGGCGCTCCTGCCCTGGCTCCACACGCGCTTCGCGATCCTGGCCGCGATTGCCGGCGCCATCGTCGCGGCGCGTCAAATCGGATCGGATCGGATCGTCCGCAGAGTCGCGATACTCTTTGCGGCGCCGGGGGTCAGCGCGATTGCGTGGTTCGCGTTCTTCTCGTCGATTTACGGTACGCCGAACCCGGCCGCGCCATACGGCGGCTACACCCAGACGAGCGCCGCCAATCTGCCGCGCGGGATCGCCGGACTGTTGTTCGATCAGCAGTTCGGCATCCTGCCGAACGCGCCGGCCTACGCGTGCGCCGCGCTCGGGTTCGCCCCGCTCGCGCGGCGGTCGCCGCGGATCGTCGTCGAGCTGCTCCTGCTGATCGTGCCCTACACGCTGGCCGTCGCGGCTTACCAGATGTGGTGGGCGGGCTTCAGCTCGCCTGCACGGTTCGCCGTACCCGTGCTGCTGACGCTGTCGATTCCGGCCGCGGCCTGGTTCGCGTCGGCGGACCGTCCGGCCCGCACCTTCGGCCTGCTCGCGCTGCTTTTCAGCGTGCTGATCACGGGCGCGCTCTTCGCGGTCGATCGCGGCGCGCTGCTGTACAACACACGCGAGGCCGCGGCGGCGCGATGGCTGCTGTGGCTGTCGCCGGTCGTGAACGTCGCGACCGGCGTGCCCAGTTTGTTTCAGAACACGCCGCGCGTTGCGGTCTGGCAGGCGGTCGTGTGGATCCTGGCCGCGGCGGCGACCGCCTGGATCGCGCAGCGCGCCGAGCGTCGTGGCGCCACGAGCGCCGGGCTCGTGTCGATCATCGTCGTCACCGCAGCAGTGGGGGCGATGGCCGCGCTGACGATCGTGTGGCGCAGCAACGGCGCGCGGCCGACGACGCCCGCGTCGGGCGCGCTGGCGCTTTTGCGGCAATACGATCCCCAGCGAGCGCAGCTCGCGGTCGGGTACGCGCCGCTGCGGCGTCTGCCGAACGCCGCCCTGCCGGCGATGCTCCCGCTGGCCGACGTGCAGGCTGCCAGCGTGCCCGCGAATCAACCGCTCGCGGCGATCGCCCGGCCGCCTGCGGGGGACTATGAGTTCGCCGCGTCTCTCGCGGGCGCCGGCGCCGGCCGGATCGGGGCGACCGTGGATCGCGAGTTCGGTCCTCTCTGGAGCTGGGA
>Ga0114129_10016089_pt1 | contig 10640 bp, 9 predicted proteins | sample RhiMetdeltSRZDD1_FD_80071 | JGI IMG/M metagenome (GOLD analysis project Ga0114129, IMG submission 80071) | Populus rhizosphere microbial communities from Tennessee, USA - Rhizosphere MetaG P. deltoides SRZDD1 (version 2) (version 2) | ecosystem: Host-associated > Plants > Roots > Rhizosphere >... | reverse complement strand
CTGGGCCGCGAACGCACGCACGGACAAGTGACGCTGCAGCCGCAGCCCCCGGATGTGCTCGCCAATGATCTGCGGCTCGACCGATTTCAACCTGACGTGTCCTTCTTCCGAGCTGTCCATGCGAGACGCCGGCATTCTAGTCCAGGCCGCAACGCTCGGGCGCTTTCGATTCGGGAGGTCCGACGTTCAGTCCAACTGAACGTTCACTGAATTTAAGCCTTTTATTATCAGTCTCTTGACTGGGCAGATCCGAGTGACCTACACTGGGCATCACGGAGCTTTGCAACGCTCGCGACTTACGGGAGCGCTTACTGGACTTGATCGGCATCGGCCAACGACGCTTCAACTCCTACACCACAACCTCCAGAGAAACCTGTCGGCCGACAACGGCGGCAGCGAGCGTGGCGCGTTCCACGTCTTCGTGGATCTCGAAGGCGTGACGGCTCGCGATCTCCTCTACTTCGTCACCGAAGAGCCTCGATCCGGGCTGTTCAAGTGTTCACTATTGATCAACGTCGGTCGGCCCCCCAGGGAGGTTTGAATGGTTGTTCGCGTGTGTCGCGTGCCGTTGACGGCCGCGGTGTTGTGCGGCGCAGGCCTGCTTGCCTGCGGCGGCGGGACTGGCGCCTTCTCGCCGAGCGCGCCGCCGACTCCGACGCCCACGCCCGCGCCCGCTCCCACGCCGACCCCGGTCGCGAGCTTCGTCTGCCCGCTACCCCCAAGCGCCAACCTGCCCGACTATTGCCCGAAGCTCAAGGCGAAGATGGGCGACTACGTCAGTGTCGCGCTCGACAGGGTGCTGGCAACGCGGCCTGAGCTCTTCAACTTCAACGACATGGCGGGCCCCAACCCCAAGGTGCTGGATCGCGAGGAGTACCACGAGGCGGTGAAGCTCGAGCTCGAGAAACAGGGCATTTGCACGATCGTCCAGAAGGAAGAGATCGCGATCAAGAACACCAACGAGTACAACGAGCAGTGGAACATCTGGACGTCGGGAGGCTACGTGATGCGCAAGTACGTCACGACCTGCCTACCGGCGTGGTGGTGAATCGAAAGCGCTTCGCTCTCAATCTAAGGTATTGCAATTTATGACGTTGACCGCTGCCGAGATGAAGCCTAGTATCGCAAGCTGTCTCTCGACGGGGATGGGCAAGTCGATGCTCGTGCCGTCACGTCCGGGTGCACCCGTCGGCTGTTGAGTCGGTCGGTCGGCCCCAGGAAGAAGAAGGATCGTCATTGTCATCATTGTCATCATCGCCATTGAGTAGCCGTCGCCTCGCTTTTTCAGCCATCGCGGCTCTCGCCGCCGGCATCGGGTCTCTCAGCGTTTCGTGCGGCGGAGGCGGCGGCTCGCCGTCGGGCTCGACGCCTCCCGTCACGATTGCGCCGCAGCCGACACCGACGCCCACACCATCCTTCGCCGCCAGCTGCCCGCTCGGACCCGGCGACCTCAACGCCGAGTGCGCCAGGACGTCGCCGAAGCTGCAGGGGGCCCTGCTTGAAGCCATGGATCTGCTCGTGCAGCAGCAGCCACTGCTCTTCGACATGACCGATCAGTCCGGGGTTGGAACCGGCCAGTTCCGGGTGGTCGACAAGGAGGGCTTCCTGAACGGCCTCGTCGCCAACCTGCTCGCCGCGGGGTATTGCGCCGAGCGCGACCCGGACGATGGCGCCTACGAGCGGATCCTGGTGAAGAACGAGAATGGCTTCTCCGAGAACTTCGACGTCCTGGCGAGCAGCGGCCACATGCGGCGCGGCAGCGGCAACTACTTCGAGACCTGCACGCCGGCAAACTTCCCCGTGCCCCGGGGCGGTCTGCCACCCCCGGGCAGCGGCTGCGGCTATCCGTACCCGCCGCCGGTCGTCAAGATGAACTGCAAGCTGCACCTTTACGGATCGGACGTTTACACGCTCGACTCGACGGCGCTCGTCGGCGACCTGGCCTACTGCGCGCAGGTCGGGTTCACGGACGGCCGCTCACTTTGCCCGGTGCGGCGCGAGGACAGCCCGGAGCGGATACCGTGCGAGACCTGGCGGGTGGGCAACGCCAAGGACACCGGCCGTCCGGGGCCCACCTGGACCGTCGGCGGCCAGTACTGCACCGGCCCCGAGAGCGGCTGCGCGAACCATCCCACGAACCAATACGCCCTGCTCGTCTACAAGGCCGGCTTTTACCAGGTCTGCGCGAACCAAGGGGCCTGCTGCACGGTCGTGGTGGAAAAGTGACGCGGAGACTTCCGGTCGCGCTCGCAGTGTTCGCGCTCGGAGCGCTCGCCGCGTGTGGGGGCGGCTCCGGATCCAACCCCACACCGATCGCGACGCCGACCCCGGTGCCGATTCCCACTCCCTCACCGACCCCGATTCTCCCGGGCGGCCTCGTCTGCAATCCCACGCCGCCGCCGCTCTACGGCCTCAAAGTCAAGGTGCTCTTCGACAACGGCCAGCGCAAGACGCTCGACTCCCGCCCGCAGGTGATCAACGTAGGCGACTACTGCGAGAGGGCCGGCTTCGCTGCGACCTCCTTGTTCTGCTTCACGCGCCAGGAGACTGATCCCCAGGCCACGGCCTGCGACTACATGGCCGTGGGAAAGTCCCCCGAGACGGGCCGCTGGGGACCCACGTGGTCCTACAACGACAAGGCCTGTACCGCTGCGCCGGGTGAGAACGGCTGCACCAACCACCCGGACAACCAGTTCCTGGTCACCACGCGCGGCGACGGCGTCTACGAGGCCTGCGTGGCGCCCGACATCCCGCTCTCGACAGACCCCGACAAGCCCGGGTCGCGCTGCGGCCGCTGCACGATCTCCGGCGGCAGGGGTTGCTAAGAGCCGACTAAGCCGAAGACGGGCCGAGCCGACGGACGGCCTTTCTGAGGCACGACGAAGCTCTTCTCTCAGGTACGGCTCTCTCAGGTACGGCGAAGTTCCTCTCTCGCCGCAATGAGCCTTGGCAGTGCGCTAGGCCATTGACATTTTCAGTTTTAATGACGCATCATTAGGATGAAGATGCTCATGTATTAATTGAAGCTGTAGGAGACAAGAATGCCCGGAAGGCTCGCGTTTTCGATCGTCTGCGCGGCTACAGGCCTGGCGCTCACCTCGTGTGGATCGGAGCCGGCGACTCCCACTCCCGTGCGGCCGCCGGTCGTGGTCGTGGGGGTCCCCACTCCGGCCCCGACGCCAACTCCCTCGAATTCAGCCACCTTGCCAAGCGGGATGGTCTGCGGCGCACCGACGCCCCCGCCCCTGCTGCGCATGCACGTCAAGGTCCACACGCAAAACGACAACCGCACCATACTCGACTCGAAGCCGGTCGTCGTCAGCGTCGACGGCTACTGTGACAAGGTCGGCTTCGGCGACTGGAAGTTCTGCGACACGCGACCCGAGGGGCACCCCGAGCGAGTGGCCTGCGACTACCTCGTGACGGGCAAGGCGGAAGACACCGCCCGCTGGGGGCCGACCTGGTTCTTCGGCAACGACCTCTGCTCCTTCTTCCCCGATAGCTGCGCGAATCACTCGGACAACCAGTTCCTGGCGGTGGGCAGGGCGAAGGGAGTCTACGAGGCGTGCGCGAGCGAGGACTGGCCCGTGGCGGCGGAAGGCTCGCGCTGCGGCACGTTGGAGCTGAAGTAGCGCGCGACCAAGCGCTAGTTGACGGTGTAGCTTCGCCCGCCTAACCTGCGCTGCCGTGGTGTCCACCCCAGCGCGAATCGACCCGGCACAGCCTGAAACACCGGCCGACCTCGCGTCGGGTGACCCGCCGTCGAGGCACCCCAGCATTCGGGGCGCCCCCTGGCAGCGGCGGCTTCGCGACGCCGTGACGGGAGCGCTCATCGGCCTCGGAGCCGCGGGTCTCGTGGCCCCGCGACTGGACCCGCAGGGCGCCATCGCAGGCTACTGTCTCGCCGCCTGCATCGGAGCGGCAGCGGCGCTCCGTCTGCCGTCCTGGCCGGCGCTCGCGCACCCATGGCTCGCAGCATGCAGCGCCGCAGCGGGGTTGGCCATGCTGCGCTTCCCCGAGCCGGTGTTCTTCCTGCTCGTTCCCCTGATCGCGGCCGCGTTGGCTGGCCCTTGGGGCCGCCGGCAGCCGAGCGACCCGGATCGCGTCCCCGCCTGGGCCGCGCCGGTCCTTTTCGCCATGGCGGCTTCCGTATTCTTTCTGCAGTCGGCCAACCGGCATTGGCAGTTCGCAAGCGGCTCCAAGGACCTCGGCCTCTACGTCCAGCAGCTCTGGCTGCTCGCCCACGGCCACCAGCCCTTCAACACGGTCATGGGGATGCACATGCTGGCCGACCACATGGACTTCATCGACCTCCTGGTGGCTCCGGTCTTCCACCTGGGGCGGGGTCCCGAGATGCTGCTCCTGGCGCAGTCGTTGGTCGTGGCCTCGGCGGTCTTCCCCCTTTTCGCATTGGGCAAGCGCCTCGTGGGCGCCCGAGCAGGCCTGGCGGTGGCGGCGGCGTACGTTCTCGCCCCCGACGTCCACATGGGAGTGATGTTTGATTACAGCCCGTGCACGCTCGGCTCGTCGCTCCTGCTCTGGGCTGCCTACGCGATTGTCGCGCGTGGACCCGTCGCAGCGGTTGTGTGCACCCTCCTCGCCTGCTCCGCCAGGGAGAATTTCACGCTCTACGTCGCCATGCTCGGCTTGTGCCTGCCCCTGCTGAGGCTTGTCTCCTGGCGGCGCGGGGTGGCCGTTGCGGCTCTCGCCCTGTCGATCTTCGCCTTAGAGATGCAAGTGATCTTTCCCATGTTCAGAGCAGGGGGCTTCCGGCACTGGGAGTACGAAGAGCTCGGCGAGACCCCCGGCGAGATCGCCACTTCCGCCATGCTCCGTCCCGACCGCACGGCCCGGCTGCTCGTCGACCACGCTGAGAAGCGGCGCTCGCTGCTCCTGCCGCTGCTGGATACGGGCTACGTCGGACTGGCCCAGCCGACCTCCCTGCTGCTGCTGCTGCCGAACTGGGCCGAACGCTTCTTGTCGACGCACCGAACGCGGTGGTGGGGCTACTACTACGGGATGCCGGCTGTCGCGATGGCCTGCCTCGGCCTGCTCGCCGGTTGGCGGCGCATGCAGGATGCCGGAAAGGCCGACCCGCGCCTGCCCGCCTACGTGTTGGGCTCAGCGCTCCTCGTCGGGCTCCTCCCGCCCTACGCGACTCCGAACGGCAACCGCCGCAGCGACCTCTACGTCCTCCGCCAGCCCAACGCCAGCAGCCCCGACGACGTGCAGACTCAAGGCGCGCTCGTCGGTCACGTCGGCCGCGACCCGCGCGTGCGGGTTGCCGCCCAGTACAACCTGCTTCCCCACCTCGCCGAGCGGTCGTTCATCGTGATGCTCGACCGAGCCGAGCAGGCCGACGTGATCGCGCTGCAGCTGAACGGCGGCACCTTCCCCGAGGGACGGCCGGCGTGGAAGCGGCGGCTGTGGGAGCTGGACGCGCGCGGCCACTACTATGTGGCCTTCTGCGAGGGCCAGTCGGTGGCGCTGCGCAGAGGGCCGGGCACGGCCGTGCCTTGTGCGAGCTGGGAAGCGCTGATGCAGAGCCGCCCGCCCGATTTGCGCCCGAGCGCTCGCTAGCCGCGCGGCTCGGCCTGGACTCAGCAGGGCTGCATGGTGCGGATGCTCCATCGAGCCCGGTGCCGGGCATGAGTGACAAGCGCCCACCGCCGCGCGTAGGCTAGTTGGCGGTGACGAGGAGACCCGCATGAAGGCAGGCGTGCTCAAGGAGACCTTCCCCGGCGAGACGCGAGTCGCCGTGGTGCCCGGCGTCATCACGGGACTTACGAAGGCCGGCATCGAGCTCCTGGTCGAATCGGGGGCGGGCGCCGCGGCGGGCTTTCCCGACGCCCGCTACGCCGAGAAGGGTGCGGCGGTCGTGAGCCGCGACGACGTGCTCGCGGGCGCTTCGCTGCTGCTGTCGGTGCGCTCCTTCGCGGGGGCCCACGACAAGGACGCGATCGCGCGGCTCGAGCCCCGTCACGTGCTGGTGGGCTTCCTCGACCCGCTCCAGCGGCCCGAGGCCGTGAAGGAGCTCGCCGCGAGGGGCATCACCTCCTTCGCGCTCGAGCTCGTGCCGCGCATCTCGCGCGCCCAGAGCATGGACGCGCTCTCCTCCACGGCCACCATGGTCGGCTACAAGGCGGTGCTGCTCGCCGCCGACCGCCTGCCACGAATGATGCCGATGATGATGACCGCGGCCGGCACGATCGCGCCCGCCCGCGTCTTCGTGATCGGCGCAGGCGTCGCCGGCCTGCAAGCGATCGCGACGGCGCGCAGGCTTGGTGCCGTGGTCGAAGCGTACGACGTGCGGCCGGCGGTGAAGGAGCAGGTTCAGAGCCTGGGGGCCAAGTTCGTCGAGCTGCCGCTCGAGACGGCCGCCGCGGAGGACAAGGGCGGCTACGCCAAGGCCCAGGACGAGAGCTTCTACCGGCGCCAGCGCGAGCTGCTCGCAAAGGTCGTCAGCGAGAGTGACGTGGTGATCGCCGCGGCGGCGGTGCCTGGGAAGAAGGCACCGGTGCTCGTGACCGGCGACATGCTGCGCGGTATGCGCCCCGGCTCGGTGATCGTAGACCTCGCCGCGGAGCAGGGCGGCAACTGCGAGGCGAGTGAGCCCGGCTCGGAGGTGATGCTGCACGGAGTCCTGGTGCTTGCACCGCTCAACCTCGCGGCCACGATCCCCCATCACGCAAGCCAGCTCTATGCAAAGAACCTGGCCAACTTCGTGCAAAACATGAGCCGGAAGGGCGAGCTCACGCCGGTGGCCGACGACGAAATCGTGAGGGACAGCATGCTCACTCGCGGCGGCGAGGTCGTGGCCGCGCGGGTGCGCGAAGCCCTCGGCATGGCGCCGCTCGCCGCCCCAGTACCCGCCTGACCTCGAGTCGCCGGGGGAAGACCCCTGCGGCGGCCTGTTATACTTTCGCGCACGGAAGCGTGCCCCGAATGCGAAGCTCGACGGCGTCACACACCTCTAGGACCCGGCTCGAGGACCTGCTGCGCCGACCCGATCCCGACGTGGATCTGGCCGAGGCCGCGCTCCTGGTCGCGGCGCAGGAATACGAGGCGCTCGACGTCCCCGGCTACCTGGTCCGGCTCGACGAGATGGGGCGGGCCCTGCGTATCCGGCTCGAGGACGAGCCTCGTCCCGAGCGCGCCGTGATGGCGCTCAATCGCTACCTGTTCCAGGAGCTCGGCTTTCGCGGCAACACCGAGCAGTACTACGACGCCCGCAACAGCTACCTGAACGAAGTGCTCGACCGGCGCACCGGCATCCCGATCACGCTCTCGGTCGTCTACATCGAGGTGGCGCGGCGCGCGGGGCTCGACGTCGAAGGCGTGGGTTTGCCCGGGCACTTCGTGGTGCGGGTCCAGACCGCGGCGCGAGGCTTCATCGTCGACCCGTTCCACGGCGGGCTGCTGCTCTCGGAGAAGGACTGCCAGCAGCGCCTCGACCGGATCTTCGGCGGCAAGGTAAAGCTCGAGCCGAAGATGCTGCGGCCTTGCGGCCAGAAGGACATGATCGAGCGCGTGCTCAGGAACCTGAAAGCGATCCACTTGCGCGACGAGGACAGCTCGCGCGCGCTGCGCGTGGTCGACCTGCTGGTGGCGATCCAGCCCGACAGCGCCGAGGACCTGCGCGACCGCGGCGTACTCTACGCGTCGCTCGACTGCTTCGGCCTGGCCGCCCGCGACCTCGAGTCGTACCTGGCGCTCGTGCCGCGGGCGAAGGACGCGGAGGAGCTCGCGGCACGCGTGGCCGAGCTGAAGTTCAAGGCGACACGACTGAATTGACGGAGGAGACGCAATCATGACGACGGCTACAGCGACGAGCGGCATCAGCAAGATCGAGGAGTACCTGGGCGACGAGGCACGCGGGCTGCTCGACCACACCTCGAAGGGCATCCCGAAGGCGAGCCTTCACCTTCCCGGCCCGCGCTGGGTGGACGAGATTCACGGAGGCTCCGACCGCCCGACGCCGGTGCTGCGCTCGCTACAGGCGCTCGTCGGCAACGGCCGGCTGGCTGGGACGGGCTACCTCTCGATCCTGCCCGTGGACCAGGGCATCGAGCATTCGGCGGGCGCCTCATTCGCCAAGAACCCGCTCTACTTCGACCCCGAGAACATCGTGAAGCTCGCGCTCGAGGGCGGCTGCAACGCGGTCGCCTCGACGCTCGGCGTGCTGGGCGCCGTCGCGCGCCGCTACGCGCACCGCATCCCGTTCCTGCTCAAGTTCAACCACAACGAGTTCCTCACCTATCCGAACAAGTTCGACCAGATCTTCTTCGCCAAGGTGAAGCAGGCGCGAGACATGGGTGCGATTGCCGTGGGTGCCACCATCTACTTCGGCTCGCCCGAGTCGGCGCGTCAGATCGTCGAGGTCGCCGAGGCGTTCCAAGCGGCGCATGAGATGGGGATGGCGACGGTGCTGTGGTGCTACCTGCGCAACCCCGGCTTCAAGAAGGACAAGGACTACCACCTCGCCGCAGATCTCACGGGTCAGGCGAACCACCTCGGGGTCACGATCGAGGCCGACATCATCAAGCAGAAGCTGCCGGAGAACAACGGCGGTTACAACGCGATCAGCTCGAAGGAAAACCCCTACGGCAAGATCGACAAACGGGTCTACACGGAGCTCACCAGCGACCACCCGATCGACCTGTGCCGCTACCAGGTGGCCAATTGCTACATGGGCCGCGCCGGCCTCATCAACAGCGGTGGCGCCTCGGGCGAGAGCGATTTCGCCGAGGCGGTGAAGACCGCCGTCGTCAACAAGCGCGCCGGCGGCATGGGCCTCATCTCCGGGCGCAAGGCCTTCCAGCGCCCGATGGCCGAGGGCGTGCAGCTGCTGAACGCGATCCAGGACGTCTACCTCTGCAAGGACGTGACGATTGCCTGAGGCGTTGTTCCCATGAGCGTCGCGCTTCTGATCCTCGCCGGTTTCGTGGCAGCCCAGGCGCCCGCCAGCACTCCGGAGACCGTCCCGATGGGCGTGCAGGTCGAGCTCGGCAAGGGAGCCCAGGGCATGGGGGAATGGACCCGCGAGCTCCGAACCGCACTCGAAGCTCGCAAGCACGAGTTCCGCATGGCAAAGCCGGGCGAGTCGGCGGAGCTCGTGGTGAGGCTCGACTCGCTGGGCCGTGCCACGGACGGCACGCCGACCTTGAACGGCGCTCTGCTCCTCGGCGGAGTGAAGCGCTCGTTCAGCTACGGCTTCACCAGCGTGCCGGCCGCGGCCGAGAAGCTCGCCCGCAACCTCCGCAGGCTGGCCGAGCAGATGAAGACCGTCGGCAAATAGACAAGAGACAACGGACTCGCCGCGGAGCCGCCTTTACTTGGCGGAGTGGCGGCGGGACTATCGCCGGCGCAGCTCGAAGGTCCCGACCACGTTCTTTCCGGCGGCGTCGGTCGAGATGTTGCCGGTAATCGCCTCGCCGTCCCAACGGCCGGTGTAGTGCCGGAGGCCGCCACGGAACTGGGCGCTCCAGAATACCTGGTCGCGGCGCGACCTTTCGAGCGTGAGCATCGGCACCGTCAAGGTGATGCCGCCCTCATAGGCGATGCTCCCGCCGCTGCCGCGAACCGTGACGGTCAGGTACTGACGCTGACCCTGCTCGACCTGACTGCCGCCCCAGTTGCCGTCGAGCTGCAGCGGCGGCGGCGGCGTGGGCTGAGCGCCAGCGCTTGCAGGTAGCACCGCGGCTACGACCTCGCCGGGTCTTGGACCCATGACCGAGGCCGGCACGCGCAGACCCAGCAGGCGCAGGCCTTCGCGCAATGGCGGACGCGCTTCGACGACGACCTGCCGCGGCACTCCCGTGGCTCCGCTGCGGCGGGCGAGCTCGAACAGCTGAACCAGCACCCGACCCTCCGGCGCGAGCGCCGCCGCGTGTCGCGGGGCTTCGGCACGGACCGTGAGCTCGACGAGGTCGCGAGCGAGCGCCTCCCACCAGCGCGCGAGCCGCGCACGCGTCACGGGAGCTCCGCGGCCGCGCGGACCCGTCCAGTCCTCGTTGTAGGCGGAGGCGTCCTCCTCGCTGACCTCGAGCAGCGCTTCCGGTTGCCCGACCAGGCCGATCACGGGGTTCGACTCGAGCCCGCGCGCCTCGAGCGTGAGGCCCGGTGTCGTTCGGAGCCGTTGCGCAGCAGCGTTCAGCCGGTCGGCTGCCACCGCGGCGCGCTCCGCGGCCGTCATGTTCCCGGACCCCGCCAGCACGAAAGCGGGACCGAGCTCGCTCGCGACGAGAGCGTGCAAGCGCCCGGGAGCGGGCGCAAACGGCTCGGCGATGAAGCGGAACTCGAGCGGGTCGGCCGGCGGCTTGAGCTGCAGCTGCGCCTGCCCGACATTCGCGGTTCCCGGCACGCGCAATTCGACGAGGCGCGTGGCCTCGCCCGGGCCCAGGCGCGGCACGATCATCTGCAGCGACTCGTTGCTCGACGCGACGACCAGCGCCGGGATCCCGCCCACGCGGACGTCGTTGCGCTGGGCAATCGAGTCGAAGCCGCGGCCTGAAACGCTCACGACGTCGCCCGCAGCGGCGCTTTGTGGATGGAGGCCGGAAAGCACAGGCAGGTGCCCCAGGATGAAGGGCGCATGGTTCGACTCGACGCCGCCCACGGTCACGACTACCGGAGCCTCG
>Ga0114129_10016088_pt1 | contig 10640 bp, 8 predicted proteins | sample RhiMetdeltSRZDD1_FD_80071 | JGI IMG/M metagenome (GOLD analysis project Ga0114129, IMG submission 80071) | Populus rhizosphere microbial communities from Tennessee, USA - Rhizosphere MetaG P. deltoides SRZDD1 (version 2) (version 2) | ecosystem: Host-associated > Plants > Roots > Rhizosphere >... | reverse complement strand
GTACGCACCGAAGCGAATCACAGGCTTGGCCACGGTCTGCGCCAGCGCCGTCATCGCCGGCACCATGGAATCCAGCAACGGCAACGCGATGCTGGCGCCCATTCCCCGAAGGACGGTTCGACGCGAGAGGCGGCGCTTGCTGATGAACATCATTCGCTCCCTAGACGAAATGGCGCACTTCGTACGATTCCGCCGACTATCGCCGACCAGCGATGATCCTGCACCGCGGCCTCACGGGCAATTTTACGGATTGCCGGCTGATCCCGGTAGTCCACCAGCCGCCCCAGCGCGTAGGTCATCATTTTCGACGTAAACGTCTCGACGAACAGCTCGCGGCGATCTGCCACCAGCCGTCGCACGCCGCGGACACCGTCGATCTTCGTCCCATCCGGGAAGGCCGCCACCGGGTCGATCGGAATCGCCGCGCTGGTGGTCCGCCACTTGCCGATTGGATCGAACTGTTCGAGGGCGAAACCCAGCGGATCCATCCGCACGTGACACGCCGCGCACGCCGGGTTGCGCCGGTGCGTCTCCATCTGCTCGCGCATCGATCGCTTGCGGCCGTCCTCGCCCTGCTCCTGGAGATCGGGCACGTCGCCCGGCGGCGGTGGCGGCGGCATGCCCAGCAAATTGTCGAGCACCCACAACCCGCGCGATACCGGCGCGGTGCGATCGGGATACGACGTCACCATCAGCAGGCCGCCCAGGCCCAGCACGCCGCCACGGACGCCGTCGCCGAATGTGACGCGGCGGAATCGCTCGCCATACACGTCAGGCACGCCGTAGTGTCGCGCCAGCCGCTCGTTGAGGAACGAATAATCCGCGGTCACCAGGTCGACGATGCTGCGGTCGGCGCGCAGCTGGCTGTCGACGAACAACTGCGCTTCCGTGATGAACGCCGTGCGCAGGTTCTCGTCGAACTCAGGATTGAAAATCAGGTCGGGCTGATGCGACGTCGCCTTCCGCAGCATCAGCCACTGGCCCGCGAAATTGTCGACCAGCGCCCGTGATTTCGGATCCGCGAGCATGCGCTTCACCTGGTTGTCGAGCACCACGGGATCGCTCAAGCGGCCGCGTGCCGCCAGCGTCAGCAGCTGATCGTCGGGAATGCTGCTCCACAGGAAGAACGACAACCGCGACGCGAGATCGAAATCGCTTAATGGATAGGCGGGAGCAGCCTGCCTCGACTTCGCGCCGGCGGAGCCGGCGCGAAGTCGGGGCTCTTCAATTCGGAACAGGAAGTTGAAGCTCACCAGCATGCGCTCGAGGCCGGCGCGAATGCCGGCTTCGAATCCGCCTTGCTTCGCGCCGGATCGATAGAACGAAAGCAGCGTGTCGATCTCGCCGGCGGTTGGCGGCCGGCGATAGGCGCGACGTGCGAGCGTCTCGAAGATCCGTTGCGCGCAGGCGTCTTCTTCAGCTGCGCGCGCGGGACGGCAGGCCAACACCGCCCGCCTGCTCGGCGTGTCGCCCGGGCCGCCTGCCTCGTACGGACCGCGAATCGTCACCGCGTCGACGGCCGCATAGCCGTCGAAGTACTCATCCGAGCCGCGGCCGAAGTCGACCTGGATCGGCTGCGTCACGCCTTCGCGCTCCCACGGACTGTCGACGAAGGCGGCCGACACCTGGTGCATGCCGGCCGTCACGCGCGTCTGCACTTCGAGCCCGGCATCCGCGTCGTGCATGTACAACTCGTATTCGGTGTCGCCGACAATCTCGCCGTTCCACGTCAACGGTCCGGGCGTGCCTGTGGCGCCGCCGCCAACCGTGAAACGTCTGATCAGCGCACCATCGAGCCGGACATCCAGCTGCTGCGGCGTGCGCATGCCGACGATGTAGTCGTAGATCTGCCGGCGCAGGCGGACCTTGAATGAATAGTCGCCGTCGCGCGCAAAGTGGTGGCGCACGGCAAGGCCGCCGCGCGATCCGAACGGCAGGTCTTCGTTCACACGGTCGCCCTGGTCGAGCAGCCGCGGCACGCGATACACGTGCGAGCCGGCCGCCGCATCCGGCCCGCGATCGCCGATCGCCGTTCGGCTGATCTGCCGCGCCGCCGCGAGATACCGCTCGAGATGCGCCGGCGACAACGCCAGGCTCGCGGCCACGTTGTCGAATCCGTCTTCAGCTTCGTCGGGCAGCAGCAGAGTCGAGGCATCGATCTGCAGCGACAGCAAATCGCGAACGGCGTTGGCGTATTCCGTGCGGTTGAGCCGATGCGCGCCAACCCGGCCCGGCTGCGGATGTGTGGCCGCCGCAGTGTCAAGAGTGGTCTGCAGCCACGTCGTCATCGCCTTGATGTCCGGCGCCGGTGGCCGCGGCCGCGGCGCGGGCGGCATCTGCCCCGTGCGAATCTTGTGGAGAACTTTTTCCCAGGTCGCCGCGTTGTCGAGCGAATCAAACGTCGCGGCGCTGAGACTCAATCCGCCGCTCATCGACCGATCGTTGTGACAGGCGACGCAATGCGTTTGGACAAACGTCGCCACGTGCGGCGGCGGCGTGATGGCCGTGGCGATCGTCGCCGCGGGTCCGCTGGCAACCTCAACCCACGCCACGCACGTGATGCCGATCAGGACGCCGAGGACCGTTCGCATCCTCGCAAATGATACTCTTGCCGCCCATGAGAACCCTCGTGATTGTTGCCCTGGCGCTCGCGCCGTTGTGGTCGCAGAACCCCGGGGTCCCCACGATGCGGACTTTGCATCGTGGGGTGGCTCAGGGCCCTTCTCCCGAAGAACAGGCGCGCATGGACGCGCAGAACACGGCGCTGCGCGAGCTGTTGAAGAAGACGCCGCGCCTGCCGCAGAAGGCCGGGCCGATCGACGTGCAGTCCCCGGGAACACCGGGCTGGGCCATGGGCATGGTGTCGTGGGTCGCGGCTGGGCGCGACGGTCTCACCTATCTCCTGCAGCGCGGCGACAACGCCGACCCGGTGCTCGTCGTCGATCGCAACGGCAAGATCGTGCGCTCGTGGGGCAAGGGCATGTTCACCACGCCGCACGCCATTCGCGTCGATCCCGCCGGCTTCATCTGGACCACCGACGCCGCCAGCTCGATGGTCTACAAGTTCTCGCCGCAGGGCGAGAAAGTGCTGCAGATCGAAGTGGGCGGTCAACCCGAGCCGTGCAATCGATTCTGCAGCACCACCGACATCGCGTTCGCGCCCAACGGCCGCATTTATGTTGCCGACGGCTATCGCAACGCGCGAATCCTCGAGTACAACTTCCAGGGCAAACGCGTCCGCGAATGGGGCGCGGCGGGCACCGGACCCGGACAATTCCGGCTGCCCCATTCCATTCAGATCGACCGCGAAGGCACGGTCTACGTCGCCGATCGCGAGAATGGCCGCATTCAGAAATTCGATCTCGAAGGCCGTTACAAGGGCGAGTGGTCGCAATACGGCAAGACGTTTGGCCTGACGATGGCCGGCGACGCGCTCTGGCTGTCGACCATTCCGCGCGGACCGAATTCGGTGCCCGGCTGGCTGATCCTGCTCAACCGGCGGACCGGCAAAGCGCTTGGCTACGTGGAGTCAGAAGGCAATCACGGCATGGCGGTGTTGCCGAACGGCGAGCTGCTGTCGGCGCCGGGGCCGAACAACATTCCGCAGCGTTATCGCTGACAGGGTTCGGGGCGCGGCGGTTCCGTGGTCTCGTCCTTCTTTCGCGCGCAGTACCGATAGTTCACGCCGCGCTTGTCCTGCACGTCCCACGACATCGGACAGCGCGGCCAGAACTGCACTTCCTCGAGAATCTCTCGCGAACGCGTGACCGCCTCTTGCAGATCGATCAGCGAGGGTTGAAAGTGCTCCCCGAGCGCCGCCTCGCGATGGAAATTCGGCGGTCCCACATTCGTGCACGACGCGATACGCGGGACCAGGCCGCTCGCCTCGCTGACCACGACGTTCGTCGCAGTCGGTCCAAACGATCCGAATCCAACCCGTTCGAAACGAAACGGACGAGGTGACTCGTCGACTTTCGTCACCACGTCGGCGCACAACGAATCGCTCGCGAGAATCGCGCCGTCGCAACCGATCGTGACTTCGATGACTTCCGGCATCGCGCGCAGCGTGTCGTACGCATGCGCACGCTCACGACCGGCGGGAGTGTAGGAACAACTGATGCTGAGCGCCGCCGCGAGGAAAGCCGTGCGTTTCATCACCAGCGGCCGGATGCGCCGCCACCACCGGAAGAACCGCCGCCGAAGCTGCTCGATGATCCACCGGAAGAAGACGACGATGATGATGACGACCCACCGCCCATTTTCCAGCCGCTGCCGCCGCTGCCCGTTCCGTCGCCGGTGTCGCGGAACGCGTCACGCCACTTCTCCCGCCCGCCGAGGCGATAGCCCATCACGAATACAAAGAGCGCCCACGGCAGCAGCGTGAACAGCGCGAGTGTACCGATGAAGGCGAGACTCATCAGCATCGGCATGCCGCCGAACAAACTGCCGAACAGCAGCGGGAATCCGGTCTTCGTCCGCAGGCCGATGCCCATCATGCCGAAGCCGATCGTCACGAATAGCCCGAAGAACGGAATGATCGCCCATTCCGGGAAGTCGTTGCCGCTACTCTGGTTGAATCGCGCGAGCTCTTCGGGCGTGAGCACCTGCTGCTTCTCGACGATGTCGGCGACGCGCAACACGCCGTCGCGGATGCCGCCGTTGTAATCGTTGTTGCGGAAGCGCGGAATGAAATTGTCGCGGATGATCTCGCCGGCCAGGCCGTCGGGCAGGATGCCTTCGAGGCCGTAACCAACCTCGATGCGCATCTCGCGCTCGTTCGGCGCCACCAGCACCAGCACGCCGTTGTCCTGCTTGGCCTGGCCGATGCCCCATTCCTTGAACAGGCGCTCGGCGTAATCCTCCACGGTCGTGCCGCCAAGCGACGGCACCGTGACGACGGCTACTTCATGCGACGTGGTTTGTTCGAGTTGATCGAGCCGCCGATCGAGCTCGCTTTCGGTGCCCGCGTCGATGACGTTGGCAAGATCGGTGATGCGGCCCGCCGGTTTGGGCAGGGTTTGTTCCGCCGACACCACGGCGCACAACAGGAGCACGGCGCCTGTGCGAGTTACAAATGGAGACGTCACGGTTCAGCTAAGTGTACGCGGTATCTATTACAATGTGGACGGTTTACCGGGGTTCCGGAGTCATAGAAGTTCAGGAGTAATAGTCATGCGCCGTTCCACCACCTTCACCCTTTCCGCGGGCAGCATTGCGCTGGTTTCATTCGTGTTTTCGATGACCGCGCTCGGCGCGGGTCAAGGAGGCCAGGCTCCGGCGGCGCCGGCCGGCACACCGCCGAAGCCCCTCGTGCCCGTGGCCGCCAGCTCGGTCGTCAAGAATCCCGATGGGTACGTCGGCGAGTACGTGACGCTGACGGCGACGGTCGAATCCAACCTGTCGAAGACCGGCTTCTCCGTCGATCAGGACAAGAACAAGTCGACTGGCCAGGAAGTCCTGGTGCTCGCGCCCAACCTGCAGAAGCCTGCCGATCAAAACACCTACGTCACGGTGATCGGACAGCTGATCAAGTTCGATCCGGCCGAAGTCGAGAAGAACCTGAAGGGCTACACGATCGATCTGCCGGCCGATGTGCAGGCGAAGTACAAGGGCAAGCCCGTCGTGCTTGCCACTGCCGTCATCAATACGGCCGGCATCGACATCGCCAAGAAGCCGATTCCGCCGATGAGCGCCGACGATCTCGCGTTGCAGAAGATCATGACCAAGCTGCCGCCGGCGCAGGCCGCCTTGCGCAAGGCGCTCGACGGCAAGGACCTCAACCTGGTGAAGGAACAAGCCGCGCTGCTCAAGACCGCCTTCACCGACATCGAGACGTTCTGGAAGGCCAAGGGCAACACCGAGGCGATGACCATCGCCACCGAAGGCAAGAAGCACGCCGACGGCGTCCTCATCAATCTCGGCCTCGGCAGCCTCGACGCCGCGAAGACCTCCATCACGCCGCTGGGCGCCACGTGCGGGAACTGCCATGGCAAGTTCCGCGAACGCATGGACGACGGGACGTTCAGAATAAAGACCGCAGGATAAGTTAAGACTTAAGAGTTCAGAGTTACGAGGGCCTATGAAAAAGATTGCTCTTCTCGCATTCAGCCTGGTGGTTCTTGGCGGTACGTTCGCCGCCGCACAGCAGCCTGGCGCCGCTGGCGCGCAGGGCCAGCAACGGCAGCGCCGCGAGCCGGATCCGCGGGACATCGGCGGTGGCCAGTGCGCCCAGAACCCGTACAACTGCGTCGATGCGGCCAATCCGCTTCCCGCGCCGAACACGGTGTGGCTCGAGGAGATGACCTGGATCGACGTGCGCGACGCGCTCAAGGCCGGCAAGACCAACGTCATCGTCCCCACCGGCGGCATGGAGCCGAACGGCGTGTGGCTGGTGACCGGCAAGCACAACTACGTGCTGCATGCCAATTGCGAAGCCATCGCGCGCAAGATGGGCAACGCGCTGTGCGCGCCGATCGTGAAGTTCGTGCCCGAGGGCAACATCTCGCCGAAGTCGAGCCACATGGTCTCGCCCGGAACCATCAGCGCGCGTGAAGAGACCTTTCAGGCACTGCTCACCGACATCGCCGAAAGCCTGCAGGCGCACGGCTTCAAGAACGTGATCTTCATCGGCGACAGCGGCGGCAACCAGAAGGGCCAGCAGACCGTGGCCGACGCGCTGACGACGAAGTGGGCCGGCAAGGCGCTGGCGCTGCACATCGCCGAGTACTACGATTACGCCAGCGTGGCGAAGTACATGGAAGGCCAGGGCATCAAGGACGGCGCGTCGGACAACATGCACGACGACCCGATCATCACGCTCAACATGTTCATCGACGATCCGAATTCCGTGCGCTACGAGCAGCGCGTGAAGGCGGGCAAGGCGTCGATCAACGGCGTGTCGATCGCCGATCGCAAGAAGAACACCGAGCTGGCGAAGAAGATCGTCGACTTCCGCGCGACCAAGACGATTGAAGCGATCAACAAGAAGATCGGGGAGAAGAGGGGCACCTCTTCACAGCAATAGGACTTCGGGTTCCAAGGTTCCAGAGTTCCAAGGTTCCAAGGTTGGGCGGCGCGGAGGAGACTCCGTGCCGCCTTTTCTATTCATGGAGTTCGCTAATCTTTGTTGTTCTCGAGGTGACGAATTAGCCCAACAACGGCTGCAAGGGCCTCTTGTACGCATTTCTCATAGTCAGTAAACTCTTCCGGTGTGATCAGCCCTTGATCTTGAGCGTCGATGAGATGATTCAGGACTTCTAACTCCGATCCCTTTGCGATGCGCGCGAAGCGCGCAAACTCTTTGTTGCCGAATCGACCGAAGCCTTCGGCGATGTTTCGCGGCGCGGATCGCGCGGCATCGCCTAACTGATCGCGGTACTTGTATTTGGATTGAACGGCAGGGCGCTTCAGTAATTCATCCACCCGCAATTTCAACTCGCGCGCGCGTTGCCACGCGACGATCTCTCGGAAGTCCTTCCATCCAGCCATACTGCTATCAGGAGCAAATTGACCGCCGCAAGCAGAAATGCGAATTCGGGCCAGATCTCGATCTTCCCTGACGACGATGCTGAAAAGATCGCGATCCATTCGAACCTGGCACTCGGCACTTTTTGCACTCAACCCTGGAACCTTGGAACCCTGGAACTTTGGAACCCTGGAACTTTGGAACCGTCCCGTATAATCGCGCCGTGCGTAAAGTTCTGATGATCTTGTTGGCGGCGGGAAGCGTTTGCACTGCCGCCGAGGCCGGCGTGACGCGGCTGCAAATCGATCGCCGCGAGACGATCCTCAACGGCCGGCCGTTCGGCGCCGCTGGGCCGTATGAAAAGCTGTCGGGGAGAGTGCACTTCGCGCTCGATCCTGCCTTGCCGCAGAACGCCATCATCGTCGACCTCAATCTCGCGCCGAAGAATGCGAAAGGTCTGGTCGAGTTCTCCGCCGACTTCTATCTCCTGAAGCCCGTCGATCCATCCCGCGGCAACGGACGGTTGTTTTACGAAGCCGGCAATCGCGGCACCAAACGGATCCTGCCGGTATTTCAGAACGCGGCGAACGCCGCGGACCCGTCAACGAGCGATGAGTTCGGCAACGGCGCGCTGATGCAGCAGGGCTTCACGCTGCTCTGGATGGGATGGCAATGGGACGTGCCCGAAGGCCGCATGCGGATGGAGATCCCGATCGCCACCGACAACGGCCGTCCGATTACCGGTTGGGTACGCGGCAATTTCATCCCGGGCGCGAATGCCACGAGCGCGCTCATCGCCGATCGCGGGCATCAGCCATATCCCGTGGTCGATCCGGCGAGCGCCGAGCACCGGCTGCTCGTGCGCACGCTGCCGACCGATCCGCCGCGCGAGATCTCACGCGCCACCTGGCGATTCAGTGGTCCCGGTTCGATCACGCTCGATCGCGGCTTCGAGCCCGGACTGATCTACGACGTCGTCTATCGCGCCCGCGATCCGCGCGTCGTCGGTGCGGGCCTGGCCGGCACTCGTGACATTGTGTCGTTCTTCAAGCACGGGTCCGCTGCGGAAGGGAATCCGTCACCCGGGTTGACGCGTGCCGTGGGCTGGGGCGTGTCGCAAACCGGCCGCTTTCTCCGCCACTTCGTTTACCAGGGATTCAATGAGGACGAACGCGGCCGCATCGTCTTCGACGGCCTGATCGATCAGGTCGGCGGCGCCGGCCGCGGCTCGTTCAACCATCGCTTCGGGCAACAGTCACGCGATCAGCTGCAGCATTTCAACATCCTCTATCCCGTGGACATGTTTCCATTCACCGACAGCGACCAGCTCGATCCCGAGACCGGCATCACCGATGGCCTGCTCGCGCGCGCGACGAAGTCGAACACGGTGCCGAAGTTCTTCCATGTGATGACGGATTCCGAGTATTTCAATCGCGCCGGCTCGCTCGTGCACACGGATGTGGCCGCCACGCGCGACGTCGCGCCGCCGGCCACGAGCCGCATCTACGTGATCGCATCCGCACCGCACATCGTCGGCGCCTTTCCGCCGGCGCCATTCCAGGATCAGGACTTCGTCGGCCGCGCCGACATGAACCCGCTTGTCTACACCCCTGTGATTCGCGCGCTGTTCCGCGCCATGGATCGCTGGGTGAGTGATTCGGTGGAGCCTCCGCCGAGCCGATACCCGACGCTGGCCGACGGCACCCTCACGACGGTCGACGCGTCCGGATGGCCGAAGATCCCGGACTACCCGCGGCCCAAATCGCCCATGACGACGTATCGACTGGATTTCGGTCCGGACTGGGACAAGGGGATCGTGACGAAAGAGCCGCCCGGAATCGGCAAGCCGTTCATCGGCCGTGTCCCGGCTGTTGACGACGCCGGCAACGGCCGTGCCGGCATCCGACTGCCGGAAATCGCCGTGCCGCTGGCGACGCACACCGGCTGGAATTACCGGCGCGCGACGATCGGCGCGCCTGAACGGCTCGCGAGCGAGATCGGGTCGTATCTCCCGCTGCCCCGCACACGAGCGGATCGCGAGAAAACCGGCGACAGCAGGAAATCGATCGCCGAGCGGTACGCCGGCCTCGAAGACTACCTGGGCCGCGTCTCGCTCGCCACGCTCGAGCTGGTGCGCGATCAATTTCTGCTGCCGGAAGACGCGCCCGGAATGATCGAGCGTGCGCGGGCCCACTACGCCTGGGCCACCCGATAGTCTTGCACCCGCCGTATAATTCGCGCACGAAGACCCCTTTCCCAGGAGAACCGTAATGTTTCACCACCCATCCGCTCGCGTCGCGCGCATGGCGTTCGGCCTTTGCCTATTGGCGCTGGCGCTGATGGCGCCGGCATCGCTCCGCGCCCAGAAACCCGAGCCGCCTGCCCCGCCCGCGCCCAACTACGATCTCGCGGCGCAGTGGACCTCGCAGAAGGTGGGCAAGCTGGTGTTCGACACCAGCGTCAACCCACGGTGGCTCGAACACAGCGATCGGTTCTGGTACGCGTATCAGACGCGCGACGGACGACGATTCCTGCTCGTCGATCCGATCAAGAAAACCAAAGCGCCGCTCTTCGATCACGCGAAGATGGCGGCCACGCTCACGACAATCACGCGGCTGCCATACGACGCGCAGCACCTGCCGTTCTCGAACGTTCGCTTTGTGAAGAAGGACAGCGCCATCGAATTCGACGTGCAGGTGCCGGCTGATGCCGTGATTGCAGCGCCGGCGAAACCCAGCACCACGACAGAGCAAGCAAGCGCCGTGCGGCCGCCGGCGGAGATCGATGAACCACAGCAGCGAGGCGGTCAGGCCGCGGCCGGCGGGGGCGCGAGATCTGGACCGCGGAATCGGACCTTGCACTTCGAGTACGACCTCGCCACGGCACGGGTCTCGTTGCTCGAGGCCGATCCGCACAACGCGCGGCTGCCGCGTTGGGCGTCGCTCTCGCCCGACGAGAAGACCGTGGTGTTCTCGCGCAAGGACAACCTCTTCATGATGGACGCCGACAACTTTGCCAAGGCGCTGAAGAAGGCCGACGATACCTCCATCGTCGAAGTGCAATTGACCACCGACGGCGTGGAGCACTACAGCTACGGCCGGACGGCGCGCGAAATCGCGAACCAGCGCGAGCAGGAGCAACAGCAGCAGCAACAGCAGCGCGAAGACGGCGGCGG
>Ga0114129_10016087_pt1 | contig 10640 bp, 7 predicted proteins | sample RhiMetdeltSRZDD1_FD_80071 | JGI IMG/M metagenome (GOLD analysis project Ga0114129, IMG submission 80071) | Populus rhizosphere microbial communities from Tennessee, USA - Rhizosphere MetaG P. deltoides SRZDD1 (version 2) (version 2) | ecosystem: Host-associated > Plants > Roots > Rhizosphere >... | reverse complement strand
TCGAAGTAGCCGATGACGTGAAGAATCGTGCCCTTCGGGAGGAGCGGCGCCGCGTCATCGGCGTAGTTGTAGACGCGCACCCAACTGTGGTTGTAGCCGGCGCAGCTCAGCGTCTGCACGTTGATGCCCCAGATCGCTTCCATGCACATGCGGACGCCGGGCGCGTGCATGTGCGGCTCGAACGTCGTGATCTTCGTGTGCTGCTGGAGCGTGTAGTACGCGTCCATGCGCTGATTCGCCTCGCCGCCGCGGATGTCGATGTCGGGACCGTTGCCGATGAACAACTGCTGGAAGTTCACCTTCGGCTTGTAGCCCTTCGGATGGAACTTGAAGCCGACTTCGAGGTGCGCCTTCGTATCGAGTCCGTTCGAGTGCGCGTGGACCGAGAAGAAGGTGAGCCGCGCGTTGGCCGGCATCAGCTTGCCGGCGTCGGCGTCGAAGACGTCGGCGTTGCGGCCGACTTCGTGCACCGGCCAGCCGCCGATGTTGCCGCGGCCGTCAGGACCCATGACGCCGAACGCGGCGTGGTGAAACGTATAGAGCCCGCCGACCGTCTTGCGCGTCGGCGTACGGCCGCGCGAATCGTTCACTTCCTTGATCTCGACGGCCGCCACGTAGCGCTCTTCGGCCAGGTTCGTCGGCGACTCGCCGATCGCGCCGAACCAGTCGGGCGCCAGCGCCTTCATCTGCAGCTCCGGCGACGACACGATGAGATCGGGCTTGCCGATCTTCCACACGCTGTCGTCGGCGAACACCAACGGCGGCGGCATATCGGCCGGATTCCCGCGCGGCGCGCCGTTGTCGGCCCACGCGGCGATCTTCTCGATCTCCTCGTCGCTCAGCGAGATGTCGTCCTTGAACTGCTGGATGCCGACGTTCTTCTCGATGTACCACGGCGGCATCACACCCGGCTTGCTGCGCAGCGCGGTTCTCTGCTTCATCGCGCGCGCGTACGGGCGCGCCTCTTCGTAGGTGATCAGCGACATCGGCGCGATCGAATCGGGCCGGTGGCACTGTTCGCAGCTTCGCTGCAGGATCGGCGCGATGTCCTTCGCGAAGGTGACCGGCGCCTTCGTCGGCGTCTGCGCCGCGGCTGGCAACGCCGCCGCCGCGAACGCCGCGATGAGAAGAGCGTTGAACCTCATGCCCGGATTGTAGCGCGGCGCGGCCTGCCCTGATCGGAGTCGAAGGGTGCCTGACGGATGCTCCAGCCGCCGATCGGCGGCAATCCCGCGAGCGCCGCCGCCAGCTCGATCTGTGCGAACAGCCTGAGCGCGGCATCCGGAATGCGATGCAGGTGCCGCTCCGCCGCCGCACCTTCCCCCCGGCCGGCGTCATAGAGAAGAACTCGGAAGTCGACCGACGACCACCAGCACACCTTCGGCGCGACGTTGAAGTGCTTCGGATCGCTCTCCTCGGCGTACATGTTGAGCGCCGCAGCGAACTGCTTCTCGAAATCCGAGGCGGGCATCTCGACGACCAGGCGCGGCACCGCAGGAGTCGGAGTCGCGAGCATCGCGGACGTCATCGACTCGCGTCCGTACGGGAATCGCTCGGCGGCCGCCGACAAATCCGGATAGTCCTTCACGACCGACGCGGCGAGATTGGGATCGAGGTGGCGGAGCGGACCGAGAAGCTCGAACAGACGCTGCTCGTGCATCGATGAGAACTGCACCCGATGCGGTCCAGCCGCGAAGCTCGAGTTGCCGTACGCGTCGCGCTCCGACCGAATCGATCGCACGAGCTCCCGAACGACGTCCCGTGCTTCATCTGCGGGCAACCGCCGCCAGTGGACTGTGAAGAGATGGACGAACCGGTTCGGCTCGTAGGGAGAGCGTCGACCCGCCGATTGCTCGTCGCGCATCGCGCGGATCGCGCTGCGAAAGACACGCAGGCGCGCGTCGTCGTCGTCGCCGCAATGTCCCATCGCCTGATACGCCGCGTGAAAGGGATACGCTTCGCCCGCAACCGGCTCGCTCAGATACGCTACCGCGTCGGCGACATGCCCGTGGTCGATTATGTTGAACAGCGCACGCGGCCACGCTTCGCGCCGCGTCTCGGTCGCGTCGCGGTCGCGCACGAGCGACAGCGCGCGCTGCGGCGAGACGGTGGCGGCGAGCGCGGCGCCTTCGCCGAGCAGGATCTCGCGATCCTCGGCGGGCAGCGTCGCCGCCAGCGCGAGTCCCTGCTCGAGCACTCGTGGTGCGTCGGCAGCGTCGATCTTCGTGAGGACTCTCGCGAGATGGAAAAGCGCCGCGGCTCTCACCGCCGGCGCGGATCGCTCGGCCTTCCCGCACGCGTCCGATACGAGATCGTGCAGCATCCGAGAAGGATAGGCTGCGATCGGATCGGTTTATGGGCGCGGTCGTGGCGAGGGGATGAAGCGAGCGGCCGTCTGGTCGGCGGCGCGCTTCAAGATCGTCGCTTCAGGATCCGGAATCGTCGCCGGCAGGTGGTCAACGAATCGTCCGGTGAGTTGGCGGACGATGATCAGCGCTGCGAGCGCCGATCCGGCCAGGGTGGGATGGAATCCGTCAGGACCGTACAGCGCCAGACGCGCGTCGATGCGCCACGCCTCCCGCCACGCTTCGCCGGCGGGCAGGAACAATCCGCCAACGGCCCGCGCCGCCTCTTGGTACGACGCTCTCACGCCGTCGAAATCGGATCGACGTGCGGAGGGGGGCCACACCATGAACAAGGCGGTTCGGGCGCCGATGCGCCGGATCTCGGCGTCGAAGCGGCGCGTGTACTCGACCAGCGACACGCGCGACTCGGGCAGCGCCGACGGTCCCTGCTGCAGCAGGACGGTCGACCATCCGCCCTTCGCGATCGCACGCCTCGCCGTCCCTTCGTTCCAGTGATCCTCGAGGCTGAATCCGCCGAAGGTGACCTTCTCGCATCGAAGCGGTGCGCCGACCGACGCCGACATCGATTCGACGAGACCCGGGAGATCGTTGGCGGACGTCAGACTGTTGCCGATGAAGAGAACGCGCCGCGGTGTGGCGCTGTCGCGTGGCGCAACCGACGCGTTCGTAGAGCACGCGAGCATCGCCCACAGGGCGAGCGAGCCCACGACACGTCTCGAGATGGAGCGCGAGGCTTTAGCCGAGCGTCGGGTCCCGTCGACGTTGTTTCGCTCGGCTGAAGGGCACCCCACCGCGCAAAAGCCGCGCGGTGGGGACCCCGCTCCCTCGCGCTCCATTCCCGAAAATGCGCCGCGGCTATTTGCCGCGGCTGCTGGTCCTTGACGGCGCGGCCGGCCCGCCTTTGTAGACGACTCCGTCCTTGACGACGACCTCCACGTGCGAAAGCGCGGTGATGTCGAAGTAGGGATTTCCGTCCACGACGATGACGTCGGCGAGCTTGCCCGGTTCGATCGTGCCGAGCTCGCGTCCCTTGCCGATGATCTGCGCGTTGACGCGCGTCGCCGCCGCGATGGCGCGGCTCGGCGTCATCCCCATGTCGACGTGGACCTTGATCTCGCGCCACAGCGCTTCACTGTGGAAGTTCATCGGCGTGCCCGAATCGGTGCCCACGCCCATGACGGCGCCCGACTCGATGAACTGCTTGACGCCGCGCTCGCGGTACAACATCTCGCGATCGGTGCGCTGGAAGTAGCCGAGCGTCCACCAGTTCTTCAGTGAGTCCTGCACCTCGGCATAGATCTCCGGACCAAATGCCTTCTTGAGATCCGGATCTTCGAGACGCTCGGGAAAATTCGTCGTGTCTTGATAAATCCACGCGCGATGCGCCGCCGTGACGACAACCGGCCGTCCGGCGTTGACGATGTCGGTGATGAGCTCCTTGCTGTAAGGCGGCGCGGTTCCCGCGGACCCGACGTGCTGCAGCACGTCGACGCCGGCTTCGAGCGCATGCCGGACGTCCGGTTCAGCGTACACGTGCGCGTAGACTCTGATCCGATGCTTGTGCGCCGCGTCGACGATCGCCTTGTAGTCGTCGAAGGTGAGACCCTGATGCGCCTTGATGTGATCGACGCCGGCCGCGGCGAGCCGCTCGGTCTGCTGTGCCGCCTCCGCAGACGACGAGATATTGAGGCCGCCGAAGCCCACCTGCATCGCGCCAGTCGCGCCGGCAGCTGACAAACGCGCGATCCACGGACCGCTGACCAGCATCCGCGATCCGACCACCTCACCTTTATTGATACGGTCGCGAATCCTCAGGCTCGGCTCGAGCGGCGCGCCCAGGTCGACCGTCGTCGTCACGCCAGCCATCAGGAGCTGCCGGGCCGAAATCTCCATGACGCGCGTCAGCATCGCGTCGCCGCCGTGACTCTTGATCCACGGAAACCACGTCTCGTAGCTGCCGTGCCCCAGCACGACGAGGTGACCGTGCGTTTCGATGAGGCCGGGCAGCATCGCGCGCCCGCTCGTGTCGACGAGGGTCGTGTCAGGTGGAATCTTGATCTCGGACGCCGGCCCTGCCGCCACGATCGTGTTGCCTTCGATCACCACCGCCGCGTGATGAATGGGCGGAACTTCGTAGCCGGTGATCAACATGCCGCCCACGAGCGCGAGTCGCTTGGCAGTCTGCGCGTGCGGCTGCGGGCCACTCGTCGACATCGTCACGATGGTGACGGCGATGAATCCGGCGTAGCGCAGGGCCGTGCGAAGGCGATACATGCCGAACCTCCTCGAGTTGCGGCCGACTGTAAAAGCCGCACAAAGGCAAGTCAAGGTCGCCTTTTGGCTGCACGAAAGCGCACCGACGATCGAGACCGCAGGATGCTCAGGGGCAGCTGTTTGCGCCGTTCTCCTCGAACACATTCTCCTTGAACGTGTTGCCATCGATTGGGCCTTTGAGCCCGCAGGTGTTCATCGCGATCGTGTTTTCGACGAACGTATTGCCGGTCGCCGATCCGGTCGGCGTGACGACGAAGTCGATGCCGGCTGGATTCGTTGTGATCCTGTTCTCCAGAACGAGATTCCCCGTTGCGATGACGTTGACGCGAATGCCGGCAAGGAGGCTTGCGGACACGACGTTCGCTTTCACAGTACTGTCGACCGCCCCGAACAACAGGATGCCGATGCGGTTTCCTGTGAACGTATTCTCCTTGACCACGTTGTCGACTGAGAAGGGCCGGAGCATGATGCCCCGCGCGCGGTTGTCCCAGAATGCATTCTCCTTGATGGTGTTCCCGCGGCTGCCCGGTTGAAGGTCGACACCGTCGGTATTCTCGCGGAACTCATTGTCCTTGATCACGACGTCGGTCGAATTGTTCACGCGCACGCCCGCCTCGAAATTCCTGACTGTTCCGCCGGAGATCGAGACGTCGATTCGCCCGGTCACAGCAATCCCAACACCGCTGCCTGACCCCATGATCGTGTGACCCCGCAGGTTGATTTTGATCCCGTCGGCGCCGACGATGAGCCCGTTCCCGGCGCAGATCAGATCTTGATCCAGCTTCAGATTCTCGACGATGGTTGCGCCGCATAGATCAGCGGCCGCCACGGCGGGCGCGAATACGGCCGGCAGGCACGCCAACAAGAATGCGAGCGTCCGGCGCGTGGCCAAGTGCATCGCGAAGTTCTCCTTCATGCGCATCGCTGCTCTCCTCTCACCCTAACGGCCCGACGCGGGAACCGATCCCGCCACTGATCCCAGAAAGAACGGCTCCCAGAAATCGCATGCGTGCTCGCGCAGGCGCTTGTCCTCCCGCACCGGCGAGTCGAGCACGATGTACTTGTCGGCGCCTCTGCCCTGGCCGTTCGGATGTTTGTAGGCCGGCCAATGGACCGCCGAGTCGGCGTCGCCGTTTGGATTGCCCGTCGCCGCGAAGCGCGTCCAGTAATCGGCGATTGCGCCGAAGAGCGCGAGGTCGTCGGCGTTCAGCACGTAGTTCGAGGGTGGACCGAAGTTGTTTCCGAAGACGAAGTTTCTGTCGAGTCCGTGGATGACGAGATCGCGGACGACGGCGTCTGCCTCGCGCTCGAAAGAATAGAGATAGACCGGCGTCCGCGTCCGCTCGACGAGCCGCGCGACGCGACGCGCCTCGCAGACCGCTTCGACGTCGCCCGTGAGCTGCGACAGCGCAAGTTTCGGTGTCGCGTAGTCCGTCGCCGGGTACTGCGCCAGGATTGCCGGCGCGCCGGCGCCGAACTCCGTCTCCGCCGCAGCTTCGTACTGCGCTGCAGTCAGTCCGGCGGGAAAGCTTCGGTCCGCGTAGATCCATCCTTCATCTCTCGTGGATCCGACGATGAGAGGAACGCGGTTGAACATCCCGCGTTCGTACAGCGCGCGCGGCTGATCGGGAATGTCGAGGCCGTCGACGACCGGACCCCACGCGACGCGTCCATGCTCGACGAACTCCTGCTGCCCGTTGCCGAATCCGAGCAGCACGTCCCTCGTGGACTTCGAGCGCATGCAATCGAGCACGTGCGATGGATCGGTGCATCCAACCTTCGCCGCGAAGTCCCGGCCGAGCGCTTCGGCGTCGGTGAGCGTCGGCACGCGAAACGACGCGTAGCCGCTCTGCATGATCGCGCGATCGAACAACCCCGCGCTTCCGGGCGATGCGATGTGGAAGCTCACGCTGTGGCCGCCGGCTGACTGCCCGTCGATCGTGACCCGATTCGGATCGCCGCCGAAGGCGGCGATGTGATCCCGAACCCACGCGAGCGCCGCGCGCTGATCGAGGAAGCCGTAGTTGCCCGACGAGGGATACGCGGGATCCTCGGCGGTGAGCGCGGGATGTCCCATGAAACCGAACGGACCGAGCCGATAGTAGGCGGCAACGACGATCGCGCCGGTCCGTTCGACCAGGTTGCGCGGGTTGCTGTCGGCGAGGTGCGCGGACGCCGCCATGAACGCGCCGGTGTGAATCCACACGATCACGGGCGCCGGCCCGGTCGGCGCCGGGTTCGGCGTCCAGATGTTCAGCCTCAGGCAGTTCTCGTTCCCGGCCGTGCCGGTGCTCCCCGGCGGGTTCACCTGCGGACAATTCGGCGGCGTGGCCGTCGCATTGAGCGTCGCCGGCGCCCAACTCGCCGCAGGCTGCGGCGGTTTCCATCGCAGGCTGCCTACCGGCGGCGCCGCGAACGGGATGCCGAGAAACACACACGACGCACCGAGATTCATTCCCTGCACGTCGCCCTCGAACGTCGTGACAAAGCAGGACGTGCCCTGCGTCGTCGTCTCGCGCGACGCGAAGAGCAGGACCCCGAAAACGGTCATGATCACAAGAGCTGCGGTCCCGAAACGTGCGTTCATCATGTGCCTCCTGGAAGAAGTGGAACGATGCGGCGTACGCGCAGATTCCACAACGGGCAACAGCGCGCATGAGCAGATGCGCGCTAACGCCCGCTGTTGCTGCGACCTGTTCGAGGGCGTAGACTGCGCGTGTCCCCTTTCGTCAACAACGGAGAGAGACCGCTTTGAGCGACGACGTGCCGTCCGCGATCGTTCACGCTGAGGACCCGTCTGGAAACGGTCGCCTCGACTCCTGGAAGGAGATTGGCGCCTATCTGAAGCGCGACGTGACGACCGTGCGGCGGTGGGAAAAACGCGAAGGCTTGCCGGTGCACCGCCATGTACACGATCGGCGCGATTCGGTGTACGCCTACAGGGTCGAGATCGACCGGTGGTGGCAGGAGCGCCGCAATCACATCGCCGACAAGATCGAGCTCGAAGCGCCGATCAACGGCCGCGGCCGCGAGCGGATCGCGTGGTCGCTGGCGGCCCTCTTCCTGATCGCGACGCTCGCGTCAACGGCCGCCGCCGTCGCGGCCGTATATTTCGCGCGCGCGTCACATGACGCCGCGGAGCTCCGCTTTTCGATCGGGCCGCCCGACCAGGCGAGCTTCGGCACCGTCAGCCTGTCGCCGGACGGACGTCAGCTCGCGTTCACCGCCGCCACGCGCGATGGTCCACCGCGACTGTGGGTCCGTCCACTGCGATCGTTGACGCCGCAGCTGTTGCCCGGAACGGAGGACGCGGCGTTTCCGTTCTGGTCGCCGGACGGCTCGTCGATCGGATTCTTCGCCCAGGGCCGCCTCAAGCGGATCGACGTCGCCGGCGGCACGCCGCAAGTCGTGTGCGATGCGCCGGCAGGGCGAGGAGGCACGTGGAATCGCCGCGGCGTCATCGTCTTTTCGCCGAGCCGCGAGAGCGGGTTGTCGCGCGTCGCTGCGTCGGGCGGATCGCCGACGCCGGTCACGACGGTTGATCCTCCGGGCGAACGCGGCCACTTGTGGCCCGAGTTTCTCCCGGACGGCATTCACTTCCTCTACCTCGCCGACAGCAGCCGGCCGGAATACCACAACCTGTTCGTCGGCGCGCTCGACACAAAGGAGCGCACGCGTCTCTTCCCTCTCGCATCGAACGCGACGTACACGCGAGGCGGCTACCTGCTGTTCGCGCGCGACCGTCAGCTCATCGCGCAGCCGTTCGACGCGAGACGACTTGCGCCGAGCGGTGGGGCCGTGACGATCGCGGACCAGGTGCGGCAGGCGTGGGATTTGGATCACAAGATGGACGCCTCGGTCTCGGACAACGGCGTCCTGATCTACCGGAGTGAGCGCGCCGCGGCGTCGCGGATCGTCTGGCGCGATCGCGCGGACCGGCAGTCGGTGTTCGTCGATTCGGCCGCCGAGTACTTCGAGCCGACGCTTTCGCCCGACGAGACACGGATCGCGGTCGACGTGTTCGATCCGCGGCCGTCGCCGCGCTTCGGCTTCAACGTCGCGCGCGTGACGTCCGACATCTGGATTCTGGATACGGCGAGCGGCGCGGCGTCGCGGTTCACGTTCGATCCGGCGGCTGACTTCGATCCCGTGTGGTCGCCGGGCGGCGATCGCATCGCGTTCTCCTCGAATCGGCGCGGCGTACTGGATCTGTACGTGAAGCGCGTGAGCGGCACCGGGGACGACGAATTGCTGCTCGGATCACCTGAGGCAAAACACGCGCAGGCCTGGTCGCCGGACGGACGGTTTCTCGTGTACGTCACCTACGATCCGAAGACGCGCGAGGATCTCTGGTTGTTGCCGATGGTTGGCGATCGCATCCCCGCGCCGTTGCTGAGAACGGAGTTCAACGAGGAGCAGGCGTCGATCTCTCCCGATGGCCGCTGGTTCGCCTACACCTCCGACGAATCAGGGCGCGACGAAGTGTACGTGCAGGCGTTTCCCTCGCCGTCCGGAAAGTGGCAGATCTCCACCGGCGGCGGCGGCGATGCGCGATGGAGCGCCGACGGCAATGAGCTCTTCTACATTGCGTGGGATCGGCGGTTGATGGCCGTGCCGGTGAAGCGCGGAGCGACGTTCGAGGCTGGCCCCACGCGGCCGCTGTTCGACACCGGCATGCAGCCGTACTGGGGCGCCGGCAGAAACCACTACGACGTGAGCCGCGACGGCAAGCGCTTCCTGATCACGAATCCGGTCGACGACGACCGCTTCCTGCCGTTCACGGTCATCGTCAACTGGATGGCTGGACTCAAGTAGAACTTAGAACTTAGAACTCAGAACTTAGAACTGGAACTCGGAAACTCGGAAACTCGGAAACTCGGAACTCGGAACTCCGAGAACGGGTTCGAGTTCTTAGTTCTAAGTTCTTAGTTCTAAGTTCTAAGTTCGGACACGATCTACCAAGGTAGCGTGCGCTTGGTGTACTTCCGGCCGATCTCGGTCGCCGCCTGGCTCGCCGGACCGACCATCACGCCTTCCTTGATCATGTCGACGATGTTGTCGGCGTTCATCGAGTTGAGGAAGAAGATCTTCGCCGCCTTCGTCGCCGCGAACACGCGCGAGCGCGCGGCCTGCATCTGCGGCGCGTTCGGCTTCACGCCGAGCGAGAACGCCATGTCGCCCGGTCCCCATTCAGCGAACGCGATGCCGGGAACCTTCGCGTTCGTCTCGGCGTTCTCGAGCGCGTACTTGTCCTCGAGCTTCAGCCCGAGCAGCAGCTCGCCTTTCGGATTGAGCGGCCACACGTCGGCCCGCTCGGCGTACTCGTCCGGCGTGACCCCCCAAATGCGCGCCGCGGTCGGATTGCCGTGCACGCCGCGCCGTCCGCCGTACGCCGGGAAGCGCACCGCTTCGACGAACGCGCGCACCGCGCCGGGCGCGTCGGCGTGACAGAGCAGGATGCCGTGCACGCCGGTGGCGAGCACCTGATGGAACATCCACGCGTTCGCGCGGACCGTGGCTTCGTCGGTGCCGTTCACCGGCACGTTGACGATCACCGCGGGCGTCCGGTGACCGCTCTTCGTCGGTCCGCCTTTCACGAGGCCTTTCATGTAGTCTGAGAGACCTTTGACGTCGAACGGCGCGTGCTCCATGTCGTAGCTGATGTAGTCCGCGTACGTCTGCGCGTCCTTCACGCCCTGCTCGAAGTTGCCGTCGGTCCCTTCGTGCGAGCCGGTGTAGTAGATCGGCTGACCCTGCTCGAGCAGCTCGATCCCGCGGTTGACGCGCTTGGCTTTCGGCGCCTGCGCGGTGAGGCTCGCCGCGCACCACGCGACAGCGACACACAGCGCGAGGAGCCGGAGGAGCCGTGCAGTACGTTTCATGGCGAACCTCCCTGGAAGTCTCGGCGATTCTATACGAAGTCTGAAGTCTGAAGTCTGAAGTCTGAAAAGCTTGAAGCTTCGAAGCTTCCGACTTTTCAGACTTCAGACTTCAGACTTC
>Ga0114129_10016086_pt1 | contig 10641 bp, 9 predicted proteins | sample RhiMetdeltSRZDD1_FD_80071 | JGI IMG/M metagenome (GOLD analysis project Ga0114129, IMG submission 80071) | Populus rhizosphere microbial communities from Tennessee, USA - Rhizosphere MetaG P. deltoides SRZDD1 (version 2) (version 2) | ecosystem: Host-associated > Plants > Roots > Rhizosphere >... | reverse complement strand
CGCGCGACTTCGACTGGGGCGACTAGCCCGCAACTCGCACCACCGCGTCGCCCGCGCACCCGTGTTTTCGCTCCGCCCGTAGTCGGGTAGGGGTAGGCACGTGAGCCGGCGCATCCTTGTGGTTACGACCGCGCCCGTCGACGGCGGGGCGCTTCGCGATCGCGTGCACGAGCACGCGGGCAACGGCGAGGTGGAGCTGAAGGTCGTCGCGACGGCGTCCGACCTCTCCCCGCTGGACTGGCTGGCGAACGCGGAGGACGATGCCCGCGCCGAGGCCGAGTCCCGGGCCGTCGAGGTCGGCCACGCGGTCGCGCCCGAGGCCGACAGCGTCGAGGCGGAGGTGGGGGACACCGACCCGGTGCAGGCGATCGAGGACGCCCTGCGCACGTTCGAGGCCGACGAGCTCGTCCTCGTCACCCGCAAGGCCGACGACGCGGGCTGGCTCGAGGAGGGCACAGCGAGCGAGGCCCTCGCGCGCTTCAACCTCCCCGTCACGCACCTCGTCGTCGACGAGGACTGACTCCGGGCCTCGCGCTACAGTGAGCGACGACGCGGGGCGTTAGCTCAGCTGGGAGAGCGCCGGCTTTGCAAGCCGGAGGTCACCGGTTCGATCCCGGTACGCTCCACTCGGGGTCTCTACTTTCGGTTCTAAGAATGGCGGCCGGCGCTGAGCTGGCCGTGTTCGTTTCTAAGCAGCCGCCGCCGGCGGGCACCGGAGCTCGATTTTGAGACTGATTCGTGCTGGGGTGGCAGCCCTTCCGCCTGGCGCGGCGACGCTCGGGAGGGTGAGCAGCGTCTTGGGCAGCGAGACCTAGTCGCGGCGGCGGTAGGTCACCTTCAGGTCGTCCTGCCAGTCGCCCGGCGTTTCGGCGAGCTGCCATAGACCCTCGAAAGTGTCGTGCCCCAACATGGCAGAGAAGCGCTGGTCAAAGCCGGGCGCATCGCGCCACATGCGCAGCACACCCTCGTCGAGCGAGACGCCGTACGTCCGGCGCACGCCGCGGGAGTCGAAGTACTCCATGACCAGCCCGTCGCCGGTCTCGGGGGCACCGATCACGCAGATCGCGTCGGGGAGCAGCTCGTGGTCGTTGTGGGATCGCTGGACAAGGAAGTGGCGACCTTCTAACCACTCGAACGTGACGCTGCCCGGCGCGACGCCTTCGAACAGCGGGTGGGTCGCCTCGGTGGCCCAGGTGCCGATCAGCGCGTCGAACGGCTCGAGGGCGGGATCTCGCTCGGTCATGCCTGTGGGACCATTACACGAAGTCGACATAGATCAGCCCGAACCGGTTGCCGAGAATCGGCCGCCGGCTTTGTGCAGCTGCTACTGCATCAGCTGAGCAAAGGTGGGATCGGCCGAGCTGCGGACGGTTGGGACGACGGGCTCCCTCGTCGTCGGAAGTGGATCAACGGATAGAGAACGGCCCGCCCGGCAGCAGCGCGGACGGGCCGCTCAGCTGCGTCCCACCTAGGGAATCAGCACTTCGTCTATGACGTGGATGACGCCGTTCGAGGCGGTCACATCAGCCTGCACGACCATGGCGTCGTTGACCATGACGCCTCCGTCGGTCGTCTCGAGCTCGACGGACTCGCCGTTCAGGGTCTCGGCCGAGCTGAGCCCTGCCACGTCGCTCGCGCGGGCCTCACCGGCGACCACGTGGTAGAGCAGGACTGCCTTCAGCGCCTCGGGATCGGCCGCCAGCGCGTCGAGCGTCTCCTGCGGTACCTTGGCGAAGGCCTCGTCGGTGGGTGCGAAGACCGTGAAGGGGCCCTCGCCCGAAAGCGTCTCGGCGAGACCGGCCTGCTCGACCAGGGACGTCAGCGTCGTGAAGTCCTCGGCCGCGACGGCCGTCTCGACGATGTTCTCCTGCGTCGTTGCCTCCGTCGTCGTCGCCGGCGCTGCGGTCGTCGTCGCCTTCTCCGGCGAGGATTCGTTGTCGCCGCCGCACGCCGCGACAGCGAGTCCCATCGTGGCCAAGCCGATAGCGCCCAGGACTCGAGCCGAGCGAAGCGTCCGGACCTTCTTCATCTGTTCCTCCTTGTCTACTGCTTGTACAGGGTCGGAGGCAAACTCTATACAAACTCTGGGTTAGTTGTCAAAGGTTTGTAGAGAGTCATTCTTAGAAGTGGCCTCCCCCCGGATCGCCGCCGATCGTCAGACGGCCGTCCGCCGATCAATCAGTCAGACGCGGGAGGCTCGGCGTGAACTCGAGGGCGACCGAGGGCTCGTTGCCGGGGATCTCGTCCGCCGGCCACTCGGCCTCCGCAACGTGGCGGATGCCGTCGAGGACGACCTCGACGCGGTACGTGAACGGGCCCCTGCCGAGGCCGGCCGCCTCCAGGCCCTTCGCGTCCGGGCCGTCCCAGTAGACCGTGCCCTCGGGCCAGCAGCCCTCGCGGGAGCGCGTCGCGTCGAACGAGACCTCGGCGCCGTCCGCCGACCGCACCGTGATTCGCGCCGAGGCCTGCTTCGGCGTGCGGGCGAGGTTCGACAGCTCGAGCTCCACGCCGTAGCTGTCGACCCCGCCGTCGTGGTCCGCGAGGACGGCCAGTCGCGCGGTCGGCACCGCCAGCGGCCCGTCAGCCGGCGTCGTCCACCGGAACGTCGTGAAGAGGTCGCCGTCGCCGCGGCCGAAGAGGGTGACGTCGTACGTGCCTGCGCGGCCGACCGGGCGCAGCACGAACCGGCCGTCGCCGGAGGAGTCGACCGACGCCTGCTGAATCCGCCCGCACGGTTTGCCGGCCGGCTGAAAGCTCGCCGTGAACGACCAGTCGGGCAGCGGGAACTCGACGAGCACCTGCTCTGGGCTGCCCACGTCGGCCGGAGCGGCCGGTGGGCTCCCGTCTGCGCAGACGTTGCCGTAGCAGTACGTCCACGCCCGAAGCGCGACCGACTGGTCGAAGAACTGCACCGTCACCGGCGGCGGACCGTCCGATTCGGTCGGGACAGCCGGATTCGTGGGCGTGTTCGTGGCCGGTGCCGAAGTCGTCGTCGGCCCCGCAACGTCCTCCTCGTCGGGCACTGCGCCCCCGCAACCCGCGAGCAGGAGCACACAGGTGAGGCCGATCGTGGCTGCGCATGTTCTCGGCGCCATCAGAACGTTGTACGCGACCGGCCCGACATTCCGTCACCTGCGAGATCCTCGAACGGGGCTAAGGGCGTGGCGGCGCCGACCCGATATCTGACGCGTTGGCACAAGCCGGGCAGGCCCCCCGGTACTCGCCGCCAGGGCCTTCCCCCGAACCCCAGGAGCTGCGGCTTATGGCGTCTGACGTCCCGTCCGAGTTGGTTCGCAACCGACGAGGCAACGTGCGATGGGCAGCGCCACTCGCCTTCGTCTGCGCGGCCCTGGTTCTCGGGCCCACGACCGCAAGCGGCCACGGCTGGGGACCCCCCTCGCCGGGAGCACCCGGGGCGGGCGACCCGTACTTTCCGCTCGACGGGAACGGCGGCTACGACGTCGGCCATTACGACCTGGAAGTCACGTACGACCCTGACACGGACGTCCTCGAGGGCGAGGCGACGATTCGCGCTCGGGCGACATGGAATCTTTCGAGCTTCAACCTCGACCTCCAGGGCCTGACCGTCCACTCGGTCGAGGTCGACGGCCGTTCCGCCTCGTGGAGCCGTTCCGGCAACGAGTTGACGATCACCCCGCGCAAGGGCCTCCGCAAGCGTGAGTCCTTCAGGGTAGAAGTGCGCTACGGCGGCGTCCCGGAGGCGCAGCCCGACGGCTCGGGCTTCATCAACACCGACGACGGCACGCTCGTCGTGGGCCAGCCGCATGTCGCCGCGAGCTGGTACCCGGTCAACGACCACCCGACCGACAAGGCCTCCTACACCTTCGAGATCACCGTGCCCGCCGGGCTCGAGGCCGTGGCCAACGGCGAGCTGGAGAAGAAGAGGACGAAGCGCGGCTGGACGACCTGGACCTGGGAGGCCGGGGAGCCGATGGCCTCGTATCTGACCACCGCGACGATCGGCGGCTTCGACCTCGACTCGTACAAGCGCGACGGCATCCGCTACTGGGATGCGATCGACGAGGACCTGCTCGCCCCGCCCGCGTCTCCGCGCACCGGCCGGCGCTTCGCGATCTCGCAGCGCGGCATGCCGTCCTTCAAGCGGCTCCAGCGGACGATCACCGTCCCGAGCGGCGGCGCGAGCGTGTCCTTCTGGGTCACGCGCGACACCGAGCCCAACTGGGACTTCTTCTTCGTCGAGGCCCGCACGGCCGGGATGGACGATTGGACGACGCTGCCCGACCTGAACGGCCACACCTCGCAGGACACGGGCTTTTCCTGTCCCTACTGGCTCTTCCTGCACCCGTTCCTCGCCCACTACCAGGCCGACAACGGCGACGGCACGTGCGGCCCGGCGGGGGGCACAGGCGCCTGGCACGCGGTCAGCGGCTGGAGCGACGGCTACGAGCAGTGGCGCGTCGACCTGGCTCCCTTCCGGGGCCGGACGGTCGAGCTCTCGCTCACGTACGCGAGCGACGACATCTTCCAGCGCCAGGGCGTCTTCGTCGACGACATCGTCGTCTCCACAGGGGCCGGTTCGACCTCGTTCGAGAACGACGGGAACACGTTGGACGGCTGGACGGTGCCCGGCGCCCCCGCCGGCAGCGTCGTCCCGAACCCGAACGACTGGATCGTGGGCAAGGCGAACGACACGCCCGAGCCGCTCGGCAACGAGGTGCGGCGGGTCTTCGCGATGCAGGACGACGTCGTCGAGTTCCTCGAGCCCATGTTCGGCGACTACCCGTTTTCCGCGCTGGGTGGCATCGTCGACGACATCAAGGGCGTCGGCTTCGCGCTCGAGAACCAGACGCGGCCGATCTACGGCGACAACTTCTTCTTCGACCCCGTCGAGGCCGAGGACATCCTCGTCCACGAGCTCGCTCACCAGTGGTTCGGCAACAGCGTCTCCCTCGCGGGCTGGCAGCACATCTGGCTCAACGAGGGCCTCGCGACCTACGCCGAGTGGCTGTGGGCCGAGCACGCCGGCCGCGGCACGGCCCAGGAGGCGTTCGACTTCTGGTACGGCGTCATCCCTGCGGACGACCCATTCTGGACGCTCCCGATCGGCGATCCGGGGCCGAGCTTCCTCTTCGAGTTCCCGGTCTACACCCGGGGCGCGATGGCCGTCCACCAGCTGCGCCTGGCGGTCGGAGACCGCGACTTCTTCCGCATCCTCCGCGGCTGGGCGGGCAAGAACGAGGACGGGAACGTGACGACCGGCGACTTCGTCACCTACGCGGAGCGGGCCTCCGGCGAGGAGCTAAGCGAGCTCTTCGACACGTGGCTCTTCGCCACGACCAAGCCCGATGCGGGCGCCACCTCGTCGTCGTTCCGCGCGGCCTCGAGCTTCACCCAGGCGAACCTCGGTCCCTGGGCGTTGAGGATGCGTCTACGGGTCGGCCGGCACTAGGGCCGCTCTAGCCCCGTCGCGACCCGGTCAGCCTCCGTCACCGGGTCCTCGGAGAGCAGAGCGGCACCGGCCGCCTCGGCAAGCGCCGGCGTCGCCCCGGCTCCGGCCAGGGCGAGCGGTGCGTCCCGGCCGAGGGCGACGAGCTCGTTGCCGAGGCGAGACAGATTCCGGGACGCGGTCGCGCTGACCACGACGACACGCGGTTCGAGCGACTGTGCGGTCTCGCGAAGCGTCTCGACCGGCGTGTCCGGACCGAGGTATGCGATGCGCCATCCCCGCGCGCGGAGCGCGAGGCCGAAGGCGATCAGCGCCAGGTCGTGCTGCTCGCCCGGCGCGCAGGCGAGAACGGCGAGCGGCCCGGCGCCCTGTCCCCATCCGCGCGCGAGGCCGAGCAACCGCCCGCGCACGACGTTGCTGGCGAAGTGCTCCTGGGCGACCGTCACGGTGCCTACCTCCCAGCGCTCGCCGAGGTCGTGGAGGTACGGGAGCAGGAGGTCGCGAAGCAGGGCGTCGAGGCTGAGGGTCTGAAGCGCACGGTCGAAGGCCGCCTGGGCGGCGGGCTCGTCGAAGCTCTCGAGCGTCTCGGCGAAAACGCCGAAGTCGAGAGCCGGGCTCTCAGGGGCAGGGCGCTGGTCGGTCCCGGGTTCGAGGGCGAGCCGCGCTGCCTCGGCCGCCGAGAGGCCCTGGTCCTGGTAGGCGCGCATGCGCTTGATCCGGTCCTCGTCCGCCTCCGAGTAGAGCCTGAACCCGCCGGCCGAGCGGGTCGGCTGGAGGAGGCCGTAACGGCCTTCCCACGCGCGCAGGAGCTCGGGGCTGACGCCGACGCGCCGGCTGAGCTCGCCGATTCTGAGGTGGCCTTCCTTCATCTCACGGACTCGGGACGATGTTTACACACACGCTTGACAGGATACTCATACACCTGTACAAAGTCTAGACATAATCTCTACAGGAGGAAATGACATGAAGAAGCTCGACATCGTCACCGCAGCCCTGGTGATCGTGGGAGGCCTGAACTGGGGGCTCGTCGCCGTGGCCGAGTTCGACCTCGTGGCCACGATCTTCGGCCTGGAGTTCGGGGAGACGAACGCCGCGACCCGCATCGTCTACGGCCTCGTCGGCGTCTCCGCCGTCTATCAGCTCATCCAGCTGGCCGGGGTCCGCCGCCGCAGCCGAGACGCGCAGGTCGCGGCCGCGTAGTTGAGGAAGAACGCCGAACACGGAACCGGCCGGCCGAGGCGCCGGCCGGTTCCATCCGGTCCGGGACGCCGAGAGCTCTCGACCGCGGTCGCCGTCGAGTCGGAGGAGGCCTTTCCGCTGCCGGTTCCCGTCGTGCCGATGAACGCTTCCGGCGCGCATAGACTCGGATGGGCTTACTGGGAGGAGGTGGAGCGTACGACCCGGAGGCTCGTCAGGGCGAGGGCGACGACCGCAGGCGTCGAGCTCCGGCTGCTCCGGGAAGGGCCGGTCCTCCTCAGCTTCGGCGACCCCGAGCTCGCGGTGGGCGCCACGGTCGTCTCCTGCTCGTACCCCATACGCGGAGGGCTGCTCGCGCGCGGTGATGGTGGCGTGCTCGCGCTCGCACAGGAGCGGGCCGGCGCCTGGTGCCTGCGCACGTCGATCCGCGGCTTCCTTCCTCGCCTCGGCACGCTGCCCGGCCGGCCTGCCTGGACAGGGTTTCTCTACGCGCACGTACAGGCCCGCGTTCACCGGGCTGTCGCGCGCAGGTACGTGGCTCACCTCGTCCGCGGGGCTCGCCCATGAGGGCGGCCGTCCTCGGTGCCAGCGGCGTGATCGGGCGCGCGCTTGTGGCCGAGCTCGCCCGCGAGAACGAGGTCGTGGCCGTCTCGCGCCATCCGAAGGAGTCGTCCCGGGACCGCGTTCGCTGGGTGGCGGCCGACGCCACGCAACGCTCCGAGCTCGAGCCTGCGTTGCGCGGGGCGGACGTCGTCTACCACCTCGTCCACTCCCTCGGCGCGAAGGATTTCGAGGAGCGCGATCGCCAGGCAGCGGCGTCGGTCGCTGCAGCCGCTGACCGGGCCGGGGCCCGTCAAATCGTGTTTCTCGGTGGGCTCGGGGACGAGCGCGAGGGCGTGTCGGCGCACCTTCGCAGCCGTGCCGAGACCGCCAATGTCCTCGCCGCCGGCCCGGTCCCGGTGACGATCGTCCGCGCGGCGGTTGTCGTCGGGCGAGGCAGCGCGGCCTTCGAGACGATTGTCGCGCTCGTCGACCGCCTGCCCGCGATGATCTGTCCCCGCTGGGTGACGACGAAGACGCAGCCCATCGCCCTCGCGGACGTCGTCCGGCACCTGGCCGGGGTGGGCGGCCGGGACGAAGCGCTCGGCGAAGCCTACGACGCGGCGGGGCCCGAGGTGATGACCTACCGGGAGATGATCGAACGCGTGGCGCGCCTACGCGGACGCCGGCCTCTCATCGTCGAGGTTCCGTTCTTGACGCCGCGCCTCTCCTCGCTCTGGCTGCATCTCGTCACACCCGTGAAAGCAGGAGTCGCTCGCCCGCTGGTCGATGGTCTACGCACCGAGACGGTCGCCCACGACGAGAGGATCCGGGGCCTGGTGCCTTTCGAGCTCACTGCTTTCGACGAAGCCGCACGGGCCGCGCTGGGCTGACCGCGAGTCAGGGTCGCAGTACACGAAAAGGGGTCGCGCAGGCCGCCGCCCGATTCGATCATCAGAAGGTGGCAAGCCGCGTGCCCGTCTACCGAGGTGCCTTCGGTCGGAAGGAAGCCGAGCGCCTCCTCTGGCGTGCCGGCTTCGGGCCGCGGCCCGGCGAGGCCGCCCGCGTGGCCCGCAAGGGGCTGAAGCGCGCGGTCGACGACCTCGTCTACCCGCCGCGTGTGCGCATGAGCGGGAAGGCCCCGACCGACGAAGACGGCGCCCCGATCGCGCCGCGCGACGCCTGGGGCCACGACCACCTCTGGTGGCTCGACCGCATGGTGCGCACGAACCAGCCGCTCGTCGAGCGGATGACGCTCATCTGGCACGACTGGTTTGCGACCTCGAACGAGGGCGTCGGCTCGCAGAAGTGGATGCTGACGCAGAACCAGACGATGCGGACGAACGCGCTCGGCTCGTTCGAGAGGCTGCTCCTGGCGCTCACGCACGACCCGGCCATGCTCATTTGGCTGAACGGCAACCAGAACACGCGCTGGGATCCGAACGAGAACTACGCGCGCGAGCTGATGGAGCTCTTCACGCTCGGCGCCGGGCAGGGCTACACCGAGGACGACGTCCGCGAGCAGGCCCGGGCCCTGACCGGCTGGCGCAATGACTGGCGCGAAGGGCTCGGCGACGTGAACTTCCGCTACGACGCCAACCGCCACGACGGCGGCGTCAAGGTGATCTTCGGCCAGAGCGGCAGGTTCAACTGGATCGACGCGTGCCGCCTCTGCCTGCGTCATCCGGCGCACGCCCGGTTTTTCGTCCGCAAGCTCTGGAGCTACTTCATCCCGACGCCGCCGCCGGCCGCCACCGAGGCAGCGCTGCGCACGCTCTACCGGCGCTCCGGCTACCAGATCCGCCCGGTCGTCTCGGCCATCCTGCGACACCCGGGCCTCTTCACCGGCCCGCGCATGGTGAAGCCGCCCGCCGTTCAGGTGGCCGGCATGCTGCGCGCGCGCAACCGGACCGTCGACACCGAGGTCTGGTCGTGGGTCTCCGAGCTCGATGGGCAGCGGCTCTTCCTGCCGCCGAACGTGGCCGGCTGGAACGAGGATCGCTGGCTCGACACGTCCACGATGCGCGGCCGCTGGACGGCTGCCAACTACGTCGCCCTGCCGTACGCGCTCGACACCGACCAGTGGCGCGGCAAGCTCTCGCTCGACCCGAGCAAGCTCGTCGACAGCGCGCTCTCCTTCTGGGGCACCCCGACGATCGCCCCGGAGTCGCGGCAGGCCCTCACGACCTTCGCGGCCACCGCGCTCGGTGACGCCGACCAGAGCTGGGAGCGCGCCGAGTACCCGGTCTTGATCGTCAACGCGCTCCGGCTGCTCATCGCCGTGTCCCCCGACTACGTGACCTGCTGACATGAGCTGCTCCTGCAACGAGTTCTCCCGCGCCTCGCTCTTCCGCCGCTCGGTGGCCGAGGCGGGCCGAGGGCTCCCGGCCATCGAGCCGGGCATGCCCCTGCCGGCCGGCAGCGGCCTCGACCGCCGCAGCTTCCTCGCCCGCACCGCCGGCCTCGCGCTCGCGGTCTACGGCGCCGGCAAGCTCCCACTCGGCCTCTTCGACGAGGGCATCGCCCGCGCCCAGTCCGCCGGCGGCCCGATCCTCGTCTCCGTCTTCCTCGAAGGCGGCGCCGACTCCCTCTCGATGCTCTTCCCGGCCGGGAACACGCGCTACCACCAGCTGCGCCCGACGCTCGCGCTCCAGCCGAACGAGGGCTCGCCCTTCAGCGAGGACGCGCGGCTCCGGTGGCACCCGTCTCTCGCGCCGCTCGCCGAGCTGCACGACGAGGGCAAGGTCACGGTGCTCCCGGCGGTCGGCTACACGAACGCCGACCAGTCGCACTTCACGTCCCGCCACTACTGGGAGGTAGGGGCGACCGACGCGCACCTGCGCACCGGCTGGCTCGGCCGCTACCTCGACGTCGCGGGCGCGATGGACAACCCGCTCCAGGGACTCGCGCTCTCGAGCTCGCTCCACCCGGCGCTCGCCTCGGCGAACGTCCCCGTCGCCTGCGTCTCGCGGATCGACGAGTACGACTTCTGGGCCGCCGGGGTCTGGGGCCCGGTGCAGCAGCGCATGCTGGACGCGCTCGGCACCTTCCCGCCCGGATCGAGCGCCGCGACCCGGAAGGCCGCCGAGGTGACGACCCAGGTCGCCCGCCTGCGCGGGCAGCTCCTGCCGTTCGACGGCGGCAACTGGGGCAGCCCGGTGCCCTACCCGCCCGGCCGCAACGCCTTCCCGGCGCGCCTGGCCGGCCTCGCCGCCATCATCGCCGCGGGGCTCCCGCTGCGCTGCGTGTCCGTCAACGCTCCCGGGATGTACGACACGCACGCCGACCAGGCCGGCGAGCTCACCGACTCGCTCGCGCTGACCGCCAACACGCTGCGGGCGTTCCAGCGCGACCTCGAGGCGCGCGGCATCGCCGACCGCGTGCTGACCCTCGTCTGGACCGAGTTCGGGCGGCGCCCCGAGGAGAACTCGTCGGCGGGCACCGACCACGGCGCTGGCGGGATCGCCTGGGTCATG
>Ga0114129_10016085_pt1 | contig 10641 bp, 11 predicted proteins | sample RhiMetdeltSRZDD1_FD_80071 | JGI IMG/M metagenome (GOLD analysis project Ga0114129, IMG submission 80071) | Populus rhizosphere microbial communities from Tennessee, USA - Rhizosphere MetaG P. deltoides SRZDD1 (version 2) (version 2) | ecosystem: Host-associated > Plants > Roots > Rhizosphere >... | reverse complement strand
CGGCGAGCACCACGGTCGCCAGACCGGCGGCGAGCGAAGCGGCGAGCAGGAAGGGCCGGATCGCGGGCCACGAAAAGTGCCACGTGCGGTTGTAGAGCACGACGCACGCCACGCTCGATCCCGCGGCGAGAACGAGGGCCGAATAGGCGCTTCCTCCCGGCGCGCCCGCGCCCGGCGTGCCGGTCGGGAAGCCGTACCGCCGCAGCACGAGGCCCAGCGCGGCGGTCATCGTGAACGCGGCGGAGGCGGAGCAGAACTTGAAGTAGCTGCGCCCGGCCCGCTCCGGGATGAAGGGCAGCATCGCGAGGAGCCCGAGGCCGAGGTGGCTCAGGAACAGGAAGAAGACGAAGGTCACGGCGATCCGATCGTCGATTCGATGGCCCGCCGTTCCGGCGAGCCGGAGGCGAAGGGATCCGCGGCCGCGCCGCCGCGCGGGCATGCGCGCGCCTCCAGGTGCGCGGCGACGTCGTCGCGGAAACGCGCGAGCAGGCCCGGCACGGCGGCGGCGGCGGTGCGGCAGTGCGCGCAGTAGCCGTGGACCGACATGAAGCCGGCCGTCTCGGCGAGCGCGTCGAGGTCCGTCGGTCGGGCCGTGCCGGCCTCGATCGCCCGCAGGGCTCCGGCGAGCCGTGAGGTGCCGACGGTGCACGGCGGGCATTGCCCGCAGGCCTCGCGCTCGAAGAACGCGGCCAGCGACGCTCCAACCGACAGCGGACAGGCCGAAGGCCCGACGACCAGCACCGCCGCGGTGCCGAGGGCGGAGCCCGCCCCTCTGAGCGCGTCCGGGTGGAGCGGCGTGTCCAGCTGGGCCGCGGTGAGGGGAGGCGCGGAGGGCCCGGCCGGAAAGATCATGCCGATACCATCAAGAGCGCCACCGCCCTGATCCTCGACGAGCCGCCTCAGGGGCGTGCCCAGCGCGACCTCGTACACACCCGGCCGTCGCACGTGGCCCCAGAGCGAGACGAGCGTGCGCTCGCCGGCCCGGAAGCCTTCGGGATCGGAGATCGCGTCCGGAACGCGGGACAGCGTCTCCACGTTCTGGACGAGCGTCGGGCGGCCGCGGAAGCCCACGGCCGCGGGCAGGGGCGGCTTGGGCCGGGGCCAGGCGCGCCGTCCCTCCAGCACCTCGATGATTGCCGTCTCCTCGCCGGCGATGTAGCTGTCGTCGCCGCGGACGACCTTCACGCCTACGCCGCCGAGCGGCTCCTCGCTTGCCGCGCGCTCGAGCGCCGCCGCCGGCGCCGCGAACGAGCCCTTCAGGTAGACGAGCGCCTCGTGCGCCCCGACGGCCCTGGCCGCGATGACGAGCCCGCGGATCACGTCGCGGGGCCGGTTGACCATCACCCAGCGGTCCTTGACGGAGCCCGGCTCGCCCTCGGCTCCGTTGCCGACGACCAGGGGCTCGCCCCCCTCGACGCGAACGGCCTGCCACTTCCGGGCGGCCGGAAACCAGCCGCCGCCCCGGCCCCGAAGGCCCGAGGCCAGCAGCCGGCGGATCGTCTCCGCGCCGCCGGTCGTTTCCGCCCCCGCGATCGACGTGCCCAGGCTTCCTCCGCCGAAGCCGCAATTATAGTGGTGCTTACGCGTGATGCCGGGCTTCCCAACGCCCGGCTTTTCCTGTACGATCATCTTTTAGGGGAGGCTCGGCATGATCAACCTCACCGCAGCGGCGGCGGAAAAGGTCAAGGGAATCCTGGAGCAGGAGAAGACCAACATCCCCCAGGGTGGGCTGCGGATCTACGTCCAGGGCGGGGGCTGCTCCGGCTTCTCGTACGGGATGGTCCTGGACGAAGCCGCCGACGGTGACGAGGTCGTCGAAGTCGCCGGGGTGAAGGTCATCATCGATCCGATGAGCATGCGCTACCTGGAGGGCGCGGAGGTCGACTACAAGGAAGACCTGATGGGTGGCGGCTTCGCGATCAAGAACCCCAACGCAACGTCTACTTGCGGGTGTGGCCACTCCTTCAGCGCCGGCGGCGAGGGCGCCGGCGAGAGTGGGGGGCACCACCACTGAGGCCACCTCCCGGGGCGGCCCGATCGGGCCGCTCCCGGCGGGGATCCGCGTTCCGGCGCCGCCCCTCGCTGACCTACAGCGCCTTTCGAGGGCCTGAATGAAAGCTTCGAACGCCGCGGTCGCCTCCGAAAAGGGGGGCGGGCTGGAGACCGTCCGCGTCATCACCGAGACGCTGAGGCTGGTCACCGACAAGCGGTGCGAGCTGTACAACCTCACCGAGAAGGTGGCCGAGGTCCTCAAGCGCCACGACATCAAGGAAGGCATGGTGCTTCTTTCTTCGCTCCACACCACCCTGGCCCTCTTCGTCAACGAGTGGCAGGCCGCGCTCCTGCACGACGTGAAGGCGATGCTCGAGAAGGTCGTCAGCCCGCGCGACGATTGGCGCCACAACGACCCCGACCACTCCGACTGCGACCGTCACAACGCCCACTCGCACCTGCAGGCCACGCTGCTCGGCCACGCCTTGTCCGTCTCCGTCACCAAGGGCAAGCTCGTCCTCGGCCAGTTCCAGGCGATCATCGCGGCCGAGCTCGACGGCCCGCGTAACCGCGACCTGGCCATCCAGATCATCGGCCGCTGATTTTTCAGGGGGGCTCCCCCGCGGGGCGGCCCCCCCCACACGACGTGACGTCCATACCCTCCACGATCCCGCTGTTCCCCCTGCCGGACGTCGTGCTGTTCCCGCACATGCCGCTGCCGCTGCACGTCTTCGAGCCGCGTTATCGAAAGATGACTTCGGACGTGATGGCCGGCCACAAGATCATCGGCATGACGCTCCTGAAGCCGGGATGGGAGAGGGACTACTACGGCCGGCCGCCCGTCTATCCCATCGGATGCGCGGGCGTGGTGGAGGTGTGCCGTCCGCTCGAAGACGGGCGCTTCAACATCCGCCTCAAGGGCGTGAGCCGCTTCCGCATCCTCTCCGAGCAGGCGGGCGAGCCCTACCGGCTGGCGGCGATAGAGACGCTACGGGACGAGATCGGAGACGAGGCCGCGCTGCAGTCCGGGCGGAAGCGGGTGCTGGCCGCCATCGGCCGCGCCGCCGACGGGCCCTCGTTCCTCGTCACGCAGCCCGAGTTGCCCGCGGAGCTGTTCGTCAACGCCGTCTGCCAGGCCCTGTCGTTGAGCCCGGTCGAGAAGCAGTCGCTCCTCGACTGCGACACCCTGGGCCGCCGCTGCGGGCGCCTGCTGGAGATCCTGGACTTCCGGATCCTCGAGCAGACGTACGGGGCGGGGCCCGGGCGCAGCGACAAGCTTCACTGAGCGCGCAACCTCCGCATCAGCGGCAGCGCGACGCCGTACAAGCCGCCGATCAGGAACGGGGCGGCCGCCGTCCATCCGAGCACGGCGTGACACGCGGTGAGGCCGAAGCGCGCGACGAAAGCCGCGGGGTCCGCCCTCAGCGTGACGGCCAGGACCCTCGGATCGAAGGGGACGGGCGGGGAGTCGACGAGGGCCTCGCCGACGCGCACGTACAAGAGGATGAGCGGGAGCTGGAACGGGTACATCATGTAGTTCGCGAGCTGGATCGCGGGATGGTTCAGGCGCAGCAGCAGCGCGGCCGCGAAGCACAGCAGCGTGCTCGTGCCCACGATCGGGAACACGCCGAAGGCCGCGCCCAGGGCCAGGCTGATCGCCACCTTCTCGGGCGTGCTCCCGTAGCGCAACATCAGCACGAGCGGCCCCCCGACGCGCCGGCGGAACCAGCCCTGCTCCTTCACGGGGCCCAGTATCCCCGACTTTTCCGGGCTCTCCTGCGTCCCAACCATCCAGAGGGCATGCCCTCGAGAAGGAGATCTGCATGGCGCGTGAAGCGTTCCGGATGTTGGGAGCGGCGGTGCTGGCGGCGGCCCTGATGGGGATCCCGCCCGCCGCGACGGCGCAGGACGACGTGCGCGAGCCGTTCCTCCGCGCCTTCCGCATGGCGGGCGGGGGCTCGCACCTGGGCGTGAGCCTCTCCGACCTGGGCAGCGACGACCGGACCCGGCTCAAGCTCGCCGACGAGCGCGGGGCCCTCGTCAAGGACGTCCAGCCCGACACGCCGGCCGCCAAGGCCGGCCTCAAGGCCGACGACGTGATCGTCCGCTTCGACGGCGAGGCGGTGCGCAGCGCGGCCCAGCTCACCCGCCTCGTCCGGGAGACGCCCGCGGGCCGACCGGTCGCAATCGAAGTGAGCCGCGGCGGCCAGGTCCAGCGCCTCACCGCGACCCTCGAAGAGGGCCGCGGCTTCGCCCACCTTCTGGGGGACGCCGGCGACATGAACTTCAACATGCCGCCGGTCCCTCCCGTCCCCCCGATTCCTCCCGTGCCGCCGATCGAGCCGCTCATCCGGGAGGGCATGGACGCGTTCAGCCGCGACCTCTTCATCCAGCGTCCGGGACGCCTGGGGATCCGATACCAGGAGCTGTCCGGCCAGCTCGCACGCTACTTCAAGGTCGCGGACGGGGCGCTGCTCGTGAGCGACGTCGACGAGGGCTCTCCCGCCGGCAAGGCCGGGCTGAAGGCCGGGGACGTGATCGTCCAGGTCAACGGCCAGACGGTGTCGCACGGGCAGGACCTGCGCGAGCAGGTGACGAAGGCCGAGTCGGGCGCGCAGCTCACGCTCGGCGTGCAGCGGGACGGCAAGCCGATGGACCTGAAGGTCACCGTCGGCGAGCGCGCCCCCGCCCGCGCCCGGCGATCGCCCTCGATCTAGGAAGCTCCCCCCGGAAGGTACTCCGGGGGGATGCTCGCTTCTTCCGACTCGCGCGTCCAGAGGATGCTGCTCACCCACCAGCGTCCGTCCCGCCGGTAGAGCTGCACGCTGTTGATCCCGCGCCAGAGAACGCGCGGGTCGTCGCGACGCGGGCGCGCCTCGTAGGTGGAGAACACGTGGGCGATGTCGCCGAGGCGGTCGATCCGCCGCGCGATCTCGCCTTCCCAGAACGTGGGCAGGGTACCGTTCGCGATGAGGGCGCGAAACCCGTCGATCCAGGTGTCGATGGTCATGCGCTCGAGGGAGCCGGGCAGCACGCGGATCAGCTGCGCATCGGGCGCCATGTGCGACCGCACGCGGGCCCAGTCGATCGTGGCCGGGTCGAGGAACGAGATCGCGTCGTAGAGCCCGCTGAGCATGCCTTCGATGGTTTCGACTTCCGTCTTCGTGCGCATGCCGCCATTCTCTCCCCGGACGCCTGAGCTGGCCTATACTCCGCTCGAAGCTCACGATGAAACGGCTGGTCCTCTTGCTCGCCTTGAGCAGCGGCGCCCTCGCCGCCGCGCAGCCGTACGAGCCCGCCTGGGAGTCGATCGACCGCCGGCCCACGCCGGCGTGGTTCACCGACGCCAAGTTCGGCATCTTCATCCACTGGGGTGTCTACTCGGTGCCGGCGTACGCTCCGGTGATCCCGGGCAAGCTGGCCTACGCGGAGTGGTACTGGAACGCGTTGACCAACGGCCGGACCGCCAACGCCAACCCGATCCAGTCCGGTACCTGGGAGTATCACCGCCGGCAGTACGGCGCCGACTACCCGTATCAGGACCTCGCCCCGCAGTTCCGCGCGGAGCTGTTCGACCCGGACCACTGGGCGGGCGTCTTCCTGCGCTCCGGCGCGAAGTACGTCGTGCTGACCTCGAAGCACCACGAGGGCTTCGCGCTCTGGCCGAGCCGCGAAGCCTCCGCGACCTGGGGCCGCCCCTGGAACGCCGTCGAGATCGGCCCCAAGCGCGACCTGCTCGGCGATCTCACGCGCGCGGTCCGGGCCAAGGGGCTCAAGATGGGTTTCTACTACTCGCTCTACGAGTGGTACAACCCGCTCTGGCTCTCGGACAAGCCGCGCTTCGTCCGCGAGCACACGTTCCCGCAGTTCAAGGACCTCGTCACGCGCTACGAGCCGGCGCTGATCTTCTCGGACGGAGAGTGGGACATGCCCTCGGCCGATTGGCGCAGCCCCGAGCTGCTCGCGTGGCTGTTCAACGAGTCGAGCGTGAAGTCGGACGTGGTGATCAACGACCGCTGGGGCAAGGACACGCGCCACAAGCACGGCGGCTATTGGACGACCGAGTACACGCCCGGGATGAGCGGCAGCGACCATCCCTGGGAGGAGAGCCGCGGCATGGGGTTCTCCTACGGCTACAACCGGGCCGAGCGCCTGGAGCACTACCGCACCGCCCGTGAGCTCGTGATCATGCTGTGCGACATCGTGAGCCGCGGCGGCAACCTGCTGCTCGACATCGGTCCCGCCGCCGACGGCACGATTCCCGTGGTGATGGAGGAGCGGCTGGCGCAGATCGGCTCGTGGCTGAAGGTCAACGGCGAGGCGATCTACGGCACGCGGCCGTTCACGGCGGCGAAGCAGTGGAGCGCGGGCGCGGTCCCGAAGATCGACTACAACCAGGAGTTCGAGGCCGCCTACGACGTCTCGAAGCTGGCCGAGAAGCCGGCGCCCGGGCAGGCGTCGATCGAGGCGTTCTTCACCGCCCGGGGCGGCGACCTCTTCGCGATCCTGCCGCGATGGCCGGGCCGGCGCTTCGTCGTCAGGGAAGCGGCGGCGATCCCGGTGAAGTCGGTGACGCTCGTCGGCGGCTCCGCCCCGCTGCGCTTCACGAAGACGGGATCCTCGATCAGCATCGAGCTGCCCGACCTGCCGGAGCAGCTGCTCGGCCAGCCGGCCTGGGTCCTGAAGCTCACTCGGTAGCTTCGGAGCTCCCCTCGGCGACGGCGCTGCGGACGCGCTCGCGGCGCTCGGGACGGTCGGGCGGGACCAGGTCCTCCTCCAGCTCGAGCACCATCAAGGTCCCGCCCACCGTCAAGGCGGGCGCGACCAGGAAGTTCGCCAGCGGCACGAACAGGAAGATCACCCCGACGAGGCCGAAGCCGAGGCTCTCCGGTCGATATTGCCGGTGCCAGGCCCGGCGCTGGCCGAAGTCCATGCCCCGCCTCGCCAGCGGCATGTCGGTCTGCTGGAACGCCACCGAGTGCGCGCCCCACAGGAGGCCGAGAGGCGGTCCCAGAAGCGGTATGAGGCTGAGCAGCAGCACGACGGGGGCGGCGAGGAGGAAGTAGAGCGCGCCCCGGAAGGCCTGGGCGATCTCCCACTTCAGCCCTCCCGGGTGCTCCACGACGTGCACGCGCACGTAGGCCTCCACGCGGCGCGACAACCTCTCCAGGATCGGCGCCGAGACCAGCATCGCCACCGCCAGCCCCGCGACCGCGCCCGCCAGCAGCGTGCCGAGGTAGAGCGCGAGGCTCAGGAGGATGCCGACGCCCGCGGCCACCTTCCCGCGGCCGGGCAGCACGTGCGTCTCCAGCCAGGGAATGGCGAACGCGCCGAGGGCGATGCCGAACAGGATGCACAACACGGCGAGCACGGTGGGCAGGGCGGCCAGCGGCCAGAAGGAGGGATGGCGGATCAGGAACCAGAACCCGGAGAGCAGGTGCCACGCGCCCGCCGCCATGCGCCGCAGGAAGCCCGGGCGGTGGCGGCGCAGCTCCGCCGGAGGCAGGACGGCGAAGCCGTCCTCTTCGGAGGGAAGCTCGGCCACGCACCCAGCCTAACAGCTTTTCCCGGCCGCATTCGCGGTTGACAGGGCGTCGGCGCCGCGTGACAGAATGGCCCGGCCATGAAGGACGTGCTGGCCGTCATCCTCGGCGGTGGGCGCGGCACGCGGCTTCATCCTCTCACCCTCCACCGGTCCAAGCCCGCGGTGCCGATCGCGGGGAAATACCGGATCATCGACATCCCGATCAGCAACTGCCTCAACTCCGACCTGCGCCGCATCTTCGTCCTCACGCAGTACAACTCGGAGAGCCTCAACAAGCACATCGGCCTGACGTACAAGTTCGACCTTTTCTCGTCCGCGTTCGTGTCGGTGCTGGCGGCGGAGCAGACCGAGGAGAGTGGCGACTGGTTCCAGGGCACCGCGGACGCGGTGAGGCAGAACAAGCGCCACTTCGCGAACCACGAGTTCCGGGACGTCCTCATCCTCGCCGGCGACCAGCTCTACCACATGGACTTCGCGCGCATGCTCGAGACGCACCGCCGTCACGTGGCCGACGTGACGGTGGCGGTGACGCCGGTCAACGCCGAGCAGGCGACGGGCTTCGGCATCCTGAAGATGAACGGGCTCGGCCGGATCACGCACTTCGAGGAGAAGCCGCCGGCCGACCGTCTCCCGGCGCTCGTTTCGGAGATCCCCGCCCTCGGCCCCGGCCTCATCGCCTCGATGGGGATCTACATCTTCAAGTGCGAGGCCCTGGAGGCGGCCCTGAAGAACCCGGCCCTCGTCGATTTCGGGCGCCACGTGATCCCCGACGCCCTCGCGCGCTCGCGGGTCCAGGCCCACGTGCACCGCGGGTACTGGGAGGACGTGGGGACGATCCGCTCCTACTACCAGGCGAACCTCGCGCTGTGCCAGCCGGTGCCACCGTTCGACTTCTACGAAGCGTCCCGGCCGGTGTACACGCACCCCCGTTTCCTTCCCGCGAGCAAGGTGGAGAGCTGCGTCGTGACCAACAGCCTCCTCTCCGAAGGGTGCATCGTGGTGGGCGCCCAGATCGAGCGCTCGGTGGTCGGCATCCGCAGCCGCATCGGGCGCGGGGCGCAGGTGCGCGAGAGCCTGATCCTCGGGGCGGACTACTACCAGACGCTCGACGAGCTGGAGCGCGGGGCGGGCCGCGGCACCCCGCCCATCGGCGTGGGCGAGGACTCGGTCGTCACCGGCGCCATCCTGGACAAGAACGCCCGCATCGGGCGCGGGGTGCGCATCGTCAACGAGGCCAAGGTGCAGGAGAAGGACGGCGACGGCTACTACATCCGCGACGGCATCGTGCTCGTGCCCAAGAACGGCGTGATTCCCGACGGCACCCTCATCTAGCCGGTCAGCGCAGCGACGCGATCCACTTCGCGACCGCGTCGTCGCTCATCTCACCCCCGGGCCAACGGACCTCCGGCTCGTACCATTCGTTGTTCTTGCGGACGCGATTTCGAAAGACCTTCATCGAATAGCCGACGCCCGCCAGGCGGCTGGGCAGCTCCTGATAGGTATTGTCGATGTAGATCGCATCCGCGGACGTCGGCTGCCCGACGTGGATCACCCCCGGCAGTCGTCGCACCAGGTCCGCGAAGTCCAGACAGGCGCTCGCGCATTCCCCGTCCGTGAGCAGGTAGACCCGGCCCGAGATCGGGTTCACCGGGGGCAGGGGTGCGCGGGGCTCGGGGCGGATCGTCCACCCGGGCGAGCGGCCGGCCCGCCTCGAGGGCCACGCGGGCGGAGATGTCGGCGAGCAGGCCGCGGATGCGGCGGACGGCGTTGTCGTCGCTGTAGGCCCAGGTCGGGACCGAGATCATCCAGAGCCCGTCCGCCTGCCGCATGGCGAGCGTCGGCGTGCGCTTGCGCAGCGCCCGGTCGAGGGTCGCGCGGAACGAGTCGTCGGTTTCGCGTCTCCACTTGAGGGTCACCTCCCCCGAGGAGAAGCGGCACGTCTTGAGCCTCGGGGCCGGATCCAGGGCATCCTGGAACAACAGCCGGTGGAGCTGGGCGGAGCGCTCGTGCGGAATCGCTGCGTTCCAGAAACAGGGGAGGACGCGCTCCGCCATCAGCTCATCCAGGCCGTGGCCGTCGCAGGAGAGCAGCGCCGCCCCCGTGGGCACGCCGGCATCCCCTTCGGCGAGGACGACCTCCGCCGCTCCGGCGGCGCCGGCCGCGACGACCAGGCCCGGCCACACGACGTCCTGCGGGCGCACGTTGAGGCCGATGCCGATGTGTCGGATCGACGGGGCCGGGGTGGTTCTGCTGCAGGATGTCGTGCAGCGCCTGCAGGTCGCGAAGGGTCATCGCCACCCACGGATCGTCGGCGCTCCGGGCGGAGACGCCGAGTCCGCCGCACAGGAGCGCGATCGCCAGCGTTCTCATCAGTGATCCTCAGCTGTTGCCGATCAGATGCCGGGCCGACGCCGATCGTTGGATCAGAAGGGAGGCGTGAGCAGACGGAACACGTCGGGCCGGTGGTAGTGGCCGGCGACGTCCAGGAGCTGGCGCGCGGCGGCGACCTCGCCCAGGTCCAGCTCCGCCGTGAGGATGCCCTCCTCGCCGAACAGCGGACCGGCGAGGTAGCGGCCGTCGGGGGCCACGATCGCGCTGCCGCCGCGGCACAGCACTTCGGGCGCGCGCGCCAGCGCCTCCTTCAGCTCGAAGTCGGCCGGATACATCGCCCGGGTCAGGTACTGGCAGCATCCCACCACGAAGACGCGGCCCTCGAGGGCGATGTGCCGCAGCGTCGCCTGCCAGCCGTCGCTGGAGTCGGCGGTCGGAGCGAGGTGGATGCGCTCGCCCGACTCGTAGAGGCAATGGCGCGCGAGCGGCATGTAGTTCTCCCAGCAGACGAGCTGGCCGACGGCGCCGAACTCGGTCGCGACCGCCCGCGGCGCGGCCGCCTCTCCGGGTCCCCAGACCATGCGCTCGTCGTGGGTGGGAACGAGCTTGCGCCGGACCTGCGCCAGCTCGCCCGCGGGGTTGAAGAGCAGCAGCGTGCAGTGCAGCGTGCCGGTGGCGGTGCGCTCGTTCACGCCGACGCAGAGCCAGGCCCGCGCCTTTCGGGCCGCCCGCCCCATGAGCTCGGTGGCCGCGCTCGGAACCTCCACCGAGTT
>Ga0114129_10016084_pt1 | contig 10642 bp, 9 predicted proteins | sample RhiMetdeltSRZDD1_FD_80071 | JGI IMG/M metagenome (GOLD analysis project Ga0114129, IMG submission 80071) | Populus rhizosphere microbial communities from Tennessee, USA - Rhizosphere MetaG P. deltoides SRZDD1 (version 2) (version 2) | ecosystem: Host-associated > Plants > Roots > Rhizosphere >... | reverse complement strand
GAGGCGTTGCGTGCGCTGGCCGCCAATGGCTTGGTGCGCCCCACCGGCCGCGGCGTCGTCGTCGCGGCGCTGGAACGGGGCGACCTGTACGACGCTTACGAGGTTCGCGCAGCACTTGAGGCGCTAACCGCGGAATTGGCCGCAGCCCGGCAACGTGACGGCCGTATCGCGCCGGCCGACCTCGCCTCGTTACGCCGCGACGCCACAGCTGCCGCCGAGGCCACGGCGGCGGGTCAGCTGCGTGAGGCTGTCCGCCACAATCGCCGCTTTCACCGACGAATCGCTGAGCTGGCCGACAACCCAATCGCGCAGTCCCTCCTCGAGCGACTGTGGGATCAGATCGAGATCTCCACGCTGCACTCACTGCAGCCGGAGGCGCGACGCGCGTACGTCACCGCACAGCACGAGCGACTTCTCGCCGCGATCGTCGAGGGTCGGGCCGAGGAGGCAGGCAAGCTCGCCCGCAAACACGCGCTGGATACCCGCGCCGCAACCAGTAGAGCAAACAGCAGAGAGGGCGACGACACATGACACTGCACACCTACGTGACGGTCGTAACCTGGACTGGCAACCGGGGCACCGGTACCAGTGGGTACCGCGGCTACTCCCGGGACAACGAGATCGCCACCGACGGGTGCACCACCATTGCCGGCAGCTCCGATCCAATCTTCCGAGGCGAGAAGTCGCGATGGAACCCCGAGCAGCTGCTGGTTGCCGCCTTGTCGGAGTGCCACATGCTGGCATACCTGCACTGTTGCGCCGACGCGGGCGTCGTCGTCACCGGCTATGTCGATCGCGCCAGGGGCACCATGCGCCAAGAAGGCAACGGCGGCCACTTCACGGAGGTGGCGCTCCAACCCGAGGTTACGGTCGCATCTGACGACATGGTCGAGAAGGCCGCCCACCTGCACACAGAAGCGCACGACTCATGCTTCATCGCCAGCTCTGTCAACTTCCCGGTTCGGCACGAGCCGCGAATCCTGACACGGGAAGCCTGAAACCAGAGTGCGGTCGCTCAGATTCACGCGGTTGCGGCGCTGCGTCCAAACATTACTTCTCGCTCTTGGCCTCGATATGGGTGCTGTGGCGCTACCCACGCCCGCGTCGGCATCCGAGGCCCGCTTGGCTTGCTACACCCATTCCTTGGCCCCCAATGGAGAATACGCCAAGTGCGCAGGAGGTGACGGGTGGGTTTGAGTAGGCCTTTCTTGCCGCTACTACAATTACGGCGCCAAGCGGTATGTCTACAAGACAGCATACGGCGGTGGGCGCGGGTACCGTTCGGCCGGTCAGGAATGTTTTGCTCCTCGGTCACTCCACCGGCTGGCAGTAGATTGACGGCATCACAAACATTTGGTAGGAGACGCCGTATCGATAGCAAATGATCATATATGTCAACCAACATACTGGTATGAGAGGAGGTGGCCGCACATGATGAGCCGCGAGTGGGAGTGGGGCTGAACCGAGCATCCGCCAACTGTGGGGCCAACGCATAGCGCACCCAAATTGGGAGCGGGGCATCGGCGCCCGTCGCTGCCGATGCCGCGCTGTCATCACAAGCACCTAACCAACCAACGGATCACGCGACACGACCGCTACACGACGGCCAGGCCGGAGAAAGCGACAACGCTCGCGACATCCAGAACGTCATCGGCGGCACCGGCAACGACGTCCTGGTCGGTAACGCACTGAACAACGTGTTGCGCGGCCTTCCCGGCGACGACCGGCTGTTTGGTCTCGACGGCAACGACGCCCTGATCGGCAGCGAGGGAACCGACTTCGCCGACGGCGGCAACGGCGCCGACACCTGCCAGACCGAGACCAGCACCCGCTGCCTCTGAGGGCGGCCACCCGACGCCGGTGGGCGGGAGCAACCCCCCGTCCCGCCCACCGGTCCGTTCTGTCAAAACGCAGCTCAGATCAGAGCTCGAGAGCCGCACAAGCCGGCCGACGGTCATATCGGCCACTCGCTCGACGTAACTGCTCGAAGGGTCGCCGCGCATCGCCGTACCGCTCGACGCGACCGGTCCCTACAGGTGGCTCGACCCGAACCATGCAGGGAGGCCCGGAGCACGGCGCGCGATCCCGTGGCCGGGCCGGGACGACTGGAGGGAGTAACACGATGCACATCGACGTGAACGTGACCCGACTGTGGTTCGACATCGACGGGCCGGCGCTCGTCCCCGACGGCAGCCAGCTGCGGCAGCACCCAACCGTGGTACTGGTTCACGGCGGCCCCGGGGTCTACGACCACTCCTACTTCAAGCCCGACTTCGCCCGGCTCACCGAGCACGCGCAGGTCATCTACCTCGACCTGCGCGGGCACGGCCGGTCCGCCTGGGGCGATACCGCCGCGTGGAGCCTCGATACCTGCGCCGACGACATCCGCGCCTTCTGCGACACGGTCGGCATCGACAGCCCGATCGTGTTCGGGCACTCGATGGGTGGACCCATCGTGCTGCTGTACGGCGCCCGCCACCCCGAGCACGCACGCGGGCTCATCGTCCAATCGGGATTCGCCCGCTGGGACCACTCCCGGCTGCTCGACAACTTCCGCCGGGTGGGCGGCGACCAGGTCGCCAAGATCGCCGACCGCAGCTACGCCGGCCAGGACGTGCCCGACCAGGAGTGGGCCCGCGTGCTCGCCGCCTTCGGCCCGCACCTTCCAGACCAGCGCCGCCACGCCCGCACACCCAAGAAACCTCGAGCTCAACACGCACGGCATGGATCTGATCCGCGTCCTCGACATCCTCGACCAGCTCAACCGCGTCAACACCCCAACCCTCGTGTCTGTCGGCGAGCTCGACCCCGTAACGCCGGTCGCCGCCGCCGAAGAGATCATCGGCGCGCTGCCACCCGGCATCGCGCGCCTCGAGATCATCGCCGGAGCCGGACACTTCGCCTGGCTGGACGCCCCGGACCGCTTCTGGACGATCATCACCGACTTCATCCATGCCACGAACACACCCGAACCCGTCCCGACGTAACAGCCCCACGCCGGCACATACGACAACCCGCTGGCATCGCGTCCACAGTCGACACGAAAGTCGCAACGAAAATCCGCGGGCGCCCAGTCCCCACCAGGAGGACCCGATGTTGAGCCTGCTGCCATGTCCTGATCCGGACTGTGATGCGCCCGCTGAGGTACTTGATCGGACCACCCTCCCGTCGACGTGCGGTCCGATCGAGCATGTGAAGACGCAGTGTGCGCGTCGGCATGTCTTCTTCATGCCCACGCCGGCCGCATACCTGTCGGCAGAGACATCGTGCCAGGGATCCGACGCCGCCACGGCGCAGGCCGGGCGCCGCGAGGCGGCCGGAATGGCGCGCGAGCAATTCACTAGGAGACCGGACGGCTGACAGCCCAAAGGCCGCATGGAAGGCACCTGTTATGACGGCTCGGGCACCCACGGCCCAGGCCGGCCATGCTTTGAGGGGCAGCGCGTCGGCCTGGGGCCGCGCCGGGTCCCACTCCTGACATGACGATTAGGGCAACGCCAAATGTCGCGCGGGCAGGCACAACGCGACCGCGTCGACCGGACGAGTGCCCGCCCAGAATCCGGTCCCTGGCAGACCTGGCCGTCCCGGCCGACTGTTCGAACCGGCCGAACCGGACGGCCCCAGACCCAGGGGAAAGGCCCAGGGCCGCCGCAGACGAGCGCATGCAACAGCAGCAGGGGCCGCTCGTCACGGCGACGGTACGCCGACTACTCCCACTACCGGCCGGTAGAGCGCCCATCGATCCCGCCGCCTGTCGACAACGGACCCCTGGCCGAACCCGCACCGTCGCCTCCTGGCGACGACGAGCACCCAGAAGAACAACTCCCGCACGACCACACCCCGCCGGCCGACCGGAGGTCCACACGACACCACGCCGGTCGCACATACTGTTCGCCGAGCAGAGCCTCGCGAATGCCCGCGGTGCCTTCGTGAGCTCGGTGGACGCTGCCGCGGTACGTCAGCCCGCGGCGGTGGGCGGCGTCGTTCGATGGCGATGACGTCGCGCCAGGGCGCCGGCCTTAGATCCGTAAGTCATGGGCCGACGCGTTCGCGGATGGCGACGGTGCGGATGCATACCTCAGCAACGCCGTCGTCACCGCCCAACCCGTCCACTCGCCCGGCACACACCATAACGGCTCAGCCACCTGTGTACTGCGTGGTCGCGCCACGATGACGACAGCCTTCGCTGGCTCCACCCGGGTACCGGCTGACACCAAGCCGACCAGGACCGTCTGGCGGGGGCGGGTTGGGCGGCGTTCGGAGATCGTGGTCGGTGCCAGTAGGTCGTTGAGCCCGATCGTCCCGTGCTCGGCAGGCGTCGGAGGCTCGCAGGCCTGCGAGGCGGGCGCGGCCGCGGGTAGAGCTTGAAGACCACCGCGTGGCCCACTGCCACCTGCTGCCGCGCGGGGTGCGTGCTGTTGCGGCGCGGCAAATTCTGTGCCGACTTCTGGACCTGCCCCGAATCCGAATCCGATATGCGCGCCGTAGCCGATTCGTCTCCCCAAGTCCTCAACTCAGCTCCGCGGCGTTGGCCAAGGGTGGGACCACGGCGCCGTCGCACAGATACGACCTGGCAAGCAGCCGGGTTTGCGGCTTAGGTCAGTTCGTCGACGTCGGCGGGCTGTAGGTCCGGCCGGTGCCGCAGGTAGCGCAGGGGATGGCGCCAGGCGCCGGCGTGGAGCGCGGCGTCAGCGGTGACCTCGGCGACGACGAGTGGTTCGACCTTAGTCAGCGGCACGGTCTTGCAGGACTTACTCCAGCGGCCGACGCCGATCTCATCCGGCCACGGATGCCCCTGCCGAGCCGGTGTAAGAACGGCTGCCAGGTCGGTGGCCTGCACCGTCGTCAGCAGAACGCTGCGGCCGACCTGGACCAGCTCAGCGGCGCCGTCGATGGTGCGGTACCGGCCGGCGATCACGACCTCGGGCCGTGTGATCGGGCCGAGGACACCACCGACGATGACCTCGACGGTGTCGCGGTGCTTGACCTTCAGCCACTCCCGCCGACCCGAGTAGTAGCGCGTCGCTGCACCCTTGGCCACGACGCCTTCGACACCCATCGCCTCCGGCAAGACCTCCAGCCACTCATGCGCCTCGTCCACGTCGTAGGTGACCGGGGTGAGCTGCACCGGCGGTTCCCACAAAGTCAGGGACTCCAGCCGTGCGCGGCGGCGGGTCCAGCGTTGGGTGCGGATGTCCACGCCGTTCACGGCGAGCAGGTCGAAGGCCATGTACGACGCGGGTGTCGCACTCAATACGCGGCGCGAGGTCCGCGGCGAGGTGACCAGCCGGCGCTGCAGCAGATCGAACGACAACCGACCGCTGGCGTCCAACGACACCAGCTCGCCATCGACCACACACCCCGCGGGCAGCAATCGGGCCGCCGCGGCCGCGACGTCGCGGAACCGGTCGGTCAGATCCTTGCCCTGCCGCGACCACAACCGCGCCCCGTCACCGTGCCGGACGATGATCGCGCGGTAGCCATCCCACTTCGGCTCAAACACACACCCGCCCGGCAGCGCATGCGGACCGGGCAGCTGCTCGACCGCCTTCGCCAACGCCATCGCCACCGGACCGGTCAGGTCAGCCGGCAGCCCCGGCGAACCTCGCTCCGATGCCCGCGCCATGATCACAGTGTCCCGGGTCGGGTCTGCCCAGCTGCGCTGACCGGCGATCGACCGGCAGCGCAGGCTCGACGCAACGCCGCGCCGCGCTCCGCGCTTCGGTCGCTTGTGGTCAACGGCGCTCGGGTCGACTGCGCTGCTCGCCGCCGTGGCCGCCGTTGCGGTTGCTGGTGGCGGGCTGCAGCCGGTCTGCGGGATACCACGTGAACAGGCCGGTCTCGTTGTCGCGGACCCGACCCCACCACTGCCCGTCGTCGCGGACCCATACGTCGAGCTCGCCGGCTGGCTGCCACCCGTACAACACCACCGGCTGCGGCACCGCGAGCGGGCGCACGTCGGACGGTTTGCATTCGGCGTAGAAGTCGTACTGCACGTCGAGGTCGTGGACCTGCCGGTTCGCCTCCGGCTATGCCCAAAGTGATGCCCAAGGCGATTTCAGCCCGGATGGACGCTCCATCCGCTGCGGTGCCTGGAGGTGCAAAAGCCCAGGTCAGGGAGCGCTTCTGCCTGGGCTTGGGTGGCGCGCTCGGAGGGATTCGAACCCCCAACCTTCTGATCCGTAGTCAGATGCTCTATCCGTTGAGCTACGAGCGCCTGCTGGCAACGCCGAGTAAGAATACACGCGGCACACCTGCCGGTGCGAATCGGTACAGGCCGCCGGACCACTCGTCGTACGGGTGCTCGGGTTGTCTGACCGGTGATGGGTTGTGCAACCGGGAGTGGTGCCGAAACCCGGGCCTCACGGAAGACACGCCGGCGCCACACCGGCGTAGTCGGGCAACCACGGAAAACGGACCGCGCGGCAGATCGGAGACAGGCCGGCGAGCAGGCGGCCAAGCGGCTCGACGGTGGCAGCAGGCACGGTCAGCGACCACCGGCACCTCGGTCAGGACGCTGCTCAGCAACCGAACCGCAACCGCCTTGTCGTTGCCTCGAACAACGACTGAAACTCGTGGGAACTGGAACGACCCTGCGCGAGTCTAGGCTCCGTGGGCATGCAGCCACGGAAGCTGTTGAGGGCAACGGGCATCGCGGCGGGGATCGCCGCGTTAGCCGGTTTCGGTATCGGCCTCGCGGCGGGGAGGACGCAGCAGCCGGAGGACCTGCCGGTCGCGCGGAAGCTGCCTGCCGATCTGTGCGCGCGACTCGGTGACGTCAGCGCCCTCTTCCCCGGGCCGGCCGAGCTGCAGCAGACCGGTCGCGCTGAGGTCCGGTGCACCGCCGAGGTCGCCGAGGCCGGCCAGCCCACCCACAGCGAGGCCCGTCTCACCGTCGTGATTCGCACGCATGCCTCCCGGACCGGCAGCACCGCAGCAGACGCGGCCCGGACCGAGTTCGACGACAAGACCTGGCCGGTCGTCGAGAACCGGCCTTACCCCACCAAGGTCGACGCCGACGAGCAGGGCGAGGACGTCTGGGAGATCAAGCTGGTCACCACGCGCGGCGACGTCGTCGTCGAGGTCACCTACTACGCGTCACCCATCACCCAGGAGGCGGCGCAGACCGCGGCACTGGCGGTCGGCGAGAAGGCCGTCTGGGAGGCGAGATGAGTACGACGCCCGAGATCTCCGGGTACAGCTTCGGGGAGCAGCTGCTCGATCATCCGCTCGCGAGTGTGTGGCGCGGTACGTCGGCCAGCGGCATGGATGTCGTCGCGCTGGTGCTCAGCGAGACCGGTGCCGCCGACCGAGCCGTCCGCGACCGGCTCGCCGCGTCCAGCCGGATCGCGGCTGTGCAGTCCGGGCCGGCGGAGTCACCACTCTGGGCCGCCAACCCGAACGCCACCCGCCCGTACGCGGTCACCCAGCTCGCACCCGGTTACTCCGGCGCGGAGCGTCTGCTCGACCCGCTCGACGGCGTGATCGGCAATGACCAGTCGGCGATCGAGGAGGTACGACGGCGGCTGGACGGCGGCGGGACACAGGCCGATAGCCCTGCCGCCGGCAGGAGGCTCTGGGCGGCCGCGATCGTGATTCCGCTGATCGTGTTCGTGGTGGCGTACTCGGCCGGTGCGGCGATCAACAGCGCCGCCGCCAGGCCAGAGCCGACCAGTCCGAAGGTACCGGTACCGGACGCCGTACAGCCGACGCCGTTGGCGTCCAAGAAGGTGCTGCTGCCGGGTATCTCGAAGGCGGGCCAGGTGCCACTGCGCAGCGGTGTCCGGCCGGTATCGCTGGTCGCATCGACGAGCGAGCTGTCGCCGATGCCGTGGGACAAGCTCGGGCTGCCGTTCGCGATGCACATCCCCGGGCCCGAATGGCTCATGAAGGAGCTCGAGGAGTCGTCGTACTCGATCTATCGGCAGCTGTTGGAGGCCAAGCGTGGCACGGTGGTGGTCGCGATCGCCGCCCACCCGTGCAAAGGCCTGGCCGGCTGCCTGGCCGACCGGACGGAGTTCGATGCCCGGTGGTCGAAGCGGTACGGCGTCGCGCCACCGACCACGGCGCGTGACGGTCAGACCTGGTTCAGCGAGAACGCCCCGGAGGGCGAGCCCTACAGAGCGTCGCTGACCAGAGCGTTCCTGAGCCCGGCGACCGGGTCCTGGTGGCTGGTCGGTGTCGCGGTGAACGCCGACCCCGCCAGCGCCGGAACGGCCCAGGCGATCCTGAACGATATCCGGACGCAGACCTCCTGACCGGAGATCCAGCACATGGGTCCTTGATCGTCAAGGGCCTACTTTGTGATCGGCTTCACGCGCCCGCGGTTCTCATCACCCTCGGCCGTCGCTTATCGTAGTACCACTGTGCATGCTGGTATGCATCCACCGACGCCGCTGGTACGCAACGAGCAGCACGCCAACACACCTGAATCTAGCCGCCGGAGACCCCGGCGGCCGTCGTCGTACACCCAGGACGGCGAACGATCCGCAAAGGGGACTGACTGCCGATGACCACCGGTACACCGACTGACAGACCGATCGTGCAGGAATCCCCCGCACCGACGCGGCACGCGAGGCTGCTGGCCTGGGTCGAGGAGGTCGCTGAGCTCACCCAGCCGGACCGGATCCACTGGGTCGACGGGTCCGACGCCGAGTACGCACAGCTGACATCCGAGCTGGTCGAGGCCGGCACAGTGGTCCGGCTGAACGACGAGAAGAAGCCGAACTCGTTCTGGGCCCGTACCGACCCCAGTGACGTCGCCCGGGTCGAGGAGCGGACGTTCATCTGCTCGGTCGACGAGGCCGACTCCGGCCCTACCAACAACTGGATGGACCCGGCCGAGATGAAGGCCACCATGACCGAGCTGTACCGGGGCTCGATGCGCGGCCGGACGATGTACGTGATCCCGTTCTGCATGGGGCCGCTGACCGCGAAGAACCCGATGTTCGGGGTGGAGATCACCGACTCGGCGTACGTGGTGGCGTCGATGCGGATCATGGCGCGCAGCGGCAGCGCCGTACTCGAGAAGATGGGTCCGGACGCGGAGTTCGTGCCGTGCCTGCACTCGGTGGGGGCGCCGCTCGAGCCGGGTCAGGCCGACGTGCCGTGGCCGTGCAGCGAGACCAAGTACATCTCGCACTTCCCGGAGACCCGGGAGATCTGGTCGTACGGCTCCGGGTACGGCGGCAACTCCCTGCTTGGCAAGAAGTGCTACAGCCTGCGGATCGCGTCCGCGATCGCCCGCGACGAGGGCTGGCTGGCCGAGCACATGCTGATCCTCAAGCTGATCTCGCCGGAGAAGAAGGTCTACTACCTCGCCGCCGCGTTCCCGAGCGCCTGCGGCAAGACCAACCTCGCGATGCTCGACCCGACGCTGGACGGCTGGGAGGTCGAGACGCTCGGCGACGACATCGCCTGGATGCGGTTCGGCGAGGACGGCCGGCTGTACGCGGTGAACCCGGAGTTCGGGCTGTTCGGCGTCGCACCCGGCACCGGCTGGAAGACCAACCCGAACGCGATGCGCACGATCGAGAAGGGCAACTCGGTGTTCACCAACGTGGCGCTCACCGACGACGGTGACGTCTGGTGGGAGGGGTACTCCGAGGAGCCGCCGTCGCACCTGACGGACTGGAAGGGCCGCGACTGGACGCCGGACTCCGACGAGCCCAGCGCGCACCCGAACAGCCGGTTCTGCACGCCGATCAAGCAGTGCCCGATCATCGCCGACGAGTACGAGGACCCGAACGGCGTGCCGATCTCGGCGATCCTGTTCGGTGGCCGACGTGCGACCACGGTGCCGCTGGTGACCGAGGCGCGCGACTGGCAGCACGGCGTGTTCATGGGCGCGACGCTGTCATCGGAGACCACCGCCGCCGCGGTCGGCAAGGTCGGCGTCGTACGCCGTGACCCGATGGCCATGCTGCCGTTCATGGGCTACAACGCGGGCGACTACTTCGGCCACTGGATCGACGTCGGCAAGGACAATGACGAGTCCAAGTTGCCGAAGATCTTCTACGTCAACTGGTTCCGCAAAAACGAGAACGGCAAGTTCGTCTGGCCGGGCTTCAGCGAGAACGGCCGGGTGCTGAAGTGGGTGATCGAGCGCCTGGAGGGTGAGGCGGCCGCGGTCGAGACCCCGATCGGGCACGTCCCCACCCCGGACTCGCTCGACGTCACCGGACTGGACCTGAGCCGCGAGGCGCTCGAGGTCGCGCTGGCCGTGGACCCCGAGGAGTGGAGGGACGAGGTCCCGCTGATCGAGGAGTGGTTCGCCAAGATCGGCGACAAGGTGCCCGATGCCCTGCGGATCGAGCTCGACACCCTCAAGTCCCGCCTCGGTATCAGTTCCTGACCACTACCCCATCGGAACGGGCCCGGCCTCCTCTGGCCGGGCCCGTTCCGCGTGTCCGGACCTTCACCCGGCCGATGGAGGCGGGTCGGTCCGGCGCGGGATCCCGGCACGCCGGTCTGTGGCAAGGCTGGAGGCATGACTGAGACCCCCGTGCTCCGGGCCGCACGAACGCACTGGACCGCGCGTGTCGCACCACTGGCCGTGCTCTGGTCGACGGTGTACGGCGCGGTGCAGGTGTGGTTCGCACTCGGGCACGCCCCGAAGTGGGACTTCGGGATCGACCTGTTC
>Ga0114129_10016083_pt1 | contig 10643 bp, 10 predicted proteins | sample RhiMetdeltSRZDD1_FD_80071 | JGI IMG/M metagenome (GOLD analysis project Ga0114129, IMG submission 80071) | Populus rhizosphere microbial communities from Tennessee, USA - Rhizosphere MetaG P. deltoides SRZDD1 (version 2) (version 2) | ecosystem: Host-associated > Plants > Roots > Rhizosphere >... | reverse complement strand
CTCAGCAGTCAACGTCGGCAGCGCCCCGGCGTAGAGGTCGTCGTGCTTCACCGTCACGTCGCCCGGTTCAGGGACGACGGGTCCGGTTTCGAGGGGCCCGGTCCACGCACTCAAGCCGCCGTCGAGGATGTGCACGTCCGGAATGCCTGCCGCCGTCAGCACCCACCACGCCCGCGCCGAGCCGGCGCGATTCCAGTCGTCGTACACCACGACCGGCACCCCTTGGCGCACGCCCCACCGCCGGGCCGCGGCCTCCACACTGCGCCCGGGCGGCAGCGGATGTCGTCCGCGCCCTGAGCGGCTGTGATCGCTGAGCTCATCTTCGAGCGACACATACACCGCGCCAGGAAGGTGGCCCTGCTCGTAGGCGGCCCGCCCGTCGGGCTCAGCCAATTGCCAGCGCACGTCCAGGATTGTCAGCGGTTCACCGGCGTCAACGCGCCGGGCCAATTCGGTTCCGGTGATCAACACCTCGTCGCGGCTCACCGGATCGACGGTACCTAGGCTGTCGGGCGTGACCGAGCACGCCTTCAGCGCATCCGAGCGCACAGCCGTCTACCGCGCCATCGCCGAGCGGCGCGACATGCGCACATTCGTGCCGAATGCAGCGGTCCCCGAGGACGTGCTCGCGCGGCTGCTGCACGCCGCACACGCCGCGCCGAGCGTCGGACTGATGCAGCCGTGGCGGTTCATCCGGATCACCAACGCGGCGCTGCGGACACGGATTCACGCCCTCGTCGACGAGGAGCGGATCCGCACCGGCGAGGCGTTGGGCCCGCGTGGCGACGAGTTCCTCGCGCTCAAGGTCGAGGGCATCCTCGAGTGCGCCGAACTGTTCGTCGTGGCGCTGTGCGGCGGCAGGCAGAGTCATGTGTTCGGCAGACGCACGCTGCCGCAGATGGACCTGGCCTCGGTGTCCTGCGCGATCCAAAACCTGTGGCTGGCCGCGCGCGCCGAAGGGCTCGGGATGGGTTGGGTGTCGATCTTCGATCCCGTTCGGCTCGGGTCGCTGCTGGCGATGCCCGACGACGCGGAAGCCGTCGCGATCCTGTGCCTCGGCCCGGTGCCGGACTTCCCACCCCGTCCGCAGTTGGAGATCGACCACTGGACGCTCGGCCGGCCGCTGAACGAATTCGTCTCGGAGAACCGCTGGGCCGAGCCTGCTCCGGCATAGGCTGGCAGGCGTGGGGACGGTGGATCTCAACGCGGATCTGGGCGAGAGCTTCGGGGTGTGGAAGCTCGGCGACGATGACGCGATGCTCGACGTGGCCACCAGCGCCAACGTGGCATGCGGCTTCCACGCCGGGGACGCCGCCACACTGGCGAGGACATGCCGGGCGGCCGCTGAGCGCGGTGTCCGGATCGGCGCGCAGGTGAGCTATCGCGACCTGGCCGGGTTCGGCCGCCGCTTCATCGACGCCACGCCCGAGGATCTGACGGCCGATGTCATCTACCAGATCGGCGCGCTGCAGGCACTGGCACACGCCGCGGGCTCGACGGTCAGCTATGTCAAACCTCATGGCGCGCTGTACAACACGATCGTCACGAACCACGATCAGGCCCGCGCGGTCGCCGAGGCGGTGTCCGCCGTCGACGCCGGTCTGCCCGTGCTGGGGCTTTCGGGTTCGGCGTTCTTCGCCGCAGCGCAGCACCTTGGACTGCGCACGGTGCCCGAGGCGTTCGCCGACCGCGCGTATCGCTCTGACGGACAACTGCTTTCGCGACGGCTGCCCAACGCCGTGCTGCACGACATCGCCGAGATCGCCGACCGGGTGGCGTCAATGGTCACCGCCGGCCGGGTCTCGGCAGCCGACGGTTCGACAATCCCGATCACCGTGGAATCTGTTTGCGTGCACGGCGACTCGCCGGGTGCGGTACAGATCGCGCATGCTGTCCGCGACAGGCTCGTCGCGGACGGCGTCGAGTTGAAGCCGTTTACTTAGTTTCGACGAACGGCAACAGCGCCATTTCCCGCGCGTTCCTGATGGCCGTCGCGACTTGACGTTGCTGCTGAGGCGACAACCCCGTTACCCTCCGCGACCGAATCTTGCCGCGCTCGGAGATGAACGTGCGCAGTAGATGGGTGTCCTTGTAGTCGATGGTCGTGACGCCGAGAGCCTTGAGCGGATTCTTCTTCTGTCGCTTGAGCTCTGGCGGCGCGGGACGCCGCATCCGTGACTTCTTGCCTGCCATCAGGTACTCCAGTTGCGCATGAATGCACCGATCAGGTGTGCCGGAAGTCTACCGACGCAAAAGAGTCCCCGTGCGCGATTAAGGTTGGCGATATGCGCCTCAAGCTCGGACGCCCCGACCTGAGCCGCTACGCGGGATCCTTCGACGCACCGGCGGCCGGTCCCGACGCACCGCTGACGGTGACGTGGGCAGGCGTCACCACCCTGCTGATTGACGACGGCACCTCCGCGCTGATGACCGACGGCTTCTTCTCGCGACCGGGCCTGCTCGAGGTGGGGTTGAAGCGCTTGTCGCCGTCGGCGCCGCGGATCGACGGCTGCCTGAGCCGCCTCGGCGTGGACCGGCTCGAAGCCGTGCTGCCCGTGCACACGCATTTCGACCACGCGATGGATTCGGCGGTGGTCGCCGAACGGACCGGCGCACGGATCGTCGGCGGAACGTCCGCGGTACAGGTCGGCCGCGGCGGTGGGCTACCCGACGAGCGCCTCACCGCTCTCACGCCGGGCGAGTCGACAGCGTGTGGCGCATACGACGTCACGCTGATCGAGGCCGAGCACTGCCCACCCGACCGCTTTCCGGGTGTTATCCGCGAACCGGTGGTCCCGCCGGTGAAGGTTTCCGCATACAAGTGCGGCGAGGCCTGGTCGACGGTGGTGCACCACCGGCCGTCGAATCGTCGGATGCTGGTCGTCGGCAGCGCAGGCTTTGTCCGCGGCGCGCTTGTCGGGCAGCGGGCCGAGGTCGTGTATCTGGGTGTGGGGCAACTCGGGCTACAACCCGAGCAGTACCTCATCGATTACTGGACCGAGACCGTCCGCACCGTCGGCGCGCGCCGGGTCGTGCTCATTCACTGGGACGACTTCTTCCGCCCGCTGCACCAGCCGCTGCGGGCGCTGCCGTACGCGGGTGACGATCTCGACGTGTCGATGCGGGTGTTGTCCCGGCTGGCCGAGGAGGACGGCATCCCGCTGCATCTGCCCACGTTGTGGCAGCGCTGCGACCCGTGGAGTTGACGCTGGCGCTGGCCGCGCTGGCCGTGGTGCTCGGATTCGCGATGGTCCGCCCGCGCGGCTGGCCCGAGGCCGTCGCCGCGGTTCCCACCGCAGGCCTGCTGATTGCGTTCGGTGTGATCTCCTGGCACGACGCTGCGGCCGAAATGACCCGACTGCTACCGGTCGTCGGGTTCCTCGCAGCGGTGCTCGTGCTGGCCCGGTTGTGTGACGACGAGGGGCTGTTCCGCGCTGCCGGGGCGGCCATGGCCCGGTCGAACTCGGGCAACCAGCAGCGGTTGCTTGCAATGGTTTTCGTGATCGCGGCGGCCACAACCGCGATACTGAGCCTGGACGCGACCGTCGTGCTGCTGACACCGGTGGTGCTCGCGACCGCCCGAGCGTTGCGGGTGCCTGCACGTCCGCATGCCTACGCCACCGCACATCTGGCCAACACAGCCTCGCTGCTGATGCCTGTGTCAAATCTAACCAACCTGCTGGCGTTCAGCGCGGCGGGGCTGTCGTTCGTCCACTTCACCGCCGTGATGGCGGTGCCCTGGCTTGCCGCTGTCGGCGTGGAATTCATTTTGCTGCGTTGGCTTTTCGCACGGGAGCTGTCCGTAGAGCCGACGCATGACACCCTGCCTGAGGATGTGCAGGTGCCGGTGTTCGTGCTCGTCGTGTTGGCGTTGACGCTCGTCGGGTTTGCCGTCGTTTCGTTGTTCGGCTTGTCGCCTGCGTGGGTGGCGTTAGCGGGTGCGGTGGTGCTCGCCGTGCACGGCCTGATCCGTGGCCGCAGCACGGTCTCCGGGATCGCGGACGCGCTGCACGTGCCGTTCCTGGCGTTCGTGTTGTGCCTCGGCGTGGTCGTCGCCGCGGTCATGCTCAACGGCCTCGACGAAGCCATGCGCGACGTGTTGCCGAGCGGCCATACGTTGACCGCGCTGCTGGGGATCGCCGCGGTTGCGGCGCTGCTGTCCAACGTCGTCAACAACCTGCCTGCGGTGCTGGTGCTACTGCCGTTGGTGTCCGGACCGGCCGCCGTGCTCGCGGTGCTCATCGGAGTCAACATCGGGCCGAACTTGACCTACGTCGGCTCGCTCGCGAACCTGCTGTGGCGCAGTGTCGTGCGCCGCGACATCAGGGCGGGGTTCGTCGAGTTCACCCGCATCGGATTGCTCACGACGCCGCTGACACTCGTCGTCGCGGTGCTCGGCCTATGGCTCGGGATTCGGGTCTTCGGCGTCTAACGCGACTGCAGCCAGACCGGATTGGACAGCGCCACCATAGATGGAAAGCGTGTCCGGCGGCGCACCTCGACTCGGGCGAACCGAGCCTCGCCGGCCATGCAGTCCCACCGCAACTTCGCCGCTCCGCAGTCGTCGGTCTTCACGCGGCCGACGCAGCCGCCGTCGGTGATGATGGCGAGGCTGCTTTCCGCCGCGCCCGTCACCTCCGCGGCAACGGTCAGGGGCGTGTCGGGGCGCACTGTTAGCGTCTCACCCGGTCCCGCCGCTGCGCCGTGGCCGCGGAATGCAGTGAGCGCCAAGGACACCGCGCTCGATTCGGTCAGATAGCTGCGACCGCGACGGAGGCCGTCGAGGAGGTCAGGCGTGCACAGGCCCTGCGCGTACACCACGGTCTGCGGCCGCCCGACCGGTTGACTCGAAGTGTGTGAATCGCTGCCGCCCACCGCGGCTATCCGCCTGCCCTGCCGCAGCAGCTGCTGCCAGATGCGCAGCGACAGTTCGTCATCGACGTTCCACAGCCCGTTCCAGACCTCCATGGCGTCCACGTCGTGATAGCCGAACTCCCACGCGCATCCAGGCAGCGGCACGGATGGATGCGCGGCCACCACCAAGCCGCCGTCCGCCCGGACCCGCGCGGCGTACGTCGCGAAGACACCGTCGCGCGGTGCGTACCGCCAGTCGATCCAGCCGCCAGGAGGCAGACCGATCGCCAGCCAGTGACCGTGGCGGGTGGTGACCTCCTCGCCCGCAACGACCTCCAGGCTGTCGTGTTCGGTGACCGCCCACGCCCGATTGGCGGAGCTGGTGTTGTGATCGGTGGAGACGATGAAGTCCAGGCCGGCTGATGTGGCGGCCGCAGCCATCTCGGCGATTCTCCGCCGACCATCGGAATGCACTGTGTGCGTGTGTAAGTCACCGCGATACCAACCCGGTCGACTGCTGCGGCGGCCAGCGGGGTGGGAGTCGGGAGCGGGACGCAACGACGGCTGCACGCCCCGGGTCAGCGTGATCTGCGCGTGCCAGTCCATGCCCAGCGGATTGAGCACCACCGGCCCGAGCGCCAACGCCCAGCGGCCGGGATCGATCGGGCCCGCCAGGTAGCCGGGTGTCGCGTTGACCGCGGACAGCATGAACCCCGCACGCGCCCCGCCCGACCAACCGCGGAAGCCCTTCGCGTTGCCGAGGTCATGGCCGACGGGCCCGAAGATGCCCAGATCGAGCACATTGCGGCCGATACCGAGCAGCGAGAACTGGTCATGCGACGTCCTGACGTCGATCCGCTGGGTTCCGTCGGGCACGTCGAACGGCACGTACTCCCATTGGTCGATGCCGAAGTTGAACCGGCCACGAAACGAGAGCTCGACGCAGGTGTCCGATTTCAGCGGCGCCATGTCGTCTCCTCGTGCGGTTCGGCCACATCATCGACGGCGTAGGCCTAAGCGACGGTTACATCGACGCGAACAATGGTGGGACGGCTGACGTCGATTCGCCCACCGACGGCGCTGCAGGCGCGCAATTCGCTTTACTATCGGCAAGATTGGTCTCGTGGCCATGTTTAGCAGGTACGTGGCGCTCGGCGACTCATTCACCGAGGGTGTCGGCGACCCACATCCCACCAGCCCCAACGGTTTGCGCGGATGGGCAGATCACGTCGCAATCGCGCTGGCGCAAGGCAACCCCGACCTTCGCTACGCCAACCTCGCGGTACGCGGCCGCAGGATGGACGAGATCCTCGCGGATCAACTTCAGACCGCCGTCATGCTCGAACCCGACCTCGTCATCGTCTACGCAGGCATGAATGACCTGCTGTTGGTGCGCAACGACATCGACGCGATGATGGCCAGGTATGCAGACGCCCTGAAGACGTTGCAGCAGACCGGGGCCCACGTGTTGGCGTTCACAGCAGGCGATCTCGGCACGGTGCCGTTGTTTCGGCGACTGCGCGGCCGAGCCGCGGTCTACAACGAGTTGTTGCGCGGGATCGCCGACGACCTCGGCCTGCAGCTCGTCGACTTTTGGCGCTTCACAGAGTTTCGCGACCCGCGTATGTGGGCTTCAGATCGCATCCACCTCTCGCCGCTCGGCCATGAGCGGATGGCAGCGAAAGTTCTTGACACACTGACTATTCCGCACCAGCTGCCCACACGGTCGGCCGCTCTACTGTCCTCGTCGCCGCCGGTACGCAACTTTTGGGCCAATCTGCAATGGACTTTCGCGTTCGCTGCGCCGTGGGTGGCCAAACGGCTACGCCGGGCGACGCCTGGGGCCGGCGTCGAGCCGAAGTACCCGACGTTGACCAGGATCCTTTGACCACCGCCATGGATGTGTGGCACCACGGCGACCGCAGCGGCGCAACGCGAGTCAGCGGCCTTCATCTGCAGTTCGGTGCCGACGCGGCATCCGAAGTGGTGGTGTCCTGGCACACGGCAGCAGCGGTGAAGAACCCCCGCGTCGTGATGGGCACGCCCGACGACGGCATGGGCCGTACCGTCGCCGCAGAGACGGTGACTTATCGCGACGCCGCCTCGCGCACAGAGGTCCGCGTGCACCATGCCAGGCTCACGAATCTTGCACCCGACACCGACTACGTCTACGCCGCGATGCACGACGGCGCCAACCCCGAGTTGGGCACCGTGCGGACAGCGCCGCGCGGCCGCGCCCCGCTGCGTTTCACCAGCTTCGGCGACCAATCCACCCCGACGCTGGACGCGATGGTCGCCAGCGCGTTCGGCCGCGACAACCGCGGTTCGCCTTCGGCGGGTGACATCACGACCGCGGTCGAGCGCGCAGACCCGTTGTTCAACTTGGTCAACGGCGATTTGTGCTACGCCAACCTGTCCCAAGACCGCGTCAGGACGTGGGCGGACTGGTTCGAGAACAACTCCAGGTCAGCCCGCTTCCGGCCATGGATGCCCGCTGCGGGAAATCACGAGAACGAGTTGGGCAACGGCCCGATCGGCTACGGCGCGTATCAGGCCTACTTTGCGCTTCCGGATTCTGATTCGGATCAACAGTTGCGAGGGTTGTGGTACGCGTTCACCGCGGGATCGGTCCGGGTGATCAGCCTGGCGAACGACGACGTGTGCTATCAGGATGGCGGCAACTCGTACGTGCGTGGCTACTCCGGTGGTGCCCAAAAGCGTTGGCTCGAGCAGGAACTCGAACGTACCCGCAGCAACCACGGAGTCGACTGGATCGTGGTGTGCATGCACCAGACCGCCGTCTCGACGGGTGAGCGCACCAACGGTGCGGACCTCGGGATCCGGGAGAACTGGCTGCCGCTGTTCGACCGCTTTGGTGTCGACCTCGTGGTCTGCGGACATGAGCATCACTACGAACGCAGTCACGCGATTCGGGGCACCCTGCCGACCGACACACTGACGCCGAACCCGGTTGACACACAACCCGATCACATCGACACCAGCAAGGGTACGGTTCACCTGGTCATCGGCGGCGGAGGCACGTCGATCCCGTCGAACCGGATGTTCTTCGCCGAGCCACGCTGCCAGGTGCTGATGTCGGTCGGGGAGGTCAATCCGGCCACTCGTCACAAGACTCCGCATTACATCCAGGAGACCGCACCATGGTCGGTGTTTCGGGACCATGAGAATCCGTGCGGCTTCGTGTCATTCGATGTCGACCCGGGCCAACCCGGCGGCAACACGTCGATGGCTGCCACGTACTACGCGGTCAGCGGTCCGTTCGGGGAGGTGACCCCGGTCGACAAGTTCATGTTGACGCGGCCTCGCAGAGACAGTTAGCCCCGTCGTTGGCGGGCGATTTCGGCCAGTACCACGCCGGCGGCCACGGATGCGTTCAACGATTCCGTCGGCCCAGCCATCGGAATGGACACCACGGCGTCGCAGTTCTCGCGCACCAGTCGCGACAGGCCCTTGCCCTCGGAGCCGACCACCACCACCATCGGCCCGGTACCGTCCAGCTCGTCGACGTTGGTGTCGCCGTCCGCATCGAGCCCAATCACCTGCAGTCCGGCGTCGGCCCAATTCTTCAGTGTGCGATTGAGATTCGTTGCCCTGGCCACGGGAAGTCTGGCCGCCGCGCCCGCACTGGTGCGCCATGCCACCGCAGTGACGGACGCTGAACGCCGCTGCGGGATCACGACTCCGTGGCCACCGAAGGCCGCCACGGATCGGACGATGGCGCCGAGATTGCGTGGATCGGAGATGTTGTCCAGCGCCACCATCAAGGCGGGGACGCTGTCCTTCGTCGCAGACCCCAGCAGATCATCGGGATGCGCGTATTGATACGGCGGCACCTGGAGCGCGATGCCCTGATGCAACCCGTTGGCGGCGATGCGGTCCAGATCGTGGCGCTGCACTTCCAGGATCGAGATGCCCGAATCGGCTGCGATCCTTACGGATTCGGTCAGTCGCTCGTCAGCTTCGGCCCCTAGGGCCACATACAACGCGGTCGCAGGAACACCGGCGCGCAGGCATTCGAGCACCGGATTGCGGCCCAGCACGATCTCCGTGTCATCGGTTTTGCGCGGCGTCCGTTGCTGCTTAGCGGACTTGGCCGCGCGCTTGGCCGCCGGATGTTTGGGCCGCATGTGCGCGGGAGGCGTGGCACCACGGCCCTCCAGCCCGCGCCGGCGAACCCCGCCGGACCCGACCGTCGGCCCCTTCTTGGTGCCCGGCTTGCGTACCGCACCCCGGCGCCGTGAGTTTCCAGCCATTTATTTCGTGTACCCGTCGAGCAATGCCCACTGCGGTCCGTCGGCGGTATCGGTGACCTCGATGCCGGCTTCCTTCAGCCGGTCGCGGATGGCGTCGGCCTCGGCCCAGTCGCGCCGCACCCTGGCATCCTCGCGGCGCTGCACCTCGGCCTGCACCAGCACGTCGACCGCCGCGAGCGCGGCGGACGTTTCGTCGTGGGATTCCCATCGCTCGTCGAGCGGATCGGCGCCGAGGATGCCCATCATCGCGCGGATCGACATCGCATGGGCCAGCGCCGTTTCGTGGTCGCCGGCGTCCAACGCGCGGTTTCCCTCCGCACGCGCGGCGTGTACCTCGGCCAGTGCGATCGGCACCGACAGGTCGTCGTCCAACGCGGCCGCGAACTTCGGCGTCCACTCGCCCGGCACGACCGCGCCGACCCGGTTGCGGACCCGATGCAGGAAGTCCTCGATTCCGGCGTACGCCTTGGCCGCATCCTGCAGTGCGGTCTCGGAGAACTCGAGCATCGAGCGATAGTGCGCGCTGCCCAGGTAGTAGCGCAACTCGGCGGGCCGAACCCGTTGCAGCACAGCGGGAATCGCAAGCACGTTCCCCAAAGACTTGCTCATCTTCTCGCCACCCATGGTGACCCAGCCGTTGTGCAGCCAGAAGCGTGCGAACGCGTCACCCGCGGCCTCGGCTTGGGCGATCTCGTTCTCGTGGTGCGGGAACACCAGATCCATGCCGCCGGCGTGAATATCGAACTCGGGTCCGAGATACGCCTCGCACATCGCGACGCATTCGGTATGCCAGCCGGGGCGGCCGCGTCCCCACGGCGTTGGCCACGACGGCTCACCGGGCTTCGCACCCTTCCACAGAGTGAAGTCGCGCTCGTCGCGCTTGCCCTTGGCGACACCCTCGCCCTGGTGCACGTCGTCGATCTTGTGGCCGGACAGCTTGCCGTACTCGGGCAGGCTCAGCACGTCGAAATAGACGTCCCCGTTGCCGGTGTAGGCGTGTCCTCGATCGATCAGCCGCTCGATCAGCTCGACCATCTGCGTGATGTGCCCGGTGGCCCGGGGCTCAGCCGACGGCGCCAGCACGCCCAAAGCGTCGTAGGCGGCCGCAAATGCCCGCTCGTAGGTGGCGGCCCATTCCCACCATGGCCGGCCGGCATCGGCGGCCTTGTTGAGGATCTTGTCGTCGATATCGGTGACGTTGCGGATGAAGGCGACGTCGTAGCCCTTGGCCATCAGCCAACGCCGCAACACGTCGAACGCCACACCGCTGCGGACGTGGCCGATGTGCGGCAGGCCCTGCACGGTGGCACCGCACAGATAGATCGACGCGTGGCCGGGCTTCAGCGGCACAAATTCGCGCACGGCACCCGTCATGGTGTCGTAGAGGCGCATGCCGTCGGTCACGACGCGCCAGCTTACCGGCCTTTTCGAGCCCTAATCACCACTACCGAGCACCAGGGCGGTGGCGATGGCAGCCAGGCCCTCCCCTCGGCCCGTGAGGCCGAGGCCGTCCGT
>Ga0114129_10016082_pt1 | contig 10643 bp, 11 predicted proteins | sample RhiMetdeltSRZDD1_FD_80071 | JGI IMG/M metagenome (GOLD analysis project Ga0114129, IMG submission 80071) | Populus rhizosphere microbial communities from Tennessee, USA - Rhizosphere MetaG P. deltoides SRZDD1 (version 2) (version 2) | ecosystem: Host-associated > Plants > Roots > Rhizosphere >... | reverse complement strand
AGCAGTTCGTACCTGCATCGCCGCCACAACAGAAATAAAGATACGAGTACAGTTGCGATAGTCACGAAGACCGTGCCTCCGAGGTCCGTGCCAATTAGCATCACAGTCGTCAGTGGCGCGACTCTGTGGGCATGGAGCCATTCTGAGACTCGAACATCCACAACTGTCAGCGGCTCGTTGTGCAGGACATCTTCGGCGATGCCTCCGAAGAGCCATGCGGAGCCTATCAGTACCAGCGCACCAAGCGTTAGATGAAGTCCCAGATATCCTTCTGGCGAGAGCCGTGCTTGCAGGAACGCGATCTGCTTGGCGTATCGACGTCGGAAAGCAGCTACACGCGGATTAGCAAGCACTGTCTGCAGTCGGTCTTGGATCGACTTCATGTGTGATGACGGGCTGGCGTTCCCTCCTCCCCGGATAAGGTTTTTAATACCGAAGTTCACCTCATTCAAGTAGGCAGCATTCAATTGTGCATCATGAGGTCAGTGCCACCTCGCGGTAGCGGGTGGGTCTTAGGATTACAACAATCCAATCCGAGAAGGCCACAGATGTGAGAAGATGAGCCGCGAAGCGGTGTTAGAAGGTAGCCAGGGGCGGGCGCGAAGCGCCGCCGCCCCTGGTTTCCGTGCGGTATAAAGATGCGATCTCGGGAGATGTGAATGAACCAATCGCTCAAATATCGTAAGGTCATTCTGTGCGTCGGGGTTATGTGCGCTGTTCTCGGTGCTAATGGACCAGGTGCGAAGGGACTCGCTGCTTCATCTCAAGTGAAGCAATCCCTCGAGGTCCTGGAAGCTTATCGTCTTTGCCAGACTTTCGAACACCTTCTTGGCGAAAACCTTGATTTCGATCGCGCTTATGAGGCCACGTTTCCGCGTAACAAAGCTATGCGACGAGCTATCGCCATAGCTGATGGCGAATTCGGAGCACACGATCTCGCCAAAATTGATGATGACTTACTCATAACCGCCTATAAGCGGCGAATGCAACTGTTCTATTTTATTCTTGTCCTTGCAGGACCGAGTGACGAAGAGGCTCCGATTTTCTTTCCTCCACAAATCAAGCAACTTCTCCAACGTGAAACACCTGCTGATTCAAAAGAGTTTGGCAGGTACGTCTTGCAGTTGGACCAGGATGTAGCGACATTTCGCACGCATCTTGACCGCTTGAGTGCGCGTTATCCTTCAGTTGCGGATCGAATTCAGAAATTCAAGTCGGGTGCGCTTTCCGCGAAGTATGAACCGCCAACGAACCGCAAAGTTGAGCCGATATATGGCTATTACCGATCTCAGGTTCTTAAAAAGGACGAGCCCTACTACGAAATAGAAAGTTACATTGTCGCCAAAGAAGAAGGAAAGATGAGAATCGTCGGTATCAGGTTCTTTACCAGACTGTTTTAATCATCCCGCCGGCTTATTGTCTCAGTTCGGCTATGCGGTGGCGCTCAAGACTCAGATCGTTGTGGCATGAGGAGGTCAGTACCTCACGCCATAACGATCTGAGTTTTGACACGTTCTCTGCGATCGATAGGATTTGGACTTTTTGTGCAAAGCCGCTGCTCTCTATAATCAGTATAGATTGACGAACTGAAGCTAAGGGCGAGACTTAATTTCTCTATGTCAACTCAAACATCAACGGTTGGTCTGCCAGTTGTGCCGGCAACGCAACGAGTCGCCTTGCGCTGTGCGGGTCTGGTAAAGAGGTTCACAGATGTAATGGCAGTCAATGGCCTGGATCTCGAAGTCTTTGCCGGTGAGTGTTTTGGTCTACTTGGTCCAAATGGCGCAGGCAAAACAACCACCGTAGAAATATTGGAGGGCTTGACTCTTGCTGATGAAGGTACGGTGGAGTTACTGGGCCAACAGTGGAACACGGGTCGCGATCGAGCACTCCGCGAACGTATCGGCGTGCAATTGCAGGAAACACAACTGGCCGAAAAAGTAACGGTTGTTGAGACTTTGCGGCTTTTTCGCAGTTTCTATCAACGCGGTCACAGCGTGGACGAAGTTATTCACACAGTGGCGCTGGAAGAGAAACGAAACGCGCGTGTGGGAAAACTCTCAGGCGGTCAGAAACAGAGACTCGCCGTTGCCTGTGCACTGGTAAGCGATCCAGAACTCTTGTTTCTTGATGAGCCAACAACTGGTCTTGATCCGCAGGCCCGTCTTTCGCTGTGGGGCGTGGTCGAAAACTTTCGCGATGGAGGCGGCACTGTTCTCCTAACAACGCACTACATGGAAGAGGCCACTCGTCTCTGCGACCGCGTCGCGATTATGGATCACGGGAAAATAATCGCGCTGGGAACGCCGCCCGAATTGATTAAATCGCTCGGGGCGGATCAGATTATAGAATTCAGAGTCACAAATGGTCTCGCGGATGTTGCATTAACGAGTCTTCCTGCCGTTAATCATTTGCACAAACGAGGCGAGGAATATTCGCTGACCGTTGGTGAGATCGGCGTGGCGTTGCCGGCCTTGCTGTCTGAAATAAAGAAGCAACAGTCGGAGCTCGTCACTCTCACAACGCATCAGGCAACACTGGAGGACGTATTTGTAAGTTTAACCGGGAGAATGTTGCGGGATGGCTGAAAACTATCCACAGATTAGACCGATTACGCAGATTAACAATTGCGCGGTTAAATTGAGCTGGGCGGATCTACTCTCTCAGCTGTCACCTTGAGTTAGCGACTCAACGTCACTCAATTGTAACTAATCTGTGTAATCTGCGTAATCTGTGGATAGTTTTTAGATGGGCGCAAAGAGACCTCAAATGAAACGGGAGAGACTGCATCCGCTATATGAACTAACCTCGATGCGCGTGCGCGAATTCCTCCGCGAGCGGGAAGCTGTGTTCTGGGTTTTCATCTTTCCCGTGTTGATGACTTTTGCGCTGGGCATAGCCTTTCGCAATACAGCGCCTGATAAAACACTCGTTGCCGTTGAGGCCGATGCAACAGACCCCAATGTGAGTGAGATTGTGAACGTACTCTCACGCTCTCCTGAAATCACCGTTAGTGTTTTGCCTGCGGAGGAGGCAGCGCGAGCACTGAGAAGCGGAAAGGTCTCCATTGTTGTCAAGCCGCAGCATGACTCTTTCGACTTCCGTTTTGATCCAACGAGACCCGAAAGTCGGACTGCCAGGCTCATAGTCGATGACGCATTGCAGCGTGGAAAAGGGAGAACCGACGTTGTCAGCGTCGGGGACGAAAAGATTACTGAACCTGGCGCTCGGTATGTAGATTTCCTGGTCCCGGGTTTAATTGGAATGAACCTGATGGGTAGCGGCTTGTGGGGTTTAGGATTCACCGTTGTGATTGCCCGCTCGCGCAAACTACTTAAGCGTTTTGCAGCCACACCAATGCGACGCGTCGATTATCTGCTTTCGTTCATGCTCTCGCGGCTGGGGTTTCTGGTGCTTGAAGTGGCCGCGGTCGTTGTGTTCGCGTCGCTTGTTTTTGGGTTTACAGTACGCGGCTCGTGGCTGAGCCTTTCCTTAATTACGTTGCTCGGAGGCTTCACCTTTTCCGGAATCGGTTTACTCGTGGCTGCTCGACCCACGACGATCGAAGGAGTGTCTGGGCTAATGAACTTTATTATGCTTCCCATGTGGTTGCTATCGGGCACATTCTTCTCGTCTGAAAGATTTCCGCAGATCTTTCAACCGTTCATAAAAGCGTTACCCCTGACGGCACTCAACACTTTGCTGCGAGCTGTGATGAACGAAGGCGCAACGCTTTCGTCCAACTGGATTCCCATTACGATCTTGCTCGCATGGTGTGTGATCAGCTTTGTTGTTGCGCTCAAAATTTTTAAATGGCAGTAAGGCGCAGGGATACTCCGGCATTTCGCGAAAGAAACGTCTTTGTGCCACAAAAATCCATCCACGCCAGGCTTACGCGCCCAAGACCTGCACACTAGTGCCCTTGCATGAGGCGCCAAAGCACCTTCATAATCGACGCATGACTGAAAAAGAGATCGTGCTTGAGACCATTCGCGCGTTGCCGGACGATTGCTCGTTAGAGGACACGGCCGAACGGATCGCGTTCATGGCCGCGATCCAGAGAGGTCTCGAGCAACTCGACAAAGGCCAAAGTATTCCTCACGAAGAAGTTAAAAGACAATTGGCCTCATGGCTTACAGGTTGATCTGGTCTCCTGCGGTTCGCGACGACCTTCATGACATCGGGTCTTCACCGCCTGTGGTGACGCTCACGTCGCAATGTCTTTCGGCTATGAATTGATCTCCGAAACGGACCATCTCCAAGCATACCCTGAGCTCGGTCGCGTGGTTCCCGAATATCAGAACCAAAATGTTCGCGAGATAATTTTTCGTCCATACCGCATCGTCTACCGAGTGAATCACAAGCAAAAGCTTTGCGAGATTGTCCGCGTGTGGCATTCAGCACGCCAGATCCCGCAGATCTAATCACGCATCGGTCCTATCGCGTAACCAATTCAGCCCAAAGGTTTGCCTCGCGCTTCTTACATCCCGTATCTTACGGCCCGCCGAATAAAACAGGTTTCTAATAAAACGAATCAGAGGATGGAACGATATGGTTCATCACGCAGTCTCAGTCGTGGGCTTCATTGTCTTCGCAGGCATTGCCTGGTTGCTTTCCAGCAATCGACACAAGATTGCATGGAGAACGATAGCGTGGGGGGTCGCCCTACAACTTCTAATAGGGCTGATCATTTTTCGTCTACCGGTTTCGCATCAAATCTTACTCTGGCTGAATGATGCTGTGGTGGCATTACTCGACGCCTCAAAGAGCGGTTCTCAATTTCTCCTTGGGCCACTTGCAGCCAGTCCCGGCGAATCGGGATCCATCGGCTTCATTCTCGTTTTCCAAGTTCTTCCAGTAGTCATTTTCTTTGCCGCAATCACGTCCATGCTCTATCACCTCCGAGTGTTGCAGATATTCGTGCGACTCTTCGCGCGGCTCTTCCACCGCACGATGAGAATCAGCGGCGCGGAATCACTTTCAGGCGCGGCGAATATCTTTGTCGGAATCGAATCAGCGCTTGTAGTCCGACCATATTTAGAAAAGATGACCCGCTCGGAGCTGTTTCTTCTTTTGACTACCGGAATGGCGACGGTGGCATCAAGTACGCTCGGCGTCTACGTAGCCTTTTTGACCGGCGTGTTTCCTACCGTTGCAGGACACCTTATGTCTGCTTCTGTTCTGGCGATTCCTGCTTCGGTGGTTGTAGCCAAGCTGCTCATACCCGAAACCGAAACGCCGGAAACGCTCGCAGCCGTTCCTCCGGAAGACGAATCGACCCGTGCAAAAAATCTGATAAGTGCAATTATTGATGGCGCTATGGACGGGCTAAAACTGGCTGCGGGGATCTCGGCACTAATAATCGCAATCCTGGGAGTCGTCGCCTTGATTGACAAACTGCTGGGCACGGCGAGTTCGTGGTTGGGAATGAGCGAACCGCTTTCATTTGTGAGGATACTGAGCTGGCTTTTCTATCCATTCGCGTTTCTGCTTGGACTTCAATCCAACGACGTACCGGCAGCGGCGCGGTTGTTGGGTGAGCGAGTCATCCTCACCGAGGTGTACTCGTACAATCATCTGGCGCAGTTAATTTCCAGCGGGCAGGTAACGGATCCCCGGACGGTGGTAATTCTTAGTTACGCTCTTTGCGGATTTGCACACGCGGCAGCAGTAGCAATCTTCGTTGGTGGCACTGCGGCACTCGCTCCGTCACGCCGCGACGACCTTGCCAGTCTGGGCCTACGAGCGTTACTGGCTGCTACGCTCGCGACGCTGATGACTGGATCCGTAGCGGGCATCTTTAGCAGCGGCCAGGAAATCTTACTGCTGAAAACAGGTTAAGTATTAAGTTGCGCGTCGCCCACGTTCGGCCGGTATGAAGTAATAGCGGGTTATTACTAGTCCGGCTAAAGCGGCGACACCCGGCAGGATTGCAAGCCGGAGAGTCCGGGCGTCACCATTTTGAGAGCGATGATGAAGACAAGCACCTCGATTGCGGCGCTCGTGCAGTGAAAAAGAAAGAGCAAAGCCAACTCTGGCGCAATAGCCACAAGCAATAGGTTCTGAATGATTTTTCTGCCTACCTCGTAGCAAGTGCGTCTGAAGTCCGTTTGTGTTTGTTTGAGAAACGAAACCGATGTCCAAGCTGATGCTATTCAGACGAGGCCGCGTCCGTCGCTTTTTTCAGGAACTCGGTCCTGGTCTAATCACCGGCGCCGCCGATGACGATCCATCGGGCATCTCGACCTATTCCGTTACCGGTGCTGCCTTTGGTTATTCCCCACTGTGGGTCGCCCTTTTCTCATTTCCATTAATGTCGGCGGTGCAGTTGATGTGCGCGCGCCTGGGTATGGTTACGGGCAGAGGCCTCGCCGGAGTATTGCGTAGAAATTATCCACGTTGGGTACTCTGGTTTGCTTGCTCTCTTCTGGTCATTGCGAACGTCGTCAATATAGGAGCGGACCTGGGCGGCATGGCGGAAGCCACTCAGCTGGTGACGGGCATAACAGGACTCATCTGGACCCCAATCTACGCGGTATTAATCATCGTGCTGTTATTCTGGAGTTCATACCGGTTCATCGCCAATACGTTCAAATGGCTGACACTTGTCCTATTCGCTTATGTTATCGCTGCTTTCCTTTCGCAGCCGGATTGGCGAAGCGTCTTGCTCTCGACTTTCGTGCCGCGAATACAGTTGTCGAGCGACTACCTCTCTACTTTCGTTGGCATCCTGGGAACAACCATATCGCCATATCTTTTCTTTTGGCAGGCCTCACAGGAGGTCGAGGAAGAACGCAAAATAGGCCGAGCTACTATAGGTCAGCGCAAAGGAGCAACCGCTGAAGAATTACGAACGTCGCGCACGGATGTGATCACTGGGATGTTCTTCTCCAACCTGGTAATGTACTTCATCATCCTCACCACTGCCGCAACACTACACGTTCATGGTCAGACGCACATTGAGACAGCACAGCAAGCCGCCGAAGCTCTTAGACCACTAGCTGGCAACGGCGCATATTTCCTTTTCACTGTAGGTCTAATTGGTACTGGAATGCTCGGTGTGCCGGTCCTCGCAGCTGCTGCAGCGTATGCCGTGGCCGAAGCGATGGCGTGGCGTGGAACGCTGGAAGACAGACCACCGCTCGCAAAAAAGTTTTATGCAGTGATGAGCATCGCAATGCTCATTGGCCTGGCCCTGAATTACCTTGGCTTCAATGCGGTGAAGATGTTGTTCTGGACAGCTGTCCTCAACGGAGTCCTGGCGCCACCATTAATCGTTTTGGTTGTGTTAATTACCAGCAGCCGAAGAATTATGGGAGTTCATGTGAATTCTCTGATTCTGAAATGGCTCGGCTGGGCAACAGCTGTAATCATGGCGCTGGCGGCGATCGGAATGTTTGCGACACTATTCACTTCCGCGCCTTGAATCGTGCGCAGCTTTTAGAATCCACGATAACAGACTTAGCAGAAGCTTTTTAATCTTGTACTAGGTACTCTGATAGATGTAACTCTCGCGTGCTCGCACCACCACATCCCATCGATTAGTACGAATCCTGATGTGATGTCGCTCGCCAGGTTGTCCTATTGGTTTGGGATAGTAGCCAAGACTGTACTGTCGTCGCAGTTCCTCAGCGACCATGGCAAAGGCGTTCGTAAGATCCTGGTCGGCGTTGTATACACGGGCTCCGGTTTTGTCTGCCAGTAAGTGCAAGTATTCATCTCCCCGCCGGTAGTCTTCACGACTCATGCCTGGGCCACCGTTTGGCCAGCCAACTCCGCCGGGCCATCCCATGCCTCTTCGACCGCCGCCGAGGATTATGCCGCCCAAAATAGATATCGAAGACGGTGCACCCCGGGAACCGGGCCACGCCCCCGCGTTCATGTCTCCATAGGTATCAAACTGCACGGGATAGACAAGCGCGTCCAGTTCCTCGGCATCGCGGATATTGTCTTCGAATGACGATCTACGGCTGGTAGTATCGACGCCGTCTGTGAACAGAACGATGGCTTTTCGTCCCTGGATGTGATTGAGATATTGGTTCATCACTTGGTCGACGGCATCATAAAGCCTTGTTCCACCGCCGGTACGCGTTTTCAGGATCGCTTGTCGCAACGCCGTGCGATCATCAGTCGGCGAATCAGTGTAAAAACGGATTTTGTCGTCAAACGACATAACAGTCACATGATCGTTTGGCTGGAGCTGATTTACAAACGCGATTGCGGCATCCTGGATTTCCTCATGTTTGAAGTGGGTGGAACCGCTGGTGTCGATCATCAGCACAACCGTAAAAGGCTGTTCGGTCGATGCGAAGTATGCGACTTGCTGTTCGATCCCATTGTCCCAAAGTCGAAAATCTTCCTTGCGCAAATTCGGGATGTACTTGCCATCACGATCCATAACGCTTACCGGAAGGGTTACGAGCGTCGTGTTCACGCGGATAATATCGCCGGCTCCGACTTCTTCCGGGCCATCTTGTGATCGCTGTCGACTTTGACTGTTTGTCGTCTGACCATTCGAATAGACACCATCAACTACAGGTAAACGTGCGGGTGGCGTTGAAGATTGGGTTGATGATCCTGGACCACTATCGCCAACTCGACGCGGCCGCGTCTGCGCATTTGCTATCTGACTTGCAATCGACATAATCGCAAACAGCAGGAGAACAGATTTAAAAGTGATTGCGCTGTTCCGCATTTCGAACTTGGTTGAAACGGGGTGAAAGCGGAAAGCCCTGACCGAGATCTTTCTCATGGCATCGCCTCCTTGGAGGTGGAACCCGCAATCGGCAAAGCACTACTCGTTTGATGGATGCTTTATTCCGGCTTGCGGGCTGTGCGGGAATTCAGACGGGAGAGACGCTTGGACACCCAAAGCTTACGCCTGGAAGTCCGTTGAGACAAGCAAAATGGGATAGACTAATTATAGGCGGTCAGGCCAGCCAGAATGCATATACCGACATAGCAAAGCCAAGACATCCCGCAATCATATTTCGCCGCCGCTGCACCAAGACGACGGATGGATTCTCGACTTGCAACCTTCCGTTAAGTCAGGCATGATGTTTAGGTTATTTCCTTCTCTCGCGCATCGACGGTGATGCGCCCCGCGCATAACTCGATTAGCGCCCGGACGTTTGGATAGTTCGAGAGCAGGCTTGTTATCAAAACTCGAAGTGCTCCATCAGAGCATCCGAACCTGGGCTTTGACTGCTACCGTTTCGCCGAAGCCAAATCCGATTCGAAGCTTCTTTGTTATCCCAAGACGGGAAAAGGTACATCTGTATGTCAACTAAACTATATGTTGGAAATCTCGCTTTCCAAACCACCAGCCAAGACCTTCAGGAGCTGTTCTCTCAAGCCGGCACGGTTGAATCAGCGAATGTGGTAGAAGACCGCATGACCGGCCGTTCAAGAGGGTTCGCCTTTGTCGAAATGTCCACCAAGGAAGAAGCCGCCTCAGCTATCGATCAGTTCAATGGCAAAGAACTCGGTGGCCGTGCACTGAAAGTCAACGAAGCCAAGCCGCGAGAGAATCCCGGCCGCGGTGGACGAGGCTTTGGCGGAAACCGCGGAGGCCATGGTGGCAATCGGAGCGGTGGCGGCGGTCGCGGCGGCAATTATGGCGGCAATCGCGAACCACGCTGGTAATAATTTGAAAGCCAACACAAGGACGAAAACTTTGAGCGGATCCTGGTTTTGGCGCCGCCAAAGGTATGGTGGCGCCCGGTGCCTTGGATCACTTGCCGGAATCACGCAGCTAAGGACCCTTCGCTTATTTCGACCAAGGGGTGGTCGCTGAAAGCGCGCTATTAAATTGGGGCAGAATCATGGAAGAAAAGAAAGTTGCGATAGGAGACCGAATTGACCAGATGTGCACAACGTGCGGTGAAGAACGTGGGCACATCGTGGCCTCAGTCAGCAAAACCGGAAAAATCACGCGCGTGAGCTGTCCTATATGCAACTCTCGCGTTCCCTACAAAGCTGGAGCGACTCGGACGGCTTCCACTAGGGTGGCCGCACCATATGATCGCTCACGCACGTATCGCCGTGGCCAGACCATGATGCATCCTAATTTTGGTGAAGGCGAAGTAACGGCGGTCATTGAATCAGGCAAGATCGACGTTTTGTTTGCCGATCGGATGCGCCGGCTCATTCATGCCACGACTGAAAGCCCTCTCGGGCTGGTCGAACATTACGAGGATTGATTCCAAGATCAGAAGGAGATTCTATTGGCAAGAGATGATTTGATTCCCGCTGAGGGGACTATTATTGATAAACAACCCAACGCGTTCTTCAAAGTTCAGCTCGATAACAGCGAGCATGTGGTATTGGCGGCTATCTCAGGTAAGATGCGCAAACATCGCATCCGAATTCTGGTGGGCGATCGCGTAAGCGTCGAGATGTCTCCATACGATCTTACACGCGGCCGCATCACCTACCGTTACAGATAAAGATGATGGGCCAGGTTGCGATGAGCGTTTCTTGAAACTTTACCAGTTTGAATTACGACTAGCGGCAACCAAAATGAAAATACTATTAGTCAACCCAGAATTCCCTGACACCTATTGGAGCTTTCGTCACGCCCTTCCCTTCGAGGGTAAGCGCTGTGCATTTCCACCGTTGGGATTACTAACGGTTTCCGCGTT
>Ga0114129_10016081_pt1 | contig 10644 bp, 10 predicted proteins | sample RhiMetdeltSRZDD1_FD_80071 | JGI IMG/M metagenome (GOLD analysis project Ga0114129, IMG submission 80071) | Populus rhizosphere microbial communities from Tennessee, USA - Rhizosphere MetaG P. deltoides SRZDD1 (version 2) (version 2) | ecosystem: Host-associated > Plants > Roots > Rhizosphere >... | reverse complement strand
TGACGGGTATCTACCTGTTCGGTTGAGAGTCTGTTGTTCCCACGGTGTACCGCCCGCCTTGACAGAGGGCACTCCCGTGCCGCATTCTCACATTCGGTACACCGTGGGAACAACGATAGAGGGGTCGTTAGTGTGAGTGTGAAGTTCTACACCGCTACCAAGAGCCGCAACCAGGGGCGGGAAGCATGGTCGGTCATCTTTCGGCACCCTGCACGTCTGGATGTGGCCACGGGCAAGCCTGGCCGTCGCGTTCGGCGTGGACTCGGCACGGCGGACGAGCACGAGGCAGATCGCCTTATCGAACAGCTCGACGAGATCTTGCGGACGCCAGAGCTTTGGGAGGCAACCGCTCGAACCGTGGTGGCAGGACGGTTCGACTCTCGGGTGATCGAGATCTTCTACGATGGGCTGGAAGCCACCCACCTCGACTTCGCTAGTGTTCGCGAGAAGCAGCTTCCGCTCCCGACCAGCACTGACGGCTACCGGACAGTGCTGATGCTAGGCACTACGGGTGCGGGGAAGACCACCCTCGCACGGCAGATCCTCGGCACTGATCCCAAGACCGAGCGGTTTCCTTCAACATCAACGGCCAAGACGACCGTCTCCGACACCGAGCTCATCACGACGTCGGAGGAGATCTTCCGTGCTGTCGTGACCTTCACCCCCCGCGACGAGGTCATCGACTACCTGGCTGAGAACGTCTCCCGGGCTGCGCTGTCCGCACGCCAGGGAAAGAGTAACTCCAAGATCGCTTTGGACTTGCTCAATCACCATGATCAGCGGTTCCGCTTCAGTTATGTTCTCGGTCGCGGCAGGAGCGAGGGCGGCGCTGAGACGGACATGGCCGACGATGATCTGCCGGACGACGCCGCCATCGACGAGGTCGCGCTGGACCCCGAGGAATACGGCAATGTGGATATCGCGGCGACCGAACGTGTGTTGGCTGAGTGTGTGGTTGCCGTCAAAGAGATGGTTGCGCGTTACGCCGACGAGATCGCAGCCGGCATTGTGGAGGGGAAGGACGATGAGCGCGTCCTCGAGGAACTCATCGAAGATGCACTCGATACCGATCTGCGCCAGTCTGAGGAGTTCCATCAGATTATCGATTCGCTTATCGACGAGATCGAGAAGCGCTTTGCCGCGCTGGAGGTAGGGGCGCTCCGGCGCAATCGACAAGGCTGGCCGGTTTCGTGGTCATGGGAGTCCGGCGACCGAGCTCTCTTTATGAAGGCCGTGACTCGGTTCTCAAGTAACTACGCGCCACTCTTCGGGCGCCTGTTGACACCACTGGTTAACGGGCTGCGTGTAAGCGGGCCCTTCCAGCCCAAATGGTCGTCAGAGCCGCTCAAGTTGGTTCTGATCGACGGAGAAGGGCTTGGCCACACTGCCAAGTCGGTGAGTTCGCTCTCGACGCACGTTCAGGAGCAGCTGCAGCAGGTCGATGCTGTGCTGCTCGTCGACAACGCCACGCAGCCGATGCAGGCCGCTCCAGTCGCGGCGCTTAAGGCGCTCGTCGTATCGGGGACCACGAACAAGCTTCACATCGTGTTTACGCATTTTGACAGGGTAGAGGGCGCTAATCTGCCCACCTTCTCGCTTCGAGAAGAGCACGTGCTTGGTTCGGTGGAAAACGTCCTCAAGGCCATCGGGGAAGAGCTCACGCCGTCAGCCGAGCGGGCGCTGCGCCGCCGTATCGAGAACGCCTGCATTTTCGTTGGGGGCATTCACGAGAGACTCGACTCCGAACGGAAGATCGGCGCACGCACCATTCGCCAGCTAGAAGAGCTCCTCGACGTGTTGACGCGTCCTGAGCGCGCTACCGACATCGGCAACAACCGTCCGGTTTTCGACCGGATGAACCTTTCGCTTGCCGTGGCCGAGGCAGCCAAGGCCTTCCACCACCGCTGGCTGGGGCTGCTCGGCATCCGGCCGAACCCGGATGCGCCCAAGGAACATTGGACGCGCATCAAGGCCATGACCCGTCGGCTTGCCGATGGAGGGTGGCAGGAGGGGTACGACAGTCTCCTGCCGGTTGCCGACCTCACCTCTCAACTTCAGACGCAGATCTACTTGATGCTGCAGCGTCCGGTGCGGTGGACCGGCGGCGAGCCGCCGACTGAAGCTGAGCGCGAGGCCACCCTCGACGCCCTCGCCAACGCCGTTACCCAGAAGCTCATCGAGGTCTCGCGACTCCAGCTAAAGGATGGGGTGCGACTGGCCTGGCAGGATGCCTATGCGCAGCGCGGTGTCGGCTCGACGTTCGCTCGTGCGCGGATCATCTCCCAGGACGTCTACGACCGCGGTGCGCCTATTCCGACATCCGTCGCTTCCCCCGATCAGAACAAGTTTCTCAAGGCAGTCGCCGAGGCCGTCACCGACGTCGCCAACACGTACGAGGCGGAGCTCGAGTAGAGAAAGGTTGGAACACGCCGATCGACCGGGTGTCACGCCAGTATGCAGTGGGACACTCGCCTCGATGAGGTCCGTTAAGAGCACGGCGTGGAGGGTCCACAGGCCCTCTGACGCCGTGGTTCCGCAGCCATGCGCGAGGCTGCCGAGCGGCCGCCGATGGCTGATACGGTCACCACCGGCCCCTGGACAGGGCGAACATTCACATCACCCGATCAGGCGCCTCCGCGCTGGGACCGAAATTCATTCACAAGACGCAGGCCACGGGCCCCGAACGAGATCAACATCAAGCGGCGGTTCTCACGAATCACTCACGGTCAGATGTCCGCTCATCTCTATGTGACGAGTCTCAATGTGTTATTGAGCCGTAGCGCGACCGGTCTCACGTCTCTACGCTGCCAGGGTGCCGCTGCCTGGATCGATGACGAAGCTCGAACGCGCTTTCGTGGACGCCTGCCGCGAAGGGCTGACCGCCTTGGGATGGTTGTTCGCGTCCGAGGTGTCAACACCGCCCGAAAATTGACCCCCTCGTTCCGTGCGGGATCGTGCGTTTGGGTAGGCGTTTCGACCGTCGAGGACGGCTTGATCGAGGGGTACCAACCTGCGCCCGTCGTCATGGTCAACGAAGCAGGCGCCTACAACGGCACAAGCCCGCTCCACTGAGGACCGTCAAGGCACGGCACCTCAGCCTGGACAACGCGTAAGTCGTATACCTTCGGCCGCAACACCCCCAAACGGCAGGTGCCGCCACCCCAGCCGGTCTGACGCACAGATGAGATTGTCTGAGCTTCCGATACCGGGTCAATCCGTCGACACTGAGCCGATGAATTCGGACGGTGCTCTCGAGATCACCTTCGACGTACCAGGGTGGCCACCGCTCAAGAACGAGGCCAAATCCATGCTGGCCGCGGGCCACAAACACCACACAAGTGTCCGAGCCCTGTTGGAAGCAGCGGCCGCAGCATCACGGCACGTCGGTTGGACGGTAGTAGGCGCCGACATCGGTCTTGATGTGGTCGTCCACGCGCCGGCAGGCCGTCCTCCTGGAGACGCAACCAACTATCTCGGTGGAATCGGGGACGTCCTCCAGGACAAAAGTCACCCAGCCAACATGGATCTTTCCCACCTCGGAGGGCTCCAAGCGGTCGCGCTCTACGTTGACGACCGCCAGATCCGCCGGTGACTTACCGCGTCGAGCGAGCCGACAGCGCTCACTACACTGTCCGCGTTTCAATCCTGGACCACTGGTGATGAGTGTGAATCGCAGCGAGCCTGCGATCGTTCGATCACAGAGCGCGCGGATCGCGGCAGAGTAGTGCGTTCCCAGTCTGAGCCTCGTCCAGGCGATGGCGGAGCTTCTACGTGCTGGATACTTGATGTGCGCGGTGGCAGAGGCTGCGCCACGATTCGGCGGTGTCGGCGGAGTCCTCGTGCGGGAGGCGGAACAACTGCACGAACTCACCGATGTCCGTCAGTGCCCACCACAGCGTGAACAGTTCAAGAGCCGAAGGCCTCGGCGTGACCGGCCCGGCGGTGCGTTGATAGGCCGCCAGGACCTCGGCGGAGCCGTCGAGAATGTGAACCAGATCCCGCTCCCGCGGCGCCACGGCCACCGTGTCCCAGTCGATCAGGTACATAGACCCGTCCTGAGTGCGGATGACGTTCGCGCTGCCCGGCTCGCCGTGCGTGAGCACCCACGCATCCGCCGACGCCGCCAGTTCCGTGGCCAACGCGTCGTACCGGTCGCGGCAGGCGCGGATCGATTGCTCGGTGTCGGTCAGCAGCATGCGGGTGCGCTGCGCATAGGGTCCACCGGTCCACGGGCGGGCCAGGTCATCCAGCCCGCCCGTCAACGCCGACCAGCACGGAATGACGAACGTCCACCGCGGTGCACCCGACGGCACCGCCGCGGCATGCAGCCGACCCACCATGGCCGCGATCCGCGTGCGCTCCTTCGGGTCCGGCCACGACCCGTCCGCGGTGCTCCACCCCTCCAGGTAGGCAAACACCTGCATCGCCCAGCCCGGCAACACCCGCCGGACCAGGACACCTGCCTGGTCCGGCACCGGGGCGACCGCGAACCGGCAGCCCTGTGCAGCCAGTGCCCGGGTCGTGCCGGCCGCGGCGGTCAATGTGTCGAACGCGGCATCGGGGTCGGCGCCCAGCCAGTTGCCACGCGGATCGAGGTGGTTGACGGTCACGAACCAACGGCCGCCGTGGTCGTCAACGCCAACCCAGTGGTAGCCGCCGAACCCCACCGGCGCGTAGCTGAACTCGACCGGCGCCACTGCCCAGTGCCGGCGTAACCACCCGGCGACCAGATCGCACGACAGCTCTGCTGGCTCATCCTGCACGCCACGGACTGTAACGGCAGTGGAGAAGCGATGCAGACGATTATCGGCATACCCTGCCGTCGCGGCCGTCGGCGGATGTGAGACATGCAGCTTGCTGTCATCGGCTTCTTAGAAACTGGTGGTACGACCGCAGCCCGGCCAGGCTTGGTCGAGGTGACCGGCAGGATCGCTCTCTTTTCGGCTGTCCACCAGCGATTGACGGTGTGACTCTCTTCTGGCATGCGTCCTGCCGGCCACCGCGGTGCGGAGAGGCTCAAGAGGGGTGTGCCCGGCTGCAAGAAGCGTTGCCCTCCCACCGATTCAGCGCATAGAAACGTTGGGAGAACGGCATGGGACGCGTCATCATCGGCATGGATCCGCACAAGCGGTCCGCCACCATCGAGGCCATCGACGAACACGAGCACATTCTGGCCCGCGGCCGGTTCGGCACCGATCGCGATGGCTACCGCAGCATGCTCAAGGCCGGCCGACAGCATCCGGAGCGGATCTGGGCGGTCGAGGGCTGCAACGGCATCGGCCGTCACCTGGCGCAGCGGCTGATCGCCGACGGTGAGACCGTCGTCGACGTGCCTGCGAAGCTGTCCGCGCGGGCCCGGGTGTTCGCCACCGGCCAGGGCCGCAAGACCGACCCGGTCGACGCGCATTCGGTTGCAGTGGTTGCGTTGCGTACCAAAGGTTTGCGGCAGGTGACCGCCGACGATGCGACCGTCGCGCTGCGGCTGCTGATCGACCGCCGCGATGAGCTGGGCCGCACCCGCACCGAGACGGTCAGCCGCCTGCATCAGCAGCTGCTCGAACTCGTCCCGGGCGGAGCGAAGCAGTTTCTGTCCGCCGCGCAGGCCCGCGCGCTGCTGGCCACCGTGCGCCCGCGTGACATCGTCGGGCGGACCCGCCGGCAGCTGGCCGCCGAGCTGATCGCCGAACTCACCGCCATCGACAAGAAGATCAAGGCAGCCAACCAGCAACTCACTTAACTGATCACCGAAACGGGCAGCAGTCTGCCACGGCTGCACGGGATCGGCCCGTCCGGCGCGGCCCGGCTGCTCGGCGACATCGGCGATGTCCACCGCTTCGCCAGCCGCGGCCATTTCGCCTCCTGGAACGGCACCGCACCGATCGAGGCGTCCTCCGGTGACCGACGTCATCACCGGCTCTCCCGGGCGGGCAACCGGCGCATCAACCGGGTGCTGCACATCATGGCCATCGTTCAGCTACGCCACGACACCGAAGGCCGCGCCTACTACCGCCGCAAACTCGCCGCCGGCAAGACCCCAATGGAAGCCATCCGCGCCCTCAAACGCCGCCTATCCGACATCGTCTACCAATGCATGGTCAACGACACCAGGGCGATGGCGACGGGCCCGGGAGGACAACGGGGAGCGACTCTGCAATCCAGCGCGGCCAGCCCAATCCCCACAGCCGGCACTTCGGACAAGTCACTTCCCGGACCCGCCACCAAGCACTCTAGAACACCCACCCTCACCAGGACTTGACATAGAGGGGTGCCAGAAGAGTGCGTTGGAGTCAACGAGATCCACTTGTTCGGTGACGGTTCCCTTCGGGACCCGATCAGCGCTCGCTCGCGCTGATCGTTTTCTCGGTGACGGTTACAGAGGTTGAATTGACAGGATTTCCGTTCGGTGTGCCTGACGCCTGACTGCGTTCGTCTAATGTAGACATCTCTGGTGAGGTATCCCGATGGTGGCGGCCTGACCGCGCAAGGCCGTGCGCGACGCGAGGCAGTGCGGCTGCAAGCAGCGCACATGTTCGCAGGAGCTGGACACGGCCGAGATCGCCCAGCGGTTGCGGGTGTCGCGTAACTCGGTCAACGTGTGGCGGCGCAGCTGGAAGATCGGCGGCACGCGGGCCCTGGTGTCCAAGGGCGCCAGCGGATCGGCGTGCCGGCTGTCCGACGATCAACTGGCCCGGCTGGGCGCCGAGCTGAACCGTGGCCCGGCGGCACATGGCTGGACCGAAGACCAGCGGTGGACCTTGGCCCGCGTCGCCCTGCTGATCACCAAGCTGTTTCGGATCCCGCTACACCCTGCGCGGCGTGTCATATCTGCTGCACCGAATGGGATACAGCCCACAGATGCCCAAACACCGGGCGGCCGGCCGAGACGAGACCAAGATCGCCGCGTGGCGGCTGGAGACCTGGGAAAAGGAAAAACGCTAGCCGCCGAGCAGGGCGCCTGGTTGTGCTTCGAGGACGAAGCCGGCCACACGCTGCGCCCGGCTCGGGCCCGCACCTGGTCCCGCCGCGGGTAACCCCGGTAATTACCGTGTCCGGCAAGGGATCCGGACGAATATCGGTGGCCGGCCTGGTCGCCGTCCAGCCGGGCCGCCACGCCAAGATGATCTACCGGATGCGGCTGCATCGCGGACGCAAGAACGAACGGCGTAGTTTCGCCTGCGCTGACTACATCACCCTGCTCGACGCCGCCCACCAGCAGCTGAAGGCACCCATCGTGCTGATCTGGGACAACCTCAACACCCATATCAGCGCCGAGATGCGCCAGCTGATCGATAGCCGCGACTGGCTGACCGTCCTCCAGTTGCCGGCCTACGCACCCGAGCTCAACCCGGTGGAAACCCTGTGGGCACATGTGAAAAACGGCCTGGGCAACCTGGCCGCCGGTACCGTCGACGAGCTGGCCGCCATCGTCAAGACCCGGCTCAAACGCATCCAGTACCAGCCCGACCTCATCGACGCCTTCTTCCGCCACACCGGCCTGACCCTGGACGCGCCAGAACACTAGCCAGAAACGCTAACCTTTCAGTCTCTGTAGCTATCGAGATAGCCGAATTGGCGCAGCACATGTTGCAGATAGCTCTCTCGAGCGTTATGCCCGAGCTTGGCGTACAAGCGCGCAGCCTCGGCGAAGTGTTGATGAGCGGGCTCGAATTGCTCCTGTGCATGGTAGTCGCCGCCCAATGTCCGATGGGTGAGGGCGCGAAGGTAGTCGTTGTCTAGCTCCTCGGCCAGCTCCTGGGCCTGCCGATGCAGCTCGATCGCCCGGCATACACCGATCTCGAATTCGGCGGTCCCCAGGTTGTTCAAGAAGATGGCCTCCTGGAAGTGGGTTCCCAGCCGGCGGCTAAGTTCTAGCCCTTCACGCGTCACATCGCGCACCTGCTCGTAGTCTCGGCGACGGAATGCAGCGACGCTGTGTTGTTCCAGAATCCGCAACCGGGATTCCTCATCGCCGGTCGCGTCGGCCAAGGCGTACGCTTGCTGAAACTGCTCGTCGGCCTCTTCATGGCGATCGAGTTCGGCCAGCACTTTGCCGATCAGGCTCATTAGAACGACACGGCGTAGAGGACTGGGTGCCATGTCCAGCGCCCGTACGTAGAGATGAATCGCCTGTTCATGCTCGCCCTGGTTGTACGCCGCGTTTCCACGCTTGGTCAACAGCGTGTGTTGGCGGTCCGTCTGATCGCGAACCTGTTCGATCGCCTCGTCCAGGAGCCGGAGCAGACCCAGCGTGTGGCCGTAATCGTCGAGGTACCCGCCAGCGGCCAGCGACTCGACGATGATCAGGAAGCTGTCCGGATCAGTGGTCCTGGCCGCGGCTGCGGCGCCGATCAGGTTGTCCATCTCGAGTGCCAGCAACGGGTAGTCGTGGATGTGGGCCTGGACGAATCGGGTCGCTGCCGCGACGACGTCGCCGCTGGCTGCTGAGCGTGCGTACGCGAACGTCAGGTCGTGCACCGAGTACGCCGACGTGTCGGGTGTTCGCTTCGCCAGGCTGACGTCGACCAGGCGATTGAGCGCCTGGTGGGTGCGTGCGATGTCGAATCCGAGGTAGGTGGCGATCAGCTCGACGCTCCCCGTGCCGCTGCTGAAGGCTGCGATCGCTCCCAGCGCCCGTCGGGCATCGTCGCTTTCTAAGGCCTGATACGAGCGGTCGAGGAGCCGTTGCACACTCTCACGGCCCTGTTCGGCGAACCCGCCCGGCATGGCCAGTGTGTGGGGTGCATGTTGGAGAAGCTGCCGCAACTCTGTGGGTGTTGTGTCGTATTGACGCAGATGGCGCCCAGCGATCTCCAGGGCGTAGGCGTGGTAGCCCAGTTCTCGGCACCGGTCCGCCAGCAGCGCACCGTCGGAGACGTCCCACAGCAGCGCAGCGAACAACACAGCCTGCAGCCCGGCACGTCGGCCTGGGCCCGGCTCGGCCGAAACGGCGGTGAGGCCGCGTGAACGCCCGCGTCGCCACCGTCGCCGCCGCCAACGGCGACCCGTTCGCTGAGGCCGGGACCGGCCGCAGCGCCGCATGGTCACGCGCGGCCCGCACGCCGATGACTTCGCCGTGCGTGCGGTGCGTACGTGCCCGCCGCTGCGGTACCCAGGCCAGAAACGCCTGATCGAGGTCGCGGATCGAGGAAAACGCCCGCCCGGCCAGCACGTGGTCACGCACGATGTTGACCTGCCGCTCGACGCGACCCTTGCCGGTCGGTCGATAGGCGGCCAGGACGTCGATGTCGAAGTCGTAGTGCCCGGCGAAACCGACCGCCTCCGGGTGCAGCGGCACGGCCCGCCCGGGCGCCACATGCCGGCGCACGACGGTCTTGGTCCGGTCGTAGACGATTGCGCCAGGCACACCGCCGAAGTGCGCGAACGCGCGCCGGTGGCAGTCGAAGAAGGTGGTTAGATCCATGCCGGTGGTGAAGCAGCAGAACGGGTCGCGTGAGTACGACAGCACCATGTGGAATGAATAAACCTTGGCGATGCCGACATGGGCCAGGATGGCGCCTTCGTCGCCCCAGTCCACCTGCGCTTGGGCGCCGGGCACAACCTCGAACCGCCGATGCAGCCCGGCCAACTCATCCGGGCCGATGCCCAGCTGCGCGGCGATTCGCGGCCGAGCTTCCTGCAGGTAGATCTTGACCCGCTGATAGTTGCCGGCGAACCCATACTGCTCCACGAGGCGCTCATGGATGACGGTGCCTTTAAGCAGCAGTTCCGCCCGCAGCCACGCGTCGATGACGTGCGTGAACGAATCGATCGAGTGCGCCTTGGTCCGCGTCTTGACCACCCGCTGCGGCGGCTGGATACCCACCTCGGACAGGTACTTACGCACCGTCCGCCGGTTCAAACCGGACTCGCGAGCGATCTCCGAAATGGACGCGCCCGCTTCCGACAGCGCGCGGAACCGGCGCAACTCCAACCACCGCTGAGGATCGAGCACCATCGCGCCGTCCCACCCTCCACCGAGTCACAGACAACCCCGGCGAAGTCTTTCGAACGGGACAAGATTCATCGAAACAGACACGCCGGCGGCTGAGCACGTTCACCCGTACGTGCCTGGGCACGTTTGCGCGTACGCCGACAATGAGCGCCAAGGCGTCGGCGAGATGCTCGTCATCTTGCGGGTAGACGTCCGCGCGAAGGTGGGGGTCTGTAAGAAGCCGCTCGACGATGGGCTGTGTGCGGCTGCCGTAGAAAACGGCGAAATGCGTATAGAAGACGCCGCCGGGGTCGGTGGCGTCGACCGCCGAGATCGCCGCTAGGCAGCTGAGGAAGTCGAACTGCGTGAGGCCGTTGAGGATGCGTTCATCGTCTGGCTCCAGTTCAACCCGAAGGCATTCCAGAAGTGACGCAAGTTTCGTCCCACACGATCCGCCCGATCCCGGAACATCCCACTGAGCTGGACATTCGTTTCACGTCCATCCCAGTCGGTCCCGGGATTGGGCGGGTCGTCCCGGACCGTTGCCCCCCAGCTACCCCCCAAACGGCGCGCAAGGGCGTCGATGGAGAAGATCACCGATCATCCTTCCCTCGCGCCTGTCTCGGCGCTCCTGGGTTCACACGTTCTCGCCACGGTTAAACCAGCCGCCCAGAACGGCCAGATCGTGCTCGAAGCGATCCTGCAGGCCGCAG
>Ga0114129_10016079_pt1 | contig 10644 bp, 6 predicted proteins | sample RhiMetdeltSRZDD1_FD_80071 | JGI IMG/M metagenome (GOLD analysis project Ga0114129, IMG submission 80071) | Populus rhizosphere microbial communities from Tennessee, USA - Rhizosphere MetaG P. deltoides SRZDD1 (version 2) (version 2) | ecosystem: Host-associated > Plants > Roots > Rhizosphere >... | reverse complement strand
CGTCGTCGGTCACCGGTTCCATGGCGACGATAGTTCCCAGCCCGAACTGCGCATGTCGTACTTGAACGCCGGGCTTCAGCCCTGAAGGCAGCGACTGGTCCTCCTTCTCGTAGTCGTACGCGGCGTGCTCTTCGCGAACGCGTCCGCGATATGAGCCGCCGCGTCCGTAATTGCCGGAACGGAAACTCGAGAACGACGCCTGGGGCGAGACAAACGCGGAAGGCACCTCCTCGACAAGATCTGGCGGCACTTCGTCCAGGAACCGTGACGGCTCTCGTGACTGATAGTCACCGAAGACGCGCCGGCGCGCGGCGGAGGTCAGCACGAGCCGCCGCTGGGCGCGAGTAATGCCCACATAACACAGGCGCCGCTCCTCCTCGAGGTCTGTCTCGTCGTCAGTCGATCGGGAATGCGGGAATAGCCCTTCCTCCAGACCGCTGATCACGACGACGGGGAATTCCAGGCCCTTCGGGCTGTTCATCGTAATAATCATGACGCGCGCGTGTTGCGTTCCCGCCTCTTCATCGGCGTCCGAGAGGAGAGAAAGCTGGTCGACAAAACCGGCCAAGGTCGGCTCGGCATTCCGGCTTTCGAACTCCCGCGCCGCCGAGACAAGCTCCATCAGATTCTCGATTCGCCCCTCTGCTTCCTCGGTTCGCTCCTCGCGCAGATCGCGGATGTACCCGCTCTGATCGAGCACCTTGCCCAGCGCAATGGAGACCGACTCTTGCGCGGCAATCGCGGTCAATGCCGTGATCAAGTCGAGAAACGCGGCCAATGATGCGACCGCCCGGGGCGCCAGCAGGCGCTGATCGACCGCGTGCGTAAGCTTCGCCCACAATGAGTTCCCCGCCGCCGGTGCCAGTCCCGCAAGGAGAGGCGAATTGGAGCCAGGCGTGACCTCCACGGCCTCCAGTGATTCCATGACACCTTTGCCGATGCCGCGGGCGGGCACGTTGATGATGCGTCGCAGGCTGACATCATCCAGCGGATTCAAGATCAGCTTCAGGTACGCGAGAGCGTCCTTGATTTCCTTGCGTTCATAAAACCTGACGCCGCCGATGATCTTGTAGGCGGTGCCGGTTCGACGCAGCGCGTCTTCGAGCGTCCGCGACTGCGCATTCGTGCGGTACAAGATCGCGACCGAGCCGTCCGTGTCGTCGTGAAGAGCGGTTCGTGCCGTTCGCGCGATGAAGTCCGCTTCGTCAAGGTCGTCTCCAGCGCGGTAGCGAAGAATCCGGGCGCCTCCAGCCAGATCGGTGTAGAGACGCTTCTCTTTTCTGTTGCGGTTCTGCGAGATGACCGCGGTTGCCGCGTCCAGGATCACTTGCGTCGAACGATAGTTCCGTTCGAGCTTGACGATGGTCGCCTCAGGGAAGTCGTGCTCGAAGTCGAGGATGTTCCTCAGGTCCGCGCCGCGCCACTTGTAAATCGATTGATCGGGATCGCCAACGACACACAGGTTGCGGTGGGTGGCGGCCAGGCGCTGCACCAGCAGATACTGCGGGCGGTTCGTGTCCTGGTACTCATCAACCATCACGTGTTTGAATTTCCGCCCGTACCGCTCGCGGACGATCTCGGACTGGTCGAAGAGCTCGACGGTCCGCAGCAGCAGATCGTCGAAGTCGAGCGCGTTCGCCTCTGCGAGCGCTCGTACGTAGATGGCGTAGAGCTTGCCGAGCTGCTGCTCGCGAGGGTTCCACGTGGATGCCTCAAACGTATCGGGCCCTTCCATGCGGTTCTTCGCATGGCTGATTCGTGAAAGCGCGACACGCGGTTGAAGCAGGCCATCATCGAGGCCAAGCTGCTTGAGCGCCTGCTTCATGACCGTCAGTTGGTCCGTGGAGTCGTAGATGACGAAATCACGCGAGAGGCCGATGTGCGGCGCTTCACGCCGCAGCAGCCGGGCGCACAGCGCGTGAAACGTCGAGAGCCACATCTGACGGCAATCGACGTCGAGGAGCTTCTCGACGCGAGTCCGCATCTCTTCAGCGGCCTTGTTCGTGAAGGTGACCGCGAGGATCCGGTCAGGGTCGGCGAGGCCCTGACTCACCAGATACGCGATCCGATGAGCAATGACGCGCGTCTTTCCCGAGCCAGCACCAGCGAGGATGAGCAACGGGCCGTCCGTCTTGAGGACGGCCGCTTGCTGTTCGGGATTCAGTGAGGAGAGGAGATCCACTCCCCTCTATTCTACAGTCACACTCTTCGCGAGATTCCGTGGCTGGTCGACGTCACAACCGCGGCGGACCGCGATGTGATACGCGAGAAGCTGAAGCGGTATGGTCATCACGATCGGCGTCAGGGTGGGAGTCGTGCGCGGCATTGCGATGATGACATGGTTCGTTGCGTCCAGCACGCCGGCCATCCGATCGTCTCCGATGGTCGTAATTGCGATCACGGAGCCGCCGCGGGCTTTCGCTTCCTGCACGTTGCCGATCATTTTCTCAAACACATGATCGTTGGGGGCGATCGCCACGATCGGCATGCTCTCGTCGATCAGCGCGATCGGCCCGTGTTTCATTTCTCCTGCCGGGTAGCCTTCGGCGTGAATGTATGAAACCTCTTTGAGCTTCAACGCGCCCTCGAGCGCAATCGGGTAGTTGATTCCGCGACCCAAAAAGAGAAAGTCGGTCCGATTGTGGAACCGTTCCGCCACGCGTTCCATCGCCGCAGATGCCTTGATTGCCTGTTCGATGACCTGTGGAATATGGAGCAGGTCGTCGATGTGGCTCTGGATCTCAGGCTGGGTGACGGTACCGCGAACCTGCGCCATGTACAGCGCCAGCAAGTGCAGCGCGACGAGCTGCGACGTGAAGGCTTTGGTCGACGCGACGCCGATCTCCGGTCCGGCGTGGGTGTACACAGTCCCGTCGGCTTCGCGAGTGGCCATGCTGCCGACGACGTTGCAGATGGCAATGCTCTTCGCGCCCTTTCGTTTGGCCTCGCGCAGTGCCGCCAGCGTGTCAGCCGTCTCCCCCGACTGCGTGATGGCGATGGCCAATTCGTTGTCGCTGACGATCGGATTCCGGTAGCGATACTCGGAGCCGTAGTCCACTTCGACGGGGAGTTTCGCAAGAGCCTCGATCAGGTACTTGCCCACCAGCCCGGCGTGCCACGACGTACCGCATGCGATGATGCTGACCTTCTCAAAGGTACGAAATGCGTCGTCTGAAATATTGAGATCCTCGAGAAAGATTTTCCCGCGATCGAGCGAGACACGACCCAGAATCGTGTCTCGCGCCGCTGTCGGCTGCTCCACGATTTCCTTGAGCATGAAATGCTTGTGCCCGCCCTTTTCCGCGGCAATCGGATCCCATAGCACACGCTGCGTCGTCTTCGAGACCGCGCGTCCCGTATAGTCGGTGAACTGCACTCCCGACCGCGTGATGATCGCCATTTCCTCATCCCCGAGAAACACCACGTCGCGGGTGTGGCTCAGGATGGCCGGGATATCGGAAGCGACGAAGAATTCGTCCTGCCCCAATCCGACGACAATGGGTGGCCCATTTCGCACGGCGACGATCTTCTCAGGGTCTTCGACGGACACGAGCACGATCGCAAACATGCCGCGCATCACCTTCAGCGCGCGTCGCACGGCCTCTTCGAGGCCATCTGAGCGCATCTCACGCTCGACCAGATGCGCCACGATTTCCGTGTCGGTCTCCGTCTTGAACTCATGCCCCTGCTGTTGGAGCTCGTGTTTGAGTTCCAGATAGTTCTCGATGATGCCGTTGTGAACGACCACGATGCGACCGGTACAGTCGCGGTGAGGATGCGCGTTCTCCTCGGTTGGGCGTCCGTGTGTAGCCCATCGCGTGTGACCGACACCATACACGCCGTCCACAGGCTCGGCCTCGAGAGCCATTTCGAGGTTCACCAGTTTTCCCGCCGATCGTCGAAGCGCAATTCCCTCAGGGCTGACCAGCGCGACGCCGGCCGAGTCGTAGCCCCGGTACTCCATACGTCGCAGACCGTCGAGCAGCACAGGCACCACAGGTTTCGAACCGATGTATCCGATGATTCCGCACATGTTCGGCAGTCCTTAATCGGCTCGGCGTAAAACGCGAGCCTGGGTTGTTACGCTATTCCGGACGTGGTTTCTGTCTCTCGGTCCATCCTTCGACGTTGGTCTGACGACTTCGGGCAATTCCCAGAGCTTTGGCCGGGACGTCCTGGGTGATCGACGAGCCCGCGCCCACATAGGCGCCTTTTCCCACCGTCACCGGCGCGATCAGCTGTGTATCGCTGCCAATGAAGGCCCCATCTTCGATGACAGTCTTATGCTTTTTGACACCGTCGTAGTTGCAGGTGATGGTGCCGGCCCCGACGTTTACGTCGGCGCCGATCGTCGCATCCCCTAGATAAGACAAATGATTGGCCTTCGATCGCGGACCGAGCGTCGTCGCCTTCAGCTCCACGAAATTTCCGATCTTTGCGCGGTCGAGGACGACAGTCCCCGGGCGCAGATGTGCGAACGGTCCGATGACGGCACCCGGTGCAACATGCGCACCAGAAATCAGGCAAAAGTTATTGATCTTGACGCCATCGCCGATCTCCGAATCGGATATGCGAACGTGCCCTTGAATCTCGCAGGCGGACCCGATTTTCGTGCGCCCCTCGATAATGACCCCTGGATGGATCACCGTATCAGCAGCGATTTCGGCGTCTGCATCAATGTAGGTCGTGGCCGGGTCCACCAGCGTGACACCGGCCGCCATGAGTTCTTCGTTCTTCGTCTGTCTCACGAGCCTGCTCACTTCCGCCAGTTCAGTACGGCTGTTTATGCCCCGGATTTCCTGGGCGTCGTTGACGAGAAGGGTCTCGACCCGGAGCTTGCGGCGCCGGTAGACCGCAATGATGTCGGTCAGATAGAACTCGCCTTGAGCGTTCTTCGAGGCTACGGCCTGAAGGCCGTCAAAGAGCGTCGCCAGGTCGAACGCGTAGATACCGCTGTTGATTTCCTTGCTCCGACGTTCCGCCGGGGACGCGTCGCGCTCCTCCACGATACGGGCGATTCGGCCGCGGTTGCGGACGATTCGGCCGTAACCGTAAGGCTGCTCCATCGTGGCTGTTACCACAGTCGCTGCGGCTGCCGCGCCACGGTGAACGTCGACGAGCCGTCGGAGAGTCGCAGGCTTCAGCAGGGGAACGTCACCGGACAGGAGGATTAGCGTTCCAGTACAGTTCGCCAGCAGGGGCTCAGCCTGTTTTAGGGCATGTGCCGTCCCAAGTTGGGGTTCCTGGATCGCAAATTGGAGGTTGCGCCGTCCGGTGAGATGCTCGCGGACGGTTTCGGCTCGATGGCCCACGACCAGCGTCAATGTTTCTGGGCCAACCGATTCCCCCGTTCGGAGGACGCGTTCAATCATCGATAGCCCGTTGACCTGGTGGAGGACTTTGGGGATGTCGGACTTCATCCGCGTCCCTTGGCCCGCGGCGAGAATCACGAGATGAATGCCTGTGCTGTCAGACATCGGCGATATTCTGTCTACCCCAACAGAAGCCATGCTCACGTTGACGCTGCTCTAAGGTCATTTAACAGAAGTCTTTGATTTCTCGACTATTGAATAGACTCTCTTTGCCGGGATCCGATACTTCTTTGCCACGGCCGTGATGGCGGCGCGTCGCGACAACCCCTCTATTTCTGTCGTATCCCAGAAATCGGAGGCGATCACCGATTCTGGCGCCGTTGAGTCTGATTCCGCCACAATAGGGATTGGCCCTACGACAACGGTGAATTCGCCTTTGACGCGATCCAGCTGGTCAACGAGCTCAAGGGCAATGCCCCGCATGAATTGCTGATGAACTTTTGTCAGCTCGCGGCCCAGCATAATTGGTCTATTGACAAAAACAGGCGCGGCCTCCAGCATTGTCGACTTGATCCGATGGGGTGTTTCGAAGAACGTCAACGTATTTGACACCTTTGAAACATCGGCGAGCCAACGCTTTCTGTCTTTAGACCTACTTGGAGGGAAGCCGTAGATCGTCAGCGGGTTCAACGGAAAGCCCGACGCGATAGCAGCCGTCAGTGGCGCGCTCACTCCCGGAACGGGGTCGATCGATATTCCGGCATCTACGCAGGCCTGGACGAGCTCGACGCCGGGGTCGGAAATACCCGGAGTGCCTGCATCAGTCACGAGAGCCACTTGGGCACCTGCACGAAGACGAAGCAACAGTTGAGGCAACCGGCGGCGGACGTTATGTTGATGGAAGCTCAGCGTTGGTGTGGATATCCCGTGGCGCGCTAACAGCTGGGCCGAGCGCCGTGTGTCTTCCGCGGCAATGAGCTCAACTTCTCGCAGGACCCGCACAGCCCGCAGCGTGACGTCCTCCAGGTTGCCGATAGGCGTGGAGACCACGAACAACGTGCCGGACATCGCGTGTGGACAGGAGGTTATTGTACCATTGACTGGATGTGCGCTCCCCAAGCTGCGGCACTGAGCGCCAAGTATGAGTGGGCATGTACCCGTCGGAGCCTTTTCCTCACTTCGTCGACGACTACCTCGCGTACCTGCACGAGACGTTACCCAGTCTCGCCGCGTTGGACGGCGTGCACGTCCATGACGACCTGCTCGAGGATCTGAGCCGATCTGCAATCGACTCTCACGTTCGGGCGCTCGGCGGGTTCGGCCGCCGGCTGCGTCAGATCGATCCGGCGCTTCTCTCTCCAGTAGAAAAGATCGAACATCCGATCGTCGCCGCCAACATCGAGGCGCGGATGTACGAGCTCGAGGTCCTACGTACGTGGGAACGCAACCCCCAGGGCTATTCAGACTTGATCGGCAGCAGCCTGGCGGGCCAGGCGCTGTTTGCCTACGCGCCGCAGACTGAACGCGCACGCCGCGTCGTGTCCAAGCTGCGGCAGGTCCCGAGGCTTGTCCAGGCCGCGCGCGACAACATCAAGGAGCCTCCAGGCATCTTTGTCAAGGTCGGTCTGGAAACGTGGCGGGGCGTCTTGAGGTTCATCGAGTCCGATCTCCCACGGGCCTTCTCGGGCCTCGACGACCTGCATATCCTCGGCGATTTGGCTGACACGTCAACCGAGGCCGCAGGCGCAATCAAGGCCTTCATCGACTATCTCGAAAACGACCTCGCGCCTCGAGCCAAAGCGTCGTTCCGCCTTGGCCGAGATCGCTTCGAGCAGAAACTGAAGCTCGAAGATGGCATCGCGCTGAGCCCCGAACGCTTGATGCCGATCGCGCTGCGTGAATTGGCCGCCGTGCAGGAGGAATTCCGCAGCGTCGCCGGTCGTCTCAATGGCGGCGACCCGCTCGACGCCTGGCGTCGCGCGAAGGAACAGCATCCCGAACCGGGTCAGCTGCTGTCGGTGGCGCAGGCCCAGGTGGAGGAGCTCGAAGAGTTCCTTCGGTCGCAGAGCATCGTCTCCTTGCCCGATGCGGAGCCGTTGGTCGTGGCGCCATCACCCGACTTCTATCGGTGGGCGTTTGCGAGCATGTGGACACCGGGGCCGTTTGAGAACAAGCCGAGCCGGGCATACTACTATCTCACCGAGGTCGATCGCACGTGGCCGTCGGATCGCCAGAAGGAGCACATGCGGGACTTCAATATCCCGACGCTCTGGAACATCTCGATTCACGAGGTCTATCCCGGACACTTCCTGCACTTTCGGCACCTTCGAAAAGTGGAATCCAAGGTGCGCAAGTCGACGCTCTTTGCGCCGGTCTCGTTTGTCGAAGGATGGGCGCACTACTGCGAGCAGATGATGATCGAAGCCGGCTTCCGGCGCGGCGATGCGACGATCAAACTCGGCCAGCTGGCAGAGTCGCTCGTGCGACTCGCGCGGTTCATCGTCGCGATTCGTCTGCACTGCGAGGATCTCTCGGTGGAGCAGGGCATGCGCTTCTTCCGCGACGAGGCGTTCCTCGAAGAGGCGACTGCGCGACGAGAAGCGGAGCGAGGGACCTTCGATCCCGGCTATCTGCTGTACTCGGTCGGGAAGCTCATGATGTTGAAGCTACGGCGCGACTACAAGGAGCGTCAAGGCGGGAAGTATTCGTTGCGCACGTTTCACGATGCGGTGCTCGCACAAGGCAACGCCCCATTCTGGGCTCATCGTCGTCTGCTTCTCGATGAGACGACAGACGCGACGCTGGATTAGGCAGACGCATGCCCCTCTACGAGTACGAGTGCGACGCGTGTGGCAAACGCTTCGAGGTCATTCGGAAGTTCTCTGATCCGGAGCTCGAGACGTGCACGCAATGCGGCAAGGGCCCGATTCGGCGATTGCAGTCGTCGCCCGCGATACAGTTCAAGGGCAGCGGCTGGTACGTCACCGACTATTCGCAGAAGGGCAAATCGGACGGTTCGTCGACCGATTCCCCGAAGGGTGATACGAAGCAGACGGCGGACGCCGGCTCGACAGACGCGACGACCACCAAATCTGATACGGCGAGCACGACGCCGAAGACGAGCACCACGCCGAAGTCGTCAGCGGACGCCTGAGGAACCGACGCCGACCTTCACGTCGAGTGTTTCCAAATAGCGCTTGAAGGGCTCGGCCAGGTCGGGCCGTTTCATGGCGTAGTAGACGATCGCCTTCAGGAACCCCAGTTTGTTTCCCGTGTCGTGCCGCACGCCGGCAATCTCACACGCATAGAGCGGCCGGTCGCGAAGCAGACGTCTGAGCCCACTCGTCAATTGAATCTCACCAGTTCCGTCGCTGGCTGTCTCTTGCAGTGCAGGGAAGATATCGGGAGTCAGGACGTACCGGCCGATGATCGCCAGATTCGACGAGGCCTCTTCTCGTCGCGGTTTCTCGACCAGGTCCGTGATTTCGTACACGCCTTTCCCCAAGTCGACGCGAGTGTTGGTCGCGACGATCCCGTAGCTCGAAACGTCTTCGTATGGTACACGCTCGACGGCAATCACTGGCCCCTTCACGCGTTCGTAGACGTCCAACATCTGTCGTAACGCCGGCGGCGTCGCATCGATCACGTCGTCGCTGAGGACCACTGCGAACGGTTCGCTGCCGATGAGGTCCTTCGTGATGAGGACGGCATGGCCCAGTCCGAGTGGTTCGCCCTGCCGCACGTAGGCGACGTTGGCGAGCTTCGTCATCTGCTGAAGCTCGGCGAGCTGTTCCGTCTTGCCGCGTCGCTCGAGAAACGTTTCCAATTCGAATGCGACGTCGAAGTGATCCTCCATGGAGCTCTTGCCGCGGCTCGTGACGAGAATCACGTTTTCGACCCCCGACTGCACCGCTTCCTCGACGCCGTATTGAATGACGGGCTTGTCGATCAGGACGAGCATCTCCTTGGGCTGCACTTTGGTCGCGGGCAGAAAGCGCGTGCCCAGTCCCGCAGCGGGAAAGACGGCCTTGCGAATGCTTCGCTCCATAGGCGTCATCGTATCGCAGGTACAATCAGCGGCATGCTTGATCCCGCGTTCCTCCGGGACAACCTTGAAGCCGTACGCAGCCGACTCCAGCAGCGCGGCGCCGACTTCTCGAGCGAGCTCGAGGACCTGGCGACGCTCGAGACCCGTCGCCGCCGGCTCCTGCCGGAAATCGAAGGACTGAAGCGAGAACAGAACACGGCGGGCGATGAAGTGGCGCGCGCAAAACGCCAGGGTCACGACGCTGCAAAGATTCAGGAGGCGAGCCGACAGCGCGCCCAGCAGATCAAGCAGCTTGGCATCGAGCTCGACACGGTTGAGATGCGGCGGAATCGCGGGCTGCTCATGATCCCGAATCTTCCGCACGAGAGCGTGCCTGTTGGTTCGACGAGCGCCGACAATGTGGAGATACGAGGGCACGGAACGCCGCGCGCATTCGGGTTTACGCCGCAGGCGCATTGGGATCTTGGACCCTCGTTGGGCATCGTCGACTTCGAACGGGGGACGAAGATCGCAGGCGCGCGATTCTCGGTCCTGTTGGGCGCGGGGGCCAGACTCGAGCGCGCGCTCATCAACTTCATGCTCCATCTCCACACGACCACGCATGGGTACATGGAGGTAGAGCCACCCTTTCTGGTCAACAGCGCCTCGTTGACGGGAACCGGCAACCTTCCGAAATTCGAAGCGGACCTTTTCAAAGTCGCCGGTGAATGGGATCTGTATCTCGTGCCGACAGCGGAGGTGCCCCTGACCAATATGCATCGAGGAGAAATCCTCGATGGACGGCAGCTACCCATTCGATACACGGCGTACACGCCGTGCTTTCGGAGCGAGGCGGGTTCCTACGGCGCCGACGTGCGCGGGTTGATCCGGCAACATCAGTTCGACAAAGTCGAGCTGATGACCTTCACGACCCCGGACCAGTCGTACGACGAGCTCGAACGACTCACGCTCTGTGCGGAAGAGGTGCTCAGGCGGCTCGAGCTGCCGTACCGGACGGTGTTGTTGTGTACGGGAGATATAGGCTTCGCGTCGGCGAAGACCTACGACATCGAGGTGTGGCTGCCGGGACAGAACACCTATCGTGAGATCTCGTCCTGCAGCAACACCGAAGCGTTTCAAGCGCGCCGAGCCAGCATCAAGTATCGGCCAGAGGGGACAGGAAAGGCGGAGTTCGTGCATACGCTGAACGGATCGGGGCTCGCTGTCGGCCGCACGCTCATCGCCCTGTTGGAGAACTATCAGCAGCAGGATGGATCAGTCGTCATTCCAGACGCGCTCCGACCG
>Ga0114129_10016078_pt1 | contig 10645 bp, 9 predicted proteins | sample RhiMetdeltSRZDD1_FD_80071 | JGI IMG/M metagenome (GOLD analysis project Ga0114129, IMG submission 80071) | Populus rhizosphere microbial communities from Tennessee, USA - Rhizosphere MetaG P. deltoides SRZDD1 (version 2) (version 2) | ecosystem: Host-associated > Plants > Roots > Rhizosphere >... | reverse complement strand
GCTGAAGCCCGGTATCGCGGATGACCTCGAAGTTCTTGAATCAGCCCGGCCAGCACGTCCAGTTCGCGCACCGCCCCCAGGTGCCGTGTCGCCTTCCTCAACCGCCGGCGAAGCTTTCGACCCGTGTCGCGATCGAACCGTACGAGCGGCAGCAGCTCACGGAGTCGCCGTGAAGCCACTCGGAGGCGGTGCAACGCGTCCACGTCGCCCTGGTGGATGTGCTCGACTTCGCGCGCGAGGGCGCGAACACGCTTTCGATAGAGGCCGGCAAGGCCGGCCGACTTGGTCATGAGCGAACGCGCATTGTAACAAAGCTGCAACCAAGCTGAACCGCGCCGCAGACCATCGACCTAAGAGTGGACCGGCGCGTAACGACAGTGCGACGACGATGTAACTTTTCTTCAGAACCTGAATGCGTCATCACTTCGCAACATGGTTCTCGTACAGTGTGATTCGTTTCACTGGTGGCCCTCGAACGATGTCGTACTGTCTCACGGTCTACTGCGGCTGCGTCCTCTACGTCGCCTGTCACCCCGCGACCGGGGTGGCACACACGCGCATCATTCAATCCCGCGGTCCGAACTGCCGCGTCCGGCGACACGAGGTTGGACTGCGCCTCTACCTGTGGGAAATCCTGCCGAACGCCGAGCATCATCCGACCCGGATATGGATGGATGAACGCGGGCGTCCGGATCGTGTCCGATAACGAGAGCGTGCACATTGGCCCCGCCCGTCACAGTTTGTTTACATTCTTGTGACTTGGCTGGCAGATCCGCGAGCGAGAATCAGGGCGTCGACGACCGCCGGCAAGGACCAGAGATCATGGGACTCAGGAAGAGGATGAAATCGTTGACCCGCGACGTGCTGGCGGAGTTGGCACTGAATTACCGCGTGCAGAACGTTTTTGAACCGCAGCACTCGGCAGGCATCTGGGGGATCAGCTTCTTCGATCGGTATGCGCCTCCTGGCCACCACGTCTTCCAGATTGCGGTCGGCCCCGTGGACGAAGCGACACTCTCACTGACGAAAACCGAATTGCTGGCAAAACTCTCCGAGCGGCGATCGATCTCTCCAGCAACTGTCGAAGTGATTCCGCAAGCGACCCACGGCGATGGAAGACCCCCGGCATCGACATATTGATGGTTGAGGCGATGCTCTGGGACGCCGTCCACACCTGGCGCGCCATTCGTGCACTGAATGTAGCTCGAGAAATCAGCAATCGACCACTTCGCGGACGACTTGTTCGGCGACGCCGAACGACATGGTCATCCCGGCACCTCCGACTCCTGTCACCGCGACGACCCCCGGTTGAGGTCGAGCGACCAGATAGCCGTCCGACGGATGCTTGACATAGAAGCCGTGCCACCGCTCGGCGATTTGCAAGTCGGGCACATCGAGGAATTGACATAAGTACGCGAGGATCAGCTGCTCGATCGCCGACTTGTCGAACGGCTCGATGTCATCGTCGTATTCATGCGAGTCGCCGATGACGAGTTCCCCACGGCCGTTCTGGGAAACCATGACGTGAATGCCGTATCGAGCGTGATCGGGCCACTCGCGTGCCAGTCGGCTCGAAACGGCCGGAAGGGTGGGACACGCTTCGAAGCCACGATAGTGCCGAAGCGTGAGGCCCGCCGCCAGCATCGGCCCGAGTCGCCACGACATCGGCTCAGAACGCATCATCTGCAGCTTGCAGCGGACGAGACCCGCGCGGCGGAGGGCGTCCGGATACAAGGTCTGCAAGTCGTCACCGGCGCAAATCCAGATATGTTCGGCGCTCCACTCGCGCGTGCCGGCAAGCACGCGCGGCGGATCGCACACCGTGATTTGCGTGTCGAATTCGAACGTGACGCCCAGCGACTCGCTCAACCAGAGGGGTAACGCCGCCAGGGTCAGACGAGGGTCGATGCACGTTTCGTTCGGGCTCCACAGCGCCCCGACCAGACCCGCGCGGCGCACGTGCGGACACTTCGCGACCACCGCGCCGGCCTCGAGAATCTCGCATGGGAAGCCGGCCCGTTGGCGGCGCATGCGAATTCTCCGAGCACGACCGCTTCGTCATCACGATACGCCAGATGGAGCGAGCCGCACCGGTCGTGCCAGAGGCCGGCGCGAGTGAGGACATCGAGCCAGATGGCCCGGCTGCGCAGCGCCAGATCGCGAAGCGGACCGGCAGGCTGGCCGATCGGCCACAGCATGCCGAAATTGCGAACCGACGCGCCGCGGGCGCGCGCGTGCCGCTCGAAGACGACGACGCGGCGCCCACGGGTCGCCAGATGATAGGCATGGGCCAGGCCGATAATCCCGGCGCCGATCACCGCATCGTCGTACCGCTGACTCATCGGCCTGCGAAGGCTTCGCGTACCGGCCGGCCGGTCCACGCCGAATGCGGCGGCACGCCGAGGAGAAACGCGATTGTCGCCGCCGTGTCGATCGTGGTGACCGGTTGCTTCAGTTCACGCCCCTTGACGATGCCGGCGCCAGCGGCGATCCAGGGAATCTCAATCTCCGACTGCGTGAGTCCGCCGTGTTTCTTCCCGACACCCCCGTGATCGGCGGTGACGATGATTGCGGTTCGATCCCAGAGACGCCGCTCGCGCAATGCCTGCACGACGTGTTGGAGCAGGCGGTCAGCTTCCCGAACCGCCTCGAGATATTCCAGTGACAACCATCCGTTTTCGTGCCCGGCATGATCGACGTGATCGAGGTGAATGAGCGTCAGTGCCGGCCGCCGGGCGTCCCACCAGGCCACCGCCCGCTCGACTGTATTCTGCGGCCCGTCCAGATCGACGACGACAGTGGCGGCATCGCGTTCGACGAGACGACCGAAGCCGTCCCAATCGTGAAAGACGCCGATGGCGGCGCTCGGCCGGGCGCGTCGCAGTTCGCCGACGATGGTGGGAAAGGTGCGGCCGGTACCGATAGCAACCGGTGAGATCTCAAAGCGGTCGGGGTCCCAGTCGTTGGAGGTCACGCCGTGCTGCTCCGGACCTGCGGCCATCAGCATCGAAGCCCAGTTCGGGCTCGAAACTGTTGGAATGACCGCGCGGGCGTGGAACGTGTACGCACCAGTTTTCATCAGTTCCCGGAAAGCCGGTGCGTCTACGCGCCGAAGCCCTTCGGGGCTGAGACCATCGATGCCGACCAACACCACGTGGTCGGCTGCAGAGCGCAACGGTGCCGAAGCCTGGCGCACGGCGAGCAGCGGCACAGCGGCGAGGATCACGACGAGGGAGACGCGCCGCGGCAAACCGCCTCGGCGCGTCATGCGGCTCTCACCAAATGCAGGAGTTCCGGCAGGCGATCGATGAGAGGCACGCCGAATCGCTCGAGCTCGGCTCGCGAATGAGTGCCGTAGGTGACGCCGACCACCAGGCCGCATTTCGCCGCTTGTCCCTCGAGGATGTCGACCGGCGTGTCGCCGATTTTCGCGACCTCGGCGCTGCTCCTGATACCCGTCAGCTGCATCGCGCGGAAAATCAAGTCAGGGTGCGGACGCCCCTTGGCGACCTCGTCACTGCTGACGGAGCAGTCCACAATGTCGGAGTCCCACCCGAGCCTGGCGAGCAACACGTCGAGCACGTCACGGCTGAATCCGGTGTCGAGCGCCACGCGGATACCAGCGCCACGTAGATCGCGGAAGACCGCAGTCGTGCCGTCCGCCTCCCGAATCGACCCATCGCGCCGATAATGCTCCGTCACGAGGCCGACGAACGTGTGATGGATGCGCTCGATTCGCGCGTCGACCGCGCCAATGCGCGCCGGCTCCGCCGGACCCAGCAGTTGTCGAATGGCCGCGGGTTTGGGCATCCCCATCGCGGCTTTCACCGCTGCTCTCGGGACATGCACGTCGTCAGACGCGAGCGCCGCGATCATGGCATCAAGGACCGCGTCATCGTCAAGAACTGTCGTGCCCGCGACGTCGAAAACCGCCAACCGAATGGGCATGCGATTACCGCTTCGCGATCGTTCGCATCATCACCCGCTGCAGGTAGGGGATGTATTCCTCGAGACCGGGCACGCCGCGACCCGGCTGCTTCGCCTGATCGTCCCACAAGCGCAGGGCGACTGCGGCATCCACGTGCGGCAGCGACGCAAACGCGACGACTTCCGCGCGGTGCATCGGCCCGCCCTGCAGTTCGAGGCTACGGATTGACGCTGGTGACAGCCGAGTGAGGTAAACGTTGTCGACGGCGCAGAGATAGCGCTTCGCGCTGACGTGCAGCCGGATCGGCTCGGTGACGTCGTTGTCGAAGTACTGCGAAAGAAAACGATCCCCTTTATCCTCGTGGCGCTCGTCGACGCCACGATCGCCCGCGCCGGCCGCCCGGTCGTCCAGGAGATGGCCGATGTCGTGCAACAACGCCGCGACGACGAGCGGATCGGACGCGTCCTCCTCCACGGCCAGACGCGCGGCTTGAAGCGCGTGTTCGAGCTGAGAAACCGGTTCGCCCAGATATTCTCGGGCGCCGTGCTCGGTGAAGAGGCCGATGATCGTCTCGAGCGGGTCCGCCATTCGTCCCTCCCCTTCTTCGGTCACCTCGTCACGACCGAACATACCGCTTCCCGTAAACGATCGCAGCAACCAGCGTGGCCGCCGCGATCGCCGCGAGTGCGCGAAAGGCCGACGGCCACCCGGATGTCTCCACGATGCGGCCGACCGCGAAACCGGACAGGACGGCGCCCAGATATCCGGCGGTGTCAATCAACCCCGCGGCCGTGGCACTGCCGCGCCGCCCGCCGAAGTCCAACGCCACCGCGCCGGCGAGCAGCGAGTACGGGCCGAGCAGCCAGAACGCCACACCGATGATCGCCCACAGGGATCCATTGAGGCTTCGGCTGGTCGATGCCACCGCCAACGCCAGCAGCGAAACGACGCATAACAGCAGGCACGGGGCAGCAACGGCGATGCGGTTGCCTCGTCCGACCCGGTCGCTGGCGAAGCCAGCGGCGAGCGTCGACAGGCCGCCAATGAATGGAAACAGCGAGCTGTACTGTGCCGCGCGCCCGGGCGACAGGCCATGCACGTCCACCAGGTAGGTCGGGATCCAGGCGTTGAACGCTTCACGGATCAGCGTGAGACCGCACGAGATCCCACAGACCAACCAGAACGAAGTGGCCATGATGTACGGAGTCAAGAGATCGCGCAAGCTCGCGGGTGTGCCTTCCGCGCCGGCCGGGCCATAGACGTTCGCGGCATTGACGTCGGGTTCCCGACAGCCGACGTCTCGAGGGCTCGATCGCAGGACCGCCACATCAATGACGCCAATCATTGCGAGAATCGCCGCGGCAATCAGGAACAGCGTTCGCCACGTGGCGCCGTTGGAGAGAAACGCGCCGAGGACATACCGCCCCACGGCATCGCCGAATAGATAGCTGAGAGACAGTACGGCCATCACGGTCCCGTACTGCTTCGCGGAGAACCAGTGTGAGGCAATCTTGACAAGGCCGCCCCAGCCAGCCGACTGCACGAACCGATTGAGACCCCACGCCGCCACGAAGACCGCCAGCCCGGATCCGGCGCCAAACATCACCGTTGCCGCGACTGATCCGAAGAGGCCGGCGAGAAACATCGTCCGGCCACCAGCGAAATCGCCGGAGATGCCGGTGATCAACTTACCGAGCGCATAGAAAAAGACGCCTGTCGAGCTCACGGCGCCGATCGCCTGGCGATCGACACCCCGGCTCGAGAACTCCGAGATGAGCGCGGGTGTGGCGACCGACAGATTGGATCGACAGACGTAGTACCCCATGTATCCCAGCAGCAGTGCGGCACCGGTGACAGCTTGCCACCGGCGCAGGCGGACGTCGTCGTCGACCGTCGGAGCGACCGGCAGCACGCGCCGCTCAGAAGCTGAAACGCAAGGAGAACTGCACCGTTCGGGGACCCGCCTGATCGACGCTTTGTACCGCCGTGATCCGCCCAAAGGCGCTCGAGGTGATGTTCGTGTTCGGAATGTCGAGGTTCTCGGTGTTGAACAGATTGGAGAACGCCATCTCGAATCGGAGTCGCGAGGGCGACCCGACGCGAAACGACTTGCCGACCGTCATCGAAAAGACGGCCGTGCCCGGGCCGATCAATCCCCCGACCGCGCACGTGCCGAACCGGCCGATGTTGGAGGCAGGCCGGACGAATGCAGTGTTCGTGAACCAGGCATCGGCGGTGGGGCTGTCGACGTTTCCGTCGCCGACGCAGTCGGGCCGCTGGGTCGCCGTGAATCCGCGGACCGTCGTGCCGGTGCCGGAGGGATCGGCGTTGCTGAACGAAGGCGTGAGGAACGGTCCCGATTGGAAGAGCGTCACGCCCGCCAGATCCCATCCACCCACGATCGCGTCCAGCCCGGTCCCGGCGTCGCCCGCGATGGCGCGCCCGCGGCCGATCGGCAGCTCGAGGATGAACGTGCTGACGAACCGGTGACGCCGCGTGAACGCGACGTTCCCGTAGTCCGCGTCGCCGCCAAACCGATCGAGGATGGTCGCGCCATTCTCGGCGGTAAAGCTGGTAGGAACCGCACCGCCCGAATCCGAAAGATTACGGGCGAGCGTATACGAGTTGTTGAACGAGAGTCCCGCGGCGAAGCGCTTGTTCAGCTCGAGCGTAAGGCCGTCGTAGCGGGCGCGCGGGCCGTTGTCCCGCGTCGTGACGACGTTCCAGTCGCGATACGGCCGTGTGGCCCGCAGCGCCGTGTAGCCCTGCGTGTTCGAGTGAATCTGATTGAGATCCGGGCTCCAGACGATGTCGACGGTCTTCGAGCCGACGTAGCTGACACGCCCGCCGGTGTTCCAGCCCAGATCGCGCTCGAAGGTCAGCGTCCATTGCGTCACCCGCGGGTCCCGGAGATCGAATTGGTTCGCGCGGCGGAAGTCCTGCGTGCCGGCGCCGGGGGTCGCGCGAAGCGCCGCAGGAAAGACGTTAGGGAACTGAATCGCGAATCCTGCCGGCGTGCGTGCGTTCTGAAACACCGGCACGTCACTCGTGACCACACCCGCGAGCGAATAATTGACAGACCCGTAGAGCGGCACGGTATACAGGCCGAAGCCGCCGCGGACGACCGACTTTGGCGTCGGCCGATAGGCGAAACCCAGACGCGGGTTGATGTTGTTCTTGTCGGTGAACCGCAGCGTCTCGGACAGGCCGACCTGGTCCGCCGTGACGAACGGCGTGTTCGGCAGGGACGCCTTCAGCGCCGGTGGCACGTGCGCGAGCTGTTCGGCATTCGCGACGACCACGCGGCCTCCCAGAAAGTCGCGGTCGAAGTTGCCGAGCTGATTGCTGCGATCCTTCATCGGGGGCCGAAGGTCGTAGCGCAGGCCGAAGTTGATCGTCAGCTTGCTCGACGGCCGCCATTCGTCCTGTGCATAGACCGCAAACTGTGTCGTGTACGGGCTGACGTCGGGCGCGTTTTGGGCGTAGCTGGTGAACGTCGGCAGGCCGAGCAGGAAGTCGGCGAACGCATTGCCCGAGAACGATCCGTCGAACGAGTATCGTCCGTAGTCTTCGCCCGCGAAAAACGTCACCTGATCCTCGTACGCGACGTACTGCAGGTCGCCGCCGGCCTTGAACGCATGACTGCCTTTGATCCAGGTCAGGTTGTCGCTCACCTGGAGCGTCCGGCTCAGGACCTTGCGCGGCTTGTCTCCGCCGGTCGCAATGAATGTGCCGTCGGTGAAGTCAAAGGCTGGGATGCCGCCGGATGGCGGTGTTGGCGGCAGGCCGGTGAAGCTGTAGCTCCTGATGAGATCCGCGCCCTGCGCGGCGAGCGGATAGCCGCTGGTCTCGAGCGTGTTGGAGTACCCTCCGCGCAGTTCGTTCAGCCTGCTGGCGCTCAGAATCCAGTTGTGCGACGCGGCGAACTGTCGCACTTCCGCCCTGGCGAACGGCGTGCCTTGCCTGGTGTTGAAGCTGCCGCTGGTCGGCCCGATGGTGTCGAGATTCTTGGTGGAAAACCGTCCAAACACCCGCTCGTTCGGCGAGAAGGCATGGTCGATCCGAAGGTCCCATCCGTCGACGGTGAAGTCCCCGGCAGCATTGACGATGTAGTTCGGGCGATTGAGTGCCGCGCCCGTCGCCTGGTTCTGGCGCTCATAGAGCGTCTCGAGGATCTTTGCCGACGATGGGTTGATCGGAATCTGATTGTTCGGGTACGGCTGACCGGTGAAGGGGTTGACGATCTGGCGGGACACCGCGGACAGATCGCCGGCGCGGAATGCGTCCGGCGGAACAAGCTGCGACAGCGTGACTTCGTTGGGTCGACGCACGCCTTCATAGGTCGCGAAGAAGAAGGTCTTGTTCCGCACGATCGGTCCGCCAACTGAAACGCCAAAGCTCTTGGCCTGAACTTTGGGTTTGATGGGCGTGCCGCTCGCATCGAGTGGCGTAAAGCGATTGACGCCTGTGAACTTGCTGTCCTGCACGAACCAGAAGCCGGTGCCGCGCAACGCGTTGGTGCCACCCTTGGTGGTCGTGGTCAGGTCCGTGACCTGCATGAATTCGGCATTGTTGTTCGCCTCGCTGACCTTGAATTCCGCAATCGACTCCACCGACGGAAAGAGATCCCGCGATGGTCCGCCGCCGCGCGTGCGCTGCGTGGAAATGCCGTCCACCGAGAACGAGGTCATGAACGGCAGGTTGCCGGCGATGGAAATCGCGCCGCTCCGATCCTGCTGTACCGCCGGCGCCAGCGTCGCCACGACAATGGGGCTTGTGTTGTTCGTCGCCCGGAAATTGAGCGCGAGGCGATTGATGTCGTCGCCCGATTTGGACGTGTCGAGCGTGGCGCGGTCGGTCTCGATGATCGGCGACGCCGCCATCACTTGAACGGTCTCCGTCGCCCCCGCGACCATGAGCTGCACGTCGACGCGCACGGTCTGGCGTGCCAACAGATCTGCCTCACGCATCTGATCACGGAAACCAGCGAGCGCGACTGTGATCCGGTATGGTCCGGCATCGAGGTTCTGCATCTGGTAGCGCCCGGTCTCGTCGGTGATCGCGGAGCGCTCCGCGGCGGTATTCGCATTGACAGCGGTAACAGTCGCTCCCGGAACGACCGCCGAAGACGAGTCGGTCACCGTGCCGGTCAGAGTGGCGAATGTGGATTGCGCGCGGAGGTCGAGACCGGAGGCGGCCGCGAACAGAATCGACGTCGCGAGTAGATGGATGATCTGTCGAAGGCTGGAGTTAGCGTGGAACATGGCTGAACCTCCCAAAGCGGCCCGATCGATCGCCGCACTCTCTGGAATGCCAGCCGACTGTGACGTTGTGGTGTTACGCGGTCATGATCGCCGCGCGACGTTCCTGAAAACTCAGATCTGGTCGAAAATTTACGCGTACGACCGCTGAACGACACATTCTGCTGACGTTGGTCGTGCAGGCTGGGAGTCGATGTCGAACCTCGAACCAGCGGTCAATCGCCCGCGTGTGGGATTGCAAGACGCCGAGGCCGCCCTGCTGAAGAGGGTGCCTGTACGAAACCTGCTGCTGATCGGTACGCCTAGCGCGACGCGGGCCTTTCTTGACGACCTGATGTCGTCGCTCGCGGTGCCGGTCGTCTGTTGGGACGGAGGAGCCGCCGATCTGCCCACCGGTACCATGGGCAGTCTCGTCATCCACGATGTTGCGAGCCTGACGCCAGCGCGCCAGCATCGGCTGCTCGAATGGCTGAACAACCACAGCCCGCGGCTCTCGGTGATCGCCACATCGATCGAACCGTTTTATCGAAGTGTCGAGACTGGCCTCTTCTCGGACGACTTGTATTACCGTCTCAATACGGTGACGGTTCTGCTGGATCGGCAACCCGATACCAACTACGTCTGCGACGCGGCCTAGCCTGCGCTGACCTCGGCCCCTGTCACGGCGTCGTTACAGTCAAGGCGCGCCCTGAAGTCCACGTCTCAGACGGGGGTACGCCACTCCGCCGGCAAGCAGTCGATCACCGGAGACCAGAAGTTCCCCAACCCAGCCGCGCCCGGCACGAACGTCGCGAAGGTCTGCGGCTTCATTTTGCCAGCTACCTTGAAGGCGGTCGATACGGATCAGCTTGAGATTGTTACGTGCGATCCATGAAGCAGGCCTCTTTTCATCGCGAAGGCGACGGCTTCGGTTCGGCTCGCGGCCCCCATCCTGGCAAAAAGCGAGGCCAGGCGCGCATCGATTTCACATGTACTTAGACCGAGTCGGCTGGCCAGTTCGTTCGTAGCGATTCCGCCTGCCAGGAGTTCGAGCGCTATCCGTTCAGACGGTGTGATGTGAAGCACGAGGTTCCTCCCTTCATAAGTCGAACGGAAGGCCGCTGAATCGACACTCCCAACTCTTGTTTCGGGCGAATTCGACCGTTATAAGGGCTGCAATCAGTGTGGCGGCGCCACCGGTCGTTCATGTCGACCGGGCGAGCGCCACCGCGTCGAGGCCCGCTTGAAATCGAAGCTGGGCTGACGCATCGTTCGCGGCTCGGTACACCGCCTCGGCGACGTCGGACTCCTTCGTCACGGTCGTCACTTGCGCGAACGCGTCGAGGACCGGCTTCACGAAACCCGCGTATGCCTCGGGAAACAATCCCTGCATCCGCGATCCGCCGTTTGCCGTGAAGCGCGTGGTCGGGGCGTAGCCCGGCTCGACCAGTTTCACCCGCACGTTGAACGCCGCGAG
>Ga0114129_10016077_pt1 | contig 10645 bp, 7 predicted proteins | sample RhiMetdeltSRZDD1_FD_80071 | JGI IMG/M metagenome (GOLD analysis project Ga0114129, IMG submission 80071) | Populus rhizosphere microbial communities from Tennessee, USA - Rhizosphere MetaG P. deltoides SRZDD1 (version 2) (version 2) | ecosystem: Host-associated > Plants > Roots > Rhizosphere >... | reverse complement strand
TTGCGACGGCATTCTTCGTCGAGCACACCGTCCGCTACCCCGACGGCGGATGGGACGCCTGGGGCATCTGGAACCTGCGCGCCCGATTCCTTGCGCGCGGCGGAGAGGGATTCCGGTCGGCGTTCTCGGCCGACTTGCTCTTCTGGGCGCACGTCGACTACCCGCTGCTCTTGCCCGGGATCGTCGCCCAGGGATTCGTCCTGGCAGGCGCCGAGCCGACCTGGTTGCCGGCGGCGGTGGCGTACGGATTCGCCGCGCTCGCCGCCGCGGTTCCGTCCGCGGCGCTGCGCGGGCTCCGTGGGCCGGGCTGGGCCGCGCTCGCGGCCGTCGCGGTGCTGGCGACGCCTTGCTTCGTGGGATTCGCCGCGAACCAGCAGGCGGACGTCCCCATCGGGGCGTTTCTCGCCGGGACGTTCGCGCTGTCGGCATTCGCGATCGAGCGGGGCAGCCGGCGCGAGCTCGCGGTCGCTGGCTTTTGCGCCTCGCTCGCCGCGTGGACGAAGAACGAGGGACTCGTCTACCTCGTCGCGCTCGGCGCCGCTCTTCTCGCCGTGCGCTGGGCGCCCTTCGCGCAGCGCGTGCGCGCTGCTCTGCGGTACGCGTGCGGAGCGCTGCCGGTCCTCGTCCTGCTCGCCTGGTTCAAGCTCCGCGTCGCGCACGCGAACGACCTGCTGTCCAACGCCTCGCTCGACGCGCTGCTCGACACGAGTCGCTGGGCCGCGCTCGTGGGCGCGCTCGCGCGGCGCCTCGTGTTCTTCCAGAACTGGGCGCTGTGGCTGCTCGCCGCCCTGCTGGTGCTGCTGTTCGCGGTCGTGCGGCTGCCGGCCCGCGCGGCGCCGCGCGTCCTCGGCGCCGCCCTGGCGTTGTCCCTGGCCGCGACCGCCGCCGTCTACGTCGTGCAGCCGCACGAATTGTCGTGGTTCGTCCGCGGCTCGTTCGATCGGGTGCTGACTCAGCTCTGGCCGACGGTCGTGCTGTCGCTCGTGCTGCGCATCGCCGCGCCCGCGGAGGCCTCGGCAGCGCCTCTCGGCGCGAGCGCGACGGCGAGCGCGAGCCACAGCGCGTACATCACCTTCGTGTCGTAGACGACGTCGTGCACCTGCGCGATCACCGCCAGCGCCACTGCCGCGGCGGCGCCGCCGAGCGCGAGCGCGTCGCCGTCGCGGACGCGGCGCCACAGCGCCGACGCCGCCGCGGCCGCCGTCCAGAGCAGCGCCAGAAGGCCCAGCGGTCCCGTCTCGGCCAGCATCGACAGCTCGGTGTTGTGCGCCCACGTCCGCATTGGGAAGGAGGGGTCCACGCGGTCGTAGTACTGCCCGCAGACGCGCGGGTAGTTGCCGAAACCAATCCCCAGGACCGGATGGTCGCGAACGATTTCGACGGCGCGCGACCAGATGAAGACGCGATCCGCGTTGCTGCCGACGTCGAAGGCCGTGGCGAAGCGCCCCCGCGCCTGGGGGAAGCCGAGGAACGCGGCCGCGCCGAGCACGAGCCCGGCCAGAAGCGCGCGTCCCGACCTGCGGTGCGCCGCCGCAATCGCCAGGGCCGCGAGCGCAAGCCCGAGCCAGGCGGCGCGGTCGAAGGTCGTCAGGATGGCGCCGAAGGCCAGCGCGGCGGCGACGAGCACGGGACCGCGCAGACGCACCGGGACCTCGCCGGTCGCCAGCGTCCCGCCCACGAGCGCGAGCAGCACGCTCGCGTTGTGCCCGAAGGTCAGGCGGGAGGTGAAGAACCCCATCGCGCCGTAGCGTCCCTCCGCGCCCGGCGCCTCGACCCAGGCGGCGTGCTCGCGCAATCCGAGCTGATGCACGAGGTCGATCCCCGTCCGGTACTGCACCAGCCCTACCGCCGAAGAGAGCGCGAGCCCTGCGGCGGCGAACAGCACGAGACGCGTCGCGTGCCGCGGCGCCGAGGACAGGCCGTGGAACACGATCCAGAAGCCGAGCGCGCTGCGCCACAGCGTCGCGAACGCCGCGCCCGGCGCGCCGTACGGGGAGAGCGCGTCGGAGACGATTGCGACGGCGATCAGCGCGAGGAGCGGCGCGTCGAGTGGACTGCGGCGCGGTCGCCACCCGGCGATCGCGGCGCACGCGAGCCCGGCCGCGGCGACGCCGAGTCCGATCTGCGTCGCCGCGATCGAGACGGGGCAGAAGAAGGCGTGCGCGAAGAGCCCGACGGCGACGAGCAGCGAGGCGGCCTTTTGGACCCGCTCCAAGTCGGGTCTATGTACCAGAAGTGTTCCGTGTAGAGTTGCGGGGTGCGCCTGCCGCTCGCCGACCGCCTGGTACTGCGCGAGATGGGGATGCCGCTCGTGGTGGGCCTCTCGGCCATCCTGCAGCTCCTCGTCGTCGCCCAGCTCCTGCAGCTGAACGAGGTGGTCTTCTCCAGCGCGATCACCCTGCGCGACCTGGGGCGGGTCACCGCCGCGTTCGCGCCCCACTTCCTCGTCATGGCGGTGCCGCTCGCTTACATGCTGGGCCTGCAACTCGGGCTGGGACGGCTCGCCGCGGACCGCGAGCTCCTGGCGCTCGCCGGCGCGGGAGCGTCGCCGCTGCGGCTGTACCGGGTGCCGTGCCTCGTGGCGCTCGCGCTGGCCGTCGCAGTTGCCGCGCTCGCGCGCTGGGCCGAGCCTTGGGGTTTGCAGGAAGTGAACCGGGTGCTCAACGGCGTCATCAAGCGCAACCTCAAGTCGGGTCTCTTGCCGGGCGTGTTCAACGACGCGCTCCCGCGGTTCATGGTCTACGTGGCGGAGTCCGAGGGCTCCGACTGGCGCGGCGTGCTCATCCAGGACGAGGTGGGCGACGGCGCGCCGCTCCTGGCGCTCGCCGAGACGGGCCGGGTCGACGAGGCGGGCGGCGACGCATTGTCGCTGCAGCTCGGGCGCGGCGAGCTGCACCGGACCGAGCCGCGCGGCGAGACGGTGATCCGGTTCCAGGAAGGCACGTTCCTCGTCGGCGTGCAGGAGCGGGTCGCCCGCAAGAACCGGTTCTACGGCGTCGAGGCGGCCGTGCCTTACGAGGACCTCGGGCCTCGCGCGCAACAGATGGATCGGATGGGATGGCGAACCGACGCCACGCGCCTACGTGTGGAAGCCGGGCGGCGCTGGGCGGTGCCGTTCGCCTGCCTCTGCTTCGCGCTCGTCGGGGTGCCGCTCGCCATCGCCGCGGGCGGAGCGCGCGGGTCCGCCTACCTCGTCACTCTCGGCGCGTTCGTCGCCTTCTACGTGATGTCGCGGCTCGGGCTGGCGCTCGCGGATCGCGGCGTACCGCCGTTGCTGGCGGCGTTCTCGCCCAACCTGCTCATCGCGGCGATCGGCGCGTATCTGACCGTGCGGCTGAAGAACCGCGGCATGCCGCTCGTCGCGTGATGCGGCGCGCCCTGTTCTGCACCGTCATGGCGCTCGCCGCGGGCGCCTGCCGGCGGCCGGACGTCCCCATCCTGACGTGGCACTCGATCGGCGGCGCCACCGACGAATTCACCGTGAGCGAGGCCGCGTTCGCGGCGCAGCTCGACGCGCTCCAGCGCGCCGGGTTCCACACGGTGAGCTTCCGGCAGTGGCTGGAGCACGAGGATCGCGGCGCCCCGCTGCCCGACAAGCCCGTCCTGCTCACGTTCGACGACGGCTACCAGGATGCGATGACCGCGGCCCTCCCCGCGCTTCGCGCCCGCGGCATGCGCGCGACGTTCTTTCTCGTCTCGCGCTGGGTCGGCGGCGCTGCGACGGCGGGGCGCCGTTCCCTGACGTGGGACGAGGCGCGCGCGCTGCTCGCGGCCGGCATGGAGATCGGCTCGCACGGCGCCACGCACCGGCGGCTGCCGGAGCTCGGCGAAGCGCAGGCGCTCGAGGAGCTCACCGCCTCGAAGCGCGAGCTGGAATCGCGGCTCGGGACGCGCGTCGAGGTCTTCGCCTATCCGTTCAACGCCTCGCGGCACTGGCTGCGGGGCGTGGTGCAGAGGGCCGGCTACCGCGCGGCAGTCTCGGGCGCGGACCACGGCGGCGCCGATCGGTACGAGCTGTACCGCTTCGGCGTGCGGCGCGGCACCTCGCCCGACGACCTGCTGCGCGCCGTGAAGTGACCAGTCGGCGGCGGTATGCGCCGGCGCTGCGCCTTTCGAAGCGCGGACGTTGATGGGATGCGATCTAGCGGCTCATCGAGTCGAGGAATTCCTTGTTGCTCTTCGTGCCGCGCATCTTGCTGAGCAGGAACTCCATCGAGTCGATGACGTTCAGCGGGTGGAGCAGCTGGCGCAGGATCCAGACGCGGTTGAGCTGCTTCTCGTCCATGAGCAGCTCCTCCTTGCGCGTTCCGGACCGGTTGATGTCGAGGCACGGGAAGATGCGCTTCTCCATCAGCTTGCGGTCGAGCACGATCTCGGAATTGCCCGTGCCCTTGAACTCCTCGAAGATCACTTCGTCCATGCGGGAGCCGGTGTCGACCAGCGCCGTGCCGATGATCGTCAGCGACCCGCCCTCCTCGATGTTGCGCGCAGCCCCGAAGAACCGCTTCGGCTTGTGCAGGGCGTTCGAGTCGACGCCGCCGGAGAGGATCTTGCCGGACGGCGGGACGGTGGCGTTGTAGGCGCGCGCGAGGCGCGTGATCGAGTCGAGCAGGATCACCACGTCGCGGCCCATCTCGGCCAGCCGCTTGGCCTGCTCGATGACCATCTCGGCGACCTGCACGTGGCGCGTCGCGGGCTCGTCGAAGGTGGAGCTGACCACCTGGCCCTTCACCGTGCGCTGCATGTCGGTGACCTCTTCGGGCCGCTCGTCGACGAGCAGCACGATGAGGAACGCGTCGGGGTGGTTGGCGCTGACGGCGTGCGCGATGTCCTGCAGGAGCACCGTCTTGCCGGCGCGCGGCGGCGACACGATGAGGCAGCGCTGGCCGAACCCGATGGGCGTGAGCAGGTCGATGATGCGCGTGCTCATGTCCGCCTGCTTGTGCTCGAGCTTGATGCGGCGGGAGGGGTAGAGCGCGGTGAGGTTGTCGAACAGGACCTTCTGGGCGCCTTCGACCGGCTCGCCGAAGTTGATCTCGTCGACCTTGAGGAGGGCGAAGTACCGCTCCGAGTCCTTGGGCTGGCGGATCTGCCCCTTGACCATGTCGCCGGTGCGCAGGTTGAAGCGGCGGATCTGCGAGGGCGACACGTAGATGTCGTCCGGTCCGGGCGTGAAGCTGAAGTCGGGGCTGCGCAGGAACCCGAAACCGTCGGGCAGCACTTCCAGCACTCCCTCGGCCTCGATCAGCGTGTCGGACTTCTGCGCCTGCAGGATGTGGAAGATCAGGTCCTGCTTGCGGAGCGCGCCGGGCGCTTCGATGTTCAGCTCCTTCGCCAGCTTGGCGAGCTGGAGGATCTTCATCTCCTTGAGCTCTGACAGGTTCATCATCGGGGGTCTTTCCGGCGCGCCCGCGCGGCGCATCTCTGTGTGGCCGGGATCGTGGTCGCAGCACGCCTTCGGGCGGCGCGAACGGCTGTTCGGGGTGGCTGGAGCGCGCAAAATGTAAAGAGAGGCCTGCCCCGCTGTCAAACTCTTGTTGCTTGGATACGATGCGCCCCCGACATGCACGTCGCGGAGGACGACCGGGTCGAGGAGGCGCGGCGGCTCCTCTCGGCATGGCTGCCGCGCAGCCGGCTGGTGTCGGCGGAGTCGCTGCGCGGGGCCGGCGCGGACGTCTGGCTGAAGCTCGAGTCGGAGTTGCCCACCGGGTCGTTCAAGCCCCGGGGGGCGATCTACGCCTTGGCGGCGCAGCGGCAGAGAGGGCCGGTTCCGGAAGTGATCACCTGCAGCACCGGCAACCACGGCGCCGCGGTCGCCTACGCTGCGCGCCTGTTCGGGATGCGGGCGACCGTCTTCCTGCCCGAGGGAGCGAATCCGGCGAAACGGGCGCGGATCGCAGCGCTCGGCGCGCGCATCGTCGAATCCGGAGCGGATCTGGTGGCCGCCGGCGAACGCGCCGCGGCATACGCGGCGCAGTCGGGAGCGTACTTCCTCGACGATGCGACCGCGCCGGACGTGCCTGTCGGTCCCGCGACGATCGCCTGCGAGATCCTCGAGCAGGAGCCGTCCGTCGACTGCGTGGTCGCTCCCATCGGCGACACGGCGCTCGTCCGCGGCATCGCCGCGGCCGCGCGGCGGCGGCGTCCCGGGATCCGCATCGTCGGCGTCCAGGCGGAGCGCGCGCCGGCGTACACCCTGTCCTGGCGCTCGGGGGAGGTGGTGTCGACGGAGCGCTGCGACACCATCGCGGACGGCCTCGCGACGCGCACGCCGAACGCGGACAACGTCCGCGCCATCCGCGAGCTGGTCGACGAGGTGCTGCTGGTCTCGGAGGACGAGATGCTCCGGGCCATGCGCCACCTGCTCCTCGAGGAGCACGTCGTCGCCGAGCCCGCCGGGGCCGCCTCGACGGCGGCGTTCCTGCAGGCCGCCGATCGCTTCCGTGGGCGCCGCGTCGCGCTCGTCGTGAGCGGCGCGAACGTCACCGCAGCCGTGGTGCGGGCGGCCCTCGGCGGATAGAGTCCGCGCCGCGATGACGGATGCCGACCGCGCCGAGGAGCTGCGCAAGCAGCTTCGCGAGGCCAACTACCGCTACTACGTCCTCGACGCCCCGACGATCTCGGACGCGGAGTACGACCGCCTGTTCCGCGAGCTCTCGCTGCTCGAGGGGCAGCACCCGGAGCTGCGCACCCCGGACTCGCCCACCCAGCGCGTCGGCGCGCAGCCCAGCGAGAAGTTCGCCAAGGTGCAGCACCGGCGGCCGATGATGTCGCTCGCCAACGTCATGAGCGACGAGGAGCTGGCCGAGTTCGACGCGCGCGTACACCGGCTGCTCGGCGACGAGACGGTCGCGTACGTCTTCGAGCCCAAGCTGGACGGGCTGGCGGTGACGCTGACCTACGAGAACGGACGCTTCGTCCAGGGCGCCACCCGCGGCGACGGGCAGTTCGGAGAGGACGTGACGGGGAACCTGCGCACGATCAAGTCCGTGCCGCTGCAGCTCGAGGCGGGCGCGCCCCGGCTGCTGGAAGCGCGCGGAGAGGTCTTCATCAACAAGGCGGATTTCGCGCGCCTCAACGCGGAGCGCGAAGCCGCCGGGGAGCCTACCTTCGTGAACCCGCGCAACTCGGCGGCGGGCTCGCTGCGCCAGCTCGACCCGCGCGAGACCGCGAAGCGCCCGCTCTCCATCTTCTTCTACGACGTGGGCGAAAGCGACGAGCAGTTCAGCTCGCACTGGGAAAAGCTCGCGCGCCTCAAGGCGGTCGGCCTTCGCACCAATCCCGAGAACAAGCTGGCGCGCTCGCTGGACGAGGTCCGCGCCTTCTACGCCGACCTGCTGCGGCGCCGCCACGACGTGCCGTACGAGATCGACGGGTCGGTGGTGAAGGTCGACAGCGAGGACCAGCGCCGCCGCCTGGGGGCGGTCTCGCGCACTCCGCGCTGGGCCGCGGCCTACAAGTTCCCGGCGGAGGAGGAAGCGACCACCGTCGAGGACATCCAGGTGAGCGTCGGCCGGACAGGCGCGCTCACTCCGGTCGCGTTCCTCACGCCGGTGCACGTCGGCGGCGTCACCGTGGCGAGGGCGACGCTGCACAACGAAGAGGAGGTGCGGCGCAAGGACGTCCGCAAGGGCGATCGCGTCTTCCTGCGCCGCGCCGGGGACGTCATCCCGGAGATCGTGCGCGTCATCACCGAGGCGCGCCCGGCGGAGGGGCTGCCCGAGTTCCAGATGCCTTCGCACTGCCCGGTGTGCCGTGCCGAGGTGCACCGCGAGGGCGCCATCACCCGGTGCACGAACCTGTCCTGTCCGGCGCAGCTGCACGGGCGCCTGCGCCACTTCGCTTCGCGCGGCGCGATGGACATCGAGGGGCTCGGCGACCAGACCTGCTCGCAGCTCGTCGAGCGCGGGCTGGTGAAGACGCCCGCCGACCTCTACGGCCTTTCGCGCGAGCAGTGGCTCGACCTCGAGCGCATGGGCGACAAGTCCGCCGACAACCTCCTCGCCGCGCTGGAGCGCAGCAAGAACACGTCGCTGCGCCGGTTCATCTACGCGCTGGGGATCCGCCTGGTGGGCGAAGCCACGGCCCGGGCGCTGGCGCTGCAGTTCCAGACCGTGGATCGGTTCCTCGATGCGAGCCTGGACGACTTGCAGGCCGTCCGGGACGTGGGGCCGGAGGTGGCGCAGCAGATCTACGACTTCACCCAGACCGCCGAGAACCGCGACGCCATTCGCCGGCTGCTCGGGGCCGGCATCCATCCGGCGCCGGAGGCGGTCGACACGCGCGGGCCCTTCGCCGGCAAGACGGTCGTGCTCACCGGGTCGCTGGCGACATACTCGCGTGAACAGGCGAAGGCGGAGATCGAGCGCCGCGGCGGCCGTGTCTCCGGCTCGGTGAGCCGCAAGACCGATCTGGTGGTGGCCGGCGGCGACGCGGGGAGCAAGCTGAAGAAGGCGGCCGAGCTGGGCGTCCGCGTCGTCGACGAGACGGCCTTCCGCGCGCTCCTCCAGGAGGGACAGCCATGAGCGACCGCGTGCGCGCCGAGATCGTGGTGAAGGGACGCGTGCAGGGCGTCTTCTTCCGCGCCAGCGCTCAGCAGGAAGGCCTGCATCTCGGCCTGACCGGCGAAGTGCGCAACCTCCCGGACGGCTGCGTCGAAGCGATCGTGGAAGGGGAGCAGCGAGCCGTGGAAGACTTCATCGCCTGGTGCCGCCGCGGCCCTCCCTCCGCCCGCGTCGAGGACGTCGACGTGAAGCTCCGCCCGTGCCGCGACGAGTTCCGCACCTTCAGCGTCACCCGCTAGCGGCAGCGCCCGGCTGCCCTACCTGCTTCCAGAGGAGCGCCGATTCGGCTACACTACGGCCTTCCCCAATCTGTCTTGCGGGGCGAGGTGCGTTCTCGGTGGCAGACACCTCCCGGATGAAGCCGGACTTCAACGTCTACCTGGACGGCACCAAGGTGGACGGCGAGGCGAAAGGCGCGATCAGCGGCGTCCGCGTCTACCTGACGCACTCGGGCGCCAGCGCGTTCGAGATCGTCATCGACGACCCGGAGCTGCGCTGGCAGGCGAAGCCGACCTTCACCGAGTGCAAGGAAGTCCAGATCGAGCTGGGCGTTCCCGGGAAGATGAAGAAGGTCTTCGACGGCGAGGTCACCGCCTGGCGCACGGAGCTCGAGCGCTCGGGCCCGACGGTGATGGTGGTGCGCGGGATGGACCGCTCGCACCGCCTGATGCGCGGGCACAAGACGAAGACGTACGCGAACGCCTCGCCGATCGACTGCGCCCAGCAGATCGCCTCCGCGGCAGGGCTCACCGCGAAGACGAGCGCGGGATCGCCGGCGGCGGTGAAGAGCTTCCGCATGCAGGCGAACGAGAGCGACTTCTCCTTCCTGCGGAAGATGGCCGACCTGGAGGGCTATCTCTTCTACGTCGACGGATCGGACCTGCACTTCGAGCGGCCGAAGGTGCCTTCCACCGACGACGTGACCGTCACCTTCGGCGAGGACCTGAAGACCTTCCTTCCCGTGGCGAACTTCCGCCGTCCGGCAGCGAAGGTCGAAGTAGGCGCGTGGGACTCGGGCGGCAAGTCGGCGCTCACCGGAAAAGCGAAGCCGGGGGACGAGCTGTGGAGCGTCCCCGGCGGCAAGCACGGAGCCGACGTTGCCACGTTCCAGGGGACGAAGGCGAGCCTCGGCATCGTCGAGTCGCAGGTCGCCACGCAGGAACACGCGGACACGGTGGCGAAGGCGGCGCTGACGAAGCGCAGCCTCGAGTTCCTCACCGCGGAAGTCGAGGTGCAGGGCAATCCGGCCATCAAGCCGGGCGCGATGGTGAACGTGAAGAAGGTGGGCGTCTACTCGGGACACTATCTCGTCACCGAGGCGAACCACTTCTACGACGTGGGCGGGTACGACTGCATCTTCTACGTCGCGCGCGACAAGTGGGGCGACTCGTCGACGACGAAAGAGAAGCAGCACCAGGTCAAGCAGCAGAAGGCGGCCGCGAAAAGCGCAGCGCAGCAGAAGAAGAAGGCCGTCGTCGAGATGGACGGCATCCACCGGCGCCTCGTGGACGGCGAGACCGGCGAGCCGCTCCGCAACGTCGAGTACGAGATCACGCTGCACGGGGGCAAGAAGCGCCGGGGCAAGACCGACGACGAGGGCTTCCTCGAGGAGAAGGACGTGGTGAAGGGCAACTTCACCATCCGCGTCCTCGGGGCGCAGATCCAGCCGTTCGAGCCGGTCGAAGTCGAGGCCAGCTCGAAGCACTCGGGAGAGCCGCCGCTCGGGAGCGCGGAGCACCAGCCCCCGGAGGGCGATCCGGCCTCGCCGCTCGCGGCTTCCATCGACCACGTCGCCGCCCACCCGCGCCGCTTCTTCCAAGGCGAGAAGGTGCGGCTGTCCGCGCACGTGCTCGCCGCCGACGGCACCGAGGTGACGTTCCGCGTGTTCGTCGACGGCTCCTCCGATGCGGTGGTGGAACTGCAGGCCGAAGTCAAAGGGCTGACCGCTTCGGTCGAATGGGAGTGCCCCGCGACCGAGGCGACCGGATACGAGCGCGGCCTCGGGTTCGCCGACTTCGACTTCGAGGTCGAGTGCGGACACGTGCTGGCGCGGTGCCCCGACGTGCCTTCCTTCCGCGCCT
>Ga0114129_10016076_pt1 | contig 10645 bp, 6 predicted proteins | sample RhiMetdeltSRZDD1_FD_80071 | JGI IMG/M metagenome (GOLD analysis project Ga0114129, IMG submission 80071) | Populus rhizosphere microbial communities from Tennessee, USA - Rhizosphere MetaG P. deltoides SRZDD1 (version 2) (version 2) | ecosystem: Host-associated > Plants > Roots > Rhizosphere >... | reverse complement strand
GGAAGGCATCGCCAAAGGCATTGACTATCTGGAGCAGGCGTTGAAAGTCGATCCGGGGAACGCGGCCGCTTGGGTGTACCTCTCCCGGGCCCATGCCTGGGGATCCGCCTATGGATGGCAGCCAGTCGTGGATGGTTATCGCAAAGCGCGCGAAGCAGTGGATCGCGCCATTGCGCTGGCTCCGGATCTTGCGGAAGCCTATGTCATGCAAAGCCAGATCCGGCGTTCCTACGATTGGGATTGGAAGGGAGCCATGGAGTCCTCCCGCCGGGCCTTGACGCTTGCTCCGGGAAGCGCGGAAGCGTTGGCAGAAGCTGGCGTCCTGGCCGGGGATTTGTGCCGGTTCGAGGAAGCGGTTGATCTCTTGCATAGAGCTGGGGAACAGGACCCGTTGAGCTCGAGGGGCCATAGCCAGCTTGCCTACGTGTGTCGCGCCATGGGCCGTCTTTCCGAAGCAGAAGCGGCCTACCGAAAGTCCCTCGAACTATCTCCCCAGCGCATCGGCAGCCACCACATGCTTGGGCTCGTGCTGGCGGATCAAGGGCGTCTCGAGGAAGGCCTTGCCGAGATCAAACAAGAGCCGGCGACTTGGGCGCGGCTCACCGGACTGGCCTATCTGCATTTCCGGGCCGGACGCAAAGCGGAGTCGGACGAGGCCCTGGAAACGCTCAAAGCGGAACATGGTCTCGATTCCGCATTCCAGGTCTCCGCCATCCATGCCGCACGGGGCGAGGCGGATGCCGCCTTCCCCTGGATGGATAGGGGCTACGCCCAGCGTGATTCAGGGTTCACTCTTGTTCTTTGCGAACCGAGCTTCCGTCCCATTCACGGCGATCCCAGGTGGAACCCGTTCCTGAAGAAGATGGGACTTCTGGACCTGCCCCGGGACTGAAGCACTCGGAAATCATCTGGCTTTCCGACCCGCTACGCTGTATAAGGGAATCTGAGCTTTCCAACTCAGGTCTGCGAGCCAACATGTTCCGCACTTGCCTCGTCCTCTGCCTCTTGGTCCTCGCGCGAGCTTTCCCCGCCGTTGCCGCTCTTCCCAATGGTTTCCAGGAGCAGCTCGTCCTCGATGGTCTGAATCAGCCCATGGATTTCAGTTTCCTGCCCGATGGACGGATTATCTTCATTGAGAAAACGGGCAGTGTGCGGCTCATTGCCAACGGAGCCCTGGTCCCGACTCCGCTTTTGACCCTGAGCGACATCAATACGATCGGTTATGAGCGCGGCTTGAGCGGCATGGCCATCGATCCGGCGTGGCCCACGCGACCGTTCGTGTACTTGTACTACTCTCGGACCCCGCCAGGCACCACCATTTATCTCTCGCGCTTCAAGGCGTTCGGGGACCTTAGTACGAGCTCGAGCACGAATTTGAGGCTGCAGAATCGATACAACATCCTGGTCGACCTTCCCGATGCTCAGGAGGAGCACAACGGCGGTGGACTGGAGTTCGGTCCCGACGGAATGCTGTACGTAAGTGTCGGGGATGATTGCAACATATGCGTGGTTCAGGACTCTTCGTATTACGAAGGAAAAATACTTCGGTTGAACGTCGCTGCTCTGCCGGACGCAGGGCCCAACCCGCCGGCCAAGATCTTGTTCACCCCGCCCGATAATCCGTTCCCGTCCACAGATCTCGAAGCCGGGCTCGTGTTTTGTAGAGGACTTCGAAATCCGTTTCGGTTTCACATCGATCCATTGTCCGGACACTTGTACATTGCCGATGTAGGAGCCGACCGGTTCGAAGAAATCAACGAATCGGTCCGGGGAGAGAACTTTGGCTGGCCGTTTCGTGAAGGAAACACCATTCGAACCTGGTCTCAATGCACGGAGCCGGGAGGCACGGGAACCCAGACCTATACGAGCCCTATCGGGGGGTTCGATCGGACGGCTCTGTTCGGCGCCGCGATCATCATTGGACCGCGGTACCGGCCGGTCCCCGGAGGCCTCTATTCGTTTCCTTATCAGTATGACGGGGCTGTGTTCTTTACGGATTATTACGGTGGATTCATTCGCGCGATCAATCCTATCGGAGCGGACTGGTATCCGTTATTCACTCAGCCCGGGCAGCCCAATGTCACCGACTGGGGGACCGGGATGGACGAAATAGTGAAGTTTCAGGTCGGGAAGGATGGCGCACTCTATTACGTGGATCTTTTTCCCGGAAGCCTTCACCGAATCATATTCACCGGTTCCCCGCTGGGCGGGGGTGGCGGCGGGCCCGGTCCCAGTGTCCGGCTTCGGACCTGGCCCAATCCCTTCCGGCTCAAGTCCGGTCACCTGGAAATAGATCGCTCCGGGGGAACCGGAGATCGCTTCACCGTCGACGTCGTCAGTATTGAAGGCCGCGTCCTCCGGCGGCTGGTGAGCGAATCGAAAACGCTAGCCCGATGGGACGGACGGGATGCTCAAGGAGTCCTCGCTCCCGGCGGGGTTTACTTCCTGCGCGTCCAGGGCGAAAATAACACGTCCCGTATCGTGCTCTTGCCCTGAACTTCCCCTCAATAAAATCTGACTATTCCGGTGATCAAGTGGAGGCTCTATGAAGTCGTCACTGTCGCGAACTCTTGTCCCGCTCGTCCTGATCTGTGCCGCCGCCTCGGTGTGGGCACAGACCCAAGGTGAAACTAAACACACAGAAACTTTCACCAACCTGAAGGTTCTTCCCAAGGATATCCCCCCCGATCAGTTGCGCGCTCTTATGGGCAGTTTCACGCGGGCACTCGGGGTACGCTGCGTGTATTGCCACGTTGGCGAAGAGGGCAAGCCTATGCGGCCCGAGGATTTCCCCAAAGACGACAAGCCCACCAAGCTCAAGGCTCGCGTCATGCTACAGATGACGATGGACATCAATAACAATTACCTGACGAAGCTGGCTTCCCGTGAAGATCCGCCGGTTGGCGTCCAGTGTTTTACCTGCCATCGCGGCACGACGGTTCCGCGCACGCTCCAGGAGGTTCTCAACATCGCCTACGCTCAGGGTGGAGCGGATTCCACGGTGGCCCGTTATAACACACTACGAGATCGCTACTACGGCCGCGCGACCTATGATTTCGGCGAGGTGCCGCTGGCGGACGTAGCTCGTCAGCTCGCCCAAGGAGGGCATTCCGCCGACGCCGCGCAGCTACTCGCACTCAACGTCGAAATGAATCCGAAGTCCCCGTTCGCCAAACGAGCGTATGCCAATGTGTCCATTCGTCGGTCGTTCGCCGAGGCGGGGCCGGACTCCGGCAAAGCAACCTATTTTCGTCTCAAGAACGAGTACGGCGAGACGATTGTGACGGAAGAGATGCTGAACGACGTGGGCTATCAGCTCCTCGGCAGCGAAAACACGAAGGCAGCCGTGGCGGTGTTCCAGCTCAATGTGTCCCAGCATCCGGAATCGGGCAACGCCTACGACAGCTTGGGCGAAGCCTATGCCACTCTCGGCGATCGCAAGCACGCCATTGAGGCCTATGAAAAATCGCTCAAGCTGGATCCAAAGAACGAGAACGCTAAGGAAAAAATCGCGGAGCTCAAGAAGGGGAAGAAAGCGAAGAAATCCTAGGCCGGGCGGACAAACCGGGGGTCATTCCCATATGCCCCCCATGACCTCGTCGAAGCGCGGGTGCTGGCGAATAGAATCCCAGAAGGGGAGCGTGGGCGCCCAAAGTACGTGCGGATCCCGTTCCGTTACGGCCTTCTCGGCCCAGGTCATCGCTACATCGGGGAGCCCGGCCGCTCCCGCGGCAATGGCCAGCCAGGATGGGGACACGAACTCATGATGGGATCGTCCCATCAATTCGTCAAAAACGGCTTGGCTCAGCTCTTTGCGACCGGCTTGGCCATAGGTCCAGGCCAGAAGGCCGAGGCCCCACTGATGTCGGCCCGATGCGTCGAAGAGAGCCGGTGCCTCGTGGATGGCACGCTCACATTGACCCGCCCACGCATACGCACGCATCAAATTCCAGTGGGCGAAGAATGAATCGTGATCGAGAGCGTACGAGCGCTCTGCTTCCGCCAGCGAATCGGTGTGCTTTCCGACAATTCCAATGATGAAGGAGTTCATGGCGCCCACCCAAGCGTTGAGAGGGTCATCCTTTACGGCCAGCTCTCCTTCAGACAGAGCGACGCTCGGGGGCATCCCACCGCGAACGATTCTCCATAACGCTCGCTGGGCTCGAGCCCGGGAGTGTCGCGGATCCAATTCCAGGGCGCGATCGTACAACACGTCCGATTGCGCGAAGTTTCGCTTGTATATTTCTTCCGCGGCGGCCAAGGACGCCAGTGCTTCCGGCAAGTCAGGGTCGATCGACAAGGCACGCTCGGCCAAAGCTTGCACCTTGGGCATGACCTCGGCCGGGGAAGATTGGCCGAAGGTTCCGATCAGCCGGTACGATTCCGCCAGCCAGGCCATCGCTTCGGCATAGTTAGGATCCAGCGCAATCGCTCGTTCGAAACAGGCGGCGGCAGGGACCAAGAAGCGACCTCGTTTGCCTTGGAGTGCGCGGCCGCGGAGCAAGAGCTCGTAGGCTTCCAGATTCTTGGTCCCACCACGGGCGCGGCTTTGTTCGGTCTCGTCACGCATCGCTCCGCGTAACCGCGTCGCTATAGCCTTCGCGATCTCGTCCTGGACCTCGAAGACGTCGGTCATCTCCCGGTCGTAGCGTTCCGACCAAAGCTGATAACCATCCGAGGCATTCACGAGCTGCACGGTGATGCGAAGCCGAGGTCCCGATCGGCGCACGGTGCCTTCGAGAATCGTGGTCACATCCAGCTTCTCTCCGATCGCTCGCAGATCCTCACGGCGTCCCTTGAATGCGAAGCATGACGTTCGGGCCGCCACCCGTAATCCCTCCAGGTGCGAGAGCGCGTTCAGGATCTCGTCGGTGACACCGTCGGCAAAGTACTCGTCGTCGGCCCCGCTTTGATTCTCGAAGGGAAGGACGGCGATCGATTTCTCGCGTCCCGACTCGCCCCTCCCGCGGCCCGCCGCCACCTCGAGGAGCTCCAGGCGGACATCGCGGATGTCCCGAGGCCGGGCCTCCATGTCTTTTTGCAAACAACGTCGCAATATCTCACGAACTTGAGAAGGGACACTGGCGCCAAGCGCCGACCAGTCCGGATGCCGCTCCAGAATTCTCGCGATCAAATCCGAAACCGTGTCACCGGAGAACGCGGGACGTCCGGTCAGGCATTCGTACAGCACACATCCGAACGCCCACACATCGGTGCGGCGGTCGACCGGTTTGCCTCGAGCCTGTTCGGGGCTCATGTAAGCGGCGGTGCCCAGGATGACTCCCAGCACGCTTTCGGCTCCCATCACGGTGGGGGATCGGGACAGGTCGAGAGCCTCGCTCGATTCAGGATCGCTCTTCGCCAGTCCGAAATCGAGCACCTTGACCGCCCCCGACGGAGTGAGCATGACGTTGCCGGGCTTGAGATCGCGGTGAATGATGCCGCGTTCGTGGGCAGCCTCGATAGCGGCCGCGATTTGTGTGGCTACCTTGATTGCCTCGCGCACCTCCAGAGGCCCGCGAGCGAGGCGGCCGGCCAGAGATTCGCCGGGTACCAGCTCCAGCACCAGGTAGGGCGCACCGGCCGCATCTTCCAATCCATAGATCGCGGCAATATTGGGATGGTTGAGTGACGCAAGCAGGCGGGCTTCGCGTTCGAAACGAGCCAACCGGTCGGGGCCGGTTGCGAATCCCGCCGGAAGCGCCTTGATCGCCACCTCGCGTCCCAACCGCGTGTCCCGGGCCCGGTAGACCTCGCCCATTCCGCCGGCACCGAGCGGGGCGGCAATCTCATAGGCGCCAAGACGAGTGCCAGCCGCGAGCACGATTTACTTTCTACTGACCAGCTCGTTGAAGGCGGTCACGACCTCAACGCTAGCTCCCTGGCGGGTTTTGGGTGGAATGACAAGGTAAAAACGTTCCCCGTCCGCATCGCACCACCAGCTTGCCGCGGAGATGTCTGGCGATGTCTGCGGCAACGCAAGAAGCGTATCACGTTGATCGCAACGTCGCGGCCGAGTCGCGTATCGCGGGCCCGAAAGACTTCCCCCATGCCGCCCGCGCCCAGGGGCGCGGTGATCTCGAACGGACCGAGGCGGGTACCGGGTTCCAAGGGCATGGGCCGGAACGCTACACGACGGGTGGGGGAAGCGGCAATGTCACAAAAGAGCGTATCCGCGCGCCCTCGATGCCTTTAGAATCCCGGGTCCATTCATCAAAGTCCTTGCTGGAGGTCACGGAATGCTGTCCGGCCGCGCCTTCATTCCCGACATCGAGGAGCTGATCGAGCGTCGGGATTTCAAAACCCTCCGCGAAGCCATGATCGAGTTCGGCCCCGTGGACGCGGCGGGCATTCTGTCCAACCTGTCTCCTGAGGCAAAAGCGGTCGTATTCCGAGTGCTGCCCGCCTCACTCTCCGCCGACATCTTCGAGTACCTCCCCCTGGAAGAGCAGGAAGAGCTGCTGCATAGCATGGGCCGCACCGAGGTCGCCGCCGTCTTGAATGAGATGGCGCCCGACGACCGCACCGCGCTCCTGGAAGAACTACCGGGGTCAGTGACCAAGCACTTGGTCGATCTCCTCACCCCCGAGGAGCGGCGGGTGGCCACGGCCCTGCTCGGGTATCCCGAGAGCAGCGTCGGCCGCCTCATGACCCCCGATTACGTGGCGATTCATGAGGATTGGACCCTCGCCCAGGTCATCGATCATCTGCGTCGCGTCGGCCGTGATCGCGAAACCATCAACGTGCTCTACGTCATCGATGAACGGGGGCGACTCATCGATGATGTTCGCTTGCGGGAAATCGTGCTGGCCCCCGCCGACGCTCGGATCGCCGACATCATGGATCGAACCTTCGTTAGCCTGCGGGTGACCGATGACCAGGAAGAAGCGCTCCGCACGTTCGAGCGTTACGACCGCGTGGCGCTGCCGGTCGTCGACGGCCAGGGGGTTTTGGTCGGCATCGTGACTTCGGACGACTTCCTGGACGTGGCGCGGGAAGAAGCGACGGAAGACATCCAGAAGTTGGGCGGCTTGCAGGCCCTCGAAGATCCCTATCTGGACACGGGGTTTCTGCCCATGGTGCGGAAGCGTGGCGTGTGGCTCTCCGTGCTGTTCATCGGGGAGATGTTGACCGCGACCGCGATGGGGCACTTCCAGAAGGAAATCGAGACAGCGGTCGTGCTGGCGATCTTCATCCCCCTCATCATTTCGAGCGGCGGCAACTCGGGATCGCAGGCCGCGAGCCTCATCATCCGCGCCCTGGCTCTGGGCGAAGTCACTTTTCGCGATTGGTGGCGGGTCATCCGGCGGGAAATCTTGGCCGGGATCGCTCTGGGAGCTGTCCTGGGATCTATCGGTTTCCTGCGGATCACCATCGCCCATCAATTCATTCACGACCTCTATGGCCAGTATTACCTTTTCGTGGCTATCACGATCTTCTTTGCTCTCATTGGCGTGGTCACCTGGGGGACCATTGCCGGGTCGATGCTTCCCATTCTTCTGAAACGGCTGGGCCTCGATCCTGCCGTTTCCTCAGCCCCCTTCGTGGCCACCTTGGTCGATGTGACCGGTCTGATTATTTATTTCTCGGTGGCGGAAGTGATACTCCGGGGGCGGCTCCTGTAGCCCGCGAAGCCAAGAACCAACCACTCGGCCGACTCGCCTATTTGATGCCGGCTGTTAACAGCCGTCGTATACTTACCAAATAGATCTGGGGGGGTGGCCGCACCCGGTCGGCGATCCGCAACCTAAGGGGCCAAGGAGGGAGCCGAGATGAGCACCGTCCGTTCGATTCTCGTGGTTGCTATCGTAGCGGCTCCGTTCGGAGCTCCAAATGCTTACGCAAACACCCATCAGATTCCCAAGGTCGCGCTCCACGTCAGCAGTACGACCACCAAGAGCGCGACGATCTGCACGACCTGGAGTCCCAACAGCCATGTGACTCCGTGTTCCCAATACGTGGTCCAGGGCGCGCTCCGGCAAAACTTGCTCGTATATATGGTTATTGCTCAAGTCGATACTCCGCTTTTCAATGTGGGAATCAGCGGTGTATCCCTGGGGATCGAGTACAACGGTAATGTGGGCCAAGGTATAGATGTCACTGGGTGGACGCTGTGCAGTGATGGTCTTGAGTATCCCAATGCCGGGCCACGAGGAGCATGGCCGGCGGCCGGAGGTGGGAACATCGTAACCTGGATTACCTGCCAGGACACGAGGATTGGAAACGATGGTTTTCATGTGGTCGTCGGGGCCCTTTCCGTCTATGCCTATTCCGGCGACCAGTTGAAGGTCACGCCGAATCGAAATTTGGAAGCAGGCCCCTCGTTCGCACTTGCGAATTGCCAGGGGGCAGAGGCAAGCGAGGACACCTTACTGACGCTGGGTCGAGCAGGATTCGGAATCCGGGGACTCAATCCCTGTACTCTTGTCCGGTCTGGCATCGAGGAGACGGTCCCGGCTGCATACCGGCTTTATCCAAACGCGCCGAATCCTTTTCACGGCGCCACACGAGTTACTTTCGATGTGCCCGAGCCGGGAAAAGTTGCCCTCCACGTCTACGATCTTTGCGGGCGCCTCGTGCGGGTGCTGGCCGATGATTGGTATCCGGCCGGGAATCATCAAGTTAGCTGGAACGCCCGCGATAGCGCCGGCGCTCCGGTAGCGGGGGGAATTTACTTCCTTCACCTGAGAGCTGGATCATTCCGCGACACCCGGCGCATGTATCTGAGAAAATAGTCCCGATTCGATTACCGGAGCTCAGAATCGCGATGATAAAAGAGAGAGGGCCCTTGCGGGCCCTCTCTCCGTTTTGAATCTACTTCTTCTTTGAATCTACTTCTTGGGGGACTTCGCAGTTTCACCCGTCTCAGGGCCTCCGCCGCTCTTTCCCGCCGCGATTTCCTTCTCTTGATAGACCTCGCGGGTGCGATTACGCACCGGCCCGAACTTCGGCACGATGGGCGGATTCGACTCGTGGAGCTTCATCACTTCCTGAATGGCCCGATCGAGCTGTGCGTCCACACCGCGCGCCACGTCTTGAGGCTGGTTCTCGATCTCGATGTCCGGCGTAACACCGCGGTTTTCGATGCCCCACCCTTGGCCCGGATCCCACCACGCGAACTCGGGCTGGGTGACCATGCCGCCGTCCACGAGGGGCTTGTCGCCGCGAATGCCGACCACGCCGCCCCAAGACCGCATGCCGATCACGGGAGCGAGTTTCTCCATTTGGATGACCGCAGGGAAGATGTCGCCGTCCGAGCCCGCGAACTGGTTCGTCAGCACGACGAACGGACCGTTCAGAACCCGGTTGGGATAGGTGGAGATTCCCCCGCCCCGGGAGCGATCGAAGCTCACCAGATGCCGGCGGAAACGCTCCACGATCATTTGCGACACGGCCCCGCCGCCGTTCCAGCGCGCGTCCACCACCATGCCTTCCTTGTCGAGCTGCGAATAGAACCAGGTGTTGAACTGAATGAGGCCGTTCTTCCACATATCGGGAATGTGCACGTACGCGATCTTGCCGCCCGTCTTTTCCGCGACGTATTCGCGGTTGTGCCGGACCCAATCCGCGTAGCGGAGCGGGGCTTCGCCGTTGAGCGTCTTCACCATCACATCGCGGGTTGTGCCGCCCGAGGCGCGATCACTCATCGTGAGCACGACTTCCTTGTTGCCCAGATTCTCGAAGCTGGACAAGAAGGTCGTGTTGGCCGGGAAGGCGATGTGGTTGACCGCTTGGATGTAGTCGCCTTCCGAGATGTTTGCGCCAGGATCACGAAGAGGCGAGCGCACTTGATCCGCGGGATCCCCGCGGTAAATGCGCGTCACCTTGTACGCCGAGCCTTCCCGCACCACGTCCGCGCCCAGAAGACCGGTAGTGACATGGGTCACGTTCTTGCCGGGATCGCCGCCCCAGGTGTAGGTATGCGAATTACCCAGCTCGCCGATGATTTCCCCGATCAGGTCCTGTAGATCGCCGCGGGAGGAGAGGCGGGGGAGCAGGGTGGCGTACTGATCGCGCACCTTCTCCCAGTTCAACCCGCCCATGCCTTGATCCCAGAAGAAATCGCGCTCGTGACGCCACGCTTCGTAATACATCTGCGCCCATTCTTCGCGAGGATCGAGATCGACCACCATGCCATCGAGCGACACTTTGGCATCGCCCAGATCCGCGGGCGGAGCGTCGGTCCCGACGACGTAGATCTCGCCCTTGTCCTTCATCACCGCCACTTTCCCTCCCTTGGCGGCGAGCGAGTAGCTGTCCACGCCTTCCATGAAGGGTTTGGCCTTCTTCTTCTCGAGATCGAACGCCATGAGCGTGTTCTCGGGCCCGGGTTCCTCGAACAGGCCCGGTTGCTCCGCGAATCCCTTGAGCGGCGCGGACAGGAAGAAGACGGTCTTCGAGGTGGCGTCGATACCGAAGTAGTTGCCGAAGCCAACTCCCGGCAACTCCACTACGCGGTCGGTCAGCCCGTCCGCATCGATCGTGACCGGCTTCACCGCTTCGTCTTTCTTGTCCTTGTCTTTGTCCTTGTCCTTCCCTTTCGCAGTGTCTTCCTTCTTCGCCTCGTCCTTCCCGTCGGGAGGCAGGCCTTCGAGATCGGCGAAGGGATTCTTCACATCCTTGCGCAAGAGCACCATGTAGGCTT
>Ga0114129_10016075_pt1 | contig 10646 bp, 8 predicted proteins | sample RhiMetdeltSRZDD1_FD_80071 | JGI IMG/M metagenome (GOLD analysis project Ga0114129, IMG submission 80071) | Populus rhizosphere microbial communities from Tennessee, USA - Rhizosphere MetaG P. deltoides SRZDD1 (version 2) (version 2) | ecosystem: Host-associated > Plants > Roots > Rhizosphere >... | reverse complement strand
CTCTTTCAGATGGATCTCCTCGATGAAGTACCGGATCGTCGGCAACACGATCTCGGGGGCAAAGGGAAGCGAGGCGACGACCGCCCACGGGGGGATGGTCCCATCGTCCGGCCCAAACGGGGCACGCCGGGCAAGGTACCCGTGGAACTTCCGCAGGATGCCGCGGATCTTGAGCGTGGCCGGGCCCGGCCCGTCGCTCGCCGTGATTCCCCAGCAGTGTCGGCCATAGTGCGCGAATTCCTGGGGGTTGCGGATAGCGTACTCCTGCTGGACGTGGGTCGCGCGCCGGCTATTCTCGAAGTAATCAATGCCCCGCTCGTGGACGAAGCCGTCGGCGATACCGCGCAAGTCAAGCCAGAGATGCGAGAGCTGGTGGATGAACAGCGGACCAGCGTAAAGAAACTCGGTGCCGTAGATGTCTTTCCAGCGATAGGTGGACGTCCACGCCCGGTAGCTCGCCGGAGGCAGGGGATGGGTCGGCGAGGCCAGGCCCAAGACGTAGAGAAGAAGCGCCTCGCTGTAGCCTTGCCAACGGTAGCGCAAGAACCCCGATTCGGGCGTCCACCCATGCGTGACCGTGGCGCCGCCGTTACAGGCCCACACCCAATCCACGCGTCGGTATAGCGCCTCGGCCATGCGGCGAATCTCGCGCTCCCTATCTGTTTCGGCGTCGAAGTACGCGGCGGCAGCGAGCGCCCCGGCGATCAGGAACGTCGTGTCAATCGTCGAGAGCTCGCAGTGCCAGGCGCGCTGGCCGGTCTTCATGTCCAGGAAGTGGTAGTAGAACCCCCGGTAGCCGGTCGCGTCCGCTTCGTGTCCCTGAGAGCTTCGTTCGAAGAACGAGAGCGTCGTCGCGGTTCGCGCGGCGGCCTCCTCGCGAGTCCAGAAGCCCCGCTCGACACCGATCGGGTAGGCGGTCAACGCCAGGCCAACGACCGCGATGCTCGACGGAGATCCGGGCTGGGTACTGTCCGCAACGAGACCGTTCGCGGCGTTGACCTCTCCCAAGTAGTACTCGAAGGTCTCCTTCTGGATCCGGCCGAGCATCTCAGTGTCGGACCCGTCAAGGTTCGGGGAGAGCGGCCCCTCGTTCATGGCAGGTTCAGAGAGACGCAGCCACCGACTGCGGCGGCAGCCCGATCGCGAACGAGATGGCCCCGTCCGTCAACTCCACCGGCATCGGTTCCTTCGTCAGAGAAGACGCGGCCGGCAGGTCCTCGGCGTTGCGGGTTGTGAGCGTTTCGGGTTCCCCCATCTCCTCACCGCGCTGGCGGGGGTTGGCGTGATCCTCGTCGAGCCGCGTCACGAACGCGGAGGCCGGCCGCGAAGCCCCGGTGAGGCGGACAAAACCCGCTCGGTCGCGATCGGATGGCCCGGCAGCGCCCAGTTGGTCAAGAGGACTGTGACGCCTCCGCCTTGCGGACGACCCAGGCGTCCACGGTCGGGTGGGAACCCTCGACGGTGAGACGCTCATTCCCGAGTCCATGCAGCACCTGGAAGGCCCGGTAGCGGGGTTGGGGAATCCCGTGGCCGCCCGCCGACCGCGGTCGTGGCGAGAGCGTTGGCGTTCGGTTCTCCATGATGTGCATAATAGGACTGCTCCTGACAGCTGTCATGTGATGTACGCGGGACCGTGGTTCATGCACGAGCTCTCCCACGTGTTGATCGCTTTTCGCGGCATCCGGGACGCGTTCATGCGCGAGCACGGCGCGCGGGGGCGGGCTCCATGAAGATCAGCCCTCTGGCCGGCAAGCCGGCTCCCCCCGCGATGCTGGTGGACGTGCCCAGGCTCGTCGCGGCCTACTCCACCGACGTGCCCGATCCCGCGATCCCCGGGCAGCAAGTCGCCTTCGGCACCTCGGGGCATCGGGGGTGCGCGTTCCAGAAGACCTTCAACGAATGGCACGTCCGCGCGATCACGCAGGCCATTTGCGGCTACCGCGCACAGCAGGGCATCGACGGCCCGCTGTTCCTCGGTATCGATACGCACGCGCTGTCCGTGCCAGCGTGTGCCAGTGCCCTCGAAGTGCTGGCGGCCAACGGCGTGGACGTCATGCTGGCGAAGGACGACGAATACACGCCGACCCCCGCGGTGTCGCACGCCATCCTCACCCACAATCGCGGGCGGACCGCCGGCTTGGCCGACGGCATTGTCGTCACGCCTTCCCACAATCCGCCGGAGGACGGCGGATTCAAGTACAACCCCCCGCACGGGGGTCCGGCGGAGACCGGGGTCACGCGCTGGATCGAAGTGGAGGCCAATGCCCTTCTGAAGCGCGGCCTCGCGGGCGTGAAGCGAGTGCCCGTCGAGCAGGCGCTGCGCGCCGCCACCACGCACCGGCACGACTATCTCAACGCCTACGTGAACGATCTCGACGGTGTGATCGACATGGAGGCGATTCGCGGCGCGACCATCCGTCTGGGCGTCGATCCGCTCGGCGGGGCCGGGGTCCATTACTGGGCCCCCATCGCCGAGCGCTACGGCCTGAACCTCACGGTCGTCAGCGAGACCGTCGATCCAACGTTCGCGTTCATGACGGTGGATCGGGATGGGCGCATCCGGATGGACCCGTCCTCGTCCTACGCCATGCAGCGGCTGATCGGTCTGAAGGATCGCTTCGACATCGCCGTCGCGTGCGACCCGGACCACGACCGGCACGGGATCGTCACCCGGAGCTCGGGGTTGCTGCCCTCCAATCACTATCTCGCGGTCGCCATCCACCACCTGTTCCCACAGCGGCCACAATGGCGCGCGGGCGCCCGCGTGGGCAAGACCGTGGTGAGCAGCGGGATGATCGATCGTGTAAGCGCGAAGCTGGGTCGGACCCTATACGAGGTGCCGGTCGGATTCAAGTGGTTTGTCGACGGCCTGCTCGACGGCTCGCTCGGCTTCGGCGGCGAAGAGAGCGCGGGCGCCTCCTTTCTCCGCCGCGACGGCACGGTCTGGACGACGGACAAGGATGGCATGGTCCCGGCGTTGCTCGCGGCGGAGATCACCGCGCGCGCGGGCCGCGATCCCGGCGAGATCTACCGCGACCTGACGCGTGAGCTCGGTGAGCCGGTTTCCGAGCTGACTGAGGCGCCCGCCACTCCGGCCCAGAAGCAGCGGCTGTCGGCGCTCGGACCGCAACAGGTGCGGTGCACGCAACTCGCCGGCGAGACGGTCCAGCGCATCCTCAGCCACGCTCCGGGCAACGGCGCCCCGATCGGCGGGGTGAAGGTCATCGCCGACGGCGGCTGGTTTGCGGCCCGCCCCTCGGGCACGGAGGCCATCTACAAGATCTATGCGGAGAGCTTTCGCGGGGAGGATCACCTCCGCCGCATCGTGGAGGAGGCGCAAGCGATCGTGGATGACGCGCTTCGAGCGGGCACGGGCGGGGCGGAAGCCTGACGAGCTGCTCTCCGCTATGCCCAAGCAGTCTGGCCGGCATGACGAGCAGACCACGGGAGGAAGCTGAGATGGGGAACACCACCGGCGGCGCGGCGCCGTCCGATGCGCTGGTGCTGTTCGGCGTGACGGGCGACCTCGCCCACAAGATGATCTTCCCGGCGCTCTACGCGATGGCGAAGCGGGGCGTCCTCACCGTCCCGGTGGTCGGCGTCGCCTCCTCACCATGGAGTCTGGCGCAGCTGCGCGCGCGCGCCGCAGATGGGATCCGGAAAGCGGGCCGGATCGACGATGCGCGAGCCCTGCGCCATCTGCTCTCCCGGCTCCGGTATGTGGACGGCGACTACAACGCCCCGGGGACCTTCACGGCGCTCAAGCGGGCGCTGGGCGATGCCCGGCGCCCGACGCACTACCTCGCCATTCCGCCGTCGCTCTTCGCCACGGTCATCACGGGGCTCGGCGCCGCGCGCCTGGCGGACCACGCGCGCGTCATCGTCGAAAAGCCATTCGGCCGTGACCTGGCGTCCGCGCGCGCGCTCAATCGCGTCGCGCGGTCGGTGTTTCCGGAACATGCGATTTTTCGCATCGATCACTTCCTCGGGAAGGAAGCGATCATGAATATCCTCTATTTCCGTTTCGCCAATTCGTTCCTCGAGCCGATCTGGAACCGTAACTACGTGGCCAGCGTCCAGATGACCCTCTCCGAGGATTTCGGCGTGAACGGGCGCGGCGCCTTTTACGAAACGGCCGGCTGCCTGCGCGACGTGATCCAGAATCACCTCTTCCAGATCGTCGCCCTCCTGGCCATGGAGCCGCCGACCTACCGGGGGTTTGGCGCCGTGCACCGCGAGAAGGCGGCGGTCTTCCAGGCCATGCGGCCGCTGAAGACCGCCGACGTGGTCCGCGGCCAGTATGCCGGCTACCGCACGGAGCCTGACGTGGCGCGGAACTCCGACGTCGAGACGTTCTGCGCCGTGCGGCTCTTCATTGACTCCTGGCGCTGGGCGGGGGTGCCGTGGTACCTGCGCTCCGGGAAGCGGCTGGCCGAGACCGCGGCCGAGGTGTTCGTCCAGCTGAAACCGCCGCCGCAACGGCTCTTCGCCGACTCAGCGCCGGCGGCCGGCCGGGCCAACTATCTGCGCTTTCGGCTCTCCCCCAACTCCGCCGTCGCCCTCGCCGCTCGCGTCAAGCGCGTCGGCCATGAGTTCGTCGGCGACCAGCGGGAGCTCTCCCTTGTCGATCATCAGTCGGGAGAGGAGGCGCCTTATGAGCGGCTCTTGGCCGACGCCATGGCCGGCGATGGAGCGCTCTTCACCCGGGAGGACGCGGTCGAGGCCGCATGGGCGGTGGTCGATCGAGTCCTGAAAACCCACCGTCGCGTCCGTTCCTACAAGCCGGGAAGCTGGGGGCCCAAAGAGGCGGACGCGCTCATCACGGCGGACGGTGGTTGGCGGAACCCCGTGCCCGATGAGGAGCCCGCGTGACGTCGCCGGATGACGTCGGCGTGCTCCTCGATGCGACAATATGCGGCTCGACAACGGTCTCGTGCGGTCGATCTCAGGGCCCGTCTCGCGCGAGTTCGGAGTTGAAAGCTGGGACCGGTACTGGGCGATCCTCGAACAGTTGCGCGCCGAGGCGGGGTACGTGGATTGCCTGGGCGCGTTGCCGCGCTACCGGCTCGGAGCGGTAAACGACCCTCGATTGCTGCTGATGTCTCCGGTGCCAGCGCCGACGTCTTACCATATAGACGCCATGATCCGGCCATTGACGACCCTCGGCTTCGGCCTGCTCTGTCTCGTGAGCGCGACCCTCGCGCGCGCCGAGCCCGAGCTGCGAAGGGGCACCATCCTCATAGGCGTCCCGCGGGCCCAGTTCGTGGTCCTTGGTGCGGATCGATTGTGGAGCACCGCGCTGCCGAGGCCCGGCGACCTTCCCTCGGAACGGCGGGGCCGGCAGATGAAGATCGCCCTCCACGAATCGCTGCCCCTGGCGGTCGCCGCAGCGGGGCTCGCGACGCTTGGACCGCAGCAGGATACCGTGGAATACATCCGCCAGCTGATCACCCCCCTGGACAAGTCGCGCCTGAATTTCGACACGATTGTCGAGCTACTGCGCACGCAGCTTCACGACAAGCTACGGGCGGTGCGGCATCCAGCAAAGGACGTCCCGGCCACCAAATCGGCGGATGCCGAAGCGAAGATACGCCTGAAGGTGGCGACGCTGACACTCCTCGTTGCCTACGTGGCGGCGGGACGTGCCACGCTCGGCTGGCTCCAGCTCGACGATGACTGGCAGGCGAAACGCGAATCGCCGCCCCACGGGGCCGTGGCGTGGCCGGACTCCCTGGACCGCTTCTACATCAAGGGGCCCTTCGCGGGCACGGCCGCTCTGTTTGGCTATTCGATCCAAGAGCCGGCGAAGCTCGCCGAGCACGTCCGCCGTGTCATCGAGGCAGGCATTCGCGAAGATGCCCGGCTCAACCAAGGGCGGAACCGGCACGTTGGGGGGCCAGTCGACGTCGTCCTCATCGATGCCAAGGGGGCTCGCTGCGTCCCGTCGTGCGCACCCCCCTGACCCCCGTCCCCGACCGCAGCCACGACGATGGTCCCGCCAGACTCGGCGAGATTGTATGCTAAGTCCGGCTCAAGCCGCCCACACACCGTGTCAACCGAGTCCTGTGGATACATCGTCATCTCTTTCCCGAGCGTCCCTCGTTTCAGGACCGCAAGGTAAAGAGGCCCCGAGAGATACATACCCGGGGAAGCCGAGGTCCCTGTCTTTTGCCGGCAGCATCTCAAATCCAGCGGATTCACGCGTGATAACCTCGCCTCGGATGCTCGGCCTACCCCATCTGCCCGACATGTGGCGCGTGCTCAAGGAGGCGGACCTGAACAAGATCCGCCGAGAGGCGGAGCGTCCCTTTCAGATGTTGCTCGTGGCCGAAGACGTCGGCGACGCCGAGCGGCTGAGTGCGCTGCTGAGCAGTCCCGAGACCACGCGCCATCCCTGGCTGCTCCCGGCGGATCCCGCCGAGGCCCGGCGGGCCGCTGGCACCCGGATGCTGGACCTCGCCGTCGCGCTGAGCCCGACTCCCAACCCGTCCCCCGCCCTCGCGTTCGCCGTCGACGCCCTCCGGGAGGCGAAGGTGCCGGTAGTGATGGTCGCCTTCGGGAGCCAGAGCTCGACCGTGGCCGTCGCGTGGCCCGGCGAGGCGGCACGGGCGGCCGTGACGGCCCTGGAGCCTTCCGCAGTGCCCGCGGTGGCCAAGGCCCTGCTGTGGGCCATCTCACCAGGGATGCGTCTCGCCCTCGCCCGTCACCTGGTTCCCCTGCGCGAGCCGCTCTTTGCGGAACTAATCGAGGAAACGGCCAAGACGAACGCGATGTATGCCCTCACCACCGGCCTCGCGGAGGTCGTCCCTGTGCTGGACGTGCCGCTGAACGTGGCCGACATCGTGGTCCTGACTAAGAACCAACTCGTCATGAGCTACCGCATCGCCCTTGCCAGCGGCAAGAAGGGCACGCCGCGAGAGCTGGTCGGTGAGGTGCTCGGGGTGATCGGCGCCGGGTTCCTCCTCCGGCAGGGGGCGCGCCAACTCGTGGGCTTGATCCCGGTGGCGGGGATCGTCCCCAAGGTGGCGGTGGCCTACGCGGGCACAGTGGCTATCGGCAAGGCGGTGGTGGCGTGGGCCGCCTACGGCGCCGCGCTCGACCCCGGCGCTATCAAGAACTTCTATCGACAGGCGCTCTCACGCGGCAGGCAGGTGGCGCAGACGCTCGTCGCCCAGGCGCGGAAACGTGCGCCCCGCCGACGCGGGTTCCGTCCCCGGGGCAGATGATGTCATCTCGTCAACAACCTGCAATTCTAGATTCGGTCTGATCCGGGGACATGAGCGGTCCGGGGACGCTGTGCGACAGGTCTCGACCCTCTCGACGTGCGGCGTTGGAAGAGTGACGAACCGCACTCCGCCGGTGTCCGAGTAGACATCGTCCATGCTTCCGGGCGGCGAGTAGAGATGACACTGCCCGCGCCGGCCGCGCACCATCGACGTCGAGTGGGCTGCGCAACTGACATGCGAATCCGCGTTGCGGTGATCGTCGCGGCTCTGCTCTGCATGCCCGCGCGGCTGCACGCCCAGGCGCCACGTTTCGTCGAAGACTGGGGTGACACCCCGGGCGCGGGCCACCAGGGCTTCGCCACTTGGGCTTGTGCTCATGGGAGCGCCGGGATGTTCCAACCAGGATGGAGTGTTGGAATGCACGTGACCCGCCTCGCATCTGCAACGTGTCCTCTTCGCGGGCTCTTCCGAGAGCGAACAGCCGCGTCGAGGCTAGCCTGTTCATTTGGCGGACCGAGAAAAAGCCGGGAGGTGCACTAGGTCTCCTGATTTTATCGATACAACCCGCGGGCACATGCAGGTGGCGCGTCTCCTTCCTTCCCCATCCCGGGTACCGGAGCGTCTCACGCATTCTCTTGATGAGCTTCGCCCTCTGCATCAGCTCTGCCGTGAAGGGTATCTCTTTGACGTCGAACGCTGGATCGCTGACGGGAAACCCCTTCAACTTGTGCCCGAGGCGATCCCTAAGGGCGCACGGCCGAAGACAAGCCGCTCGATCTCACGCTGCAACACCGGCGCTGGGATCTCTTCGATCTCCTCCCTGCAATGGGGCGGAGATCTCAAGAGCGTCGACCCGTACACGGTGCTCAACACCTACAACGTGGAGCTTTACGAGCGGTTTCGGGCAGCTGGCTACGACCTAACCGAGGGGCACGAGATGGGTTCGATCCTGGGGCACGGTACCTCGAATCGGCCGTTCCTCGGTTTCCTCAAGCGCTATCGGGGCGAGGACGCTATGCTCCCGAAGAATGACCTTCGTCATCCGGGTGGGCTCCAACCCCACGCCGAGCGGTCCGGGCAGGGGCGGCGAGTCCTGAGGGGCCGGGTTTCTTCATGGACCCGCTGGACCCTCCGATCCGCGGGCGTCGTCATCGAGCGACCATCATCGTCCACCGTAGGCCGCGTCAATGACGACCGATGAACCGAGTGAGGCCGCTGTGTGTGTGACCCCGAGTGCGAAGCGGGCGGAGGAGTGCGCGGTCGTGTTGGCGTCGAATGGGATTGCCCACCGCTTGGAGACGACTGGCGCAGGGTGGATGGTGATGGTCGCGGCGGGTGATGCGGGACGAGCGAGCAGCGTGCTGGTCGAGTATGACCGGGAGAACCGCGACGAGGCGCTGAGTGACCCCTCGCCGCCCCCCTACGGCACCACCTGGATCGGGGGGGTGATCGCCGCGCTGCTGGTTGGGTTCTTTGCGGTCACCGGCCCACGTGGGCCCAACCTCTGGTTCGACCGAGGCAGTGCCTCTGCCCAGTCGATTCTGTCCGGTGAGGTGTGGCGCACGGTGACCGCCCTGACGCTCCATGCCGACCTCGCCCACGTGCTCAGCAACGCCCTCGCCTGCCTGGTGTTCGTCACCGCGGTGGCCTGGTGGCTCGGGCCAGGCGTCGGCACGTGGCTCGTGCTATTGGCGGGGGCGGGGGGCAACGTGCTGACGGCGCTCGCGCATGGGCCGTCGTCCGTCTCGGTCGGCGCCTCGACCGCCATCTTCGGCGCCCTCGGCATTCTGGCCGCTCGCCAGTGCGTGGCAGGCTGGCGGGGCCGGGCGTCGGGGCACAAGGGTTGGGTGGTGATCGCCGCCAGCCTCGCGCTGCTCGGTATGCTCGGGACCGCGCCGGGGTCAGATGTACTCGCCCACGTCTTTGGCCTCCTCGTTGGGGGCCTCCTGGGCATTGGCCCGGCACTGGCGCAGCGCCAGCCACTCGGTCGGTCGAGCCAGTGGCTCCTGGCCCTCGCCGCCGGCGCGCTCGTGCTCGCCTGCTGGAGGTTCGCCCTGGCTGCCGTGCGCCCGCCCTGACAGCTGGCCTCCGGCTGACGGTGACGGCTTTGGGGACAGGTGCACGTTCCCGAGTGCGAGCTGTCCGGCCGGAGGTCTGCGCCCCCGAAACCTACGAGGAGCTGATTCGCACGCCCAAGATGCGGCAGCGGCTGCTCACCTTAGCGATCCATGGACTGAACGCAGGATAGGTCTGGACTGCGAGCTGGCGCTTGCCTGTTGACGCTGGACCACCGCCGACGTAGCATCCCGCCAGCCGGAGGTGGCCCATGAAGCGACCGGGCCTCGCCTTCCTGATCGCCCTCCTCGCCATCCTCGTGACAGCGCTCGCCGCCCAATCGCAGCCCACGGGGAGGATTCCTCGGATCGGGTTCCTCGGCCCAGGTCCGATCACGGACTGGTCGGAGACGAGAGAAGCTTTCCGGCTGGGACTCGGTGCGCTTGGCTACATCGAGGGCCAGAACATCACCATCGAGTGGCGGTTCACGAACAGCGGGTATGATGGACTGCCCGATCTGGCCGCCGAGCTCGTTCAGCTCAATCCCGACGTGATCGTGACCGTCACCACGCCGGCAGCCAAGGCCGCGAAAGCCGCCACCGCGACGATCCCGATCGTAATGTCCGGCGTCGCCCGACCGGTCGAGCAGGGGCTGGTCGCCAGCATGGCACGGCCCGGTGGGAACGCGACTGGCACGACGAACCATGCAGGCTTAGGTGGTGTTCAAAAGCAGCTTCAACTCCTCAAGGAGGCGGCCCCCCGGGTGAGCCGGATCGCCGTCCTCACGACAGGAGGCGAACCGGAGTCGAGCTTCATCCGCGCCATGCATGATGCGGAACAAGGCTTGGGCGTGACGATTGTGCCTGTGACGGTGGACAGCCCCACCCGGCTTGACCTCAACGCGCTGACCCAGGCGCGGCCCGACGCCCTCTATGTGTTTCCCAACTCGGTAAACTGGGCTCACCTGCGACCCATCCTGGACTTCGCAGCCACGAAGCGGCTGCCGACGATGCACAGCCAGCGAGAGGACGTCACGGCCGGAGGCCTGATGTCCTACAACCCGGACTGGCTGGCCATGCGGCGGCGGGCAGCAGCGCTCGTGGTCAAGATTCTGAACGGCACCAGACCCGCCGACATCCCCGTGGAAGACCCAACGACGTTCAGCCTCGTCATCAACCTGAAGACAGCAAAGGCGCTCGGCCTGACGATCCCGCAGTCAGTGCTGGCGCGCGCGGATGCAATCATCCAGTAGGGAAGCCCGATAGTGGTCAGTGTTCTTAGATCAGAGCGTTTGCGGGACGCCTACATGGGAATCGTGTGAAGGCGAAGGGCGTGTCGGTCCACACCATGCCTGGGGTTCCGATT
>Ga0114129_10016074_pt1 | contig 10646 bp, 10 predicted proteins | sample RhiMetdeltSRZDD1_FD_80071 | JGI IMG/M metagenome (GOLD analysis project Ga0114129, IMG submission 80071) | Populus rhizosphere microbial communities from Tennessee, USA - Rhizosphere MetaG P. deltoides SRZDD1 (version 2) (version 2) | ecosystem: Host-associated > Plants > Roots > Rhizosphere >... | reverse complement strand
CGGGCTCGGGAAGGTGACGCGGACGCGCTGAGGGTCAGCTCCGCTCCGGTCAGCTCCGCCCGGGTCAGCGCCGCCCGTAAGCTCGCGTGGCGGTCAGCTCGCGTCGCGGTGCAGCCGGGTGGTGACGCTCACCTCGGCGCGCTTGCCGGGCTCCCAGGCCAGCAGCACCTCGACCACCTCGCGCATGCGCAGCCGGGCGTGGACCACGTTCTGGTGGGCGCGCTTCCAATAGTTGAACGGCTCTTCGTCTTCCGGCGGCCGGTGCGGCAGGCGCGTGATGGCGCAGCCACGCTCGGCGGTCACGATGCCGCGCAGGGCGCGCTCGAGGTTGGCCTCGTATTCCATGTGCAGGCCGTGCAGCTCCTGGGGGGCCAGCATCGCCTCAACCGCCTCCGCCCGCTGGTCGAGCTCGTTTTCTTCCGACTGGAGCAGCTGGTCCGCTTCCTCGACGTCCACGTCCCGTCGCCGCAGGGCGTCGATCGTCTCGGCCACGCTGCCGAGGCGGCTGTCGATCTGGGCCGTCTCCTCGGCCAGCCGGTCGCGGTAGGCGTGCAGCTCCTTGCCGTAACCATGCGGCCGGCGGCCGCCGCTGCGGCGCAGGAAGCTGATGGGCAGAATCGCCACGGCCAGGGCCGGGAGGATGATGAGGAGCGGTGCCCGGGTGAGCCGATGCATGCGCCTATCTTCCCTTGCGCCGATTGATCTCGTCGGTCAACTTCGGCACGATCGCGAACAGGTCGCCCACCACGAACAGGTCCGCGAACTCGCCGATCGGCGCATCGGGGTCCTTGTTGATGGCGACCACGTTCTCGGCCGTTTGCATGCCGACCCGGTGCTGGATCGCGCCGCTGATGCCGATCCCCAGGTAGAGCGCGGGCTTGACCACCTTGCCGGTCTGGCCGATCTGCAGCTGGTATGGCACCCAGCCCGCGTCCGCCGCGGCTCGGCTGGCGCCGACCGCCCCGCCCAGCGCCGCGGCCAGGTCATGGAGCGGTGCGAACCCGGCCTCCGAACCGACGCCGCGCCCGCCGGCCACGATGACCGTGGCTTCCTCCAGGTTGACGACGGCCGCCTCGGCCGGATGCGACTCGGTGATGGTCGCCCGGGCGAAGGCACTCTCGCCGGCCGCCGGCGCATCCCGCACCTCGGCCGTGCCCGTGCCGCCCTCGAGCGGGGTGAAGGTGTTGGCCAGGACCATCACGACCGCAGGCTGCGGGGCGCCCTCGACCGGCTCGTTGACGGTGATGACGGTCCCCTGCAGCGTGGCCTGCTCGACCCGCAGCTTGCCGCCATCGAAGGTGGCTGCCCGGGCAGGCCCGAAGGCAGGCAGTTCCAGCAGGCCGACCAGCGCAGCGGCCAGGTCGCGCCCATTCGGCGTGGCCGGCACCAGCAAGACCCGCGGCTGGAGCTCGCCGACGGCCGCTGCCAGCGGCCCAGCCATGGTGATCGCGGGCGCCGCCTGGTCGCCGAGCACGACGACCTGCGATGCGCCGGCCGCACCCAGCCCAGCCCCTCCCGACCTGGCGCCGGGCCCATACGCAAACCCGACGGCGGCCCCACCGGCGGCAGTGGCGAGCTCGGTGGCGCCGGCCGCCAGCTCCAGGGCGCTGCGCGCCGGTTGGCCATCGGCGAACTCGGCGAGGAAGGCGATGTGGTTGCTCATGGGTCCTGCTTCTCCTCGCCTAGATCAGCTTCCGGGCGGCCAGCCAGTCGGCGATCTTCGTCGCCGCCTCGTCGGCGCCCAGGTTCTCGATCCGCTCGGTCGGCGGCTTGGCCTCAGGCGGCCTGGCCTCCACCACGCGCGTCAACGCGGCACCGTGGATCGCGTCGGCGTCGAGGCCCAGGTCGGCCAGCGACCACGTCTCGAGCGTCTTGCGCTTGGCGGCCATGATCCCCTTCAGGCTCGCATAGCGCGGCTCCCCCACCTGGTCGGTCACGCTGGCCACCACCGGCAGCGGCGCCTCCACGATGTCGAAGCCGGTAGCGGTCAGCCGTCGCACCCGGGCCACGCCGTCGCCGAGGCTCAGCTCGGACCCGTACGAAAGCAGCGGCACGCCGCGAATGGCGGCGACCGCCCCCGGCACCAGCGAGCCACGCGCGTCATCGGAGGCCATGCCCATCAGCGCCACGTCCGGGGCCAGCTTGTCCAGGGCCGCGGCCAGGACCCTGGCGGTCGCCCACTCGTCGGCCCCGGCCAGGGCGTCGTCGGTCACCAGGTACGCCTCCTCGCCGCCCATGGCCAGGGCCCGACGCAGGGCTTCGGCCGCGGACTCGGGACCCATCGACAGGTACGCCACCTCGGCGACCGCGCCGGACTCCTGGAGGCGCAGTGCCTGCTCGATGGCGTATTCGTCCAGCGGGTTGACGATCGACTCGGTCGAGGCACGGTCGAGCCGCAGGTCGGCGGTGTAGCGCTTCTCGGCGGTCGTGGCGGGAACCTGCTTGACGGTGACGACGATCTTCACGGGCGAGGCTGCTCCTGCGTACGTTGGGAGGCGCCCACCCCGCCGCGCTGCAGGATCTGCCGCGCGATGATCAGGCGCTGGATCTGCTGGGTTCCCTCGTAGAGCTGGGTGATCTTGGCGTCGCGCATCATCCGCTCCACCGGGTACTCGGTGATGTAGCCGTATCCGCCCAGGACCTGGACCGCGTCGGTGGTCACCCGCATGGCGGTGTCGCCGGCGATCAGCTTGGCGCAGCTGGTCCAGTACGCGAGGTCCGATGCGTTGGCCCCCACTCGCGCCGCGGCCGCATAGGTCAGCTGGCGCGCGGCCTCGGTCTGGCTGACCATGTCGGCCAGCATGAACTGGATCCCCTGGAAGTCGATCACACGCTGGTCGAACTGCCGTCGATCGGTCGCATAGCGGGTCGCCTCGTCGATCGCACCCTGCGCAATCCCCACCGCCTGGGCCGCGATGCTGAGCCGCGACCGGTCGAGCGTGTCCATGGCGATGTGGAAGCCGTCGCCCTCCGCGCCAAGCCGGTTCTCGACCGGCACGCGCACGTCGTCGAAGTTCAGCTCGGCGGTCGGCGAGCCGCGGATCCCCATCTTGTGCTCGACGCGCGCGACCGCGAAGCCGGGCGTATCGGTCTCGACGATGAAGGCGCTCATCCCCTTCCGGCCGCCCACGTCGGGATCGGTCAGGGCGAACACGGTCAGCACGTTGGCCACGCTGCCGTGGGTGATGAAGCGCTTGCTGCCGTTCAGGACATAGCAGTCTCCGTCCAGGCGGGCACGCATCCGGTTGCTCGACACGTCGCTGCCGGCGGCGGCTTCGGTCAGGGCGAAGGCGATCAACCACTCCCCGGACGCGAGCCGCGGGATGTAGCGGTCCTTCTGCTCTTCGCTGCCGGCCATCGTGATCGGCAGCGCGCCAAGCTTCTGGACGATCGGGATCAGGCTGGTGGTGGCATCGGCGCGCGCGATCTCCTCGGCCACGATGGCCTGGCCGATCGTGTCGAGCGCCGTTCCCCCGTGCCGTTCCTCGAAGCCGGTGCCGAGCAGGTCCTGCCTGGCCAACAGCTCCTTCAGGTCCCAGGGGAACTCGGCCTTGGCGTCGATCTCGGCCGCCCGCGGGGCGATCTGCTCCGTGGCGACCTCGCGCACCACGGCGCGCAGCTCGTCGTGCTCCGCGGTCGGCAGATAGGTCACGGAGCGCCGGTCTCCGGTGGAGTGGCTGCCGGCGGTGTGCTCGTTGGCGGGCCAGCGGCAGGCGGCGCAGCAGGGGGTGGAGCCGACGGTGGCGCGGTGTAGACCGGCGGCGGCGGCGCGGACGAGACGGCCACGGCCTCGAACTCGATGCCGCCGACGACCCAGGCCGCAAGGTTGTAGATCAGGCAGGCGATGGCGGTGAACACCCATCCAAAGGCCGCATAGAGCAGCGGCAGGAACAGGATGAAGACCGGCGAGAGCTGCATCGTGACCTGTCGCCCGAACTGGTCGGTGATGGTCATGGGCGTCGTCGACACGATCAGAGCGAACGGTATGGCGAAGATCGCGGAGATGATCAAGTACACGATCGCGGCCACGCTGGCCGTCCGGATCACACCGAAGCGGGTGAGGCGAACCATCTCAGCCTCCTCGTGCGGGCAGGGGCCAACAGGATAGCGAATCGGCCATGCCGTTCAGGCTGTGCGCGCCCGGAATGGCGCCCCGCCGCACCGGCGGCTAATCGATCGGTCCCTGGATCTCCACCTGGCCCTCGTTGATGCGGGCCCGATACGCGACCTGGCGGCTGGTGGCCGGCCCGTGGTGGACCCTGCCGTCCGAGAGCCGGAAGGCCGAGTGATGCCAGGGGCAGACGATGGTGTCGCCGTGCAGCGTGCCCTCCGACAGCGGTCCGCCGGCATGCGAGCACGACTCCTTCAACGCACTGACCACGTCGCCGCGGCGCACCAGCACCAGGGTGGTGGCGCCGAAAGCGGCCTTGGTGGGCGTCGCCTCTGCAAGCTCGGCTGCCGCGAGGACCGGGGTGTACTCGGCCGCCTTCTTCCCGCGCGCGAATGCGCTGCGGTTGACCATGTAGCCGTATTTGAAGACCACGTGGCCGCCGATGTAGGCACCCACCGAGATCACGAGATATCCGAGCAGGAAGACCCAGAAGCCCGTGTCATGCGCCCCGCCCAGCCGCAGGAAGAACGAGAGGGCGAACAGGACGATCCCGATGATGTTGATCGTGCCGTGCAGCCCGGTGACGTTGCGCTCGTCGCCGGTGGCGGTGTCCTTGAAGTCGGTGAGCCCGGTGACGATGGCTGCCACGCCGGCGAGGCAGACGAGCCCAATCGACCAGGTCAGCGCGTCCTCCAGGCCCCCGACGCCCAGGAAGAAGCGCAGCATGTCCAGGACGACGGCGATCGTGGCCCCGCCGACCACCACGTCGGTGATCACCGCGTGCACCGGGTGACCGAGCCAGCTGCCGTTCAGGAAGTCCTGGAAGAGCTTGCCGGGCGTGCCCAGCGCGCGGTATACGGCGTTCGAGACGCCGGCGATGCCGTTCCACAGGCCGGACAGGGGACGCGCCCATCGTTCGATCACCAGACCACTCCCTCGTCCCCCATCACGTGCCGTCCAGGCACGCTCTGCGAGCCAGCAAGCCGCATGCCGCTGATACGGCGCTGGTCACGGTCGGTTGCCGGCTAGCCCGCCACCTCCCGCGCGAAGTCACGGAAGACGGCCACGTGGCGCTCGATCTCCTCGTCGCTGTGCTGGACGGAGAGCGTCCACTGGTCGTCCGGTCCAGGCGGCAGCAGCACGCCCCGGTTGGCGAGGTAGAAGAAGCTCGCCTCCCACAGCTCGCCATCGAGGCCGATGAAGTCGCGATAGTTCGTCACGCGCTCCGGCGTGAACATGACGCAGCCCTTGGGACCGACGTTGATCGCGTAGCCGGGCAGCCCGAACTCGTCGAGCACCTCCTGGCAGCCGGCGGTGAGCCGATCGGCCATGGCGTGCAGGCGCGGGTACACCTCGCGGGTCAGCACCTGGGTCAGCGTTACCAACCCCGCCGTCACCGAGAGCGGGTTGCCGTTGAAGGTGCCCAGGTGGGCGACGCGGGTGGCGCCACCGCTCAGCGTCGAGTGCTGGACGCTGGATCCGGCCACCGAACGCTCCGGCACCTGCTCGATCGAGCGCATGACCTCCTCGCGGCCGCCGAATGCGCCGATCGGTACCCCGCCGCCGATGCTCTTGGCCAGGCAGACGAGGTCGGGCTGCACGCCGAAGTACTCGGTGGCGCCGCCATAGGCCAGCACCACGCCGGTCTTGACCTCGTCGAAGATGAGCACGACGCCGTGCTCGGTGGCGAGCTCGCGCAGGCGCTCCAGGAAGCCCGGCAGCGGCGGCGCCACCCCGATGTTGAACTGGACCGGCTCGACGATGATGGCCGCGATCTCGCCGCGATTCGCCTCCAGGATGGCCGCCACCGTGTCGGCCTGGTTGAAGGGCGCCACGAGCGTCTCGGCCAGCCGGCTGCGCGGCAGGCCGGCGGTGGCGGGCACGGTGTTCGGCGCGTCGTCCGGCCCCATCGCCTCGCGTGGAGGCTGGATGCTGACCAGGACGTCGTCGTGGTGGCCGTGGTAGCCGCCCTCGAACTTGAGCACCTTCTCGCGCCCGGTGAAGCCGCGGGCCAGCCGGATGGCGTCCATGGTCGCCTCGGTGCCGGAGTTCGAGAAGCGCACCAGGTCGATGCCGAAGCGCTGCTTGATCTCCTCCGCCAGCGCCACGCCGTCCTCGATCGGGAAGGTGTAGCAGGTCCCGTTCGCCACTCGGCGCTGGAGCGCCTCGGCGACCAGCGGGTGCGAATGGCCGGCGGCCAGCACGCCGAAGGCCATGTCGAAGTCGATGTACTCGTTGCCGTCCGCGTCCCAGATGCGCGAACCACGCGCATCGGTCATGAACAGGGGGTACGGATCGTAGGTCTGGAAGGAGCTGGCCACGCCCAGCGGCATCGCCCGCATCGCGCGGACGTGCAGCTCGGCGCTGCGCGGGGTGCGGGCCCGATAGGCCGCTTCCTCCCGTTGCCCCACCGCCCTCACCCGTTCGCGGTCAAGCTCGCGCCTCTCGGCAACGGTCACGCGTGTCCTCCTACCTCGTGCCCCACCGGTAGCTTTCCTTGACGAAACGCAGCTCCACCATGGTCTCGGTGGCCTTGATCCCCTCGACCTTGGCCAGCTGATCGGCGAGCACGCGAAGCAGGTGCTCGTTGTCCTCGCAGACGACCTCGCAGATCATGTCGAATCGCCCGGCCGTGACCACCACGTAGGTCACCTCGTCGAGCGCGGCGACCGCCTCGGCCACCTCGTCCAGGCGCGACGCGTCCACGTGCAGGCCGATGAAGGCCGGCTGCCCGAATCCCATCGCCAGCGGGTCGGTCACGCCCACCACCTGGACAATGCCCCGGCTGATCAGGCGCTCCGCGCGCTGGCGCACGGTGGCCTCCGGCACCTTCAGCTCCCGCCCGATCTGCGCATAGGGCCGCCGGCCGTCCAGCTGGAGGGCCTTGATGATCGCCTTGTCCAGGTCATCGAGGAGCGGACGCCGCCCCGAAGTCCCGAGCGAACGCACTGCCACGGTTTACGAATCGTAGCGGCGCCCGCGAAGCGAGGTCAAACTTTCCGCAACTTCTGGGCAACAACTACGCGGAATCCGCCGACTCCTGCGGGATCAGTGGCTCCGTCGTCTGCCAGGCGCCCGTCGCATCGGCCAGCCATTCGGCGACGTCGCGGACGGCGACATCGGTGCGCTCCAGGTCGGTCACGCCATCGCGCAGCATGATCAGGCAGTAGGGGCAGGCGGTGGCGATGGCATTCGCGTCGGTGGCCAGGGCATGTTCGACGCGCTTGTGGTTGATGCGCTTGCCCTCCCGCTCCTCCATCCACATTCGCGCGCCGCCCGCGCCGCAGCACATTCCCTTGCGGTGGTGGAGCTCCATTTCGACCAGATCGACACCGGGCACGGCACCCACCACCCGCCGGCCCTCGTCGTAGACCTGGTTGTACCGCCCCAGGTAGCAGGCATCGTGGTAGGCGACGATGGCTTCGTGGTGCTCGGCTGGCACCAATCGGCCCTGCTGCACCAGCGTGTCGAGCAGCTGGGTGTGATGGATCACCCGCAGGCCGCGCAGCCCGAACTGCGGGTACTCGTTGCGGATGGTGTTGAAGCAGTGCGGGCAGCTGGCCACCACCGTCTGCACGCCGTGCACGTCGCGGGCGGAGGTGAGGGTGGCCACGTTCTCTTCGGCCAGCATCTGGAACAGGTATTCGTTGCCCGCCCGTCGCGCCGGGTCCCCGCTGCAGGTCTCCTGCGAGCCGAGCACCGCGAACGGCACGTCGGCCTGGCGGAGCAGCTGGGCCATGGCCCGCACCACGCGCCGGTTACGGTCATCGAACGCGCCGGCGCAGCCAACCCAGTACAGGATCGGCGCGTCCTGACGGCCCATCCCGTAGATCGTGCGCCACGGGCGCTCGTTGGAGCGCGGCGGCGGCGCCGGCATCGCGTCGCGGCCGAAGACCGGCACCTCCAGGTCCTTGGCCCAGTCGAGCCGCGCCGACTTTGGCTGGCCCCAGGGATTGCCTGCGTTCTCCATGTTGCGGAAGGCTGCGTTCAGCTCGGTCGGGAAGGACGATTCCTCGAGGACCAAGTTGCGGCGAATCTCGACGATCGAGTCGACGTGCTCGATCAGCACCGGGCAGCCCTCCACGCACCAGCCGCAGGTCGTGCACTGCCAGACGGCCTCCTCGGGGATGGCGTTGTCGACCAGGGGCAGCGCCAGCGCTTCAGCCGCGCGCTCGCGAGCCAGGCCGAGCGCCGCATCCGAGGCCTCCACGCCCCCGTTCGCCCCGCCCCTGGCGGCCCGCTGCGCGGAGGCGGCTGCCGCCAGCGCGGTCTCGGCCATCACGATCTGGTCGCGCAGCCCCTCCATGAAGTGCTTGGGGCTGAGCGTCTTACCGGTCATGCTGGCCGGGCAGAACTCCATGCAGCGGCCGCACTCCGTGCAGGACAGGCCGTCCAGCAGGTGCCGCCATGACAGGTCCTTGAGCGTCTTGGCGCCGTAGACCAGCTCCTCCCCAGGCGGCGGCTCGGCCTCCAGGTCCATCGCGCGCAGTGCGCCACGCGGCTCGAGGTTGCGGAAGTAGACGTTGGGCTCGCTGGTCAGGATGTGCAGGTGCTTGCTGAACGGCAGGTACGCGCCGAAGGCGAGCACGAAGCCGATGTGCAGCCAGGCGAACAGGCCGAACCAGGCCAGGGCGGCATCGGCGCCGATGGGTGCCAGCACGGCGGACAGCGGCCCGGCCATGAAGGCGAGCGTCTGCCCAGGGGTGTCCGGGTGAGCCACGAAGCGCAGCGCGTCGCCGATCAGCTCGGTGGTGACGACCGCCAGGATCAGGGCCAGGATCACGAATGCGTCGCGCGACAGCGCCAGCCGGGTGGGTCGCAGCACGATGCGGCGGAAGAGCGAGTAGATCACCCCCACCAGCACAAGAGCGATGAACAGGTTGGCCAGGCCGACCGCCAGCGTCCAGAGGATGCCGCCCAGCGGCCAGGCCAGGATGGTCTCGACCAGGCCGTTGCTGACGTAGTTGCCGGTCGTGACCAGCAGCGCCACGAAGCCCCAGAAGATGAACGCATGCATCAGGCCCGGTACGGGGTCCTGCAGCAGCCGTTTCTGGCCGATCACGTACACCACGAAGCCCCAGATCCGGCTGAGCGGCTGGTCGACGCGATTCAGGGGCCGCCCGGTGCGCAGGACGGCGACGTGATACCGCGCACGGCGCCAGAACGCGGTCGCCGCCACCCCCAGCGCGACGAGGATCAGCGGGAAATAGAGCGGGATGCCAAGCGTCCAGTCCATGCGGCCCAGATGCTACCGGCGGCGAGTGCGGGCCGAACGGTTCAGCAGCGCCTCAGTGGTCGCCGCCCACCAGCTGATCGACGGCGTGGCGCAGGACGGGCAGGGCCGCATCCAACGACTCGCGCGCGCCCTTCGGCGAGCCGGGCAGGTTGACGATCATGGTCGTGCCACGAGACGCGACCACGCCGCGCGAGAGCGAGGCCATGGGGGTGGAGGCCAGGCCGGCGGCGCGCATCATCTCGGCGATGCCCGGCACCTGCCGGTCGGCGACACGCAGGGTGGCGGCCGGCGTCACGTCGGTCGGGGTGAGGCCGGTGCCGCCGGTGGTCAGGATGAGCCGATGCCCTTCATCCGCCAGGCGGGCCAGAGTGGCGGCGATCGCCGTTTCGTCGTCGGGCACGATGACCGCCTCGGGCGCCACGTTCCAGCCGGCGGCGCGCAGCGCCTCGACCAGGGCCGGCCCGGCGGTGTCCTCCCGCTCCCGTGCCGCGGAGCGATTCGAGCAGGTCACGACCACCGCCTCGTGGGACGCTGCCGGGGTCGTGGCCTTCGACGCCTCGGCCGACCACGCCCCGCTGCGGCCACCCGCCTTCTCGACCAGGGCCACGCGCTCGATCACGATGTCGCGCTGAAGGGCCTTGGCCATGTCGTAGAGCGTCAACGCCGCCACGCTGGCAGCGGTCAGCGCCTCCATTTCGACGCCGGTGCGGGCCGTGGCGCGGGCCTCGCTGCGAATCGTGACCGTGCCGGAGGCGCGGTCGGGGGTGAGCGTCACCTCCACGATGTCGAGTGGCAGCGCGTGGCAGAGCGGGATGAGGTCGGCGGTGCGCTTGGCCGCCCCGATCCCGGCCAGCCGCGCCACGCCGAACGCGTCCCCCTTCGGGCCACCGGCGTCGAGCAGGGTCGCGAGCGTGCCCGGTTGCATCCGGACGGTGGCCTCGGCCGCCGCACGCCGGGCCGTGACCGGCTTGTCGCCGACGTCGACCATGTGCGGCTCGCCGCCCGGACCGAGATGGCTGGTGGTCATGCAATGGCTCCCAGCAGGAGCGCATCGTACGTCCGGCCCGCCTCGGCAGCCCGCGCGCCTTCCGGCACGATCAGCAGGGCGTTGGCAGTCGCGAGCGGCCGGAGCTGCGATGACTGCTGGCCGCCGGCGGGCCACGCGGCCAGCCCATCGGCCTCACGGGCGACACGCACGCGCAGGAAGGCCCGCCGCTCTTCGTCCTTCGCCATGCGCTCCTGGACGGTGGCCGGCAGTGTCAGGCGACCGCTGCCCGCCAGCCCGAGCATGCGGCGGAT
>Ga0114129_10016072_pt1 | contig 10647 bp, 11 predicted proteins | sample RhiMetdeltSRZDD1_FD_80071 | JGI IMG/M metagenome (GOLD analysis project Ga0114129, IMG submission 80071) | Populus rhizosphere microbial communities from Tennessee, USA - Rhizosphere MetaG P. deltoides SRZDD1 (version 2) (version 2) | ecosystem: Host-associated > Plants > Roots > Rhizosphere >... | reverse complement strand
GATCGAGAAGGAAGGATTCATGCAAAAATTTCACTAGACGGCGTGAAAAGCACGGCTCAATAAAAGCTTTATGTTATCTAAAGTAATGCCTAAGAAATCAGTCGCAGCGGTAAATTTGCGAACCGCCAATAAAATAGTTGAGTTGCTTTGGCCTATGTTCTGAGCATGAACGAAATATTTATTAGTTACGCGACGGAGGATCGGGAGCGGGCACGGCTGCTCGCAGCCGTGTTGAGCGAGCGCGGCTGGGACATTTGGTGGGACCGGGAAATCCCGCTCGGAAAATCTTTCGACGAAGTGATCGAGAAGGCGCTCGCTCAAGCCAGGTGCGTCATTGTGCTTTGGTCGGCGGTTTCCGTGACTTCGGAGTGGGTGCGCAACGAAGCGTCGGAAGGCAAGCGCCGCGGCATCTTGCTTCCGGTATTTATGGAGCACATCGACGCGCCTTTGGCGTTTAGACTGCTGAACGGTGCCGACTTAAGTGAGTGGAGTGGGGATCGAGGCGACGCGGAATTCGCCAGGCTTGTTGAGCGAGTGAGCGAATTGCTTGGGCAAGCGGGCGACAATTCGATCACCGACGTCACGCCGGTCGCTCTTGGACAACGGGCCACCTACAAAGAGGCTCAGACGAAGTGGTGGCTTACGCCTTGGTCCGTCGTGATTCTGGCGATTGTGGTCATGGGCGCGGGCGTCACAGGCTATTTATTAAGAGGCGATCGACCCGAGCCGCCACCGAAAGAACCAACAACGGTTCCGACAAAGGTTTCGCCGGGCATCGGCACCACGGATATGGAAAAGCGTATCCATGATCTGGTGGGCACGCTCGGCGGTGCGATACCGGCGACTTCTCTCGCAAAAGGATTTCATGTGCCGGACCTCGGTGTGCGCATGGCTTTTCTCACGCCGGAGCAGAGCGCTTCCACGCTCGGCGCAATGCCGGCAGGGGCGGTCGTGATGGAAGTGGAAAGCGGTCGCCCCATGGCAAAGGCGGGTGTCCACGTCGGCGACGTGGTGCTATCGATCGGCGACAAAAAGATCGCCAGTGAAGACGATCTGCGCCAGGCTATTTTCAAAATCGGTCCGGGCAAGACTCGATACTCTTACCGGCGTGACGGCGAAATCAAAGCTGTGGTAGTCGACTGCCCGAACTGTAAAGTGGAATGACGCCGGTTTATTCATTTACAAATCTTCGATGAAGAGCGGTAAACAGCGGCGCCAGGAAATCGTCGCTCGGCGAAAACAATTGGCCGTTAAGCGCGCTGTGATGGCGCAAGCGGCCAAGTTTAAACATTCGCCGTACCGAATCGTTCCCGTCAATGAGCAATTGCTCGCTCCATACAACAGCTACGGTGCTCCTGATTTTGTCGGACGCGGATATTACGTCGATCGGCCGTTTCGCTGTGTCGATTGTGGTAAAGAGGAAATGTGGACGGGTGCGCAGCAGAAATGGTGGTACGAAGTGGCCAAGGGCTTCGTCTACTCGACGGCAAATCGGTGTCGACTATGCCGCCGCAAGCGACGAGAAAAGAGCGCGGCATCGAGACGAATTCATCTCGAAGGTGTCACGCGGAAGAGGCAAGCGCGGATGACGAGGAGAACGGAGAAATCGTCATGATCTCAAGCTATGTGTGGTTTCACTGGGCGCTGTTGTCGGCGGTCTTTGCGTCCTTGACGGCGATCTTTGCGAAGATCGGTCTGGAAGGGGTGGATTCAGATTTTGCCACGTTGATCCGGACGTTTATTATCTTGTTCGCGATTATCGGGTTCGTATATTACACCGGGAAATGGAGCGATCCTTTCGCCCTGCGGCCGAAGACTTGGACGTTTCTCACCCTGTCGGGTTTGGCCACGGGCGCTTCGTGGCTGTGCTACTTTCGAGCGCTGAAGATCGGCGATGCCGCAAAGGTCGCGCCTGTGGATAAATTGAGCGTGGTGTTAGTCGCAATATTTGCCGTGATCTTCCTCGGAGAACGTCCGTTAGCGAAGGACTGGATTGGTATATTGTTGGTGGCCGGCGGCGTTGTCCTGCTCGGATGGAAAAGATAAGCACTCATTCAAATTAGAATCGGAGGTGAAATGAAAATTCGGTATGTAAGCGTGCTGTTCATGTGGCTTTGTCTAATCCCTGCCATCGCTTCGGCGGATGATTCAGCCGAGAAAGCTGCTGCGGCGGCCGCGAAATCTTGGCTTGGCCAGATCGACGCAGAGAACTATGGTAAAAGTTGGAACGACGCTTCCTCCTACTTTCAAGGCGCCGTAACGGAAAAGGGTTGGAACGATCCTTTGAGCGGCACCCGAAAACCGCTTGGAAAGCTGTTATCGCGGAAACTTGGTAAGGCGCAAAACGCAAAATCTCTTCCGGGCGCACCGGATGGCAACTACGTCGTGATGCAATACGACACAAATTTTAGTAATAAGAAAAACGCTGTCGAAACCGTAACCTTTATGCAGGAAAAAGACGGCAAATGGAGAGCGGCCGGTTATTACATCAAGTAACGTGCCGGTGCGGCGACCGGGGTGAAATAATCTCAGGCTCTATTAAATGTTTGCGACGTCGCACCCCATTGGGCTAGTATTTGGCCATAGCGGTAAGCGTAATCCGAACTGAGGTGAAAAGGAGACTTTATGGGACTGTTAGACGGTATTCTCGGCAACGTCATCGGTTCAATGCTTAGCGGCAACCAAGGGGAGAATCCGCTGGATGCGATTCTCGGTAATTTCAATCGGGGAAGCGCCGGCGGTGGCAATCCGCTAATGCAAATCGTGCTTTCCTTGTTGCAACAGAACGGCGGCTTAGAAGGAGTGCTCGGCAAATTTCGCGACCGAGGTATGGGCGCTCACGCGGATTCGTGGGTCGGTACCGGTCAGAACATGGAAATTTCGCCGGATCAGTTGCAGCAAGTGTTTGGCTCGTCGACTGTTAACGATGTTGCCGCGAAGCTTGGCGTGTCTCAGGATGAGGCCGGTTCAGCGATGTCGCAAATTCTTCCGGAATTGATCAATCAGTTGACCCCACAGGGACAAATCACCCCGACAGGTGACGACTCGATCGCCGCCGGCTTGGAAGCTCTCGCGCGCGGCCCAGGGCGATAAACTCCAGCGGTTGACCAAGCGCTTTGCCGAGTTTTCACGTCGGCAAACACAACATCGATTCGGATGTTCGAGTATCCATAACGATTTACCCGCGACACTCTTGCTCGTGGAATATCTCACTTTCAGGTCCCGAAACGCGATCTAAAGGTGGTGGACGTGATTCAACTATTTTCGTTCGACGCGAAGTGAAGCGTAAAACTTTTCGCACGGAGAGATATGGCTACGAAGGGATCCGATAACAACCGCTGTCCCTGGGTGGATCTGACGAAACCCGATTACGTCGCTTATCACGACCAGGAATGGGGCGTGCCGGTGCACGACGACAACCTGATCTTCGAGTTTCTGACTTTGGAGGGCGCACAGGCGGGTCTCAGTTGGTACACGGTGCTGCGTAAACGCGATGCATACCGCAAGGCATTCGCCGGTTTCGATCCGCAGAAGGTTGCGCGCTACGGTACACGGCAGATTGATTCGCTGTTGGCAAACGAAGGCATCATTCGCAATAGGGCAAAAATCGTAGCGACGATCAACAATGCAATGAAATTTATCGAGGCCCAGGAAGAGTTCGGCAGTTTTGATTCGTATATCTGGCGCTTTGTCGGCGGCCGTCCACTCGTCAATAAACTGCGCACGCTGAAAGATTATCCGACCACCAGCGCCGAGTCCGATGCGTTAAGTAAAGATCTCAAACAGCGTGGCTTCAACTTCGTCGGGTCGACGATCTGCTACGCGCACATGCAGGCAACCGGGATGATTAATGACCACGTGACCAGCTGTTTTCGCCGACAAGAGATTTTGAAATACATTTCCACGGTCAATTCCCGCCGTCTCTCGTAGCCGCCGAAATATACGCCATGATCGAATTCACCGGTTCATGCAAATTGTGTCCGCCTTACAGCCGGAGAAAATGCCAACGACACACAACATCGCAGCGACGTAAAGCTGGGAACTTCGTTGACAATGTTGGCATTTCCTTTTTGCCAGTCTTGACACGGTCTCCGTCGGCGCCATACCAAATTCTAATTTTCCCAGAGTGGCTGGCGCATCGTCAAATCGAGACAGCGACGCAAAACGCCGCCATAAACTTCTGCTAGACCGCCGGCGCCATCCGACTTAGCTGCTCGGATCTGCCGTTAATCAGGCTCAAATCCTGTTCATAATTGAACCTCCCGGCGTTGATTCGTTGAACAGAATATTTTACGTCTTTTGTCGCCGCGGCGAGTGACAAATTACGTCAATAACGCACATCGATTCATCCAATAACAAATTTGTCCTTTGAAAACTTCACACTTGTTCGCTGCCATCGGTGTCAGCGACAAGTCGTATCTAGCGATGAAACCGGCTTTTGCCGATTTGTCGGGAACTCAATTTGATTGGGCCGTGTTTTGCTATGGCTGTCTGATATTTGGGGAAAAACGATTTTTCAAGGAGTGCTTTGCTCGCGAGTTAATCAGGAGGAGTGATGGCGAGAATGTCATATTTTTTATCGGGGTGCCTGAGGCCGTTATTTCGCCGGAAAGGTCAAGCTGTGGTCGAGATGACCTTCGGCTTTTTGATTTTCTTTTCGTTCTTCATGGCGATCGTGGAATTTTCTCACCTTCTTTATTCCAAGATAACCTTGCAGCACGCGTTGCGAACTGCCGGACGGTACATGGTTACCGGCAATACCGGTATGAACAACGGCAACCCGATTCCCCGGGATCAGATGGTTCATGATGTTTTCTGCGCCAATCTGGTCAGCGCCGGCGTACAGTGTCCCGCGCTACCAAGCGCCAATTTTACGTTCACCTGCCCAGCGCAACCCGGCGGTATTTGCACAGCACCGGGAGGGAAACCGGATGATACTGTAATGGTTACTGTCAAGGTATGGAAACCAACGCTGATGCCGTTCTTTTCCAAATTTTTCCCTTCCGGCGGGCTTCCACTTCAGCTCAGCACCACGTGGAAGAACGAGCCGTTTTCGACAACAAATTAGGAGGTCTTATGTTTGGATCGTTACACGGCATCCTACGTTCGAACAAAGGTCAGGCGCTCATCGAGCTGAGTCTGATCGCGCCATTGATGTTATTATTAGCTTACGGCGCCATCGAAGTAGGATCTGTAATCAGCACATACTTGACCATGACGCATACGACCAGGGAGGGGGCCAACCTCGCTTCACGCGGCGGCTCTCTTCCTATAGATCAAAATGGCGCCAACTACAGCAATCCTGACGATATCCTCGACACCATCATCAAAGCCGCCGCACCAACACTTAGCGCGACCAATCAGGCACAGTGGAGAGTGATCTACTCCCATATCATCCGGGATGCGACTCCCTGTCCTGCCGAACCTTGCAACTACATCGTGGACACTGGAGCAAATGGTCAGATCATCCGGGGAAACCTCAACAAGCAGAGCAAGTTGGGTGGTAAAACCGGAATTCCAATACCTCAGAGCGTGCTCCCGGGGATCCAGAATGTAAAAAATAGCCAATCCTTTCACGTTTTCGAGGTCTTCTACGACTACTCTCCCTACATCATCACCTACGTGGGCAAAAGCATTAATACAAATTTTTACGATCGAACTATCTTCACCAACGTTAGCGGATAGGATGGGCGGTTATTGGAAAAGGGGGGAGATTGTCAATGACACATAAGTTAAACCAAAAAGGTTCTTTTATTATCTGGTTGACCCTAGCTTTCGCCTTACTGGGTACGTTCATCGGTTTTGCCGTCGATTTCGGCCGCGCCTATCTGGAAAAAGCGCGCATTGCCCGGCTGGTCGATGCGAGTTCCCTTGCCGCCGCGAAAATACTCAAAGGACAGACGGGTTTCGAAAACGATGCAACGCGTGCTGCGTGCGACTCGATGGCGATGAACGGCGCTCCCGTCGTGATGAGCGGCGCGACGAGTTGCGCGTCGACCCAGGGCGCGATGATCAACGCCACAGTCGAGTTTTTCGACATGCCGGCTCCAGGCGGTCCTCCCGTCAGGGCTGTCCGAGTGACCGGGACCGAACCGGTGCCGACGACGTTTCTTCGATTCCTCGGCTGGATGGTGCCGGGAAACTATTCGACGATTAATGTGTTGGCGCGCGCCGAGGCCGGGCCGGAGAGACCGGTGGATCTGATGATGATCCTCGATCGGTCGGGATCGATGACTGCCACGGATGCAACCGGGCAAACAAAAATTGCCCAGTTAAAAACCGCTGTCAACGCTTTTCTCGGATTGCAGACATTTTCTGCCAACGATCGTCTTGGGATGATCAGTTTTTCCTCTAGAGGCTGTGGTGTTAACGGATCTGATTCCTCCACAACCGCGGCTTGCACGCCGGACGTGGCGTTTGATTACGCAACGAGCTCATTTATAACGAACCTTCAGGGTCAAGTGAACGCACTCAATGCTAACGGTGGAACCAATACGATGGAAGCAATTCGAACTGCCAGGCCACCCATTGCGAACGCATTTGCCGATGTCAATCGCGCCACCGCCCGAAAAGCCGTTCTGCTCATAACCGACGGTCAACCGACGTTCATGATCCGCGACAATGATTCCGCGTGTAAAAGGGATCCCCAAACCAATAACACGCTTCCTTCGCCCGGTGATGGCAATGGCAGCAGCCCGAACCTCGGCCCGTTCACGACCGGTTGCAAGCGGGGTGTAAGTTCTACACAAATGCTTCGACAATCTCTTAGCAATATCGGCGGCTCTTATACGAATATCGGAACTACCCCGTATCTCAACACTATTGCGTGTACCCGTTCGATTACCGGCTGCACAACGAATGGCGCAATGTATGAGGCTAATTTTCTACGGAATTGTGGCTTCAGCAACAGCGCCTGCGGAGCTGGCGGAGCGCATGATGTCTTGGTCTTCGCGATCGCAATTGGCCAAAAAGATCTGAGCAGTCCACAAGGCAGCTTAGACGAGAATGCCAAATGCATGTTGGCGCGCATAGCAAATGCCACCGATATATTAGATGCAGCGACAGGCGTCGTGGGGACTATGACGGCGAATTGTAATGCGAGGTTTACCACGAACGATGGCGACACCCACTTAGATTTGGTACAGGCCTGGCCTTGCGGCTCCGGTCCTTGTATCGATAGCACACAGGAAAAAGGCAAAGTGTTTACGATCGATGTCAACGGTGATGTCAACGCGCAACTGCAGCGTGTCTTTAATGAGATTGCCGCAATCCTAAAGCTGCGATTGGTTCTCTAAGCTCTACTAGACTGTCGTCAGTCCTACGTCTCCTGCACCGGCACAGACTGCTTTAAGCAGTCTGCGCCGGGTCTCGCAAGAACGTTTTCTTGCGCCGCTCCGCGCAATATACCTAGAAATAGATCGCCAGCTCCAAAGCGTAAGCCTTGTCGGTTGGATTCGAAGCCTGGATCTACGGTTTACCGTGGGACACAAGCGAACCGATGGTGACACGAATGGTGTAGTCAGCGTCGGTGCTCATCCACATTTTGGTAATCTCTCCGAGCATTAGAGAAGTTCTCTCGTGGCATATTTGTTGCGCTCCCTTCCAATAAACTTTTTGTAGGAGATGCAAACATGATGAGAAAAATTCGTCGGTTGCTTTTTATGACGCTGGTTGCCGGTTTTGTCATAACAATGAATGGCGCCGCTTACAGCCAGCAGGTGTCGGGGGCGATCTTCACTACGGACCAGAATAGCACCTTCGTCAACGGTAACGTTTATGATTTCATGGAAGACGTTTATTTGAGTGGCGGTCCGCGCCCAAACGCGCCTTGCACCGCCGCGGGTTTGCCAGCCGGGGATTATTATTTTCAAGTCACTGATCCCTCTGGAAGCCAACTTCTTTCCTCTGATCCTATAGCGTACCGCCGCGTGACTGTATCGGGCGGACTGATCGTCAACGCTACCGCGTTTCATAATATCGGTATCGGAAAATGTGCCGCCTTGAATCCAAACAATATCACTGTGCAACTCGCGCCGTTCTTGCCTACGCCCAATCCGGGCGGGGAATATAAGGTCTGGATGACGAAGGTCAGCGACTACGATCCAACATCGACCAAAGGCTCCTTCGGCTTTATTCAGAACAAGACCAAGACGGATAACTTCAAAGTCGTGGCCCCCGTTGATAGCCCCGTTGATTCTGATCACGACGGCATACCGGATTCTGAAGATCTGTGTCCGACCAATCCTGATCCCAATTGCGGTGGGCCCGTATAGGCCTCGCTCGATGGTCTAGCTGGAGGGCTGTCCGTTAGGCAGTTGTTTAAGCTGGCGGTCCTCCGTTGTTTCTTTCCGAGGGCAGACTGTAGAGTGTACAGATCAACGGTTCCCGGATAGCGATTTGAGGAAAGCTCCTTTAGTTAAAAGAACTCGCTATTGTCTCTTCGCATTTCGATTCACTTGTGCTGCGGGCGCGGACCGACCAAATCGGTCCGCGCCTGCAGCGACTTCCGCTAGACTTTCCTTATTAGCTTCACGCTCCCAAGACTGGTGCTTTTGAGCTCTCATAGCTGCATCTGCATCGTCGTTTGGAACTTGACCGGCGATTTGTTAATCCTTGTAGAAAAGTTTTTAGAGAAATTTTTCTATGAGATTCCTATCCCATCTTTTTGACAACAATCGCAAGTGGGCGGCCAAGATCAAACGCAAGGATCCGGAATATTTCGAACGTCTGAGCAAGATACAAAATCCCGAGTACCTCTGGATCGGCTGCGCCGATAGCCGGGTACCGGCCAACGAGATCGTGGGTCTCGCGCCAGGCGAGCTCTTCGTGCATCGTAACATCGCTAATATCGCACCGCGGTTCGACACCAACGTGCATTCGGTGCTGCAATATGCCGTCGAGGCGTTGAAGGTCAAGCATATCATTGTCTGCGGCCATTATGGCTGTGGCGGCGTGCGTGCCGCGCTCCAAGAGTGGTCGGGGTTGCCGTTGGAAAATTGGCTGGCTCATGTGCGGGCGGTTTACCGCGCTCACAAAGAGGAGTTGGATGCGGCGCCGGACGAAGAAGCGCGTTGGCGTCGCCTCTGTGAGCTGAACGTCATGGCGCAAGTCCATGCGGTGCGCGAAGCTGACGTGGTCAAAGAAGCGTGGCGAAGAGATCAGCCAGTCATGGTGCATGGCTGGATCTATGATCTGCGGGAAGGGCTGTTGAGAGATTTGGACTTAAGCTAGCCGCGCGATAATCTTCAATGAAATTTCTATGGCTGACCGCGTATATTGCCGGGCTCCTTTGGTCACCTGTGAATCCGCATGACTACTTCACTTGGTTCTTGGAAGCGGCACCGGCATTGATCGGACTTGCCGCTCTGGTCGCTACTCGGGAGCAATTTCCTTGAGCACCGATCACTTACACGCTAATTCTAATTTATTGCTGCACGACAAGCAGTTACAAACTTGTGTTTCCAGAGGGACGTAGCTGTGTAGAACGTGATGACCGGAAGGAAGTGTATCCTCGTAAACAGATGACGTGACGCGATTCATGGGGTTCGTTTCATTCACTGCATCCTACCGTTCTGCTAAATCCATTTGCTTCACAATACGATCTTAGTCGGTTCTTTGCTAAGATAAATTCGATGTCCAATTACGTTCCGCTCTGGTGTAAGAGTAATTTGTCTTTTCTTGAAGGTGCGAGCCATCCCGATGAGCTCGTGGACGAAGCCTGTCGGCTTGGACTGCCGGCCATTGCACTGACCGACCGAGACGGCGTGTACGGCGTCGTGCGCGCGCATTTGAAGGCGCATGAACTGGGCATGAAGCTCATCATCGGATCGCAAGTCACCATGGCCGACGACTCGGTGATCGTATTGCTCGCGCAGGACCGCGAAGGATATGCGAATTTGTGTCGGCTTATCACCAAGGGGCGGCTGCGGTCAGAGAAAGGGGAGAGCGCAGTCACTTGGGATGAAATCTGCGCGCATGCTCGAGGACTCGTCGCTCTTTGGGGCGGTGAGCAAAGTTTGATCGTCCAAGAAGCCGATTCCAGTGACGTTGCCACCAGGCTGCGTGACGCTTTCGCTGACCGGCTCTACGGTATGCTGACGCGGCACCGGCGCGAAGAAGAAATCAATCAAGAAGCGCGATTGCGCGACCGGGCGGAGCGATTTGGTATTCCGTTGGTCGCTGGCAATGAAGTGCTTTATCACACGCCAGCGCGCCGCCGTCTGCAGGATGTACTGACGGCGATTCGTCATGGGATTCCCGTCGCGTCTTGCGGCAAGAAACTAAAGTCAAATGCCGAATATGGATTAAAGCCACCTTATCCTTTCGCGCGGCTTTATAACGACGATCCCGCGGCGATCGATCGGACACTGGAAATCGCCGAGCGCTGTAATTTCTCTCTTAACGAAATCCGCTATCGTTATCCGTCGGAAAAATTGCCGAACGGCAGGACATCGGCCGAGTGGCTGCGTGAGCAGACATTCAAGGGAGCCCGGTGGCGTTATGAAAATGTGATTCCCGATACGATTGTCGCGCAAATAGAAAAAGAGCTCGAGATCATCGAAGCGCTCGACTATCCCGGCTATTTCTTAACCATGCGGGAGATCGTCGAATTCTGCCGCGCCAACGATATTCTCTGCCAGGGGCGCG
>Ga0114129_10016071_pt1 | contig 10647 bp, 8 predicted proteins | sample RhiMetdeltSRZDD1_FD_80071 | JGI IMG/M metagenome (GOLD analysis project Ga0114129, IMG submission 80071) | Populus rhizosphere microbial communities from Tennessee, USA - Rhizosphere MetaG P. deltoides SRZDD1 (version 2) (version 2) | ecosystem: Host-associated > Plants > Roots > Rhizosphere >... | reverse complement strand
TGGCCCGGTTGTCGGGACCAACGTCACGTTCTTCGGCGAGGAACTGGGCTGCAAGATCCTGGTCGAGAACGTTTTCAAGGACATCGATCGGCATATCTCAGAAGGAAAGCTCGAGGAGTTGCCTACCTTCCTCGGGAAGCGCTTTTCGCAGGAAGAGGGGAGTGTCGACGGGATTCTCTGCTGGGACCTCTTCGACTACATCGACCGGCCGGCGGCGCAGGCCCTCGCCCGGCACCTGGTACGGATCCTGCGGCCCGACGGCGTGCTCCTCGCCCAGTTCAATACGGCAGAGCCGCGCGCAGGTGGCGGACCGACGTACACGAAATATGTGGTCGTTGATCGACAGACCCTGCAATACCGTGCGTATGCCGCGGCACGAGGCAAGCAGCGTCCGCTGGTCAACCGTGACATCCAGCGCATGTTCGAACCGCTCCGCATCACCGAGCAGTTCCTCCTGAAGAACAATCTGCGCGAGGTGCTGTTCCGCAAGCCTGCCGCACCACAGCCGCGTGGCGGCGAAGGCGGGCCTGCATCGCCTGCCGAATCCCCGACGAAGTGAGCGATCGAGCGAGCGATGGCGCGCCCAGTCATCGCCCTGCTCACCGATTTCGGCACGCGCGATCACTACGCGGGCGCGATGCGCGGCGTCGCGCTCGGCATCTGTCCCGAGGCGACGCTCGTCGATGTCACGCACGACGTTGAACCGCGGGACGTGCTGGGCGGCGCGCTGGAGCTTGCCGCGGTATTCAAGTATTTTCCGCCGGGGACAATTTTCCTTGCCGTCATCGATCCGGGCGTCGGTTCGTCACGGCGGGGCATTGCCGCCGAGGCCGGCGGCTACAAGTTCGTGGCGCCCGACAACGGTCTGCTGACGATGGTCTTCAGAGAAGTGCCGCCGAAGCGCGTCGTCGAACTGACGGAGCGACGGTATGCGCGTCCGACGGTCAGCCGCACCTTCGAGGGACGGGATCGGTTCGCGCCCGCCGCCGCCTGGCTCGCCAAGGGTATCGATCTCACGGCGCTCGGCCGGCCGCTGACCGCGTGGCACGTGCTCGACATCCCGGAGCCGACGTGTACGGAGGGGCGGATCGCTGGAGAAGTGTTGCGCGTCGATCGCTTCGGCAACCTGGTGACCAACATCGATCGGCGCATGTTCGATCGCGTCGCGAGCGGAGGCGCGCTCAACATCGCCGCAGCGGAGCATGCCGTGACCAGGCTGGTGGCGACCTACGCCGAGGCGGACGTCGGATCGATCTGCGCGCTCTTCGGCAGCACTGATCATCTCGAGATTGCGGTGACGGGCGGGAGCGCCGCCCTGCGCCTGCATCTTGCTCGCGGCGCCCCCGTTATTGTCACGCGGCGATAGCAGGCAGCTGGCGGCGGGCAGCCGGCAACGCCGGCCCGATGGTGGAACGTGCTGGCGGCTGCCCGCTGCAGGCTGCCCGCTGACCGTGCTAGCATTCGTCGCTTGTCATGATGAATCTGGATCTCACCGAAGAGCAGCAGCTCCTCGAGCGGACAGTTCGCGACTGGGGCGCGCGCGCAGTCGCCCCGCGCATCCGCGAGCTGGATCGCTCGCATCAGTTCGACCGTAACCTCTTTCCGCAGATGGCGGAGCTCGGTCTCCTCGGGATCTCCGTACCGCAGCAGTACGGCGGCGCCGGGATGGACTACCTCGCGCTCGGCATCGCCAGCGAGGAGCTCGAATACGTGGACACGTCGCTGCGCGTCATTCTCTCGGTGCACGTCGGGCTCAACTGTCTGACGCTGTTGTCGTGGGGCACCGAGGACCAGAAGCAGAGGTACCTGGCCCCGCAGGCACAAGGCAAGAAGATCGCCACGTTCGCGCTGACGGAGCCGTCAGCGGGCAGCGACGCGCGCGGCATCCAAACCGTCGCGATCAAGAAGAGCGATCGCTACCACCTGACCGGCGAGAAGATGTGGATCTCGCTGGGAGACGTCGCTGACAACTTTCTGGTGTTCGCCTGGAGCGATCTCGAGAAAAAGAGGCAGCGCGACCCGAATGGCATCAGTGCCTTCATCGTCGAGCGGGCGTTCAAGGGATTCTCGAGCGGCACGCTGAAGGAAAAGTGGGGCATCCTCGCGGGTAACACCGGCTTCTTCAAGATGGAGGAGGTCGAGGTGCCGCAGGAGAATCTCGTGGGCCGCGAGGGCGAGGGCTTCAAGATTGCGATGTTCGCGCTCGACCAGGGACGCTACACGGTCGCCGCGGGAGCGACGGGGCTGATTCGCGCGTGCCGCGATGCCAGCGTGGCCTATGCGAAGCAGCGCAAGACGTTTGGCGTCGAGATCGGCTCGCACCAGCTCGTGAAAGAAATGATCGCGCTGATGGAGTCGGATTATCAGGCGTCGCGCCTCCTCTGGATGCGCGCGGGCTGGTTGAAAAACATCGGGCGCCGAAACACGCGCGAAACGGGGCTGGCAAAATGGTTCTCGACCGTCGCGTCGGAGCGCGCCGCGTCCGACGCGGTGCAGATTCACGGGGCCAATGGCTATTCGGACGAATACCCGGTGGGACGGTTCTACCGCAACTGCAAGGGCGCGGTGATCTACGAAGGCACGCGCGAAATTCACAAGCTGATGCAGGCCGACTATGTGCTCGGCTACCGGAGCGACCGGCCGACGCGATGCGACCTGCCCCCGTTCGAAACGGCAGAAACCATGACCGCCAGATCCTAGACTATGGACTCAGACCTTTCGCTGGACTTCCTCCGCGTCGTCGAACAAGCAGCCATCGCGTGCGCCACGACGATGGGGCAGGGCGACCGGCACAAGTCGGACGCCGTGGCGGTCGAAGCGATGCGCCGCGAGATGGATTTCATGCCGATCGACGGGACCATCGTCATCGGTGAGGGCGAGCGCGACGAGGCGCCGATGCTCTACATCGGCGAGAAGGTCGGGATGGCGCACAAGGCGCCCAACGGCCGCACCTATCCGCAAGTCGACATTGCGGTCGATCCGCTCGAGGGCACCAATCTGTGCGCCACCGGCGCTGCGAACGCGCTGGCCGTCCTGGCGGCGTCGGAAGGCGGCGGCCTTCTTCACGCTCCGGACATCTACATGGAAAAGCTGGTCGTTGGCCCGAGCTCGCGGGACGTGGTTGATCTCGACGCGCCCGTGCGATTCAACCTGCGCGCGATCGCGCAGTCGCTCGGCCGCCGCATCGAGGATCTCGTGGTGATCGTCCTCGATCGGCCCAGGCACGAGACACTGATCGAAGAAATCCGTTCCTCCGGCGCGCGCATCAGGCTGATCGGCGACGGCGACCTGTCGGCCGGCATCACCGCCGCCGTTGTCGGCAGCGGCGTGCATGCCGTCATGGGCACTGGCGGCGCGCCCGAAGGGGTGCTCACCGCCGCCGCCATGCGGTGTCTCAATGGCGAGATCTTCGCGCGCCTCGTGATCGACACACCAGAGCACGAGAAACGGTGCCGCGCAATGGGCATCAAGGACTTCAAGAGGATCTACCGGTCGAAGGATCTCGCGCCGGGCAACAGCATCGTCTTTGCCGCCACGGGAGTCACGGATGGCACATTGATGAAGGGCGTTCGGTTCTTCGGCGACGGCACGCGGACGACCTCGCTCGTGATGCAGATGAATCCGCACCGGATCCGCTTCATCGACAGCATCCACGTGTCGGACTCGGCGTCAATCGGCGCCAAGATCCGCTTTTTCTAATTCTTGTGCTTTCGCCGCCGCCATGACCCTTTCGATTCGACCTCGTGCTGCCGGCCCCGTCTGACGCGGCAGAGGTACTCGAGATAACGCGCGCGTCCGCTTCTTCGTCCGCTCAGGCACGCGATAGCGTACGTTAAAATCGCATGTTGTCTGAACGCCGCACGTCGTCTTCACCATCGGCCGAGCGCGCCGCGCTCGTCGGCCTCGTGACATCCTCGACGCGCGGAGATGCGGATCATTCGCTCGACGAGCTGGCCCGTCTGGCGGATGCCGCAGGCGCCACGGTGGTGATGCGAATGCTGCAGGACCGGCCGCGACCCGATCCCGCGACCTTCATCGGTTCGGGCAAGGTGAGCGCGCTTGCAGCCGCGTGCGCCGAGGCAGCCGTTGATGTCGTGATCTTCGACAACGAGCTCACGCCCGGCCAGCAGCGGCAGCTCGAGGACAAAGTCGAGCGCAAGGTGATCGACCGCACGCAGCTCATTCTCGACATCTTCGCGCGGCGGGCGCGCACGCGCGAAGGCAAATGGCAGGTGGAGCTGGCGCAGCTCAAATACCTGCTTCCGCGGCTGGTCGGATCGGCAGCCGCGCTGTCGCGCCTTGGCGGCGGCATCGGGACGCGAGGACCCGGCGAAACCAAACTCGAATCAGATCGCCGGCGAATCCGCGTCCGGATCCAGGTGATTCAGCGGGAGATCGACCAGGTGCGCCAGCGCCGGTCGCAACTGCGCGAGCGGCGCCACAAGCAGTCTGTGCCGACCGTCGCGCTGGTCGGCTACACGAATGCTGGAAAGACGACGTTGTTCAACCGGCTGACGAATGAGTCGGCCGTGGCGTCGGATGCGTTGTTCGTCACACTCGACCCGCTCGTGCGGCGGGTTCAGCTGCCGGACAGCCGCGAGCTCCTGGTCTCCGATACCGTGGGATTCATCGATCGCCTGCCGCACGCGCTCGTCGCGGCGTTCAGTGCGACCCTGGAAGAAGTGGCGGAAGCGGATCTGATCCTTCACGTTATCGACGCGGGCAGCTCTGAACGCGACAAACAGATGGCCGCGGTGCACCGCGTGCTCGAGGAAGTCGGCGCGGCCGACGTGGCGATGGTGCCGGTCTACAACAAGATCGACATGATCAGCCCAGACGAGCGACGGCGGCTGCGCGACGCCGACCCGGCGGCGGCGCTGATATCGGCCGTGACAGGGGCCGGGGCCGCGGAGCTCCTTCAGATGATGGCGTCGCGGCTGGCGCTCGACACGCGCCGGGTGACGATCACGTTCGACAGCGGGAAGGAATTCGACCGGCAGCAGATCGGCCGCCTCTACCGCGTCGCGCGCGTCATCAGCCACGTGGCGACAAACGGCCGGGTCGTCATCGAGGCGGACGTGCCACGGCGATTCATCGAGCGGTTGACTGCCCCGGAGTCCGGAGATGAAGTTGGCAAGATCTCTTAGGCATGAGGCGCGGGTCGGCGGGGCGGCGCGGACGGTGCGAATTGGCCGTGCGGCGCGGACCCTGTGGGTCCGGGGAGTGGTCGCGATCGCGACCGTCGCCATATCAGCCTGCGCGACGAAGACAGCGCCCCCACTTCCACCGGCGCTGAAGTATCCCGACTTCGTGTATCCGATCGCCACACCCGCGCGCGCGGATCAGGCGGCTGCCGTCGATCGGGGCTGGCGTTTTCTTCAGAACGACGATCTCAAGAGCGCCGAGCGCGAATTTGCCTCCGCGCTGAAGATGGCGCCCGATATGTTTCCCGCGCGCACCGGACAGGGCTATGTGGCGCTGGCGCAAAGGGATTACATGCGCGCGCTGACGACGTTCGATCAGGCGCTCCGAAATGCGCCGATGTACGCGCCTGCGCTTGTCGGCAAGGGGCAGGCGTTGCTGTCGCTCAAGCGCGATCACGAGGCGCTTGTGGCGTTTGAAGGGGCACTTCGCGCGGACAGATCGTTGCTGAGTTTGACGCCGCGGATCGATGTCCTCAGATTCAGGGATCTGCAGGATCTCATCACGAGCGCGCGTCAGGCGAGCGCGTCGGGACGCCTGGACGAAGCGCGGGCCGCGTATCAGCGCGCGCTCGCGACGGCGCCGGACAGCGCCGTGCTGTATCGCGAGCTCGGCATCGTCGAGCGGAAGCGCGGTGACGTTGGGGCGGCGCTGCAGAACTTCACGCGCGCCTTCGATCTGGATCCCGCGGATGCAGTGTCGCTCGGGCAGAATGCCGAGATCCTCGAGGAACGACAGGACTATGCCGGCGCTGAAGCGGCGTTTCGCAAGGCGGCCACGATCGAGCCTGGCACCGGTTTCGAGGCCAAGGCCGAGGCAGCGGCGGTGAGGGGCCGCGACGCGCGTCTGCCGGCAGAGTTCCGGGCCATTCCGGCGGCGACTCAAATCAGGCGTGGCGACCTGGCGGCGCTGATCGGCGTCCGCCTCGATCCGACCTTGCGAACGGCGCGCCGCACGCAGGTCGTTATGACCGACACCCGCGAGCACTGGGCGGCCCCCTGGATTGCGGAGGTCGCGTCGGCCGGCGTCATGCCGCCGTTTGACAATCACACGTTCCAGCCCGGCGGTGTCCTCCGCCGCGTCGATCTCGCGCAGGCCGTGAGCGCCCTTCTGGCGGTGATCGCGAACACGCACCCGTCGATCCAGGCGCAGCTTGCCTCGCGACCGCCGATCGCGGACGTGGACCCTTCTCATCTGAACTATCGGGCGATAGCCGCAGCCGTCTCGGCAGGGGTGCTTCCGCTTCTCGATGGCAACCGCTTCGACACCGAGCGTGCCGTTTCCGGAGCAGAAGCCATGGCGGCGATCGATCGTCTCCGGGCGCTCGGCGAATCGCGCTGACGCCGTGCGGTACCTCACGCTCGCCAATCAGCTGACGATCCTGCGGATCATGCTGATTCCGGCGTTCGTGCTCCTCACGGTGTACGGCTACCTGGGCGCTGCGCTGCTCGTATTCCTGATTGCCGGGGTCACTGACGCGCTGGATGGCCTGATCGCGCGGGTCACGAGCCAGCGAACGAGCCTTGGAGCCTGGCTCGATCCCATGGCTGACAAGCTGCTTCTCGTCACGACCTTTGTGGTGCTCACGCTTCCTCAGATCCAGCTGACGAACCACGTGCCGCTGTGGCTGACCGTACTGATCATCAGCCGCGACATCGTCATCGTTGGGGTTGTTGCGATCGTGAATCTGGCGGTCGGGCCACGGACCTTCCGTCCTTCGATCTGGGGCAAGCTGGCGACCGCCACGTACATCGTGGCGAGCGTCGTCTTCATGTACTACAACTGGTTGAGGGAGGCATCGCCGGTCGTTGACGCGGCGGTCTGGACCGCGCTGACGCTGACCCTGGTTTCGAGCGGCGACTATTTCTTCAGGCTGCGCAAGCTGATCAACGATCCGCCAGTTTCCTCCTGAAATAGTCGACCGTCTTCATCAGGCCGTCCTCGAGATTGACCTTCGGTTCCCACCCGAGCAGCGTGCGCGCGCGGGTGATGTCGGGGCGCCGTTGTTTCGGGTCGTCCACCGGCAGCGGCCGGTAGACGATCTGGCTGCGAGATGCGACCAGCTTGATGATCGTCCGCGCAATCTCCTCGATCGTCACCTCGTGCGGGTTGCCGATGTTGACGGGATCATTGGTGTCGGACTCCATCAGCCGCAGGATGCCATCGACCAGGTCGCCGACGTACGTAAAGCTGCGTGTTTGTGTGCCGTCGCCAAACACCGTCACGTCTTCGCCGGTCAGCGCCTGCGACATGAACGCCGGAACGGCACGTCCGTCGCGTAATCGCATGCGCGGGCCGTAGGTGTTGAAGATGCGGGCGATCTTCGTGTTCACCCTGTGAAAGCGATGGTAGGCAAGCGTCATCGCCTCGGCAAACCGTTTCGCTTCGTCGTACACGCCGCGCGGACCGATCGGGTTGACATTGCCCCAGTACGTTTCCCGTTGTGGATGCTCGAGCGGATCGCCGTACACCTCGGACGTGGAGGCGAGTACGAAGCGCGCCTTCTTGGCCATTGCCAGTCCGAGCGCGTTGTGCGTGCCGAGCGAGCCGACTTTAAGCGTCTGAATGGGCAGCTCGAGGTAGTCGATCGGGCTGGCAGGACTCGCCCAGTGCAGCACGGCGTCGACACCGCCATCGATATCGATGTGGCGCGTCACGTCGTGGCGGATGAATTCGAAGTCGCGGCTGCGCAGGTGCGCAAGGTTCGCCAGGTCACCCGTGAGCAGGTTATCGACGCCGACGACGGAATGGCCGCGATCGAGGAGGGTTTCGCTGAGATGGGATCCGATGAATCCGGCGGCGCCGGTAACGACTATGCGCATGAGGTTCCAGGTTCCAGGTCAGTGGGTTCGAGGGTGACGCTCAGACCCGCTGAAAGAGTCCCCGGAACACGGTCAGCCACATGATCTTCAGGTCGAGCGTGACCGACCAGTTCTCGATGTAGTACAGGTCGTACTCGATTCTCTTCTCGAGCGACGTGTTGCCGCGCCACCCGTTGACCTGCGCCCAGCCGGTGATGCCGGCCTTGACCTTGTGGCGGAGCATGTACTGCGGTATGCGGTGTTTGAACTGCTCGACGAAGAACGGACGCTCCGGCCGCGGACCGACGATCGACATGTCGCCCTTCAGGACGTTCCAGAACTGTGGAAGCTCGTCGAGGTCCAGGCGCCGGAGCCAGCGTCCTACCGGTGTCGCGCGCGGGTCGTCTTCGCGCGCCCAGATCGGGCCGGTTCTCTCCTCGGCGCCTTCGTACATCGATCGGAATTTGTAGACGGTGAAGGCTTTGCCGTCGAGGCCCATGCGCTCCTGCGTGTAGAACACCTGGCCGCTGGACGTCCATTTTACAAGCGCGGCAATGATCGCCAGCGGGATGCCCATGACCAGAAGCGCACCGGCTGAGAGAACGATGTCGATGACGCGCTTGAGCCAGGCGTTGAACCCCTGGAGCGGCACATCGTTGATGTTGATGATCGGGAGGCCGTCGAGATCCTCCAGCCGCGCGCGGATGGCGATGAACTGCAGCAGGTCTGGCACGACCTTGACGTCGATGCACTCCCGGCTCGTAATCTCGATGAGGTCGAGCAGTTTCGCATGCTCCTCCAGCGGCAGCGCCACGTAGAGGTGGTCTACGCGCTCACGCTGGGCGATGTCGGCGACCTCGGCGAGCGTGCCGAGGAGCGGGAGTCCCCGGTAGCCGATGTGATCGCCGCCGGCGCGATCGTCGACGAAGCCGACGACCTGGTAGCCGAATTCGCGGTGCTGGAGGACGCGATCAGCCACCATACGGCCAAGATCTCCGGCGCCGGCAATCAGGATGCGCTTCAGGCCGATGCCGGCGCGCCACCGGCGCTCGAGCAGCCCGCGTACGAGTTCGCGCGAGGAATAGGTGAACAGGACGTTGAGGCCGAGGAACAGCGCCCATACGAGCTGCGACACTTCGTAGGCGCCGCGCGCCTTCTCCAGCTCCGACACGTAGTACGTCTGGACGTATAACGTCGCGCCGATGCCGAAGACGACGGCCAGGATGCTGCCAATCAACACCGCGAAGAAGTCGTCCACGCGGGATCGGCCGCGTCGCAGCCGGTAGATGCCCTGGAGCTGAAAGGCGAGCGGCGTAAGCACCACGACGTACGGCAGCACATGCAGGTACTGCTCGAGAGGCGGATACCCGTGAATGACCGGGATCAGGCCGCTCTCGAAGCGGATACCGTAGGCCAGCACGAACGCCCAGACCGCCAGCAGCGCATCCGTGATGACGTAGAACGCGACGAGCAGACGGTTATACCGTCTTACCACCGGGTGCCCATCGGCGCGTCGAGAGTCTCGTCGATGACGTCGCGCATTCGTTCGAGATGGCGGGCGCGCGAGAAGCGCAGCGAGCGCTCCCGGATCCGGCCCGGGTCAAATGCGAGCCGGGACGTCTGTTCCAACGCGGTGACGAGCGACTCGACCGTCGGCTCCGCGAAGAGCACACCGGTGTCACCCGGGATCACGGTCTCGAGCGCGCCGCCGTGTGCGAGGGCAACGACCGGACGCCCGCATGCCTGCGCCTCGACCGGTACGATCCCGAAATCTTCTTCGCCGGGCATCAGCACTGCGAGTGCGCTACGGTATTCGGCACGAATCTCCTCGTCACTGAGGCGGCCCAGGAACTCGATGCCGCTGTCAACGCCCTGCTCGAGCCGGGTGCGATCGGGTCCATCGCCGACGATGCGCAGCCGCGCCCCGGCGCGCTGGCACGCCGAGATGGCCAGGTCGATCCGTTTGTACGGCACCAAGGCGGACACAATCAGAAAATGGCTGCCAGGGACGGTCGTGTCTGGATGGTAAAAGATCGTGTCGACGGGTGGATACACGATCGTAGCCTCGCGATTATAGTATCGACGGATCCTGCCCGCAACGTATTGAGAGTTGGCCACAAAGCGTCCCACCCGGGGCGCGGTGGCCGCATCCCAGCGCGCCAGCCTCGCGAGCATTGGACGGTAGAGCCACCGGCTCGCGAATGCCCCGACCCGCTTGGGACCGAAGTAAGCATCGAACTGGTCCCACGCGTAGCGCATCGGCGAGTGGCAATAGCAGATGTGCCGCGCGCGGCCAGCAGCGACCACCGCCTTCGCGGCGCAGTGGCTCGAGCTGATCACCAGATCATAGGGATCAAGATCGAATTGCTCGATCGCGGTCGGGAAGACCGGGAGATAGCGGCGGTACTGCGATCGGGCGAAAGGAAGTCTCTGGACCAGCGACGTGGAGATGCGGTGACGCTCGATCGTGTCTGACACCGATCCGCGCGCGTGAAACAGGGTAAAGATGTCCGCGTCGGGGTAGAGCTCGCAGAGCGCTTCGAGGACTTTCTCGCCCCCGCGCATACCCGTCAGCCAGTCGTGAGCGAACGCGACTCGAAGGGGGACCGAGGAAGGGGGAAGGGGGAAGGGGGAAGGGGGAAGG
>Ga0114129_10016070_pt1 | contig 10647 bp, 9 predicted proteins | sample RhiMetdeltSRZDD1_FD_80071 | JGI IMG/M metagenome (GOLD analysis project Ga0114129, IMG submission 80071) | Populus rhizosphere microbial communities from Tennessee, USA - Rhizosphere MetaG P. deltoides SRZDD1 (version 2) (version 2) | ecosystem: Host-associated > Plants > Roots > Rhizosphere >... | reverse complement strand
GGCCAGTTCTATGCCGTGCATAGCATCGCGACGGATTCGAAAGGCAACATCTACACTACCGAAACCTATCGAGGCCAACGTGTGCAGAGGTTCCTCTACAAAGGCCTTGCCACGGTGGCGAAGGCGGATCAGGGAACGCTATGGCCCAAGAAGTAGGGAGGACGGTGATGCAAAGGAATTGTTTTTTTGCATTAGTGCTCGCTCTTTTGTTGTGCGGTCAACTCGCGTACGGCCAAGCCGACGCGCAGCCGACCAATTCGTTGCCGAATCCTTATGAGACCGTCAAGGACTGGGCGAAGATGCCTGAGGGCAGAGCGTGGGGTTCGACAAGCGCCGTCGAGATCGACAAAGACGGGAAGTCCATCTGGGTCGCTGAGCGGTGCGGCACCAACTCCTGCCAGGACTCGATGCTGGATTCCATCCTGCATTTCGACGAAAACGGAAAACTTATCAAAAGCTTTGGCGCCGGCCTCCTGATCGCCCCACACGGAATTTTTGTCGATCGTGACGGCAACGTTTGGGTTACGGATTGTACGTGCACGGGTGGTGGCGCACGCGGTGCCGATGCAGCGGCTCCGGCTCCGACAAAGGGCCACCAGGTTTTCAAATTCAGCCCGGATGGAAAGCTCTTGATGACGCTCGGAAAGGCGGGCGGTGGCCGCGACCCTGAGTTTTTCTTCCAGCCAAATGATGTTCTCGTCGCCCCAAACGGAGACATCTTCATTTCGGAGGGCCACGCCAGTGCGGCCGGAAGTACCGCTCGTATTTTAAAGTTTTCTAAGGATGGAAAGTTCATCAAGAGCTGGGGCAAATTGGGAACCGGTCAAGGCGAATTCGATCAGCCGCACGCACTGGCGATGGATTCAAAAGGGCGGTTATTCGTGGGTGATCGCAACAACAACAGGATTCAAATTTTCGATCAGGACGGGATGTTTCTCGAGCAATGGAGGCAGTTCAGCCGGCCCAGCGGTATTTACATCGACAAGGAGGATGTCATTTACGTGGCCGATTCCGAATCCGAGTCCGTCGCACGAAATCATGACGGATGGAAACGTGGTATCCGTATCGGCAGCGCGAAGGACGGTTCCCTGAAATACCTGATTCCCGATCCGGTCGAAAAGGCACCAAGTACAAGTGCCGCCGAGGGTGTCGCCGCCGACGCACGCGGCAATGTTTACGGCGCCGAAGTCGGCCCACGCGCCCTGAAGCGGTATGTGAAGAAGTGATTAGCCACAAGAGGCGCAGAACCACAAAGCGTGGTTCGCTACTTTGTGCCTTTTGTGGCTAAGAACCAAGCCTTCCCTTGCTGCTCTACAATCTCGACAAGGTTGCCCATCGCGATATTGAAATCCACGAGGTGCAGGCCCCACTCCGCCTGAACTTGATCGCCGCGGCCAAGGTCACCAACGATATTATCCGTGCGTGGGTCCGCGGAATCCCCGTGTACGGTGACCTCAAGATACGTCGCGTTTGCGTTGGTTTTGCATTCTGCGGATAGCAGCCCGGGCACGCTCACCCAAGGTGTATCGATTGGACGTTCGGGCATCACCCAGGGTTTCGGCGGTGTGATGCCTACGATGGTGCGGCCATCAGTAGACAAGTAAGAGTGGAGATTACCCGCACCGCCGGCGAGGGCGGTCGGATTTGTACAGGCTGCGATCATGTTGGGGTCCGGGACCTTCCCGAATAAGGTGTTCGCGGGCGGCGGTATGGTGGAACGAAACGACACGTATGTGATTACACATCCGGTCTGTGTGGCCGAATGGCACAGCGGCACGTGTTGGAATGAGCCGCCAACATCCTTTCCGCGCGGGACAGATAGTGTCGCGCCCAACAAAATCGCAGAGACCATGCGCGACTGGATTGGCTTGCCGTCGATTTCGTTGCGGATGAGCTCATCCAGAATGAACGAGCCTTGCGAATGAGCCAGAAGAACGAATGGCCGGCCGTTGTTATCGTGATCGAGATAGTGGCGCCACGCATCGCGGACATCATCGTATTGGACGCCGCGACTCAAACTGCTCCCACTTGTGCCTCCGGCAAGACGGGTCCGAAGGCCGGCCAACGTGACTTGCCGATACATCGGCGCGTAGGGCCGGCATTTCGACGCGAAGCGAGCGAATTGCTGGCGAATGACGTTTAGTTCGGCCGGATCGGGAGTCATATCGCTATTCGGTGTCGCGTCCGTTGAAACCGTCGGATAGACATAGAAGCAATCGATCGGTGCCGCGGGTTCAGACTTCCAGGTTTCTCGTGTCAGTTTGCCGTCCGGGCTGATGATGGTTGTCGTCATGTCGACGTTGCAGGCGTCATTGCGGCCTGGCCGGCAGAGCCATGATTTGTCGTCTGCGTAGTTGTTTGACTGAGCAAATAGTAGTGGACTGGAAACACAAAAAGCACAAAGGGCACAAAAGATGGTTAAAACCTTTTTTGTGCCTTTTGTGCTTTTCGTATTACGTGTTTCCTCTTTTCTCATTTCTTTTTCTCGGCAGGTTCTTTGTCCTCGGCGTTCGGCGCCGATGACGCTAAGAAAAGTTTACGGCCGTCGGGATAAGTCACATTCCGGCCGTTGGCGCGCTTCAGTGTGTAATCTCGAGCTTGATAACCGTCGACAACTATTTCGATTCCAGGTTGTAGTGATTCTTTGGTGACTCCTCGCCTCAAGAGGGAGTTCGGACTTCCGCCTTCAACCATCCATACGTCCTTAGAACCGTCAGGATTCGTCACTTCCACATGAATCCAGGCGTGAGGATTGACCCACTCGATCTTAACAATTTTGCCTTTCAGCAAGACGGGCCGATTCGGATCGAACTCGCTTCCGAACGCGTGATGGGCGGCCACCTGCAGTGTGATCGCGAACAGCAATGCGATCGCCGTCGCAATGATAATCGAAAGTTTGGTTCGCATTGCAGTCACCTCTTTTGCGCTTCATCGGCTTCGCGCCGTCGTGCGCCACGCAAGATGTTCTCGAGCGCGTAGTTGTTTTCGTGGCAGGCGTATTCGTAAATGTGTTCATCGGTCGACGGCCACGTGTATTCACCGGTCCACGGTCTTGCCCAGGTGGAAGGATCCTCTACGGTGAAACGGTAGAGCAGCGCATTTGCTGAAACGCGCGTGAAGCGTTCGACAACATGGAGATCTTCGCTTGCGCCGCGGAATCGCGTTTTGTCCGTGAAGTTGGTGGTATCCACGACCAATGTATCGCCTTCCCACCGACCGACGGAATCGCCCATCCACTTGCGGATGGTTTTCGGTACATGTTCCGAATTCATTCGAATGATCCTCGCATCGTGAACCATCTCCGTGAGAATCATGACGTACTCGGGCGTCTGCACGATCTGGTGAAGATTGTTGTAAAAATAGTCCGGCAGCGCCGGCGGTCCTGACGTTGAGCCGAATCCCAAAATGCATCGTTCACCCAGCGGCCGCCGCTCCGGATCATCATAAGAACCGGCCGGCTCGAGTCCGGGATCTCGGCTTTCTGTGGTGTCTGAGGTCGGCCGAGCCACACGCCCCGCCAATGCCCTCTGCCGCGCTGCTGGCGTTAGAGGAGGAACACGTCCATCGGCCGGATCTATGACGAGGGATGTCCGCCGTTCTCCGTTCACGATGGTGTATGTAGAACCGGGATCCAACCAGAAATTGTTATACCCGCCGACTCCGCCCGCCGCTCCAGTGGAACCATCACCGCCCTTGGGCGGAGCACTTCGATCGCCACTGATCGCTTGGCCTGCCTGATCCTTACGCGACGCAACATCCTTTTCCAGTTTCGCTGCCTCTTCATCAGTCAACACCGCTTTGGTCCCAGCCGGCCGCTCCAGCGGTGTCAACGTCGCGAGATCGTATGTGCCTTGGAGATCTGGATGGCCATCCGGGGCTCGCGGCGGAACGTAAGGTTTTACGGCCGAAGTCTTTGGTGCCTGAGCGGCCAGAGGCAGCGCAATTGCTAAAATGCAAATCAAGATTGCCGGTCGATTCATAGTGCGAGTCTCCGTGCGGTGAACAATTTCACCGCTTCACTTCAGCGGCGTCCTTCTCAATTTTCCGTAGATCATTTCCTCTACAAATTCCACACACTTGAAGTCCAGTAGCTGAGCGTTCTTTTCCTGCCGTCGATAGAGCGGCATGCTCATTTTCCAGGGACGGGTGAAAACTTTGGGGTCTTCGATCGTTGCTTCGTAACGTATGACGTCGGGACTTGTGCGGGTGTAGCGCTCGACCACATGCAACGAATCGCTGTGAAAGTTTCCGGACCGATCGAACCAAGTCTGATCATTGAACCCGGTGACGTCGACCACGAGCGTTTCTCCCTCCCAACGGCCCACGGATTGACCCATCCATGAATCGACCGGGGATGGCCCTGGATCTTTCAAATAAATATTGCGCACGGCCCCTGCATACTCGTACGCGACAAAAAGCGCCTTGGCACTCTGAAGAATCTGGAACGGGTATGGCATGTAAGTAGCGCGCGGAACACCCGGCAGGTAACACTTGATCTCGGGATCTCTCGTCAGCCAGTTCTCCTGATTTTCTTTCTTCTTCGCCAGCGCTTCCGGTTTGTACGGCAATTCGCCGCCTTCAACAACGCCGACTCCGGGAGGGACTGCACCAACGGCTCCCAGAGGCAAAACTGCCGCGGCGGGCACAGGCCCATAGGGCCCCGGTTGAAGCGCAAGAGCGGGCCGTGCAATGTGGAGCTCAATATCGTAATTGGCTTCGTTCAACGCCTGCCATATGCCGTTCAAGTCCGGTTTTCCGTCCGGCGTGCGTGGCGCGCGGTAAGCCGGCGTTTGAGCAGCAAGCGACACAGCTAGGAGACATGTGCTTATGACCAATAAACATCTCATCGCGAAGCCTTAAACAGAATTTGCTTTTGAGCGGTCAAGTCGCGCGGCAATTCTTCTTTGCCGCTCGGAAATTGATCGAATCGCAAAATGTACGCAACGACGTCCGCGTTCTGTTGCCGAGACAGAGTTCCCGGACGGTTAAGCGGCATTGAAATTCGAATTCTCTCGACCAGATCGCCCACGGTCAAGCCGTCCCAGTTGGACATGAAGACGGCTCCAGTAAGCGGAGGTGTCATATCGGCACCCTCCAAATCCCGGCCGTGACACATCGAGCATTCGTTGATGAACACCGCTTCGCCACGCTTCGCCTGGTCTTCACTGTAAACGCCGTCCCAGACGGACCGTTGAGACTCTTGCGCCTGCAGGAAGGGCCAACCCTCCAAAAGCAAAAAGCAAAATCCGAAAAAGATGAATTTCTTCATCGTTACTTAACATCCGCCGGTAAACGGTATGCGATGTATTCTCCCGAATAATTTCCGCCACTGACTGCGACAACAAGGTACTGCGTCCCATTCACGCTGTATGTCATCGGCGATCCGCTTTGGGGCGCCGGCATGAGCACGGCTCCGACTTCTTTGCCGGTCACCTTGTCATATGCTCGGAGCATCGCGCCACGAGGGTGTTCCGGTGTCGTCGTCACCTGGGGATCGCCAACGATAACGACAGTCTTGGTCACCAGCAGTCCGACACTTCCGGCCTGGCCTGTTTTGGGAATATTCATTCCGCGCAATGCAGGATTGTTGCGCACCGCATCCGGCGTGTCCCCATGGGGCACTTGCCACATCAAATCACCTTTGTCCAAACTGATCGCGGCGAGCAAACCGTACGGCGGTTTCACGAGCGGCAGACCTTGAACTGTAGTCCGTACTCCGCCTCCTTCCGCCGCGGCTGCTGGTGCCGGCGCTGGTGTCGCTTGTGCACCCGGTGCTGCGGGCGTCGCAGGTGTTGCAGGAGCCGGTGCCGGGGTGGCCGCCGGGGCTGCCGCTGCGGGCCGGTTTCGTGGAGCCTGCGGGAAATCAGCTGCACTTCCAAACCCGGGTCCCTCGCTGACGCGGAACGGTTGTCCGGCGGTACCCAGGACATACTTGATATCTGAGAACCCGGCGGGCGGGTCGATTAGGCCAATCGGCACGATTTGGGAGTTTGATGCCTGCGCGTAAACAATGTGATTTTCCGGATCATAGCCCGCACCCGGCCAGTTCGTTCCTCCACCCGTCGTTCCTAACGTCAGCGCAGCGAGCGGCCCTCCCGTTTTGCTGAGCGCGGGCGGATTGAACATCGGTCCCATCTTAAAACTCTCGGTTAGTTGTAGAGCTTGAGCACGTAGTGCCGGAGTGAAGTCGATCAAGTCTTCGACAGTTACGGCCTGTCGTGCGTAGGCTGGAGGTTTCGTGGGGAACGGCTGCGTTTTGGAATACCACTCACCCGGAACATCGCCCTGCGGGACGGGGCGCTCTTCAATCGGCCAAATCGGTTTGCCTGTCACTCGATCGAACACGTACAAGAATGCCTCTTTACTTGGAAGCGCAACGGCCTTGATTGCCTTGCCGTCAACATTGATGTCCGCAAGAATTGGCGCGGAAGAAAGATCGTAATCCCAGATCGGGTGATGCACGATTTGATAGTGCCACTTACGTTGCCCCGTCTTCAGATCCACGCAAACTAAGCTCTCGCCAAAAAGATTGTCGCCCGGTCGATGGCCGCCATAGAAGTCAGAGGTCGGTGATTCCACGGGCAGGTAAACGAGCCCGAGGTCCTCGTCGACAGTGATTTGTGTCCAAACGCCGGCATTGCCGTTCGTCGCCCAGGAATTGTTCAACCATGTGTCACTGCCGAATTCTCCGGGCCTTGGAATCGTGTGAAACGCCCATAGTTGTTTTCCGGTACGAACGTCGAAGGCGCGAACCTGACCTTTAGCGTTGTTGTGCGTCTTCACGGTCATGCTTTCTTTCATCGACATTCCAACAATCACGACATCCTTTACAACCGTAGGCGTCGAATGCAGCCCCGCATCGCCTGTTTCCAGATCAATCTGCTGTCCACTGCCATAAACGACTCCCACTTTCAGGTCGACAATCCCGTCTTTGCCGAAGTCCTTGATCCGTGCGCCGGTTTTCGCGTCGAGGGCCACAAGCCGATAGCCGGGGGTGACGTACAGGATCCGCTCTTCGCCTTTCCCATCTGTCCAATAGGACACGCCGCGGCCAGAGAGTTGACGGGGCGCATTGACAGCGCGCGTACCCTCAAATTCCGAGTGCGTCCAGAGGAGTTCACCCGTCTCCGCCCTTAGCGCAACGACAGCGCGCCGCGTTCCTCCGGTGGCATACAGGATGCCTTTGACCATGAGGGGAGTGCCTTCGAGCTTGTATTCCGGGCGGGTACCGAGGTTATCGGTTTTGAAGCGCCAGGCAACTTCCAATTCTTTGAAGTTGGTTGCGTTGATTTGGTCCAGAGGTGAGTATTTTGTTCCCCTGAGGTCGGCGGTGTAATACGGCCATTCACCGTTCTTCGTGCTGGGCTGACCCGTGTTTTGCGGCCCCGACAGGGCAACGGAGAGCGTGAGCAGCGCGGCGACTATTACAGTAATTGCGGACAACCGCCGAAAAAGTGGTCTCGACATGGGCACCTCCATCCCGAATGGATAGTTAAGTTGCCGAGAAGTATCTCGCTTGCCGGCCTGCGCGTCAAAGTGCAAACAATGTAAGAGATTGTCGCACCAGGACTATGTGGTACTTTTCTTTCTTGACCATAGTGAACTCAGACGCATATATACGAACGAGATAAACAAGATTGAAGGACAACTGAAGGAGCCGGCAATGGCAAATACCAACTTCCAAGCTGCAACGTGGCGAATTGTAGTTTTGGGCGCTCTCGCGCTGATGGTTGTAGTCTCATGCCCTCAATGGACTCAGGCGCAATCGGCGAATGCGTCGCCTACTTTTACAAAGGACATCGCGCCGATTTTCCAGGAAAAATGTGAGGCGTGTCATCGTCCCGATTCTATTGCACCGATGTCGCTTGTTACTTACGAGCAGGCACGTCCGTGGGCGAAGGCCATTCGGGAACGTGTCATTACTCGGCAGATGCCGCCGTGGCATATCAACCAGACCGTCGGTATCCAAAAATTCAAGAATGACCGTTCGCTTACCGACGCTCAGATCGACACTATCGTGAAGTGGGTGGATGCGGGCGCACAGAAGGGTGACGCGAAGGATATGCCTCCGCCCAAGCAGTGGCCTGACGAATCCAAATGGAATTTTGCCGATCAGTTTGGTCCTCCGGATTTGATTATCAAATCGCCCGATTGGACCGTACCGGCAGTTGCTCTGGATGCATGGTACAAGCCCGTTGTTGATACGGGTCTGACGGAGCCGCGCTGGGTGCGCGCCATCGAGATTCATCCCGCAACTGTGAAGGGACGTAAGGTTACACACCACGCGCTTGCGCGGCTCCAGCAAACCGAGGCTTCCAACGCCGCGGTGACTGCCGACGATACTGCAGGCGGTCCCGGCCAAGCCGGACTCTTTATGGAATGGGCCGTCGGCAAACAAGGCGAGATCATGCGGCCAAGCAGTGGAAAGCTGATGCTGCCGGGTTCGAAAATTATCTTCGAAATGCATTATCACGCGGTCGGCGAACAGATCACGGACCACGTTGAGCTGGGAATTTATTTCTATCCGAAGGGACAGGAACCGAAGTATCGGCAAACTCTGGCAGCTCTGCAGAGCGTGGCCGGCGGATCACGTAATATCGATATTCCGCCGAACTCGACATTTGTGAGCCAGAACTTCATTCCGATGCGCCAGGCGGGCCGGATCGAGAACTTCCAACCTCACATGCATCTTCGTGGGAAGGCCATGTCGATGGAAGCCATTCTTCCCACCGGGCAGACGATGATGCTGAGCTATGTGGATCATTTCAATTTCAACTGGCATAACAACTATGTCTATGCGGATGACGTCGCGCCTTTGTTGCCGAAAGGCACGATCCTGAAGATAACGTCCTGGTATGACAACACCACGTCCAATCCGCACAATCCAGATCCGAATCAGTGGGTCGGTTTTGGCGATAGAACCGTCGACGAGATGGGACACGCGTGGGTAAATATCACGTACATGAGCGATGAGGATTATCAGGCCGAAGTCGCCAAAAAGAAGGCGAACGAGACCGCCAGCGCCGCACAACAATAGGTGAGTTAATGCGGCCGTTCCGGAAGATAGATATTCTTTTCGGTTTTCTGATCATCGCTACAACCGGGGTACTTGCCTTGACGGGGCAAGTACCTACCCAATTGCCTCTTGAACCCGTTAGAGATTCCGGCGCCAGCGTTACGGGCGCTCTGGAAGGTTGGTACAAGAACAGCGACGGTTCCTTCAGCATTCTTGTCGGTTACTTCAATCGAAACCAAAAACAAACGCTCGATATTCCTATCGGGCCAAACAACCACATGGATCCCGGCGGGCCTGATCAAGGTCAGCCGACTCACTTTCTCCCGCGCCGGCAGTGGGGCGTTTTCACTGTTGTTGTTCCCAAGGATTTCGGAAACAAGCGTCTGACCTGGACGATTACTGCCAATGGCCAGACGACTTCGGTCCCGTTGCATCTTGATCCGCTCTGGATCGTAGAACCCTTCGAAGACGCCGGAGTTGGAAATACCCCTCCCGTTATTCGATTTCAGCCGGGTGGTACAACGTTTACGGGGCCGCCCAAAGGAATCGCGACGTCATTTAATGTAAAGGTCAATGAATCCCTTTCGCTGACTGCCTGGGTTTCCGATGATGGCAAGCAGCCTCCGGAAGCACGTCCGCGTCAAGGGCCACCTGCGAATATCGTATGGAGCAAATTCCGTGGCCCGGGCGATGTGACGTTCGAAAACGCCAGGCCTACCGTCGACGCAAATGATGGCAAGACTTCAACCACCGCCAAGTTCAGCGCCCCAGGCGAATATATCTTGCGCGTACAATCCAACGACGCGAGCGGGGACGGTGGCGGCGGTTTCCAATGCTGCTGGACAAACGCTCACGTTAAAGTGACGGTCATACCCTAAGAATTCCCAATTCCTAATTGGGCATTGAACATTGATCAGCTTTTGTGGCTCCGTCCTTTTTTGGTACTTTTCCCAAGGTGGACTCTAGTTTCGATTTTGTCATCGTGGGTGCCGGCATTGTTGGTTTAGCGACTGCGCTGCAGACATCGCGCCGGATGCCCCAAACTCGCGTTGCGGTACTCGAGAAAGAACCGGGCATTGCCCGCCACCAAACGGGTCACAATAGCGGCGTCATTCATTCCGGTCTCTATTACAAACCAGGGTCTCTCAAGGCCAAGAACTGTGTTGCCGGTGCGACTGCGATGGTCGAGTTTTGCCGAAAATACGGCATTCCCCATGAAATTTGCGGAAAGGTCGTTGTTGCGACCGACGAATCAGAGCGTCCGGGCCTGGATGAACTCATGCGCCGCGGAACAGCCAATGGTGTCCCCGGCCTGGTGATGATCGGGCCGGAAAAGTTGCGTGAGATCGAGCCGTACTGCACCGGAGTAGCCGCGCTTCACGTTCCGGGCACAGGCATCACCAATTACGCTCTGGTTGCCCAGAAATATGCGGAGCTCATTGAAGCTGCTGGTGGCCAGATTCAAACGAATTGCCAGGTGCGGAGCATCGCGCAGAACTCCACTGAAGTCGTCTTGGAAACGACGGCTGGTTCGATAAGGGCATCACAAGTCATCAATTGCGCAGGCCTTCACAGTGATCGCATTATGAGAATGGCGGGTGAAGAGAACGGGCTTCGCATCGTTCCTTTCC
>Ga0114129_10016069_pt1 | contig 10647 bp, 10 predicted proteins | sample RhiMetdeltSRZDD1_FD_80071 | JGI IMG/M metagenome (GOLD analysis project Ga0114129, IMG submission 80071) | Populus rhizosphere microbial communities from Tennessee, USA - Rhizosphere MetaG P. deltoides SRZDD1 (version 2) (version 2) | ecosystem: Host-associated > Plants > Roots > Rhizosphere >... | reverse complement strand
AGTATTCCCGGCGCGATCCTCGGCGGGCTCATGCTCGGGCTCATCGATTCGATCGTCGCCACCGCGCTCGGGGCCGAGCCCGCGTTCCTTCTGAGCTTCGTGTTCATCATTCTCCTGCTGCTCTTCCGGCCGACGGGGCTCTTCGGCTATGCGCCGTAGGGCCGGCGTGCTCGGCGTGCTCGCAATCCTGGTCGTGCTGGCGCTGCTGGTGCCCCAGCTCGGCGGCGACTACTACGTCCATATCTTCGCGCTCGTCTTCACCAACGTGATCCTCGCCGCCAGCCTGCGGCCGTCGCTCACGTGCGGACAGCTCAACATCGGTCATTCGGCGTTCATGTCGATCGGCGCGTACACCTCGGCCCTGCTCGCGAAGAATCTCGCGGTCCCGTTCGAGCTCTCGCTCCTGGGCGGGGCGGTCCTGGCCACCCTGGTGGGCGTCGTCATCGGCTATCCGTCGCTCCGCCTGCGCGGGGTGTACTTCGCGATGGTGACGGTGGCCTTCGTGGAGGTGATTCGCCTGATCGCCCAGCTCTGGGTGTCGCTCACCCGGGGCATGAGCGGTCTGAGCGGCATTCCCAAGCCGAACCTGCTCGGGATGACGCTGACGACGAAAGCGAGCCAGTACTATCTCGGGCTCGCCCTGATGCTGATCGTCTTGCTCATCCTGTGGAAGCTCGAGAAGAGCCGCCTCGGTCTGATCTGGAAGAGCATCGGAATGGCCGACAACCTGGCCCAATCGCTCGGTGTCGACATCGCCCGGCACAAGCTCCTCGCCTTCATGCTCGGCTGCTTCTTCGCGGGGGTCGCCGGCGCGTTCTACGCCCACTTCATCCGGTTCCTCTTTCCGCCGGAGTTCGGCTTCCTGATGGCGACGAACATCCTCGTCTACAACTACGTTGGCGGCCGGGGGCACTTCGTCGGTGCGATCGTCGGTGCGATCTTCCTGTCGCTCCTGTCCGAGCCCTTCCGCGGAAGCCCGTACGAGACGATCTTCTTCTCGATCGCGATGCTGCTGACGATCCTGTTCCTGCCGGGCGGCCTCATCACGCTGCCCGAGAAGCTCGCAGGACTCCGGCGGTGGCGGGCGGCGGCGCCCACGCCGAGCCCGGCGGCCTGAGGCGATGCCGCTGCTCGAGACCCGCGACCTCACCCGCCACTTCGGCGGCCTGGCCGCGGTCAACCACGTCGACCTCACCGTCGAGAAGGGCGAGATCGTCGGCCTCATCGGACCCAACGGCGCCGGCAAGACGACCTGCTTCAATCTTCTGAGCGGCTTTCTGCGGCCCACCGCCGGCTCCATCGTCTTCGACGGCGAGAACATCACCGGGCTCCGGCCGCACCAGATCGCCGCCCGCGGCCTCGTGCGCACGTTTCAGCTCACCACGCTCTTCCAGGAGATGACGGCGCTCCAGAACGTCCTGCTGGGCCTGCACCTGCACAGCGGCACGGGGCTGCGGCAGCTCCTGTTCAGCCGGCGGGATTTTCCGCCGGACGAGATCGCGCGCGGCCGCGAGGCGCTCGAGCTCACCGGGCTGGCGGCACACGCCGATCAGCTGACGAAGAACCTGCCGCACGGTCACCAGCGCGTGCTCGGCATCGCGATGGCGCTGGCCGCGCGGCCGCGGCTTCTCCTGCTGGACGAGCCCGTCACGGGCATGAACCTGGACGAGAGCGGCCGCGTGATGGACCTGGTGAAGACGATTCGCGGCCATGGCACCACGATTCTCCTCGTCGAGCACAACATGAAGGCCGTCATGGGTACCTGCGAGCGCATCGTGGTCCTGAACTTCGGCCAGAAGCTTGCGGAGGGCACGCCGGACGAGGTGAGCACCAGCCGCGACGTCATCCAGGCTTATCTCGGGACCGGCGTGAACCATGCTTGAGGTCGAGAACCTCCACGTCCGCTACGGCACCGTGGAGGCGGTGAAGGGGCTGTCCTTCCACGTGCCCGCGGGCTCCATCGTGAGCCTCATCGGCGGGAATGGCGCCGGCAAGACGACGAGCCTCCGAGCCCTGACGGGCCTCGTCAGGGCGAGCGGCGGGAACCTGCGCTTCGAGAGTACCTCGCTGATCGGGCTCGCCCCGCATCAGATCGTGGGGCTCGGCATCGCGCACGTGCCCGAGGGACGCCGCCTCTTCCCGAAGATGAGCGTGCTGGAAAACCTCACGATGGGCGCGTACCGGCGAAGTCGCGCGGATGTGGCGTCCACGCTCGCCATGATCTACGAGCACTTTCCGATCCTGCGCGAGCGCGGGCGTCAGATCGCCGGCTCGCTGAGCGGCGGCGAGCAGCAGATGCTGGCGATCGCCCGCGCGCTCATGAGCCGCCCCAAGCTCCTCTTGCTGGACGAGCCGTCCATGGGGCTCTCACCGATCATGACCGCCGAGGTCGGCAAGATCATCCGTCAGATCAACGCGCTCGACGTGTCGATCATCCTGGTGGAGCAGAACGCGATGCTCGCCCTCACGCTCGCGCAGTACGGCTACGTGCTGCAGACCGGGAGCCTGGTGATGCAAGGAAAGGCTTCGGATCTCCTGCGGGACGAGGGCGTGAAGCGCGCGTATCTGGGACTCTGATCTTCGGGCGGCGGCCGGGCTAGCGGATGACGCCGATCTCCAGACGGCCGGGGCGGATGGCGACCGGGGCGATCTGGATCCTGATCGGCAGGCGGCCGAGCTGGGGGCTCGGATCGAACGTGCGCGCGATCCAGTGCACGAGAGAATCGGGTACCCGGAGCCAGCCGATCCGCAGCTGATCGACGTCGAGGGCGATCGGGATCTTCTCCGATCCGGGCAGGACGTGCACGCGCGCCTCGGCCCGAGGGCCGAGACCGGTCACGCGTGTCTGCGCGACCCCGTCGCCGAGCTCGACGGTCATCCGCGCGAACTGCCTTTGGTCGTCGATCAACCGCTGCAGGTCGCTCTGCAGCACGACCAGGCGCTCGAGTGACACGGTGCCGACGTCGAGCGGCTCGAGCACCCGGCGCTCGAGGACTGCAACCGGATCGACGACCAGATTCAGGATCGTCACACGGATGTCGCGCACGCGGAGCGGCAGCCGGTCCTTGCGCGAGAGCTCGCCGACCGACGCCGCGTCGGCCGTCACCGTGAGCGCGTCGACCTCACCGCGCAGCAGCGCCTCGGGCCGATAGCGGAGGTCGATGCGGAGATTCTCGGCGTCTCGCACCAGCGACGGCAAGAACCCCGCGCGCAGCTCGCGGATGCGCGCCGCGAGAGCCTCGGGCTTCACGCCGTCCGGAGCGTGAATGCGACGCACGCGGAGCTCGGCGCGACTGCCGTCGGGAAGCGGATACTGGCCGACCACCGGGAAGAGGCGGGCGAGCGCGCTTCCCGGCTGCTCGAACGACTGCATAATCCGGCGCGCCTTGGCGATGGAGAAGTCCGGGCCGAGGTTGCCCGACTTGAGGATCGCGAAGTCCACACCGAGCGGCGTGACGTTCCAGGCCCGGAGCACCGTGAAGGGCAGGCCGCGGCGTTTGGCCTCGTAGCGGAAGTTCGAGACCGAGAAGAAATCGTAGTTGGGCACTACCGAGACGCGGACCGGGCGTCCGCCGCTCTCGCGCGCGATGTCCTCGAGGATGCGGGCGTGCTGCCAATCGGCGCGGCTCGGCGGAGATTCGATGACGTACCGGATCGACTGGCCGGGGAACGTCGGCAGCGCCGGCACGCCGAAGGCGGTCATCGACACCTGGAGCGCTGCCGCGACGATACAGGCGCCCACGGCGACGCGGCGCAGTACGCGCGGGAGCGCGTGCGCCCCCAGCGCCGCCACCACGGCTGCGGCGGCCAGCGCGGGAAGGGCATAGCGCGGGTTCTTGTTCCGGATGAGCGTGATGAGCACGAACGGAGCGAGGGCGGCGACCCAGAGGACGGCGCGATGCTCGCGGAAGCGGTACAGGGCCAGGAGCCCGCCGAGAAAGCAGAGCGCCGCAAGAAAACCGAAGTGCGTCGGGAAATTGGTCGGGTAGAAGAACAGGGCGATCGACGTCAGGGTGGGCGCGTGCCCCTCCTGCTCGGCAAACCTGAACGAGCGGTTCATGAACTGCAGCGGCATACCGAGGAGCCGTGAGCTGTACCACGGGAGCGCCACGACGACAGCGATCGCGCCGGCCAGCGCGATCCAGAGGAGCCGCCGCCAGCGCTGTCCGCTCCACGCGGCCTGTCCCAGAGTCCAGAGCAGCGGAGGGAACGCGTAGACCGGAAACGTCGGCTTGGTCAGAAGCCCGAGGCCCCAGACGAGTCCGAGGGCCGCCGTCCATCCCGGCCGCGAGAATCGCTCGGTGCGGATCAGCGCGTAGAGCGCCAGGGCGACCATCGCCATGAGGGGCAGATCGAGCTGGAAGGTCAGGAGCGAATAGACTACGAACGGTGCGGTGGCGAGGAAGAATGCCGCCAGCAGGCCCGCCGTCGGGTCGGCAACCGTCCGGCCGATACCGTAGACGGACAGCATGGCGATGCCGAGGAACAGGAGCATCACCGCCTGCGCCGTCAGCGTCGTCACGGGGAACACGAAGTAGAGAGCCCCGGCCGCGCAGATGGCCAGCGGCGGGTAGAACGCCGAGGCGCCCATGATCTCGCCGAAGCGATCGGCGGCCGGGTTGGCCAGCGTCCGGTGGCACTCGAGCGCCCGCTCGAGGTGGTTGGCGTAGTCCCACTCCGGAGGATGCCGGTCGATCGACGCCCACACCGTGACGACGACGCAGAGGGCAGCGAAGACCCCGACGGCGGCCAGCCACGGCCGCTCACTCATGACCGCCCTTCCTCCCGGCCAAGCGCCACCCCGAAGGGCAGCGCCGCCAGCGTCCAGGCGATCAGGACGACTTCGGCATCGCCGAAGCTCCACTCCGTGAGCCCGGTCACCAGGAAGCCCGCGATGGCGGTGAGGCTGCCGACCACGATCGTGCGCTCGCGCTCGTGCTCGCCGAGGCTACGGAGCAGCCGCCAGACGAGAACGAAGAAGGCCACCCACATCGCGAGCCACGCCGCGAGCCCTACCACGCCGCGCTCCACGAGCACCTGAAGGGGCGAGCTGTGGACGTGGCTGGTGCTCTTCCTCACCGCCTCGGGCTGGGCGTACTGTCGATACGAGCGGCCGACGCCGCCCGGCCCGACTCCGAGCCACGGGTGCTCGCGCCACATGACGAGCCCGCTCTTCCACATGTAGAGTCGCTCCCGCGCCGTGACGTCGTGCGGGTCGGCGAGGCTCCGGATCCGGGCGCTCAGGCGCCCGGGCCCCAGAAGCGCGAACGCCACCACGAGCGCGAGGCCCACGAGCATGATGGCGCGCCCGCGCCGGAGCGTGAGGAGCATGACGCCCAGGCCCGCGGTGAAGCCGACCCACGCGCCGCGCACGTAGGTGGCGCCGAGCCCGCCCAGCGTGACGAGCCACATGAGCCAGCGCCCGCGCGTTCGCCGCTCCGTCAGGAGCCGGGGCAGGCCGACCAGGCACAGCATCGCGAGGATCCCGCCGAGCGTCATGTAGATGCTGAAGGGCCCGCGGGCCCGTTCGCACCGCGCGTAAAACCACGCGAGCGGCCACGGCGTCGGGGTCGGCGTCGGGCACGTCGCGACTTGGACGAGACCCATGGCGCCGAGGAGCGCCCCGCAGATCGCGAGCTGCCCGAGGAACCGCTCGACACGCTCGGTGCTCCGGAGCGTGTCGGCGGTGACGAAGAAGGCGAACGCGGTGAACGTCCCCCTGGCGGCGAAAAGGCTTCGTCCGGGAACGTCCGACGTGAGGGCCGACAGAAGAGTGGCCAGGCCGAAGATCGCGATGAAGATCCCGAGCGACCACGGCTGATCGCGCCGCACCGCGGGATCGCGGAGGCGCCAGAGCCACAGCATCGTCAGTACGATCAGCGTGCTCTCGGATAGGGTCACCGAGCACGCGAGCCCGACGACGAAGATCGGGAAGATGGCCCGGCTCAGCGAGAGGGCGTCCTGCCGGCGTGCGGCGCGGAGCAGCCCGGCCGCTCCGAGGTCGGAAAGCATCCCCGATAGTGTAAATCCAGCGCCGTTGCGCAGGTCGATCTCGCGGCGTTTAAGTTCGGCCCGTGTGTTCGGCCGGGACCGAAGCCCCACCGAAGCTCGTCACCCGGGCCGGCGTGTGCGTTCGGACCGGGTGGGCGTATCCTCGAAGTTCGGGGAGCCGGCCTGGCTGGCAGCGCCCGCTCTCGGACACGAGGGGAGATTCGATGCCCACCAGATACAAGCTCCTAGTCTTCGGGCTACCTGTGCTCTTGCTGACCGCCGGCTGCTCGCACCACGAGTGCGAGATCAAGTGCGTCGACGGGTTCAAGATCACGACGGCTGACGAGTGTGATGACACGGTGACGTTCAGTCTCGCCAAGGACCACGGCGGCACCTGCACAGCGGAAGAGCACCACGTCTGGGGGTGGTGACGGACGTTGGCGGGTGGGGGAAGCCCCTCACGCGCCTCAGTCTTTTCGGATTCGCGTGCTTCCGAGGTCGGCGCTCGGCACGGACCGACGCCACTGCCAGATCGCCAGCTCGCGCCTGAGGCGGCCGAGCATCCGGCCCCTCGACTCGACCTCTGCGAACACCGGTCGCGCCATCGGGTCGCGCGCTGCTCCGACTTCTGGTTCCGTACGCTTCGTCGCTCCGGCAATCATGGGTCGTCCCACCTCCTTTCCACTTATTACGGGCCTACAAGGAGCATGCGGGGTGCCAGGGGAAGACCTTTCGAAACGATTGGAATGTTTGAGGATTGTTCCGCCCGGGGTGGCCAGAGTGGCAACCCCGGGCGGCACGACCATGCCGAGCTAGGCGCCGCGGACGTACCGGCGGAGAACCAGGCGCAAATGGTCCCGGAAGCTGGGCTGAAGACGGCTGGTCCAGTCGCTCTGGCGCGCCTGCTTCCACTCGGCCGACTCCTGGACGTCGGGTGTGGCCAGGTGATAGAGCGCCACGTACTTGCGGTTGCCGCTGCTGCCGCGGAAGCGGCGGGCGCTCAGCACGCCCGGCACCGCGGCGAGCGCCGGGATGTGCTCCTTGTCGTACCACTCGTTGAACTCCGCTTCGAACTCCGGCACGACGTTCATCGCGTTGAGCAGCAATCCCCCCGCGTTGCCGGGCGGGAGCTGGTCACCCGGGAGGATCTGATCGCCCTCGAAGCGCATGAGGCGCTCGACCTGGGCGGTGACTCGCTTGGACCAGGGCGAGAGATTCGCGCCACCGATCGCGAGGTAGCCCGGGCTCTGCAGCACCTTGACGCTGTCGAGATCGTACGTCGCGACCGAGATCCTGCGATCCGTCGCGCCGATCCAGCGCTGGCACGCGAGGAAGCCCGGCACGCGCTGGCGCTCGGGCAGGTGTTCGGTGTCATACCAGTCGTTGAACTCGTCCTCGGCCGCCCGCCCGATGTTCATCGCCGCGATCAGCGTGCCCTTTGCCATGATCGAATCCTCCGTTCTTTCAGCTCATGCTCTCGAGAGGCGCCACGCCGAGCTCGGTCGTGCACTCGGTGAACCACTGCAGCACCTCCTTGTGCAGCGGAATGCCGTCGGCGCGGCGATGCACGACTTCCTCGGACTCGGACAGTCCGGGGTAGAGCACCCGCTCCTGCCCGGCGGCCGGCTGCGCCGTTCTCAACGTCTTGAGCATGTCGTCCATCGTGTTCTTGAATTGCTCGACGTCGGTGAACGCCTCGATGTTGTACGCTGCGAAATGGGTCTTTGACCCGCTGCCGGGCGCCAGCATCGTAGGCAGGGCGCCAGCTAGCACGGTCGAGAGGACCTCGGCCATCATGGCGAAGCCGTAGCCTTTGTGGGAGCCCTGTTCGCGCGTGCCGCCGAGCGGGGCCTGGTGATACTCGTCGCGATTGAAGACCGGCTTCTCCTCCATGATCGGGTTGCCGTCCTTGTCGGTGACCCAGCCCGGGAGCAGCGGCGACCCAACCCGGATCGCCAGCCGGATCTTGTTGCCGGCGATCGCCGACGTCGCGGCGTCGAAGAGCATCGGCGCCTCGCGCCCTGCCGGGGCGGCGAGCGCGATCGGATTGGTGCCCAGGAGCGGCTTGGCCGCGAACGTCGGCACCACGCTCAGCCCGGCGCCGGTGAAGCAGACGCCCACCATGTCCTCGAGCGCGGCCTGCATCGCGTAGTGACCGATCGCGCCGAAGTGGCCGCTGTTGTACACGGTGACGACACCGACGCCGACCGCGCGGGCCTTCTCGATCGCCAGCCGCATCGCCTTGGGCCCGACCATGATGCCAAGGCGCCGCTCGGCGTCGATCACCGCGGTGCCCGGCGACTGGCGAACCACCTTCCAGCCCGGCCGCGGATCGAGCTTGCCGGCCCGGTAGTCACGGACGTACTGGCGCAGCATGTTCGACACGCCGTGCGTCTCGACGCCGCGAAGATCGGTCATCGTCAGCACGTCAGCGCCTTCCGCGGCGTCGTCCTTGCTGAGCCCCAGCTTCTCGAAGATCTGGGTTACCGTGCGCCGCAGCGCCGCCTCGGACACCCGAACCTGATCCTTCGCCGGAACCTTGAAGCGCTCGAGAATCATCGTGCCCTCCCGGATCTGGGCCGCTCGGCCCGTGCCTAGTCAGAGGGATGCATCCTAGCCCATTTTCTCGGGGTCGTCTTGCCGTTCGGGTAGACTGGGGCCCGCCATGCCCGTGCCCGACTTTCTCTACGGCACCGCCTGGAAGGAAGACCGCACCCAGGCCCTCACCGAGCTCGCGCTCCGCGCGGGGTTTCGCGGGATCGACACCGCCAATCAGCGGCGCCACTACTTCGAGGCGGGAGTCGGCCAGGCGCTCGCTGCCGCGTATCGCGCGGGCATCGTGACGCGCGCCGATCTGTTCTTACAGACGAAGTTCACGTACCAGGCGGGCCAGGACCACCGGCTGCCCTACGACCCGGCGGCGGATCTGTCGACCCAGGTCGCGCAGTCGATGACCAGCTCGCTCGAGCATCTCGGGACTGACTACGTCGACAGCTACGTGCTGCACGGCCCGTCGTCCGGCCGCGACTGGACCGAGGACGACGCCGAGGTGTGGACCGCAATGGTGAAGGAGCGCGCCGCCGGCCGCGCGCGCGTGCTCGGCGTGAGCAACGTCTCGCTGCGACATCTACAGCAGATGGCCAGGACCGGCGTCGAGGGGCCCGCGTTCGTGCAGAACCGCTGCTTCGCGCGTCTGGGCTGGGACCGCGACGTCCGCGCCTTCTGCCGGGAGCGGCGAATCGTCTACCAGGGGTTCTCGCTCCTCACCGCGAACCCCGAGGTGCTGCGCCATCCGCTGGTCGGCCGCATCGCGGCCCGCGCGGGCGTCATGCCGACGCAGATCGTGTTTCGCTTCGCGCTCGCGGTCGGCATGCTTCCGCTGACCGGTACCTCCAGCGCCGAGCACATGCGCCAGGACCTGGCGAGCCGCGACCTGTCACTCTCCGCCGACGAGGTGGCGGCGATCGAGTCGCTGGCCGGATAGAGGCGCGCTCCGGCCCTGATCCTCGCTCCCCTCCGCGTTCGTAGCTTTCGCTTCCAGTGGCCCGCCGATCTCCTGGCGTCGCTCGCGTTCGAGATGGAGACGGTCATCCTGGGCTGGTACACCCTGGTCCAGACCGGCTCGGTGCTCCTGCTCACCACGTTCGGCTCGCTGCTGCTCCTCGGCACGCTCGCCTCGCCGATGTTCGGTGTGCTGGGCGACCGGCTCGGATTCCGGGTGATGCTCTCTACGATGCGCGCGACCTACACGGCGCTGGCCGCGCTCGTCCTGCTGCTCGCGCTGACCGACACGCTGACGCCCGTGTGGGTGCTCGTCATCGCCGCGCTGGCCGGTCTCGTCCGTCCCAACGATCAGGTCATGCGCAACGCACTCATCGGCGAGACGATTCCGCCGCCGCACCTGATGAGCGCCGTCGGCCTCTCCCGCGCCACCATGGACTCGGCGCGCGTCTTCGGGGGCGCGGCGCTCTCGACGGTGCTCGGTCTCGGACCCACCTACGCACTGGTCACGACGCTCTACGTCGCGAGCCTCGTGTTGACCTTCGGCGTGGCGCGGCGGCCCGTCACTCCCGATCCGGCCGATACATGGCGCGGGGCTTCGACGGTCGCGGTCGCCAGCCCCTCGCGCGGCCGCGATCTCCTCGACGGGCTTCTCTACGTGCTGCGCCTGCCGGCGCTGCACGCGATGATGTGGCTGGCGTTCCTGGTCAACCTGACGGCCTATCCGGTATCGAGCGGCCTCCTGCCCTACGTGGCGCGCAACATCTACCTGGTCGACGCGACGGGACTTGGATGGCTCGCGGCCAGCTTCGCGGTGGGGAGCCTGGCGGGCTCGATCATCACCGTCTTGACCGGCGGACCGCGGCGCCCCGAGCGCTCGATGCTGATCTACACGGCACTCTGGTACCTGGCGCTGCTGGTCTTCGGCAACTTGAAGAGCATGAACACGGGGCTTCCCGCGCTGCTCCTCGCCGGCTTCGTGCAGAGCGTGGCGATGATCGCGATGACCGCCAACCTGCTCGCCGCATCCGGAGAGCGATTTCGCGGACGCGTCATGGGCGTGCGGACGCTGGCGATCTACGGCATGCCGCTCGGTCTCATGAGCGCGGGCGCGCTCATCGAGCGCATCGGCTACGCGCTGACGATCAACGCCTT